>JAANMV010002814.1_pt1 | contig 16089 bp, 8 predicted proteins | sample 7279661 | NCBI WGS metagenome assembly JAANMV01 (sample SAMN14094540, study PRJNA606508) | bioreactor metagenome | isolation source: A lab-scale SPAN reactor treating ammonium-rich wastewater day 121 | place: Ireland: Galway | collected 2017-05-16 | reverse complement strand
GCCCGCGAACCCCAGCTCTCCTTGCCCCAGATGATGAGCATCGGGCAGGTGATCTGGTTCCAGAGGTCGCGCGCGTCTTCCATGTTGAACTCATAAGGAGACCCGGCATGCGTGTAGTTGTCGAACTTCCAGGTAAAGCCGCCCTCGGCTTCGCGGACGCCGTGCTCGGTGAGGAAGCGGGCGAGCTCGGGCGAGAGGTGGCGGTTGGCCTCGCGCATGCGGCGGGTGGCGTCCTCGATGGTGGGGTAGGTGTGGAGGATGCGGCCCTCCAGGCGGTGCATGCTCTCGATCCAGGAGCGCATGCGTTCGTGCGCGGGACGGCGTTCGCGCTGCCAGCCGAGGCCACCGAGGCCCTCGATGGTGACCAGTTTGGAGACCTTCTCCGGGAAGGTGCCGGCGTACTGGAGCGAGACGCCGCCGCCGAGGGAGTGGCCGATGATGGTGTAGGGCGCGCGGCCGATTGCCTCTCCAAGCGCATGGATATCGAGCGCGTAATCGATGATCGAGTAGTTGCCGCCGATGGCCCAGGCCGAATCGCCGTGGCCACGGAGGTCCGGGGCGTAGACACAGTAGCGGCCGGCCAGCGCGTCGGCGGTGCGCTGCCAGGAGCGTGCGTGGTCGCGGGTGCCGTGGATGAGGATGATCGGTGGCTTTGTCTCATCGCCCCAGACCAGGTAATGCATCTTCAGGCGCTGCGACATGAAGTAGCGCGAAACGGGTTCCATGGCCATTCAGGGTACAGGGCGGCCCCGGTTGGTGTTAGCCGCCGCGGACATACCGCGCGATGAGGGGGTTGGCGGCACGCTGGACATCGAGGATGGCACGTTCGGGGGAACCGGGCGGGTAGAGGGCGAAGTCTGCTTCCGTGCGAGTACCGAGCGCGGCGCCGGCTGCCTGGAGCGCGCCGTAAATGGCGTGGGCGGTAGCGCCCAGGGTGCGTTCGACATCGATGACGCCGGGCGTGGCGGAAAGGTAGGCGAGCGGGTCGCGGAGGTGCGAGCCGGCGGCGAGCGGGCTGCCACCAACGGCAAGGCCCCAGTGGAGGTGCGGCCCGGTGCTGAGGCCCGTCGAGCCGGCGAGACCGAGGCCGTCGCCCCGGCGCAGGTACTGGCCCGGGAATACGCCGACCCGCGAGAGATGGGCGTAAAGGGATTCCCAGCCCCCCGCGTGCGCGAGCGTGACGTATTTGCCGAAGACCGGGCTTTCAGCGGCCGCGCGGACGAGTCCCGGAGCCGGCGCCCGGACCGGCGTGCCCGCGGGCGTGCCGATATCGACGCCTGTGTGGCCGCCGGCGTGCTCGGGGATATCGCGCGAGCCGAAGAAGGAGGTGATGGCGCCGCTCAGCGGGAGCCCGGTAAAGGTGGCGGCGCCTGCGATGGCCGGGCCGAACGCGATGTCTGTCATGTGCAGGAGGGTCACACACCGGGGTGTTCGCTCCAACGGGCGTTTGGCGCAGACTGGCGTGGTCTATTCGGGAACTCCCCCATAGGCGAGGATGCCCGAACTGACGAAACTCCTCGAAATAGGGACAGGACGGCCTTCGCATGTCCAGGTCTGACGCCGCCCCGGCAGCGCACCGCGACCTCCTCCTCGAACTGGCCTTGCTCGTGAACGAGCGGAGTTCGGTGGCGGATATTTTCGCGTCGCTTGCCGGGCGGCTACTGGAGGCGGCCGACTTCGACTTCACCTCGTTGTTCGCTGTCGATGTAGACCCGAGGTATGTCCGCGCGGTGGCTTCGTTTCCCTTCGCGACGGAGCCCGCGGTGGCTGGCGCGCGCTTCCGCGAAGAGACGGTGGGCTTGCATCTCATCCGTGATTCCCCGGAGGGCCTCGACTTCTCGACAGCGGAGATGCTGACGCTCGATAGCGTACGGAACCTCCACGCTTCGGGAATGGAGCGTGCGTGGGTCACGCCGCTGCTGGACAACGGAGAGGCGCACGGGGTCTTTATCACCGCGCGAAAGCGCAACGCGCGGTTCGGGGCGGACCAGGTGGAGTTCCTGCAGGCGGTGGCGCGGCTGCTCGCCACGGCGGTCCGCCAGGAGCGCGACCTGCGGGATGCCCGCCTCGCGGCCGAACGCGCCCGGGCGGCGAACGCACTCTCGCTGGCGCTCAACACGGGCGATGCGCCGGCGGAGATCTTCCGGGGGCTGGCCGAGATCCTGGGCGATGCGCTCGACTTCGACTATGCCTCGCTCATCCTGAGGCAGGGCGGGCGGAACGTGTTTGCCGGCGAACTCCCTGTTGCCCTGCACGCGCCCGGGGAGCATGCCGATGTCGTCCAGCTGGTCGTGGAGAACGGGGGCCTGACCGAGATCCGCACCGACAGGATCGGCCCGCTGGGAGAACCGCTGTTCGCGGCCGGGGTCGTTCGCGTCGTCGACGCGGCCATGATGCACGCCGGAGAGCCGCTCGGGCTGATTTCGTTCGGGCGGAAGAGTAATGCGGCGTTCAGCGACATGGAGCGCGAGTTCATCTCGCTCCTCGCGAACATTTTCGGCCAGGCTCTGGCGAACCATCGCCGGTTCAGCCGGATGCAATCAGCGGCGGCGCGCTCGCACGTCCTGAACGAGGTGGCGCTCCTGTTGAGCCAGGGCGGGCGCATCGATGCCATCTTCCAGAGGCTGCTGGACCTGATCGACGTGGCGCTGGAAATCGACTACGTCGGTTTCCTCGAACCCGGCGAGGTGCCGGGGACGATGCGGATGGTGGGCTCGCGGCCGGAGCTGGTGCGGCCGGCGGGCACGCTAGCAACACTCGAAGAGCTGCGCATGGACATCCTCGATGATGCCCCGGACGTGGTGGTCCAGTACCGCGTGGACCGCTACCCGGACCGCTCGTACTTCAACGAGGTGATGCACGGGAACGGGATGCGCCGGGGGGTCTCGATCCCGATCCGGCGTAACGGCGCCCTGCTCGGGTTCCTGTCTCTCGCCCGCCGAAGGGAGGAGCGTTACGAGGCCGAGGAGGTGGCGTTCCTGGAGACCCTCTCGACGATGCTCGGCCAGGCGATCGTGAACCAGCAACGGCTCGCGCGGACGCAGGTGGCTGCTGCTCGCGCCCGGCTCCTCAACGACGCGTCACTCCTGTTGAACACGGGCCAGCCGGTCCGCCGGATCTTCGACCAGGTTCTCCCGTTGCTGCATGAGAGCGTCGAGTTCGAGTATGTGAGCCTGTTCGAGCCGGCCGAAGAGCCGGGCTACCTCCGCCGGGTCGCGAAGGAGCCCGAGGGCATCGGCGCCGAAGAAGAACTGCAGAGCGAGCGCGCGCTTGGCATTCCCCAACTCCGGGCCGGCGGCGAGGGACTCATCAGCTACCGATTCGATCGGCCCGGCCCTGGCACGGTCACGGCCCGCGCGCTCGGCGATGCTGGTTTCGTGCGGGGCGCGTCGGCCCTGATCGAAGTCGAAGGCCGGATGGAGGGGTTTTTCACTGTGGCCCGGAAACGGGACATCGGATTCACGGCCGACGAGCGGCGCTTCCTGGTGACGCTGGCGCGAATGCTGGGCCAGGCCATTACGAACCGGCGGCGGCTGGAGGAATCCATGCGTGCGGCGGCCCGTTCGCGCCTCCTGAGTGAGATTGCGGTGCTCCTGAACCACGGCGAGCCGCCAGAAGCGTTCTTCCAGCGGCTGTCAGAACAGCTCCGGGAGGTCTTGCCGTTCGACGGCATGGTGCTGCTGGTTTCCGAGGGCCGCCGGCGCCTGCGGGTGGTCGAGAGCATGCGCAAGATGTTCGACGCCGGGGCAGTCCTGAGTGTGGACGACCTGGGCCTGGCGCTGACGGGAATGCTGGAGGGGCACGGCGTTGCCGAGGGACCGATCGCGGCGCTCGATGGACCGGTGGCAGCGCGTTCGCAGGAGGGGGGATTGCGGCGCGGGGCCGCGGTTGCGCTTCGCCAGGAGGATTCGGTCCTCGGCTACCTGTTTGTCGGACGCCTGGAAGATGAGGCGTTCAACGCGGAAGAGTGCGCCTACCTGGAGATACTTGGGACGCTCCTTGCCCAGGCGATCGCGAACCACGCGAAAGTCGAGGATTCCCGGGCGGAGGCGATTCGCAGCCAGGTCCTCTCCGAGCTGGCCGTGTTGCTGCAGGGCGGCACCAACGTCCAGGACCATTTTGACCGGCTTTCGGAGTTGCTGTTGCAAGCCGTCGGGTTCGACTTCCTTTCCATCACCCTGGCCGACCCGGCGACCGACGGCTTCAGGGCGTCGCGCTCGGAGGAGCTGCTGCTAGATGGGGAGCCTCTCTTGTTCGACCCGGCGGGTATCGCTGTAGTTCGGGGTGGAGGCAGCGGCATCACGCAGTACCGGACGGCACGGGTCGAGGGGCGAGCGGTGCCGGCGGCGCTGGCCCGGGCAGGATTCCAGCGCGCCGTCACGGCGCTGATTCCGAATACAGAAGGGCCGGAGGGGCTGCTCACGATCGCCCGGCGTGACGCCCTGGAGTACAGCGATCGGGATATGGCGTTCATCGAACTGGTGGCGGCGCTCCTGGGGCAGGCCGCCGCAAACCACGCCAAGACGCATGCGCGCGAGGCGGAAGCGCTCCGGAACAGGGTGCTCAGCGAACTGGCCATCCTGTTGAGCGACGGCGAGCCGGTGGAGGCGCACTTCCACCGGTTACGCGAACTCCTCCTGGAGGGCGTGGGCTTTGACTATTGCTCGGTGGTGGCGCGCGAGCCGAGAGGCGAAGGATTCCGGACGATGCGGTCCATCCCGGTGTATGGCGCGGATGGGGGAGAGTTGCCGTTCGACCCGAGCGCCCTGAACTACCTGGTCGAGAACAACCTGCGGAGCAGCCAGTACGGCCTCGAAGGCATGGAGAACGGTGCGCCGGGCAACCTCTTCGACATTGGCCTGCGGATGGTGTTCAGCGTGCTGCTCTCGGCGGGTACGGGGATCGAAGGCGCGTTGACGGTTGGCCGGAAGACGCATGCGCCGTTCCGGCGGCCCGAGCGGACCTTTTTCGAACTGGTGGGCAGCCTCCTTTCCTATGCCATCGCCAACGAGCGGCGGATTGCAATGAGCGCGGCCGAAGCCGAAGAGCAGGGCATCATCGCGCGGGCGGCCGCGGCCGTCGCAAGTGAAAGCGGGAGCCTGGCGATCGCGTCGCGCCTGCGGGAGGCGGTTGGCCTCTTCGTGCCCAGGCCGTTCGTGAACTTCGGTTACGTGGAGCCGGGACTGGTGGCATTCCCCAGCAAGGACGGTGGCCCGGTTGCCTTGCCCATCGGGCCGTACTTCGCGCGGGCCATCGATGAGGGCCAGGTGGTGGTCCCGCCTCCACCTAAGTCAGGCGGGACCCCCGAGGCGCTGGCCGAACTGGAACGGGTGGGGCTGCAGAGCCATGTGGTGACGGCCGCGAGTTCCGCGGGATCGACGGTCGGCCTGCTGGTGGTCGGGTCGCGCGATCCGGACTTCGACTACGGCCCGCGCGAACTTCGGCTGATCCGCCTCATCGCCGACATCATCGGTCCGGCGATGGCAAACGTCCGGTCGGTGGAGCGGGAGCGGCAGGAGGCGGAGGACCAGCGGGTACTCGCGGAGATCGCGGCGGTGTGCGCCCGGGAGGGAGAGCCCGCGGGGCTCGTGAACGCACTTCACCGGCCGCTGCGCGTGCTGGTGCCGCGGCCGGTGGTGGTCTATGGCTTCCGCGACGGCGATGAGATGGTCTATCCGCGAGGGGACGGCACGTTCGTCAGCCTCCCGATCGAAACGTACGCGCAGATGGCCGGCGAACTTGGCCAGATCCACGCGCCGGAGCTGCCGGACGACGCCGACCCCAACGGCATGCTCCGCCAGCTGGGGCTGCACGCGACCTGCACGACGGCCGTGCGGGCGGCGGGCACTACGGTGGGCTTCTTCCTGGTGGGTTCGCGGGTGGCGGGGTACCGCTTCGGGCGGCGGGAGCGGGCCCTGTTCCGGCTCGTTTCGCAGATTGTCGGGCCGGCGATGGAGAACGCGCGGGCGGCGATGCGCGCGCGCGAAGAGGCGGAAGAGCAGCGCATCCTGGCGGAGGTGGCCGCGGTGTGTGCCCGTGAAGCCGATGCATCCAGCATCATCAACGCCCTACCCGCCGCCATCGGCGGGTTCATCCCCGACCCGGTCATTCTCGATGGCGAAGTCCACGGCGACGCCACCCACTACCGCGTTTCGGGCCTGCCACTCGGCGACGCCTTTGGGACGGACAAGCTGGTGATCCCGTTCACGCCGGCGGGGTTCCTGGCCCGCGACCACGGGCAGGCGACGGGGCATGTCGACGACCTGGAGGGGGAAAGCGCCTACGCGTCGCTCGGCGTCCATGCCTTCGCGCTGACGTCGTACTACTCGGGCCGGTCGGTAACGAGCATGTTCCTGGTGGCCTCGCGCGACCCGGCGTTCACGTTCTCGGAGAGGCACCTGGAGCTCCTGCGCAAGCTGGTGCAGGTGGTCGGCCCGGCCATCGAAGCAGCGCGCGCGCAGGAGGAGGTTGCCCGCCAGGGAGATCTCTACAGTCTGATCCTGCGATCCCTGACCGAGGGCGTCATCCTGATTGATGTCCAGGGCGAGGCAGTGTTCGCCAACGACGTGGGCCGGAAGATCCTGCGGGCGCTCAACCCGGATATCCCGGTGACGGACTGGGAGGATCTGATGCCGTACCTCCCGCAGGAGGTCCGCGAGAACTACGCGGCGGCATTCATCCGCGGCGAGCCGGCCCAGGGGCGGGTGTCGCTCACGATCGACGGGCAACTGACGCATTTCGATTACGAGCTCGTCCCGCTGGCCGATCCGCGGATGAAGGTGCTGCTGGTGGCGATCGACGTCACGGCCGAGGTGCTGCGGCAGGAGGAGCAAGAGCACAATCGCGAGCGGATGGAGCAGGCATCGCGCCTGGCCGCCCTGGGCGAGCTCATCGGCGGCGTGGCCCACGAGTTGAATAATCCGCTTACCGCGATCCTGGGTTTCGCCGAGATCGTCGCACGGAACGAGGCGGCGAAGCCCGTCGGCGAGGAGATCGGCGTCATTCAGAAAGAGGCGCTCCGGGCGCGGAACATCGTGCGGGACCTGTTGTTCATCGCGCGGCCGGGGACCTCGGAACGGCAGCCGGTGCCGGTGACCGAACTGGTCGCGCACATCCAGCGGCTGCGGCGGTCGCACTGGGCACAGCTGGGCATTGCGGCGGAGATCCGGATTGAGCCCGAGTGCGTGGTCTGGGGCAACGAGCACCAGCTCACGCAGGTCATCCTCAACCTGGTGACCAACGCCGAGCAGGTGCTCTCCGGCCGGCCCGGCGCGCGCCTCACGATTGCGTCTGAGTGCGGGGGCGACCGCACCCGGATCATGGTTGCCGACAATGGCATGGGGATGGACGAGGCGACACGGGCGAGGATTTTCGAGCCGTTCTTTACCACAAGGCCCGGGCTGGGGACGGGGCTGGGGCTGCCCCTGTCCTACTCCATCGTCCAGTCCCACGAAGGCACCATCTCGGTCACGTCCGCCCCTGGCGCCGGGACCACGTTCACGGTCGAGCTGCCGGCCTCGGCGGGTAATCCGGCAGGCCCACCCGCCGCCGAGGGTGGCGCGCGCGGGCCCGTTTCGCGGGTGCTGGTCGTAGATGACGAGCCGAGCCTGCGGAAGGTGTGCCAGCGGCTCATCACGAGCCTCGGCCACGAGTGCGAGACGGCGGAGAGCGCGGACGCGGCACTCCAGCTGGCGGGCGAGCAGGACTTCGACGTGGTGTTGTGCGACTACCGGCTCGCGACAGAGACCGCCGACCAGGTGCTCGAAGGGTTCGCCCGGATCGCGCCGCAGCTCATCCCGCGGACGATCATTGCGACCGGGGCGACGACCGATCCGGGGGTCCTCCGGATTGTCGAACGCTTTGGGCTGACGCTGCTGGCGAAGCCCTACGGCGTCGACGAGCTTTCGAAGATCATCGGCGAGGCGGCGCGAGTCAGAGACGGGGGTTGAGTCAACCGAAGGCGATGAACAGGGTGCCGGCAGCGACGAGGGCAACCCCTGCGGCGACAGCCCAGGTGATGTGTTCGCCGAGGAACACGGCGGCGAAGATCACCGTGATGACCAGGGAGAGCTTGTCGATCGGCGCGACCTGGGAGGCGTTGCCCAATTGCAGCGCGCGGAAGTAGAACAGCCACGACAGGCCGGTGGCGATGCCGGAAAGCCCGAGGAACAGCAGCGTGTGGTTCGAGAGCCGGGGAATTTCGCGGTGGACCCCGGAGGCGAAGACGATCCCCCAGGCGAAGACAAGGACGACGACGGTGCGGATGGCCGTCGCGAGGTTCGAGTTAACGTCCTTGACGCCTACCTTGGCGAGGATGGCAGTGGCCGCCGCCGCAACCGCCGAGAGCACCGCGAATCCGAGCCAGCCCATGTGCGGGACTATAGGCGATTCGCGCAGCCGGAAAAGGCCCGGATGCCACCCGATGGGCCCGGCGCAACCGGGCCCATCGACCACTGACAGCCTCCCGTGGATGGTGGAGAATGGATGGAGCACCCACTGGAGTTTTGAGATGCATGCCCGCCACGATGACCGCCATCCCGAGTTCGAGGCCCAGGTCCGGAATGCCGAGGAACTGGTCGCTGATGTGCTCGCGCGGGTATCGACCGTGGCGGTGATGATCGCCGCGGCGTTCCTCGGGGCGTCGTTCTAGGCTGGCAGCTCCGGCTGGCAGGTGCTCGACATTCAGAAATATTGAGTATCGGGTAGGGCGCCTGCACGGTGAAGTGCGATGCTGGTGCCATGCCAAGGGGTCCCGCCAGGAACGCAGATACCGGCAGGGCGACGCTGACTGAGCGCCAGCAGGAGGTGCTTGCCCTCATGGCTGTTGGGCTCACCAATGGGGAGATTGCCCAGCGCCTGGGAATCACCCTCGACGGAGCGAAATGGCACGTCGCCGAGGTCATGAGGAAGCTCGACGCCTCCAGCCGGGAAGAAGCGGTCGCCGTGTGGAGGTCGGGCCGCTCGCGCTGGCGCGGCGCCGCACTCCTGATACCGGTGGCTGTTGGCTCCATCGTCGCGGTGGCGATGTTCGCCGTGGTTATCTTCGTCGTGCGAGAGGGGACCGGAACGGAGGATGTTGCGCCTTCGTTCACGCCCACCGCGGCCTCTACTCCTACCCCTCAGCCCCCGCACAACGTGTTTGAGGCGGTTGGCCCTCCATCTGTCACCCGCAACATCCACGGTGCAGCCTTGCTGCCAGACGGGAGGGTGTTGCTTGCCGGGGGCAACAACATCTCCGGACAACCTGTGGTCCACGACTCCATCGAGATTTTCGACCCCGCGACGGACCAATTCACGAACGGCGGGAGAATGCTCACCGCGCGACAGACGTTCACTCCGGTGGTGCTGGACGATGGCCGGTTGCTCCTCGCCGGCGGCGCGACCGAGACTGGCGCCACTGCCGCCGCCGAAATTTACGACCCTGTGAGCCGCAGCAGTGAGCCCACCGGCTCGATGACGGTCCCCCGCGTGTTCTACGGCGTGGCGACGCTCGACGATGGCCGGGTGCTCATCATTGGAGGAGGCGCCGGGGCCGATAGGGCGACGGCCGAAGCCTATGACCCCGGGACGGGAAAATTCGCGCGCGTCGGCTCCGTGCCCGGCATGTCCGCCGAGGCCGAGCCGAAGGTAGCGACGGTGGGCGGGCGCGTGTTCGTCTTCGCCGACCAGCGCGGGTGGGAGTTCGACCCGTCTGCCGGCGAGTTCCGCCAACTCGATACTCCCGGCGGATTGACCGTGCTGGCGCCGCTGCCGGAGCTGCCAACCGTGCTGTCTGACGGTCTCATCTTGCTGACCGGTGGGGCACTCGCGCAGCCCGGAGCGGACCCGAGAGCTCCCCACATCGCTCTGCGCTCCGCGGCGCTCTTCGATCCGCAATCCGGGGACATTGTGTGGCGCGGTTCCATGGGCGTGCCCCGGACAAAGCACCAGGTGGTACTCCTGGACGATGGCCGGGTCTTGATCGCTGGCGGGACATCTGACACGCAGTTGGGCGTTGTATACGAATCGGCCGAGATCTTCGATCCGGTGACGCGGACGTTCTCGCAGGCTGCCTCGATGCTCGAGCCGCGTATCTGGCACAGCATGACGCTCCTGCCCGACGGCCGCGTACTGGTCGTCGGGACGGGCCAACAACCACACGTCTCTGGTGCCGATGTCTATTACCCTTGAGCCCGCGCGCGAGGGTCGTTCTAGGCCGGCAGCTCCGGCTGGCAGGTGCGGCAGAAGCTCGTGATGCGCTGGTTCGCGGTGATTTCGCTGATGGTGGCGCCACAGCGGGGGCAGGGCTTGCCGCCCAGCCGGTGCACGCGCATGAAGTCGCGCCGCTCCTCATAGTCGAGCACGCCATCCTTCACCATCGCTTCGCGCACCAGGGGCGTAGCCCATGCCATGACAGCAAGGGCGGCACGGTAGAGGCCGCGGAGGTCATCCTCGCTCAGCTTCGTCCGGGGGATGTAGGGGTTGACCTTCGCTTCCCAGAGGATCTCATCGCTGTAGGCGTTGCCGATGCCCTGGACGAACTCGGCGTTGGTGAGGACGCTCTTGATCTGCCCACGGTACTTCTTCAGCCGGGCGAGCCATTCGTCTTCGGTGAGGGCCGGGTCGAGCAGATCGGGGCCGTTGGTCGCCCAGTTCGGGATTTTGTCGAGGTGTTCGAGCGGGACCAGGTAGAGCTTGCCCATGAGCCGGTCATCCGAGTAGCGGAGCGAGCGGCCTTCCGCGATATCGAGGACGAGGCAGGTCTTCGCGCGCAGCTTCACCTTCGGTTCGACGTACTGGAAGCGGCCGGTGAGCATCGGGTTGATGGCGAGCACCCGCCCGGAGGCGAGGGGGAAGAGGAGGAACTTGCCGTGCCGCTGGACCTCGCCGAACACGTCCCCGGGGAGTTCGCGGAACTCCTGGGCGGGGGTGCGGAAGACGTGGGGGATGCGGACCTGCGCCTCGGCGATATCCTTGCCCGCGATGTTGGCGGTGAAGAATCCCCGGATGGCCTCGAGCTCGGGTATTTCGGGCATGCGCGGAGTGTACGGGAAGTGCGAAGGTGCGGAGTGCCCCCGGCATGTGCCTACCGGCCAATAGCAACCGGCCGGCGCGCCGCGGCCCACCAGGCAATGGCCACAACTGCGCCGCCGAGGGCCATGTCGATGAACAGGTGGTTGGCACTGGCGACAATCGCCCAGGTCATGACGACTGTGAGGAGGACGGCGAGCGTGCGCAGCGTGCGGCTTCGGGTGTTCACCCAGATGGCTGCCGAGGCCATGGCGATCCAGCCGAAGTGGAAGCTCGGGATGGCCGCATACTCGTTCAGGATGAGCGACGGCTGGGCGTAATTCACGGCCGTGTCGCCGCCGAAGACCGTGTCGATAAAGCCAAGTTCGTAGCCGTGCGCCGCCATCAGCCGGGGCGGGGCCGCCGGGACCGCGTAGTAGAAGACCAGCCCGATGACCATCGAGATGAACATGACGTCCCGCATGAAGAGGAAGCCCTGGCGGTTGCGGAACCAGAGCCACACACCCACGGCCGCCAGCACGGGAAAGTGCATGTAGGCGTAGACAAAGTTCGCGAATTCCTTCGACCAGTGGGAGCGGATGGACCACTCCTGGACTTCGGGCTCCCAGAACACGCCGAGGCGCTGTTCGAAAGCGATCAGTCCGCTCGTCACCCGGACCGAAAAGCCGAGGCGGTCGGGGGCGGCCCCGCGGAGCAGGAAGTAGACGCCGATGACCGCGAGGACGATGGCGAAATCGCGGGCGAACCAGCGCGCCCCGAGGATGGCCGGGCGCGAGACCTGCGAAGCACGCGGGCGGCTGGCGGGGAATGCTGCGTAAGGCACCTGCCTGACGGTCACCGTGGTCCTCCTTTCTGCCTGTCGCCGGGGCTACCGGGTCGCGGCAATTGGGGTCGTCGTGCCCGGGTACCGCGCAGCCAGTGTCTCAGGACGCGGGCGCCGGCTCTGCGAGAGGTGTCACAAAGGGGCTCCTCCTTTCGGCGGAGAAGAGAAGGGCACGAGCAAGGAACGAGGCACTCGAGGCGCGCTCGTTGAGCAAACGGAGTCCATGCTGCCGGGGGCACGGTGCCGGCCGTGCCCCCGGCGGTTCTGACGGCGTGAGATAAGCGGCGAACGAGTAACCGAATATGCGCGTTTGTTGGGCGCGATTCGACGGCTTGCCAGTTACGCATATTGCGGCGTCCACCCGATGTTCACCATTAACCTTTGCCAGTCTTACGGAGTTCTAACTGACCGGGGGCAGGGGTGTCCCGTAATCTATCCGTACTGTTCACGCAATGGCCCCCGATTTGGGGCGAAAGTGGACGCGGTGTGTCTGCCAGGTCGAGGAGCGGTGCAAACTGGTGGACGGCATTGCAACGTGACGTATTGACGGGACGCGAAGGAGGCCGGTAAGGCACGAAGGAAGAAACGCTGCGGGGATTGAGCTTCGGGGAGGAATCGTAGCTCATCCGAATTGCCGGGATGGAACAACCGGCACCTACAGGACGGAGACTTAATTGACACTCGCACTTTACGGGAAGTCGCGAAAGCGACAAGGCTGGCTACTGTTTGCCGCCGTACTGGCGGTGCTTGCTGCGATGGCTGCGAGCGTTGCCGGGATCAACAGCGCTTTTGCGCACACTGCAGACGTCAAAGGCAAGGCAACGTGTGAAAGCGACGGCACTTACAGCATCGCCTGGGAAATCAAGAGCGATAACAACAAGTACATGTTCCTGGATTCTGTTTCGACGGATACCGGGACGACTGCTCTGGCGGACTTTGCGCCGAACCCTGTGAACAACAAGGGCAAGATCAAGGGCCCCACCACTGCAGTCCCGGGTAACGCGACCTCGGTCACCTTGACCGCACAGGTCGATTGGTGGGTGAATGCCAACAGGACTGGCGACCACTATGGTCCGAAGAGCGTCAATGGCGTGGAAAAGCTCAAGGGCGATTGTGCGCCGGTCGAGAGGGTCGTGCTGAGCCATAGCGCATGCGAACTCGTGGACGGGCTCCCGAACGCCATGTTCCACTTCATCATCCCCTCCGGGACGCCGCTGAACGCGCCGAATGGCCATCCGCTTGCCGTCGGCTACACGGGCGATGTGAGCGGGGCCGCCAACACCACCGCGAATGAGCGGACTCCCCAGGGGCCCTCCACCGTGCATTGGGACGTGTACATCCCCTTTGGCACGGATACCAGCATCACGGCGAACACGGCGACCTCCTCCGGGTACAACGCAACATGGGGCGGCGTGAACGGCGCCGAGCACAAGACGGTCACCAGTGCCGATGACGACTGCGGCATCGTCGCTTCCGATGGCAAGGTCATCGTGAAGAAGGTTGGCCCGACGATCACCGGCGACCTCGCCAACACGAGTTTCTCCGGGACCGTGAAGAAGGACGGCGGCGGCCACGATGGCACCTGGAGCGCGAAGGTCGGTGGCACCGACACGAGCAACTTCGGCCTGGCCAGCGGCGACTACCAGGTTGCCGAAGACAACATGCCGATGACGGTGACCGGCGGCAAGATCCAGTTCGCCGGCTTCCAGGAAGTCGATGGCGAAGGCTCCTGCCCGGCCCCGACTGCTGACAACTACAAGGATGACGGCCTCGTCTCCATCGATGACAACACGAAGACCGTCTGCGTGCTGAACAAGTTCGTCGCGGACCCGCCGGCCTGCGTGGATTACACGTACAACAGCGCGGCGGTGAAGAACGCCATCACCAGCGGCGTCGACAAGAACGGCACCGCCTGGGCCACTCTTTCCGCGAACTTCGATGGCTGCGACCTGCCGCAGGTCCGCTTCTCGCTCTATGAGCTTACCGGCAGCTCGTGGAACAACTACGCCAACTGGGCCGGCCAGGTCCACCGCAAGACAGAGTCCAAGGAGCTCGTGAAGGGACAGAAGGTCGAAGTCGACCTGCGCCCGTTGGAGGTCTGCAACTACCAGCTCGACCTGTACCTCACGAACGACGCGGTCCTGAACGACGGCGGCGCCACCCTCGGCACGGGCGAGCTCGCTTCGCCCAACGGCGAACACCGGCCCGCTCCGCATCACACTCCGGCGCCCGACGTCCTTTTGAAGGGTGGCTCAGGCGTGGCCTGGTGGGTCGAGCAGGGCAACCGCTGCATCGAAGTCTGCAAGCTCGTCGATGCCAACAGCCCCTACGGCGGCGCGTTCACCCTCACCGCCGGCGGCCAGGACATCCCGACGAAGGAACTCAAACCCGGCCAGTCCTACTGCGAAGTCAAGGTCTTCAAGGCCACCAACCCGGATACGGGCGTCAACGTCAACGAGCAGCTGCCAGCTGACTGGCTCAACGCCGATGGCTTCCCGAAGTTCGAGCTCGAGCAGGGTAGCGTGCTCATCAGCAGCGGGGCGCTCACCGGCGCCGGCGTGACGATCACCGCCGGTGGCTCTTCCAAGGTCACCATCATCAATAAGTCGCTCATCCCCCGGCGCACCATCCAGGTGTGCAAGGTGTGGGACCTTTCGAACGACGACATCGCCGACCCGGACGCCACCTTCACCATCACTTCGGACCAGGGCCACTCCGTGCCGCTGACCGTGAGCGAAGGCGATAGCAAAGGCGCCTGCGAGACCATCGAAGTCGAGTACAGCGCCGAGGGAGCGCTCATCTCCGAGCTGCTGCCCGCGGGCTTCACATCGAAGACGGGCGAAGGCTACCCGAAGTACGTCGTCGGCTACGCGACCGCCAGCGACGTGGCTGCCTCCGGCACCAGCGTCACGGTGGACCTCGACCACTGCGCCATCGCCTCCGAGGGGCCGTTTGAGCGCTTCCTCCAAATCGCGCAGTCCATCGTGGCCGTCCCCTCCTGCACCGTTACCTTCTATAACAAGGATGGCGGCGAAGTGAGCCCGACCGGCGGCCTGCGGATCGAGAAGTACCTCGACCTCAACGGCGACGGCGATGCCAACGACTTCGGCGAAGGCCCCCTGGTGGGCTGGAACATGACCGTCGGCGGCCCGGAAGTGAACGGCGTCTACCCGACGGCTGACCTCGACCCGAGCGATCTGTTCGCCGAAGCGGCCATCTCCTTCGACGGGCTGACCAGCGGCGACAAGTACACCGTGACCGAAGAGACCCGCGCGGGCTACGTGCTCACGGGCGTCCGCATCGATGGCGTGCCGGTTGCGCTCGGCGCCTCCAAGACGCTGACCATCCCCGAGGGCGGCGCCACCGTCATCCAGTACTTCAACCAGCCTCGCACCGGCATCAAGGTCAGCAAGACCGAGATTACGCTGGCGAAAGCGGCCGGCACGCCCGGCGCGGGCTGGAGCTTCACCCTCAGCGGCTGTGAGATTGTCCCGCAGACCGCCACGACCAACGCGGCCGGCCAGGCCCAGTTCGATAACCTGCCCCTGGCAGTGAACTGCACCTACACCGTGACCGAGACCCAGAAGGCCGGCTGGTCCGCCATCAACCCGGTCCAGGTGGCGAACCCGGTGACCCCCGGCGGCTACGCGGCCCTGAGCTTCACGAACGTGAAGATCGAAGTCTGCGTGAACGGCTGCATCACCATCGTCGAGACCCCGACCCCGACCGCCACGCCGGAGAAGCCGGCCGCAACCCCGACGCCGACGGAGAAGCCGGAAGACCCGACGGCCACGCCGACGGTGGTCGATGAGGCCCGGGGCGAGCGGACGCCCGGCGCGACTCCCATCGCCCCGAGCACCGGCTACGGCCTCCTCGGCGGGCAGACCGGCGGCCCGAACCTGCTGCTCATCGCGGCGGGCCTGATGGCCCTCAGCGGTGGGACGGTTGTCCTGGCGATGGCCCGCAGGCGCCGCTAATCGGCGTCCCCACGCCACCAGACGAAAGGCCCCGGATTGCTCCGGGGCCTTTCGCGTGGGCGGGACGGTGGTTGGCGACCGGTATCCTCCCTCGAACGCCGCACCCGCCCCGGCCCCAACGTTCATGTGGCTCGCGGCCAACGACCGCGGCAAGAATCCGAGGCGCGCCAGGGATGGCGCGCTGGGATGATCCTCCCTCGAACGCCGCACCCGCCCGGGCTCCAACGTTCATGTGGCTCGCGGCCAACGACCGCGGCAAGAATCCGAGGCGCGCCAGGG
>JAANMV010002811.1_pt1 | contig 16100 bp, 15 predicted proteins | sample 7279661 | NCBI WGS metagenome assembly JAANMV01 (sample SAMN14094540, study PRJNA606508) | bioreactor metagenome | isolation source: A lab-scale SPAN reactor treating ammonium-rich wastewater day 121 | place: Ireland: Galway | collected 2017-05-16 | reverse complement strand
GAATTAGTCAAGTATTCGCCGGATACGGACTCGAAGGAAGTTGTTTTCGAAGCGCTTGATCTTTACAAATTCTATCCGTCCGTGGGGTAGCGTTTTGGCAAGGCCTGAACGGGAATTAACGGGGCTCATGAAGTATTGTTCATTCCCGCGGTGAAGCCGACGATGGCGCCGATGAGCGGTTTAAATGGCGCCACATATCGAAATCGGGTACAATATATTCGGATCCGTCCTGATGAAGCGGGATTTTATGTTCAGACGTAGAAAGCTGCTTGTTTTTCTCGCACTCATTCTCCTTCTCGCGGTCGCTTTCATTTACTTTCCCCAAAAGCCTCGTGAAACCGCCGGGCGCGTAGATTTCGCCATTTTGAAGTTCGAGGTCCCGGAGCAACTCGTCCGAAATCCAAGTGCATTAAATTCGTTCCAATGGCTGACGGAGCGCCTGCCGATGTCTCTTTCGTGGCACCGCGCATATGGCGTCGACGAAACGAACTCCCAAATCAGCCTTATTCATAGCTTTACATCTCGTTGGGGAATTCACGGATTCGGCTATTCGGAGTGCCCGACAGCGGACGCGGCGATTATAGGAGGGAAAATTCCCCTTAGAATATCAAAATCCGGCGAGGGGGTTTACGGGAGAACGCTTTGGCTCGATATTCGAACCGGAACGGTTAATGCGGAGTTTCCGCCGTACGGCAAGAATTCTTTGCTTGGGATTTGCAAGCAAGAATCGTCTAGCAAATACGTTTACGCATATTTGACTGAAAAATCGGCTTACAACATTGTGGGGTTCTATTGTTACGACTTATCGTCGGGAAGTTGGAGCGAAAAAAAGAATCCCAACACACTCGAAGCGCTAAACATGACTTGGGAGGGATCCTATTTCGTAGCCGGCGGAAATATTTATGTTATTTCGTCGATTCGAGATCCCAGCGCTCCGGCGCCAATGCATATTCCTTATAAAAAGCGGCTTACAATTACTCCGATAGAGGGCAATAAGCCTGTCATTTGGAATTTTGCTGCATTTCAAAGGGACGATGACATTTGGCTTGTTTCCACGCGGAACGAACTTCCCGAGCTGTCGGCTGGAAATTTGGCCGAATCTGCCAATTCCTTTTCAAAAACCGGAGTCGTTCCTTTCGGGTCGGAGGAAGCGAGAATTGATTATATGTACATGATTAGACCGCCATCGAAAAACCATGAAGCCCTTATTGCCGCAAAAGTAAGATTGGAGAAAGCGCTGCTGCCGAATGCGTTGAATCATAAATGGATAATAGCGAAGTTTTCAATCGACAATGGAATAGTGGGCGAATACGATATTATGCGGCATGTCGATTGGGATAGCTCAGATCATCCCGAGCAATACGTTTTCGACGGACATTATCGGAATATATATTATGATCCGCAGCGCGAGACGGCGTACATATGTCTGGTTACAGCAGGCAAAATGAAGCCGCAATTTGCCGATAAGTTCTTGGTAGCGCTAAATCCTGATAACTCGTGCAAAATCATCGATAGATTCGGCAAATCTAACACTTCGCCGTCATATCTGACACTGGTACCCGATGGAAGTCTTTACTATGTAGATCGCAAAAAGCTTCCCAATAAAATACAATATCGAGGCATAAACTACGCAGGTGTAAAGGTTATGATGAAATACTCACCTGAAACCGGCGAAAAAAAGGTTGTTTACAGGGATTTCGACAAGTTCGAAGTAATTCCGTCAGCAGGTTAACGCGCTGCCAGACTACCGCATTCCCGCGGTGAAGCCGACGATGGCGCCGATGAGAGTCGAGGTGTACCACCTCGAAGTAAGTCCTCAAGTGCCGTGGCAGCCTACGAATTTGTAGTAGGCGAACCCCAGCCCCGCTCCGACCAGCGTCAGGAGCAGCATCTTCAGCCAAACCGTCTTAGCGATAAATTCGAGCATTTTGTTTCAAAAGAAACGCCTATCAAAGGTTGCGCCAGATGAGCTTGCCTACGGCAAATGCGGGCAATATGCGCCGCGTTACCGCAAATCGCCGCCGCGCGTCAAACGGACTCGCGGCGAAAACGTCCGGCGATTAACTTCGCATTCCCGCAATACCGGCGGCAGAAAGCCAAAAGCCGGAAATCGCGGCGTCAAAATCGCCGGAAAAGCCGATATTCAACCCGGAAGAGCCGGGGCCAATCCGTATTTGCAGCAAAAGCTGCGCCGGCGGAAAAACCCCTCGCGCCCGTTTCCCACTGACGGCAGTAAATTATACCGGGGAAACGCGTAAATCCGCAAATGGGGAGGCGAAACGGGATTTGCCGCCGCCAAGCGAATTGAAACGTCACAAGCGATGCAAGCGAAAGGTGGCGCGGAATTGGCCTGTTAACTCGAATTGTTCGATTATCGGCGTCAGGCGGCGCATTCGTCGTCGGCGCAGTTCACCGGGCATACGCTTTTGAGCATTAGAAAGCCCGCTATACCGGAAACGAGCGAGCCGGTCAGGATACCGAGTTTGGCTAGCGGGAGGGTTTCCGGACCGAGCGCGAGGTTAGCGATGAAAAGCGACATTGTGAATCCGATGCCGCAAAGCAGCGCGGTGGCGAATATCTGGCGCCATACGACGCCTTCGGGAAGATCGGCAAAGCCTAACTTGACGGCGAGCCATGAAAACGCGCTGACGCCGATTAGCTTGCCGAGCACGAGGCCCAGAATTACGCCGAGCGCGACCGGATGGCCGAGCCCGGAAAGTCCGATGTCGCCAAGCGCGACGCCGGCGTTCGCGAACGCAAAAACTGGCATGATGAAAAACATCACGTAAGGATGAAGAGCGTGTTCTAGAGTAAGAAGCGGCGCCTGAACGTTCTTTACGCACCTGCCAAGCGAGAAAAGCGCGTGCTGTTGTCGCTCGTTTTCCAAAAGGTCTTCGCCGGGCCTTGCGTGGCGCGTGAACTCGTCGATTATCGCACGCGCCTTTTCGGCGAACGACGCGGGATTGACGCGAGTGTGTGCGGGAATCGTGAGCGCGACGAGGACGCCCGCGATGGTGGCGTGAACGCCGGATTTTAAAAAGGCGACCCAAATTACGAGCGCGACGAGGGCGTAGGGAACGACGCGGGCGACGCCCATTTTGTTGAGCGTGACGAGAATTACAAGCCCGATCGCCGCGATAAGAAGCTGGGCGAAAACGATTTTTTCGGTATAGAAAATCGCGATGACGAGCACCGCGCCGATGTCGTCGATTATCGCGAGCGCGGTCAGGAAAACCTTGATGGAAACGGGGACGCACTTGCCGAGAAGCGACATCACGCCGAGCGCGAAGGCGATGTCGGTCGCCATAGGAATGCCCCATCCGCTGACTTCAGGCGTGCCGCGATTTAGCGAAAAGTAAATCACCGCGGGAACCGCCATTCCGCCGATGGCGCCGGCGATTGGCAGCGCGGCGTTTCGCAGCGTCGAAAGCTCGCCCGCGATTATCTCGCGCTTTATCTCGAGTCCGACGACGAAAAAGAAAACGGCCATCAGCCCGTCGTTTATCCAATGCAGAAGGTCTTTGCTAATCGCCGCTTCGCCAGCGCCGACGGTGACTTTCGTGTCGAGGAGCGCGAAGTATTGTTCGGCGAAGGCCGAATTGGCGGCGACCATCGCGAGCACCGCGCAGCCGAGAAGGAGAATTCCTCCGGACGCGCCGAGGCGCGCGAATTCGGCGAACGGCCTGAACAGCGCATCCGCAGGCAGCGCAAAAACTTTCCTTAAGTGTTTTTTCAAAGCAGTTTCGGTTGTTGTTCTTGGCGCCGATTGTTAAAGCGGCGAGAAAGATTTACCATCTGTGTTCTTTTACGTCAATATGCGTGTTTGCAAACAGAATCTTAACGTGAAGATGTAAAATGGATTTTGCCCGTTTCGAGGTGCATTATGAAGCTCTGCAATACCATTTGTTTTTTGGCGATTGTCGCTTTCGCGGCGCTTTTTTGCGCGCCTGCAAGCGCTGCGGACACGCCGATGTCGTTCGCGATGCTCGCGTTCGCGGCGGGCGATTGGCGTCACGAGAGCGATGAAGGCTCATACCGGGAGGCGCTTAGCGCGGTAACCGTTCTCGGCGCATCAGCGCTTTACGTACAGGTCGAGGTGGAGACGGGCGGGGGCAAGTTCGACGAAGTGTGGATTGCGGGCTTCGACCCGGCGTCGGAATCGATGTATATGGACGTGTACAGCGCGGGCGGCTATCGCGCGGCGATGGACGGAACGATGGTGGTGCCTGGAAAGGTTTGGGCGTTCGAAACGCCGGGAGCGGGCGCGAAAGAACGGCGGGTGATAACGAAGATTAACGATTCCGAATTCGCCGTGAAGTACGAATTCGCGGCGCCGGGCAGGCCGGTGCAATCGGTGGAGCGTTTTTACATCCGGATTTCGCGGGAGGCCGAGGGGCGGGTAGCGCCTTCGGAAGGAAGCTTGGACGCGGGCAACGGCGACGGCGGGGAAGTCGCGGAGCCGGAAGAGGCGGGATAACCGGAGAGCGAGTATAATTCCACCGTGCCTAAGCGGAAACAGGTTTTCGACGGCGAAATCTCGCGGCTATCCCCGGCGATGCTTTTGCTGGTCGGCTATTCGAGCGTAATCGCCGCGGGAGCGATTTTACTTATGCTGCCGGTTTCGCAGGCATCCGGCGCGTGGGGGCGCGTCATAGACATGCTGTTCACTTCGGCGAGCGCCGTGTGCGTCACGGGGCTAATCGTCGTGGACACGCCTAATCACTTTACCGCTTTCGGCCACGTCGTAATTTTGCTTTTGATACAAATCGGCGGTCTCGGCTATATGACCGCGGCGAGCTTTTTGTTCCTCGTGCTCGGCAAAAAAATGAGTTTCCGCGACCTTCTGGCGCTGAAACAGGGGATTGGCGCATTTACAGTGGGCAGCGCGCACAAACTGGTGCGCCTCGTTCTTATCACGATGGCGATTGCGGAAGGGCTGGGATTTCTTTTGCTTTTGCCGGTTTTCGCGATGAAGGAAGGTTTCGGCAAAGGCGCGTGGATGGCGCTTTTTCACTCCGTTAGCGCGTTCAACAACGCCGGTTTCGCGCTTTACAGCGACAGCATTATGCAGCTAAACGGTAATCCCTATGCAATTTTGGTTTTCGCCGCGTTGATTGTGGCTGGCGGCCTCGGTTTCCTCGTCATATACGAGCTTTACACGCACAGATTCAGAAATTTGTCGCTTCATACCAAAGTCGTACTTACTGCGACGGGCATCCTCATACCGGCCGGAATGATATTGATTTTCGTTTTCGAAGGAATCGCGCCGGAAGGCGCGTTCGCCGGCATGAGCTTTTTCGACAGGCTCTCGAATAGCTTTTTTGCGAGCGTTACGCCGAGAACGGCGGGATTCAACTCGGTGGATTATGCGGCGCTTCATCCGACCACGCTTTTGTTAACCGTCGTTTTTATGCTCGTCGGCGGCTCGCCGGGCGGAACCGCGGGCGGCTTCAAAACCACGGTGCTTGCGGTTATCTATGCCGCAAGCGCGGGTGTTATGCGGGGGAGGTCGAGAACGTTGATTTTCGGTAGAAAGCTGAATCCGGCGGCGATTATCACGGCGTTTAGCCTTTTGTTTTGGGCGCTTGTCGCGCTAAGCGCCGGAGCGACGATATTGCTGTTTCTAGAACATGCCGATCCGCTAATGACCGTTTTCGAAACCGCAAGCGCGCTCGGCACGGTGGGGCTTTCGATGGGGCTGACGCCGGAGCTTTCGACGCCGGGCAAGCTGGTAGTCATCCTTTTGATGATAGTTGGAAGGGCGGGGCCGCTGACTTTCGGCCTCGCCATGTTTGCAAGACCGGACAAAGGGAACATCCGGTTTCCAGTCGAGGAAGTGCTTGTCGGTTAGTTTTCAGGTTTTCATTGCAGAATACCAATTTTCCGGCGTTTTTTGATTCAATTGCTTTCTATCATTTCCTAAGCAAGCTTAAATCGGGAACGCAAATTCCATACGGCGTGGCTATCGCAAGCTCAGTTTGGCCGTCCCCTTCAAAGTCCACCGCGGTAATGTTACGCATTTGGGGTTTTTTGCCGCTTTGCGGCGAAAGCACTTCACTGTAAAGTTCATTTCCGTCTATATCGTAAATTACCAAACGCGTTCTTTCGACAATAGCGGCAATCTCGGGAATACCGTTACCTGTAAGGTCCGACAATTCGATATTGGTCCAATTAAGATACGATTTAAAACGGCTGTCGAATTTTTTTGAAATTACGCTTCCATTGTCCGGATGTTGCCAATTAATAAAGTCTCCCGGTGCTATTTCCGGAATAATATAGTTCAACAGCGAAAATGAATAGTCGTTTGGAGATGCTGGCAAGTCCAATACGCCGGCAATTAGTGTTTTGATATTTCCGTCTTTAACGTATCTAACTACCCTTGTTGACTTTGGCATAAAACATTGTTGAACACTAATTGGGGCTTCAATTGCGCCAGCTGTCACAGGCAAAAGTTGATAGGCACTTCCAATTAGCGGCGCAATCCAATAAAGCGCGTCGTCAACTCCATCCTTATCCCAATCAGTTTTTATAGTATCGCAAAACGGATCAACGGCGGGTAGATTTGCGTATATTGCCTTTGCGTCTTCAAGGTATTCTTCGCCGGTAAATAAGTCGAAAAAGCGATGTTCCCAGCTGCCATAGGCTGATTGCGTGCAAAGTAATGCGGCTACCTTTTCCCTTGTTGCGTCGGCGAATCTACAATTTGCATCCATGCGATACCGTAAACGGTTTCGGGAAAGGAAATTTCATGAATTTTTTCGCCATCGAAATTAAATGCGGAAAGCTTGCCGTCGTATGGGTTTGTAGATGTATAAGCGATAACGCTATACTTGCCTTCCTCGTAATATTCGATAATGTCAGCCGTGAAGCTGTCAATTATTGCGGTAAAGTTTTCGATGGCGAAGCGCGAGATTTCTTTTAGTCGCGCATCGAAAATTATAAACTCTTTATGATACTCCTTGTCTTTTAGGTTGCTCGCGAATGCAAAAAGACAAGTATTCCCTTCCGAGTCCTTCCAGTCGCCCATAAAAACAAGCCCCGGAATGTCGATGATGTGTATGAATTTAGATTGGGCGTCAATACGCGCAAGACGACAAATATCGCAAAATATTCCGGCATAGAAAAATAACGAAATAGCTATCGCAATAACGATTGATATTAGTACCGCAAACCCCCGGAACGTCATTCGTTTGAATTTCATCTCGTAATCTCGATTTCGAGCGCGTTCGCGAAACGGTTGTAATAGTTGAACATACAAACGACCGCGATTATTTCCATTATTTCTTCGGGCTCGAAGGATTGAGCGGCTTCGCTCCAAATTTCGTCGGGCAGTTTCACGGCGTCGCGCGTAAGAGAGTCGGCGATTTTCAATATCGCGCGTTCCCGCGCGCTCCAAACGGTATCGCCTTCGCCGCCGAGAACGTCCTCCAGTGAAGGCGCACCGGCGCCGACCGACTCAGTCGTCGCGGCATTCGCGTCGAGCAGGCCGAGGCGTTCGAATTTTTCGCGCGCCATTCCGAACTTTTTCGCGAGCATTATGTGGCTCGCCATGCAATAGCGGCAGCCGTTGATTTGCGACGTGCGCACGGCGGCGAGTTCTTTTTCCTGCACGGGCACGGTTCCGGTGTATGTGACGGCGCGAAAGTGGTCGAAACTCGTCGTCATCATGTCAAGGCGGCGGGCGAACGTGCGGAAAAGGTTCGGCACGTTGCCTCTTTCGCGAATAAAGTCGTCGAAGACCTTGCGTGCGGCTTCGTCGTCCGTTTTCAGCGGCAATGGTTCGATTCTCGGCATGTCTTTTCTCCGGCGCCCGCGGGCGGCCGATTTTAGCACCCGGCGCTTAAGTTTAAAAAACCGAGGCAAAGTGGTATAAACGCGCGTCCGCAAACCGGCGGGGAGGAAGCCTATGTCGCCAAAGCATGGAATGACTTTGTTCATCGGAATTTTTACGTTCGTCGGCGCGACGCTTTTCGCTGTCGGGCTGGCGATTTTCGCCGAATCGGTCAAATTCAAGCGCACGGCAAGCACGGCGGAGGGCGTCGTGTACGACATCGAGACGCGGTCGGATTCAGACGGGAGCAGCTATTATCCGATGGTGCGCTATACGCCGGCGGGCGCCGAAGAGCCCATCGAATTTACTGGCGGAATCGGGTCGAATCCGTCTTCGTACAAGCGAAATCAAAAGGTGAAGGTGATTTACGACGCCGCAAATCCCGAAAAGGCGCGCATAGATTCATTTTTCGAAACGGCGCTTTTTCCGCTGGTGTTCTCCGGCATGGGCGGACTTTTTCTCGCTATAGGCCTCGGGTTCATGATTTCGGGCATCAGGAACAAACGAAACGACGAGTGGCTTCGTCTATTCGGAAAGCAGATTACGGCAAAGATAACAGGCGTGGAATATGACACGTCGTTCAAAGTGAACGGGCAGTCGCCGTGGCGGATAACCGCGCAGTGGCACAACCCGAACACGAACGAGGTGCATGTGTTCCGCAGCGACCATATTTGGTTCGACCCGTCGCAGTACATAACGGGCGATGAAATAACGGTGCTCATCGACCCGAAAAATCTGAAAAAATACGACGTGGACTTAAGATTCCTGCCGAAAATGGCGTGAATTTTGCGCTGCGAGAATATAAGTTAGCGGCATCGGTAAACCGGTAATATTCCTCGCGCATCGGCGCGGGAGGAGTCAAGATGAAGCGCGACTCGAGTTTGATTTATCTTCTTGGGTTTTTCTGTCTGCTCGCGGTTTTTATGATTTATTACGGGGTTTCGCAAATCGTCAAGGCGGCTGCCTTCAAGGCGAGAGCGAGCGTGGCGACGGGCGTGGTGGTAAGAAACGACGAGCGGCTGTTAAGGGCGGCAAGGTATATCTATCATCCGATAGTCAAGTATACGCCGGAGGGCGGGACCGAAATCGAGTTCAAGGGCCATACAGGCTCGAACCCGCCGGAGCATAAGCCGGGCGATACCGTAAAAGTGATTTACAATCCGCAAAATCCATCCGAAGCGATGATAGATTCGTTTCTCGACTTATATCGCACGCCGCTCATCCCCGCGGGGCTGGGAGTGTTTTTGCTTGCGCTTTTTGTTTCTCTTCCGCTTATGGGCTATTACGAAAAGAAATATTACGCGTGGATGGCGGAAAACGCGAAGCGCGTCACGGGGCGCGTAACCGGCATTACGCTGGACACGTCAATCAAAGTCAACGGACGTTCGCCGTGGGTTATCGAGGTGGAATTCGGCGATTTCAAAACCGGCGAAATGCGGATGGCGAAAAGCTATCCGCTGTGGATAGACCCCGCGCCGTTTCTAAATGGAAACGAGATAACCGTGCTTATAGACCCCCGGAAACCGAAAAAGCACAAGCTCGATTTGAGCTTTCTGCCGAAAACCGGCTAGCGCGCCGTGTAAACTTAAAGCCTATGTGCGGAAGATATACGCTCGTGACGGACTTGACGCTTCTTGCGGAGCACTTCGCGTTCGCCGCGGACGAGATGCGCGAGCGGGAGCTAAAGCCGAGGTATAACGTCGCGCCGTCCCAGGACGCGCCGGTGGTGATTTCGTTTTCCGCAAGCGGCGAAGGCGCGGCGGCGGGTCTTGCGCCGGGCGATGAAGCCGCGGTGATTGTCGGAGCGGACAGGCGGATGGTGACGATGCGGTGGGGGCTTGTGCCGCGCTGGGCGAAGGAAGAGAAAATTGGCGACCGGATGATTAACGCGCGCGCCGAAACCGTTGCGGAAAAACCGTCGTTCAAAAACGCGCTGAAATCGAGAAGGTGTCTGATTCCCGCTGACGGATTTTACGAATGGGCTGCGGCGGATGGGGGCGGGCGCAAACAGCCGATGCGGTTCACGATGGCGGACGGCGCGCCGTTCGCGATGGCGGGGCTTTGGGAGGCGTGGCAAAGACCGGAGGGCGGCGTTGTTTTCAGCTTCACGATAATCACGACGGAGGCGAACGAGACGCTGAGGCCGTATCACCACAGAATGCCCGTCATACTCTGCCCGGAGGATTATGAAAAGTGGCTCGACCCGGCGGTTACGGATGCAGGTTTGCTCCTGCCGCTTCTAAGGCAGTATCCGGCGGAGAAAATGCGCGCGTACAGAGTTTCGACCGCGGTCAACTCGCCGAAAAACAACACGCCGGAGTGTATAGAGGAGGCGTATGAATAGAGGCGCTCGCAATCAGGCGGGAACATCCAATCGCTTACAATACTCCCGTGCGGATAATCACGCTTAAAAATTATGCGAAGTTCAATCCGGTGCTGGAGATTCTGGGCCGCGACCCCGATTCGGGCAGGCACTTTGTTTCGACGGTGCTGATTAGTATTTCGCACTTCGACCTCGTCACGGTGGAGCGAACGGGCGAGCCGTCGGCGCTGCCGGACGGCGGATTTCCTGCGGGCGGCGGACTGCCGGAAGCTCTCGAAATCGAATTGAGCGAAACTTCGGAAGGTCATTTCGCTCAGGAACTTTTGCCAAACGGAGGCGGCACGCAGACGGCAGGAGATTCGAGCGGCAATTCCAACGGCTCGGCGAAACTTGTCGCGCTTCGGTCCGCATCCGGCTTGCCGGCCGATATGACAAACCTAGCCGCGATGGCGTGGGAGCGTACGTGCAGGCATTGCGGTGCCATATTGCCGGTTAAAATCGCCATTCTCAAGCGGATTCCGTTCGCCGCGGGGCTGGGTGGCGGCAGCGGGAACGCGGCGGCGGTATTCATTGCGCTGGCGAGGCTGTTCGACCTTAACGTGACGCCGGCGGAAATCGGGTTTCTCGCGGCGGAAACAGGCTGCGACGTTCCGTTTTTTCTGTCGGGCGGGATGATGCTGGGCGAAAATTTCGGCGAGTTTTTAACCGACCTCGGGGAGCCGCCGGAAATGGGACTGCTCGTTTTAAAGCCTGCGTACGGCTCGAACACCGGCGAGGCGTACGGGGCGGCTGCCGAAATGCTCGGCATCACCGGCGGGATGTGCCGTGCTGCGCGGACGACACGCGGATTCATAAACGCCGCGGCGGGCGGAGGGAACGTTTTTCCGTTTATCCGCAATGACTTCGATGCGCTTTCGATGCGCTCGAAAGAAGCCGGCGAACTAATCGGCTGGCTTCAAAAGGCGCTGCCGGAAAAGGTAGTAGTCGCGGGAAGCGGCAGCGCGATTGCCGGCATTTTCAGAAATATGCCGGAGCCGGAACTTGCCGCGAAGGCGATGAATGAACTTGGCGGCAGTTTGGAATGCGCGTTTGTCGCCCGCCCCGTAAGTCAAGGGATAGAGGTGGTGGATTGGAAATGAGTAAATTCCATCGAATATTCCGTTTCGGCTTTGCGTCGGCGATTGTTTTGGCGTTTGCGGCTTTTTGCGGAATGGCCGGATGCACGGGAGGAGGCGGCGACGATGCCGAACCTGAAGACGCGACCAGGCCGCTTTCCGATTTTCCGCTACAGGAAAACCCGCCGGATTCGTGGACGCAGTATGCTGGAAATGCCGCGCACGATACGTTTCTCGGCGGAAGGCTGACCGGCGTTTCGCACGTCGGAGAACTCACCAAAAAGCCGATTTTCGGAAACTACAACGACGTTCGAGGCGGAATGTCGCTTGCGGACGGCACGCTTTTCGCGCCGGACGATACGGGCAGATTGCTGGCGATAGACGCCGATACCGGCGCAATAAAATGGCGGAGCAGGCAGCTCGACTACGGCAGCAGGTTTTCGACGCCGACGTACCATCGCGGGCTTTTGTTTTGCGGGACGGAGCCGGGCGGCGTGACCTGCCTAAATGCGGAGACCGGCGGCGCGATTTGGCATCAATCAGAGCCGCAGGGACTGCCCGGCGTGAACGTGTGTCCAATCGTGGCCGGTGCGAGCGTGCTTTTTTCAAGCAGGGACGGCAGGTTTTTCAGGCTGGATGCGATGACAGGCGCGCTGCTTTGGTCGAAGGAACTTGTAAAAACAGAAATCAACGACGCCGACCCGGTAATAGATTCGGGAACGGCGGTTTTTCCCACGAGGAGCGGCTACGTTTACGGGCTATCGCCGGATTTCGGAACGGTCAAGTGGGCGGCGGCGCTCTTTATGGGCGTTGCGAGTTCGCCGGTGGCGAAAGCCGGACGAGTGTATTTCACCGGAATAGACGCGGGGCTGTACGGAATGGACGCGGCGACGGGCGATGTGGTTTTGAAATACGATATGAGCGCGCCGAGCGGAATGACGCCGCTGGTGAACGGAAATATGATTGTGGCGGCGGACGAAGAAAACTACCTTTACTGCGTGAATATCGAAACCGCAGAGCTGATATGGAAAGCGGAACTGCCCACGCCGGCTGGGGCGATAGTTTTCGGCTTCGACAACGCGATACTCACGGTCGCCACGATAAACGAGCGGATTTTCGACATCGAAATCCAGCGCGCGCGAGGAAGACTGGAAGATTTCTTGAGGCGAAAGGGGCCGTTTTTGGCGATTACTCGCGAAGATTTAAGCGCATCCACGGCGGCAGGAGAAGATGACGAAGTTGCGCCGAGGCCGATGACGGGCGAACAGCTTATGAGCGCGAACCGCGAAGATATAGCGATGCTTTGGGCGCGCCGAGCGGAGGTAATCGTTCTCGGTTGGAACGGCGAAATAAGGGAACGGCTGGCGCTTCCCGCCGCGCTTAGCTCGTCGCCCGTGTATTATCGCGGTAAAATATTCGCTCCGGACCTAAATGGCTCCGTACAGGTAGTTAAGTTGGATATCGAATGATGCTGTCGAGAATAGGAATAATTGTACTAAAAGAATTCCGCCAGAAAGCGCGTGGGTTGGCAACGGTCGGCGTACTCACGTTCGTTCTGGCGATTATCGCGGTAGTCAGCTATATGATTCTACTTTCCGGTTATTCAAGCCTGTCCGTAGGCTACTCGAGCACGAGCGCAATCGGCAGGAGCTTGGCGATAGGCGTGCTGATAGTACAGATGATTTTAATGGCGGTTTTCGGGCTTTCGTTCAACGGCAGCGCGATTACCCAAGAACGCGACCGTGAAACCATCGACCTGATGAATCTCACTTTGCTCGGCAACGCTGACATAATTTTGGGCAAAATGGCGTCGTCGATGATTTACATAATTTTGCTTTTATTCGCCGGATTGCCGTTTTTCGCACTGTCGTATACATTCGGCGGATGGGAGCTCGGCGAGCTTGCGGCCGCGATGGCGGTGGAGCTTGCGCTTGTGTTTCTCGTAAGCGCGTGGGGTTTGTTTATTAGCGTAACGAGCAAAGATACGCGTGCGGCGCTCGGGCGCACGTTTGCGGTTTTGATTTTCGGCGCGGTCATTACGCTCTATTTCGGCGTGAAAATCGCGACGTCGCTGCAAACCGACCTTAATTTTTTCGAAAAAGCTCTCGGGCTGTTCAGCCTGCTGTTCAATCCTGCGTTCGCTCTGTGGAGCGTGCTTTATCCCGACTACGGTGCAAGGCTGATTTTGAACATTCCCGGGATTTCGTCTATTTCCGGCATAATGCCGATTTGGCTTGCGGCGGCGGTCTTCGAAACGCTCTGCGGAATTATCGGCCTAATAGTCGCGATAAACGTTTACCGTCTTATCAGGCGGGGCGAAAGATGACCGCGAACCGGCTGCATTTAGCGATTACGGCAGGTATCGCGGCAATCATTCTATTGATACCGTGCGGCTCGCCCGAAGCGCAGGCGCCGAAAGCGCCTGAGGGCCTGGAAATCGCCGTGGAAGCCGGCGCGGGCGGCGTGATTCACGTGGGGCGCGTCAATCCTTTCACGATATTGTTGAAAAACGGCAGGGATACCGATTTTCACGGCGCGGTCGAAATTACGAACGAGGGCGTTTCGTATCGCCGAACGGTGGATATCGCCGCCGGCGAAGCGTCGCGCGTCCGGCTGTTCGTAGATTTGGACAAACCGCAAAGGGACGTTTCTTTATTTATCAAAGACGCCCGCGAGCGAACGATTTATCAAGCGGGAATCGAAATCAGAAATCCCGCCGCGCCGGAAGACGCGCTCGTGCTCGTTGCGGATTCCGGTTCGGGGCTGCTTTCGTTTATGGACGGCACTCCGGTTCTGACTGCCAAAAAGCCCGTGTCCGAAGCGGAAAAATCGGTTTTGCAGCAAGGCAAATTCATGTCTGCTTACACGACGCTTGACAATCTGCTCGACGCCGGACCTCAATATCTTGCGCCTGTCGACGCGCTCGTACTTCGAGACGGCGATTTTTCGCGCATATCGAGCGAGAACCTTGCGGAGTTGCAGGGTTTTGTCGCGGCGGGCGGCGCATTGGTCGTCTCCGGCGGCGCGAATTCGCCAAGAGTTGCGCAGTCGAAGCTGGCGGAGATTCTGCCGTTTCCGCAACCGTCGGCCGAACCAGTCGGCGATTTGTCCGGGCTTGCCGCATTCGGCGAGGCGGGAATAACCGGAAGGCCGCTCGTGCTCGCGGGCGCGGGCGGAAGCGGCGTTAAGAAAGACGCTGTCGCCGAAGCGTCCGCGGGCGAAATTCCGCTTGTCGCATATCGAAAATACGGACTCGGACGCGTCGTACAATTCGGCTTCGACGCAGGCGACCCGTCGCTTCGGGGATGGAACGGCTGGGAGCGCGCATGGTCGAAATTGCTCCAGCCGGTTTTGGCTTCGCCGGGCGCAAACGCGGTGATGCTCAGCGCGCCGGCGATGGCGGAAATGGTAAAAAACCTTCCCCAAACGGATCCCATACCGATTCAAACTGCATCGCTTTTCATACTTGTGTACATCGTTCTAGTCGGGCCGGTGAACTATGCTCTTCTTGCTCGCAAGAAACGGCGCACTTTGCTTTGGGTTTCGATTCCGGCGGTTGTAGTCGCATTCACCGTTTTCGGCGTGCTGCTTGGCTATTTCTCGCGCGGCACGGACAATATTCTTAGGCAAATCGAAGAAGTGCACGTTTTCGAAAACGTGCCGGTCGCGCTCGTGCGCAGTTACACGCTGGACTTCCCGTCCGCGAGCGGTGAAGACTCGCTGGCATTTTCGAACGCATCCGCCGTTATCCGCACAGTCGATCCGCCGCCGAACAATCAAAGATACGGTTACTACTCTTATGGACAAAGCTCGTTAACCGAAATCTCGCCGCGAAAAATAAGTTATGCGCCGGTTCCTTCTGTAACGCGCCGCTCGAACAAATGGACGCCGTATCTTACCTGGTGGGACGGTATCGCGGAGGCGAAATTCGGCAGCTTGGAAATCGGCGGCGGCGGAAAATCGCTGGAATATTCGTTTCCCGAAATTCCCTCCAGGTTATGGCTTGGAAAGGACATAAAGATAATGAGGCTGGAAGTCGCCGGCGCGACGGGCTCCGCGCCTATCAATCCCGGCTTTTACAGCGCCTCTCCTTCGCCCCCTGCCGGCCGAAGGTCGCTCGACTACGAAATCGACGCGGCGGTACACTCGATTACGAGACCGCTGATGACCGGCAAGCTTCAACCGGATACTTTGACCGCTTATGCATATTTCAAACTTGGGAAAGCCGAGATCGAAACGTCCAGAAAATACAGACAAGAAGCCGGACGGCTTGTCGCATATCATTTCGGCAAACTGCCGGATTCGCGTGAGTTCAGCGCGAAAAATATCACGGTGACGGGCTTCAAATCGAAATCCGGAACGCCGGGGCGTTCGAGAAGTTTGGGATATGGCGGGCTCTACGAAGAGCAGCCTATTGTGTTATTGAACGAAGGCGACGAAATAGAATTCGAAATAGTCGTTTCGAATCCCGAGAGTAAAATCTACGGGCTGACCGTATATGCAAGTCAACAGGATCGCTGGAGTTCGGACGGCCCGCCGGATTTCGAATACATTGTCGAAACATCGTCGGGGACGCACGCACAGGGCAAAGCGACGGAAAAACAGAGCGTCGAGGTAAGTCATGAGGTTTTCGCGGACGGAAAAGTGTGGCTTAAAATTACTGCGGTTTCGAAGCTTGCGCTAAATTCGATAACGTTTTCATAGCAGGGCTGCAATATGACGACGGATGCCGCATGCCGCCGTTCGCGGCGAAACGTCAATCGAAGAACCGCTTGTGCAGCGTCACTTCCGCCGGAGCGAATGTTTCCGGGTCGAGAATTACTTCCACGAC
>JAANMV010002808.1_pt1 | contig 16108 bp, 16 predicted proteins | sample 7279661 | NCBI WGS metagenome assembly JAANMV01 (sample SAMN14094540, study PRJNA606508) | bioreactor metagenome | isolation source: A lab-scale SPAN reactor treating ammonium-rich wastewater day 121 | place: Ireland: Galway | collected 2017-05-16 | reverse complement strand
AGGCGGAATTGGAATGACTTCAACAGCTTCTGCAAGAATTTCAGAAAAAGTAATTTTAATAAATTTATTTTCAGAAAATAGAAAGCCTACAACTCTTTATTGTACTAAGGATGAAAATATAGCTATTGAGATAAGTGAAAAACTTAAAAATAAATACCAAGTTGAAATAATAAATAAACTTTAATCTAAGTTATTTTTAACAATTTTAAAATTAAAAAGAAAATGATAGACAACTTAAAAAAAATATTAAACGAAGATCAAGATCCAAAGGCAATTGAGAAAATCACGGCTAAATTGGAAAATCTTTTAATGTCGAATGAAGAAGTAGGTTATATTGCCGTTCAGAAAAAACCAGCGGTAACTATTTTTCCAGACAGCATTGTGGTAACCAATAAACGTATCATTTTATACAAACCTAAAAACTTAGGATTATCCATGGAATTCATTGACTACGATTGGGATAACATCGCAGGTTCGTTTGTAAAAGAAGGCATTTTAGCAGATTTTACCTTTACAACCAATTCCGATTTAACGCAAACCGTTGATTATTTACCAAAAAATCAAGTGCTAAAATTATACACTTACGCCAAAGAGCAATTGGATTTGTTAAAAAAGCCAAAAGTTGCGGCTCCAGTTGTCGAAGAAGTCAAAGTAGAAACTCCAATTGAAACTCCTGTTCAAGAAGCCGAAGTTGAGGAAATTCCAACAGAAGGGGTAACACTTTATACTGAAATTATGCCAACTTCAAACGATATTATTCGTGATACAGAAGTAGAAGCTCCAATTTCGGAAGAGAAAGGTTTAGCGCATTTGTCACAAGACGAATTATTTGCTAAACTTCAGAATTATAAAAAATTATTAGATAATGGATTAATCCTTCAAGGCGAGTACGATCGATTAAAATCTGAGATTTTAAAATATCTATAATAAAACATAAAGTCTTTTTAAAGCCTGAAATTAACGTTTCAGGCTTTTTTGTTTGTGTAACTTTTGTAACAGATAATGTTTTGATTATAAGGTAACTTTACTGTATAAAATTAGAACAAAATGACAACAACGGTAGTTATAGGAGGAAGTTTCGCAGGGATGACTGCAGCCTTAGAGATAAAAAGAAAAGGGAAAGACCAACATAAAGTTATCTTAATTGATAAATCACCATTGTTTTTGTTTATCCCATCATTAATTTGGGTTCCTTTTGGAAGACGAGATATTAAAGATATTTCCTTTAGAAAAGATACTATTTTAGCTAAAAAAGGAGTGGATTTTGTAAATGCAGAAGCTTTAAAAGTAGATGTGAAAAACCAAACAGTAACTACAGATAAAGGCGATTATAAATACGACCATTTAGTAGTGGCAACAGGTCCAAAAGTAAAATACGATGTGGCGCCAGGTGTTGCTGAACATACGCATTATATCGGAACTCCAAACGGAGCTATGAAAGCCAGAAAAGCTTTGGAAGAATTCAAGAAAAATCCGGGTCCGATTGTAATTGGTGCGACTCAAAACGCGGGTTGTATGGGTGCGGCTTATGAGTTTTTATTCAATGTAGAAAAATGGCTTCGCGAGCAAAACATTCGTAAAAAAGTTGATTTATATTGGATTACACCTGAAGATTATTTGGGACACTTTGGAATCGATGGAATGCCAATGGGAGAAACCATGCTAAAATCCTTCATGAGTATGTTTAATATTCATTACAAAACACAAGTTGGAGTTGAAGAAGTTACCGAAGATAAAATCAAATTAACAAACGGTGAAGAGTTGCCATATAAATTCTCAATGTTGATGCCGCCATTTATTGGTGTTGAGTTTGTGACGAATTCTCCGGAATTACATGCTACACCAACAGGTTATATTCCAGTTAAAGACAGTTATCAACACGTAGATTATCCAAATGTTTGGGCGGCTGGAATTGCTGTGAATGTTCCGCTTCCATTTACACCTGGAAAAGTGCCTTTCGCTTCTCCAAAAACAGGTTACCCAAGTGATGAAACGGGTAAAATCGTAGCCGAAAACATCATCAGAGTTACCGAAGGTAAAACCAAACTTAAAGAAAAAGCTTGGGGCAGAATTCCTGGATTATGTGTTATGGATGCTGGTAAAAAAGAAGTATTGTTATTATCGACAAGTCTTTTTAAACCAAGAACTTTTGCTATTATGATTCCAAATGTAATTTATGATATCAATAAAGTAATTTTAGAAAAATATTTCCTTTGGAAAAGTAGAAATGGTTATTCTTACTTACCATAATCATAAAAAGAAACCCGATAAGGAATTATCGGGTTTCTTTTTTACATTGATTTCTTCTGTTTTTCTACAAAACCATCGGCTTGGAGTTTAAGTAATTCCGTAGCACTTTTCTTTTTGTAGTTGTATAGTTCTTTATCTTCTTTGATGTCGGCGTAGACTTTATCGTAAATTTCGGCATCGGTTTGTTTTTGTAATTCGCTTTGGTAACGATTTTGCGCTAACATATTTTTGATGCCCATTTCGTTATCTTCTTGTTTGAAATCGTATTCGCTTTTTGGCGATAATAATTTGGCAATAATGGGTGAAGTTTCAATCGCTAAAAACAATAACATAATAAAAAACGATGGCAAGAAAGGTAATTTATTTAAGGCGTTAATTCGAGCCATTAAACCGTCGAAACCTTCTATAATAGGTTGGGTTTCGGTGACTTTTTTATCCAAATCGGCTTGTAAAGTTTTAGCTTTTGCTTCTAAATCAGTGATTTTTGCTTGATTAGTAGTTTTTAATGTCGCTAAATCTTGCAAAGCCGCATCGTGTTTTTCACGCTTTTCTTTATAAACAGGTCCTTTGCCTAACTTCTTAGTTCCGGCAGTTCCTTCGGCTTCGGTGATGTAAACCGAATATAAATCATTTACTTCTTTCTCTTTTTTAAGAATATCCGATTTTAAACTATCAATTTGCGCTTTGTTTTTGTCTAAATCAGATTGAAAATAATTGGCTACCTGTTTTTTGTTGGCCAATATCATTTCGTTCTTTTCTTTCAATAAAACCGTATTGATTTCTTTTTCAAAGATTTTAATTTCCAAAGGTTTTGAAATTACGATAGCAATAATAATCGCTAAAGCAATTCGAGGAGTGGCTTGAATAAATTCGTCTAAAAAGCTATCTCTTTTTTTAATGGTAGAAACAATAAATCTATCCAAATTAAAAATTAGTAAACCCCAAACTAATCCGAAAGCTATAGCTATAAATGCATTATCGAAAACTGTAAAAAGCGCATAAGCACTCGCAATAAATGCCATTACGGCGGTGAAGAAAACGGTAGCTCCAATTCCGGCATATTTGTTTTGCTCGCCATTGGAACAGCCATTAATTATGTCGGAATCTACGCCCGAACATAACATAAAAAAACGTTTTAACATGATGATTGATTTTGATTGATGATGATTAGTACAAATTTAACGCCAAAAGTTTCAAGTTGTTGCTAATTTGTTGAAAAATAGTTGGTAAAAGAAAAAACCCTCACATTGCTGCAAGGGTTATGTATAATTTAGTGACTTTTTACTAATCACTTTTTACTATTTACTAAAAATTAGTATCTGTAATATTCTGGCTTGAAAGGTCCTTGAACTTCAACTCCAATGTAAGCTGCTTGCTCTGGATTTAAAGTTTCTAATTCTACACCTAATTTAGCTAAGTGAAGTGCTGCTACTTTTTCATCTAAATGTTTAGGTAACATATATACTTCATTTTTGTAAGCCGCACTGTTTGTCCATAATTCTAATTGTGCTAACGTTTGGTTTGTAAATGAATTACTCATTACAAAACTTGGGTGACCTGTAGCACAACCTAAGTTTACTAAACGACCTTCAGCTAAGATGATAATTTCTTTACCATTTACGTTGTAAATATCAACTTGTGGTTTAACTTCGTTTTTAGTAGCTCCGAAGTTTTTGTTTAACCAAGCCATATCAATTTCGTTATCAAAGTGTCCGATGTTACAAACAATCGTTTTATCTTTCATAGCTTCAAAGTGACGACCTACTACGATATCTTTGTTTCCAGTTGTAGTAATTACAATATCCGCATTAGCGATAACAGTGTCTAATTTTTTAACTTCAAAACCGTCCATAGCTGCTTGTAAAGCACAAATTGGATCAATTTCAGTAACGGTTACAATAGAACCAGCACCACGGAAAGAAGCCGCAGTTCCTTTTCCTACATCACCATAACCACAAACAACTACTCTTTTTCCAGCTAACATCACGTCAGTAGCTCTACGAACTGCATCTACAGCAGATTCTTTACAACCGTATTTGTTGTCAAATTTAGATTTAGTAACTGAGTCGTTAACGTTGATAGCTGGCATATATAAAGTTCCCGCTTTCATTCTTTCGTATAAACGGTGAACTCCAGTTGTAGTCTCTTCTGATAAACCTTTAATTCCTTCAACTAATTCAGTATATCTATCGAAAACCATGTTAGTTAAATCACCACCATCATCTAAAATCATGTTTAATGGCTGACGCTCTTCACCGAAGAATAAAGTTTGCTCAATACACCAATCAAATTCTTCTTCATTCATTCCTTTCCACGCATACACTGGAATTCCAGCAGCAGCAATAGCAGCAGCAGCATGATCTTGAGTTGAGAAAATGTTACATGAAGACCAAGTAACATCAGCACCTAAAGCTACTAATGTTTCAATTAACACCGCTGTTTGAATGGTCATGTGTAAACATCCGGCAATACGAGCTCCTTTTAAAGGTTGGCTTGCACCATATTCTGCTCTTAAAGCCATTAAACCTGGCATTTCAGCTTCTGCTAATTGAATTTCTTTTCTTCCCCATGCTGCTAAAGAAATATCTTTAACTTTGTATGGTACATATGGAATTGTTTTTGTACTCATTATGTTTATAAATTTATTTTTAAATTTGAGGATGCAAAGTTACAACATAAGTTTCTATTTTCTAAATAATGTTTTAAAATTTGTGAATTGTTTATTTTGCTAATCATTTGAATCACAATTAAATATCGATGCCGTTTTATAAATCCATACAAATTAATACAACTACAACTGCATACTTTTGGCAAATTACCGAAGATGTAACCTCATTATTTAGAGCCGTTTCGCTCAAGGATACTTCGTTATTTCGCTTAGAAGGAATGAAGTCGGAGGAACATCAAAAAGGATTTTTAGCGGTTCGAATGCTCTTACAACATTTAGGTTATACCGATTATGATTTAACATATGACGAAGCCGGAAAGCCACATTTAATGCTGGAAGATGGAAGATGGAAGCAGGAAGAAAGCCCATCACCCATCACCCATCACCCATCACCCAATCAGAAACATATCTCCATTTCACACTCACACGAGTTCTCTTGTATTTGTATCAGCGATGAATTAATGGGAATTGATTTGGAAAAACTCAAAGAAAAAACTTTGAAAATTGCACCAAGATTTATGGAAGTGAAACATTTAGAGAATCTTTCTGTTCCGGAACAAATGGAGAAGGCAACAGTGGTTTGGGGAATTAAAGAGTCGATTTTTAAAATCAAAAACGAAAAAGGAATCAGTTTTCCTGAACATATTTTCGAGAATGAATTTTGTTTATCCGATGGAAAATGTTCGGCTGAATTACATTTTAATAATACAATAGAAAAGTTTAAAATCCACTTTTATAAAGTAGAAGATTATATCTTTGTGTGTGCTTTCCCAAATAACTAAGATGCAAAATCTCTATTCAAATATACTTCAAGCTAAAAAAGACAATCGAAAACTATTGGCTATTCTTATCGATCCAGAAAAAGTTTCGATAGAAAAAGTTTCGATTTTGTTAGATAAAATTAAGGCTTCACCCGCAACCCATATTTTTGTTGGCGGAAGCACTTTTAGCGGAACCCATTTAGATGAGTTGATAGCAAGACTAAAAATAGAAACGCAATTACCCATTTTAATTTTTCCAGGTCATCCATCCCAAATTTCCAATGAAGCTGATGGTATTTTATTCCTCAGTTTGCTTTCAGGTCGAAATCCAGAATATTTGATTGAGCATCATATTAATTCGGTTGAAGCGTTGGAGAAATCAAATTTGGAAATCATCCCAACAGGTTATTTGTTAATAGATGGAGGAAAAGAAACCGCGGTGCAACGCGTAAGTCAAACCCAACCAATTGAAAATAACAATATCGAATTAGCTTACAAAACAGCAAAAGCAGGCGAATTTTTAGGTAAAAAATTAATTTATTTAGAAGCGGGAAGTGGCGCCAATCAACACGTTTCGTTAGAAATGATTCGTTTTGTATCACAAAATATTAATATTCCTTTGATTGTGGGCGGAGGTATTCGTTCTATGAAAACAATCCAAGAAGTGTATGAAGCAGGTGCTGATTTAGTAGTTATTGGAACGGCTTTTGAAAACGATAGTAACTTCTTTTCGTTATGATAGAGTTTTTATTTGCTCAATATAAAGACTATCCTAATTACTTAATCGCACTAGAATTAGTTGCTGTAGTTTTTGGTGTTATCAGTGTTTTATTTGCTCGAAAAAATAATATTTTGGTTTATCCAACGGGTTTGGTAAGTACGATTCTTTACGTTTATATTTTGTTTGAATTTCAACTATATGGCGATTTAATCATCAATTTCTATTATACGATTATGAGTTTTTTGGGTTGGTATTTATGGTCCAAAACGAAAGACGGAGAAGATGAATTTCCCATTTCAACTGTAAATCGGAAAGAAATTCTAGTTTCAACGCTAATTTTTACAATTACCTTAACATTTGTTGCATTAGTTTATCATTTTTTTGATAAATTTACCAATTGGACGGCTTATGTTGACGCACTCACCACAGGATTATTTTTTGTTGGGATGTGGCTCATGGCTAAAAGAAAAATCGAAAACTGGATTTTATGGATAATTGCCGATGCAATTTCAATTCCATTATACTTTTATAAAGGTTTGACCTTTTCGAGTTTTCAATTTATACTATTTACGATTATCGCTATTTTAGGCTATAAAGAATGGAAAAGATTTTTACAGAAGACGATTTAATATACATACAAAATAGAGGAAACTCAATCGATAAAATTCAACAGCAGTTGGATTTTTTTATCCAAGGAATTCCCAAAATTAACTTAGTTCGTTCAGCTAAAGTGGGCGATGGTATTTGGCAATTTTCAGAAGAGGAAACGATTGATTTTGTTTCATACTTTGATAAACACAAGGCTAATTATTCTATTGAGAAGTTTGTGCCTGCTTCGGGTGCAGCTACTCGTATGTTCAAATTTTTGAATGAGTTTTTGAACGATTTTGATGTTGCAAACGACACCATCAATAGTTACATCAATAAGCGAAATGCTAAAGATATTTCCATTTTTATTTTTGGATTGAAAAACTTTCCTTTTTACAGAGAATTGAAGGAAAAAACTATTCAATTGCATCCTAATTATTACTCTTTGTCAAGCGACGCAAAATATTATGCCTTAATAAAAACTTTGTTAAGTAAGGAAGGATTAGATTTTGCTAGTAAACCAAAAGGTATTTTGCCTTTTCATCAGAGAGATGAGAAAATCATTACTCCAATTGAAGAAAATATTTTTGAAGCCGATTTTTTCAAAAAAGAAAATCAAAAGACAAAAATTCATTTTACCATTACTGAAGAATTCCAACCCGATTTTGAGAAGATTACCAATCAATTTTCAGATTGTGAAATCAGTTTTTCCTACCAAAATCAATCAACCGATACTTTGGCAGTTAACGAAGATAATACGCCGTTTCGAATTGAAGATAACAAATTGTTTTTTAGACCTGGTGGACATGGAGCTTTAATTGACAATTTGAATGCTTTGCAATCGGATATTATTTTTATTAAAAATATCGATAACGTTTCTCAAAATCACAGAAAGATAATTGAAACAAATAAGAAGTTATTAGGCGGTGTTTTGCTTTGGATGCAATACAAGATTTTCAATTATCTTAAATTGCTTTCAAGTGGAAATGTTACCGAAGCTCAAATTACCGAAATCAAGGATTTTGCAGAAAATAAAACGGCTTTTCCATTGCCAGAAGAATTCAATTTTTTCCAAACCGAATATAAAGTGGAATATTTGATTAAGGTATTAAATCGACCAATTCGTGTTTGTGGAATGGTAAAAAATGAAGGTGAACCTGGTGGTGGACCATTTTGGGTACAAGATGAAAAAGGGCGTCAAACGTTACAAATTGTTGAATCTTCTCAAATTGATTTGAATAATAAATCGCAAAAAAATATAGCAAAGGAAGCTACGCATTTTAATCCGGTGGATATCGTTTGTGGAGTTAAAAATTTCAAAGGAGAAAAGTTTGATTTAACGCAATTTGTTGATCCAAAAGCAGCTTTTATTACTGAAAAAACAAAAAATGGGAAACCAATTAAAGCTTTTGAACTTCCTGGATTATGGAATGGCGCCATGGCAAAATGGACTACCATTTTTGTTGAGGTTCCGTTAGAGACATTCAATCCTGTGAAAACGGTAAATGATTTGCTAAAATCGTCACACCAACCGGATAATGGATAAATCAATTATTGCGTCAGAATTTTCATTTAAAGCGGTACGAAGTAGCGGTGCTGGAGGACAAAATGTAAATAAAGTGTCTTCTAAAGTCGTGCTTACTTTTGATTTAGTCAATTCAAAAGGATTAACAGAGGAGGAAAAAACTTTGTTACAAACTAAAATCGCAACTAAACTTACGCAAGACGGAATCCTAATTTTAACCAGTGAAGAAGACAGAAGTCAACTTAAAAACAAAGAAAAAGTCATAAAGAAATGTTTTAAGTTACTTGAAAATGCTTTGGTTGTTCCAAAAGAAAGAAAAGAAACTAAGATTCCAAGAGCAGTAAAAGAAAAACGCCTTAATGCCAAAAAAGTAATGAGCGTTTTAAAGCAAAACAGGAAAAAACCAAACTTTTGAACTTTAAACTTGGAACTTTAAACTAAAGAATCCTATCTTTGCCCCGTCTCAAAGGGGTGCTCTAAATAACGAGCTGAGATCATACCCATAGAACCTAGAACAGATAATGCTGTTTAGGGAATTGACAAAAATAAATGTGCACGTTTATTAGCGTCAAAGAGTATCAAATTTAATTTTTAACCAAGGAATAATTGCCCCTTTTATTCGTATTTATTTTACGAATGAAAACTTTATTCAAAAAAAATGGCTTAATGCCAAAAACAAAAAGTAGCTATTTTAGTTACCTTTTACCCTTTACCTTTTGCCTTTTATCTTTTGCTTCTTTTTCACAAGAAACTCAAAAAGATAGTTTAAAAACTACCGAACTTAAAGAAGTAACCATCTCGTCTGTTAGAGCAAAAGACAAAAACCCAATTACTTACACGAATGTTTCTAAAGAAGAAATTGCGCCACGAAATTTAGGTCAAGATGTGCCGGTTTTGTTGCAATATTTGCCTTCTGTCGTGAGTACAACCGATGCTGGAAATGGTGTAGGTTATACGTATATGAGAGTTCGTGGTTCCGATGGATCTCGTATCAATGTAACTTTAAACGGAATTCCTTTTAACGATAGTGAAAGTCAAGGAACTTTCTTTGTGAATTTGCCTGATTTTGCATCGTCTTTAGAAAGTGTTCAGTTGCAACGAGGAGTAGGAACGTCAACGAATGGAGCTGGAGCTTTTGGAGCGAGTTTAAACATGGCAACCAAATCCTATCAAGAAAAATCCTATGCAGAAATTTCAAATTCTTTCGGAAGTTTTAATACCAGAAAACATACGTTGTCTTTTGGAACAGGTTTGCACAACAATTTTGAATTGAACGGACGCATTTCTAATATTGCTTCGGATGGATTTATAGATAGAGCAACTTCTAATATGTTTGGTTACTTTTTTAATGCCAATTATTTTAAAGAATCTACTCTTGTGAAATTCATGGCATTTGGTGGAAAAGAAAAAACATACCAAGCTTGGTACGGAATTGAAGATCCTGAAAAATTAATAAACGATCGAACATTCAATCCTGCCGGAATGTATTTTGATGAAAACGGCAACATGCAATTCTATGATGATGAAACCGATAATTATTGGCAAAATCATTTTCAATTGCATTGGACAGAAAAATGGTCGGATAAATGGATTTCAAATGCAGCATTACATTACACCATAGGAAAAGGTTACTTCGAGCAATACAAAGAAGACGAAGATTTAAACGATTATAATTTGCCAGCTTTTAACGGAAATTCAATTTCTGATTTGGTAAGAAAACGTTGGTTAGATAATGATTTCTTTGGAGCTACTTTTTCATTAAACTACAGAAATGAAAAAACCGATTTGTTATTTGGAGGAGCAGCAAATCGCTATTTAGGATTGCATTATGGAGAGGTAATTTGGACACAAAATTATATTCCAAATCCAAATCGCTATTATGATAATTATGGAAATAAAGATGATGTGAATTTCTATACAAAAGCATCATACAACGTTACAAACAAGTTGAATTTATTTGCTGATTTGCAATACAGAATGGTGTTTTATGATGCAACAAGCGTGAAATTCGATGATGTAAAAGATACGTTTCGATTTTTTAATCCAAAAGCAGGTTTGAATTATCAGTTAGACGAAAAAAATGCTTTTTATGGTTATTTCGGAATTGCTAATAAAGAACCAAGACGTGATGATTATGAAAGTGGCGCCACAAAACCAGAACGTTTGTTTGATTATGAATTGGGATGGAAATACAACACTAAAAAAGTAAAATTTTACGCAAATGCATTTTACATGAGATATAACGACCAGTTAGTGATGACGGGAGCTTTAAATGATGTGGGCTCGCCAATTTTTACCAATAGTGGAGAAAGTTATAGATTAGGTTTAGAAGTAGAATCTACAATTGCGCTAACAGATAAATTAATTTTGAATCCTAATATTACATTAAGCCAAAATAAGAACGAGGATTTTTATTTCCAACGCGATGGAGTTATTCAAGACTTAGGAAACACCAATATTGCTTATTCTCCAAGTATTGTGGCTGGTAACAGATTTTCTTATTTACCAATTAAAGGATTACAGTTGTCATTATTATCAAAATTTGTTGGGGAACAATATATGGGAAATATTGATTCAGAAAATTCTATATTGGATAGTTATTTTGTGAATGATTTTAATGCTTCATACGATTGGCAAATCAATAAAGGAATCAAGTCGATTGTTTTTTCAGCTTTGGTCAATAACATCTTCAATTTAGAATATGAATCAAATGGTTATTTCTATACGTATGATGATACTTGGTCAGGGCCAACACCAGTTACAATAGAAGGAGCCGGTTTTTATCCACAAGCAGGAATAAACTTTCTTTTAGGGATGAGTTTAAAATTTTAGTTTTGTTAAGTTAAGTTGAAAAAAGCCTGAAAGTTTTATTTTTCAGGCTTTTTTATTAATTGTAAACTCGAAGTGATACGGAATCTAATTGTTCAACACGATATCGTTTCATCGGATATTGCATACCTTGGGCTTGACCCGAAAACAAACTGTAACGTACATTATCACAAGGACAAATGGCGTCAATTCCACTTAAAGTCATTGTAGAACAAGAACTCAATGCTTGATTAGGACATGCGGCATCATAAGCAACATAACCGCTACCTGTATTAAAAACAAAAATTCCTCTAACTCCTACGCCTGCATTCCCAATATAAACCCCATTACTTGGAAATTGTAAACCACTATATTGCGGTAAATTCATGTTGATGTTCACATTGAAGCCATAACTAGGCAAATAGGGATTGTTATTTTGAAATTCTTCTTTGTCACATCCAAATAGTAAAGGGATGAATAGAAGAAAAATATATTTTTTCATTTGGTTTTTTGTTTTCATTTGCAAAACAAATTTAATTAATTACTTTTGACTAAACATTACGTTATTACTTAAATTAATATTAAAAATATTTACTATCTTTGTGAAAAGAGAATCCCATGCAGGTGGGATTCTTTCTATTTATATAAATGATGAAGTTATGAGTACAGTATCTTATTACACAGCAGAAGGATTAAAAAAACTAAGAGAAGAATTAGATCAACTTAAGAGCATAGAAAGACCAAAAGCATCTCAAGCAATTGCAGAAGCTAGAGATAAAGGAGATTTGTCTGAAAATGCCGAATATGATGCAGCTAAAGAAGCGCAAGGTTTATTAGAAATGCGTATTGCTAAAATGGAAGAGTTAGTAGCCAATGCTCGTTTAATTGATGAATCGCAGTTGGATTTGTCAAAAGCATTAGTATTGTCTACTGTTAAGATTAAAAATCAAGCTAATGGTATGGAAATGAAGTACACATTAGTAGCTGAAAGCGAAGCGGATTTAAAATCAGGAAAAATTTCTGTAACTTCTCCTATTGGGAAAGGGTTATTAGGAAAATCAGTGGGTGAAATTGCTGAAATTAATGTTCCAAATGGAGTTTTAAAGGTAGAGATTTTAGAAATTACAAGAGATTAAATTAATTAGTCGATTTGTCAATGAGGCAATATGACAATTAAAAACATATTAAAAACAATTTTCTTGAAATTAATCAATGAAAATTGGCTAATTGAAAATTATTAAAATGAGCTCAATATTCACTAAAATAGTAAACGGAGAAATTCCATGTTATAAAGTAGCTGAAGACGAAAATTATTTGGCTTTTTTAGATGTAAATCCGAATGCAAAAGGACATACGCTATGTATTCCAAAGCAAGAGATCAACAAAATCTTCGATATGGAAGAAGATCATTATTTGGGTTTAATGAAGTTTTCTCGAAAAGTAGCTAAAGCACTTGAAAAATCGGTTGAATGTAAGCGAATTGGTGTTGCCGTTGTTGGATTAGAAGTGCCACACGTTCACGTGCACTTAATTCCGCTTCAAGATATGGACGATATGCGTTTTCAAAGGAAAACTAGTTTAACACCCGAAGAATTCCAAGATTTAGCAAAGCAAATCGCTTCCAACTTATAAAAATTAATCCCGATTCAGTCGGGATTTTTTATGCTGTTTTGTAACTAATTTGCATCGTAGTTCCTTTTCCAATTTCAGAATGAGCCACTTTTATTTTTCCTTTGTGGTATTCTTGAACAATTCGCTTAGTTAACGACAAACCTAATCCCCAGCCTCTTTTTTTCGTTGTAAATCCGGGTTCGAAAACTTTAGTGAATTGATTTTTTGGAATTCCTTTTCCTGTATCGGTAATACTGATTTTTACAACATCTTCAAGTTCAGAAATTACAATATTTAAACTACCTTTTCCTTTCATGGCATCAATCGCATTTTTGACTAAATTTTCGATAGTCCAACTATGCAAAGCTGGATTGATTTCAACATAAATTGGATGTTCAGGGGCTTTGAAACTAAATGAAACTTGTTGGGAAACTCGAGTTTGTAAATAATCAACTGTGTTTTTTGTGTCTTTAATAATGTCTCTCTTTTCTAAAACCGGTTCGCTTCCTATTTTCGAAAATCTATCGGTAATAGTTTGTAATCGATTGATATCTTTTTCTATTTCGACAATGGTGCTTTCTTCGATGTTTTCCATTTTTAAAATTTCCAACCATCCTATTAAAGAAGATAAAGGTGTTCCAATTTGATGCGCTGTTTCTTTTGCCATTCCAGCCCAAAGTTTATTTTGAGTAGCCATTTTGGTAGCTCGATAAAAATTATAAACTACAGCACCAAATAAAATAATAATTAATAATAAAGCAACAGGATAATATTTCAATTTGTTTAATAAAGGGGAATTCCCATAATAGACTAACTGATAACTTTTCTCGGAAAGTTGCATTTTTATGGGTTGATTGTCGTTTTTAATTGAGTTAAAATATTTTTTTAACGCTGCAGTATCCTTTGAAATTGCTTCATCAATGTTTTCATAATTAATTATGGAATCTTTACTATCCGTAACCACCATTGGAATAGAAGTATTATTAGTAATGATTTGAAGTGGAAGATCAACATCTGTATATTCATTCGCATTCGCTAATGTTTTTTGAGCGCTTGCCCAAAATTCCATTTTAGCACGTTCTTCGTTTTTAAAAATCTGGAAAAAGTTATAGGTATTCCAAAGTATTAAAACTACAATGAAAAAAGATGCTATTATGATAAACCAACGCGTGATGTTTCGCCTTTCTGAAAACTGCATGTATTCGTATTTGAAGTAAAAATACTAAAATCCTTTTTAATTTGATGTTTATTCTTGTAATTGAACTTGTAATTGTTTGTTATCTTTGTAAAAAATAGTTTCAACATGTTAAGCATCGATCCAAAAGAAATTGCACCAGCAAAATTACAAGGCTATTTACAAAGTGCTGTAGCGCCAAGACCTATTGCTTTTGCTAGTACAATAGATAGTAATGGAAATCCTAATTTATCGCCATTTAGTTTTTTTAATGTATTCAGTTCTAACCCGCCTATTTTAATTTTTTCGCCTGCAAGACGTGTGCGCGATAATACTACAAAACACACCTTAATCAATGCTCAAAACACGAAAGAAGTTGTGATTAATGTGGTGAATTATGACATCGTAGAACAAATGTCATTATCAAGTACGGAATATCCAGATGGTGTAAATGAGTTTGAAAAAGCAGGATTTACGATGCTAAAATCAGATAAAGTAAAACCATTTCGCGTGGCCGAAAGTCCGGTGCAATTTGAATGTAAGATTAATGATGTAATTGCATTAGGAGATCAAGGTGGTGCAGGAAACTTAATCATTTGTGAAGTAGTAAAAATTCACATCAACGAAGCTATTTTAGATGCAAATGGAATGATTGACCAATACAAAATCGACTTGGTGGCCCGAATGGGTGGTAATTGGTATAGTCGTTCTAATGTAGGTATGTTTGAAGTTGAAAAACCCTTGACTACTTTAGGAATTGGAGTGGATATGATTCCAGATTTCATCAAAGAAAGTGGCTATTTTACAGGGAATGATTTGGCAAGATTAGGAAATATAGAAAATATTCCAACCGAAGAAGAAATTGCTATATTTGTAAAAGAAAATTTTGAAGTCAAAGCGGTTTTAAGTGCTGATGATTTGGATACAAAATTTCAAAAAGCGAAAGAGTATGTAGATAATGGAAGAGCGATTGACGCTTGGAAATTGTTATTAGCAAAAAAATAAATTTTAGTATTATGGAAGTTTTAGGAAGAGTAAAATTAATTAATCCTGTACAACAAGTAAGTGCTTCTTTCAAAAAAAGAGAGCTTGTAGTGACTACAGAAGAGCAATATCCTCAACACATTTTGATTGAGTTTGCACAAGATAAAACCGATTTGTTAAACAATTATAATGTTGGTGAGCAAGTAAAAGTATCTATCAATTTAAGAGGAAGAGAATGGGTTAATCCACAAGGAGAAACTAAATATTTTAACTCTATCCAAGGTTGGAGAATTGAAAAAGTTCAAGCAGAAGCACCAGCAGCAGCACCTCAAATGCCACCAATGCCGCCAGCAGCAGCTTTTGAACCAGCAACCAACTTTAACGAAGAAGAACACGACGATTTACCTTTCTAAAAGTTAGAAGTCAAAAGTTAGAAGTCAGAAGTTTAAGAGTAATACTTGAATTTCTGGCTTTTTTATTGAAATTGAAATTTGATTTTGAACTTGTATTTGACTAAATGTATTATTTAACCAAAGAATTATTTTTTCCACCAGTAGAAACCGCTTCCCCAGAAGGAATTGTTGCGGTAGGAGGTGATTTGTCTCCAGAACGATTGGTTTTAGCCTACAATTCAGGCATTTTTCCGTGGTTTGAAGATGATGAACCCATTTTGTGGTGGAGTCCGCCAGAACGCATGGTTTTGTTTTTTGAAGATTTGAAGATTTCGAAAAGCATGCGAAACATCATCAATCAAAGAAAATTTAAAGTCACATTTAATACTTCTTTTAGAGACGTAATTCTAAATTGTAAAAAGATTTCAAGAAAAGATCAACCCGGCACTTGGATTACCGACAATATGGTAGAAGCCTATTGTAAACTAAATGAATTAGGCATTGCTAAAAGTGTTGAGGTTTGGCAAGATGATGAATTAGTAGGTGGTTTATATGGTGTTGATTTAGGTCACGTTTTTTGTGGCGAAAGTATGTTTTCTAAAGTTTCCAATGCGAGTAAAATGGCT
>JAANMV010002802.1_pt1 | contig 16127 bp, 13 predicted proteins | sample 7279661 | NCBI WGS metagenome assembly JAANMV01 (sample SAMN14094540, study PRJNA606508) | bioreactor metagenome | isolation source: A lab-scale SPAN reactor treating ammonium-rich wastewater day 121 | place: Ireland: Galway | collected 2017-05-16 | reverse complement strand
AGTCTGGGTGTGGTGGAGGTGGATGTCAGCGCGATGGGCATTGATTTTCTGTCGGCCGACGGACACAAGTGGCTGCTGGCTCCGGAGGGCGCGGGAATTTTCTATTGCCGCGGCGACTTGGCTGAAATGCTGCACCCGCCGGTCGTGGGTTGGCGGAATATGGTGGATGCTCAGGATTACGGGCATTACCGCTTCGCGTTTCAGCCGGATGCGAGGCGCTTTGAGCCGGGCAGCTACAACGTGCCGGGGTTGCTGGCCCTGGGAGCGAGTCTGGAGCTGTTCACAGAAGTCGGCATGGCGACGGTGTGGCAGAGGATCGAAGCGCTCACCCAGCGGTTATGCGACGGGCTGGCGGATCGCGGCTATCGGGTGTGTTCACCTCGCCGCCAGCCGTCCGAGCGCAGCGGCATTGTGGTGTTCGAACCGGGTCGCCGCGATCTGAACGTGCCGCAGGTGGCGGCCGCTCTGCGGGAAAAAGGCATCATTGTCGCGGTGCGCGCGGGTCGGCTGCGAGCCAGCCCGCATTTCTACAACCACGAAGGCCAGATCGACCGGCTTCTGGCGGCGCTGCCGTGAACCGCTCAGGGTTCGCGTGATTCCCAGGGCGTGATCTCCACTTCCCAGCCGCGCTCCTGCGGAGGGGTGGTGTCGAAGATCGCAGCGTCGACCGGTTCATCCATGCGCAGATCGCGCAGGAAGATGTCCGAGATATTCTCCGAGGGGTCGATGCTGCGGACGCGCTGCGGCAGGAGTGTTTCGCGGTCATACCACACATCGATGCGATCAAAATCCGTGCGGTCGTGGGCCTTGGGGACCAGTCGCAGGTGCAGAAGTGCGTGTTCATCGGGTGTGGCGGCAGGGGCCAGATCGTCCTCGGCGTCGTCTTCCGCACCGGGTTCGATCACGTCAACGTCAAAGCGTTCGAGGAGCCGCTGCCCATTGGGGCCGATCGGAACCACGAACGGGCCACGACCCAGAGCCAGCGGATCCTGTGTGGCCGGATCGACGTCGGGTCCGACGACCTGGCGGGCGAGGAACTGACGACGATCGGTGAGGCGCTCGATCAACCAGCGGCCATCAAAGACATACCACCGATCCTGTGGCTCAAGCCGGTCGTCTACGAGCAGACGGTCGATGTGGACGGCAAAGCGTCCGGGCGGGCCGGCGTCATAAACCAGGCTGCCGAAGCGGCGTTCCTCGGCCCCGAGCAGATCCTGGATGCGGTCATAGATCAGTCGCGCATGCACGGACTGAATCTTGGCGTGGCGTTGGGCGATGCGTGCAACCCAGGTTTCGGCGACGGAATCGGCGTCGGTGGGCGGGGTCTGTGTCGTCTGCTCAGACGGTGCGGCGGGTTGCGTCGTCGCTGACGGCGGGGCGGGGGCGTCCGACGAGGTGGATTCGCCCGAGCACGCGGCAGCCAAGGCGAGTGTGAGGGCGGCGACGAGGACGAGCGACGGATAGCGGTAGGGTTTGAGCATGGTGGTGATCTTACGGCTTGCGGCGGCGTCTGGTTCAGGACTCGGGGCCAGGAACAGGGGCAGAGACGGCGGCCATGGCCACGTCATGATCCGCAAGGGCCAGCAGCGCCTGATCGATCAGCATGCCTTGGTCGCGGATGTGGCGAAGTTCGACACCAGCCACAAGGGCGTTGATCAGCAACGTGAAGAGAGCGAGGACCAGATGGACCTCGGCCGGCCAGAGGCGTCCGAGCGTGGGGTCGGCGCCGGCGCCGGCGAACATGGTGAGCATGGTCACCACAACGGCGCTCATGGCGGCGGCGAACACCCGGCGCTTGCGCGTCAGTGAGGGGACGACGTAGCGCATCAGGTCCAGTGCGGCCCGATCAGCGGCGGCGGCCAGCCACTTGCATGTGGCCATGAAGTAGGTGTAGGCCGACAGGTGCGTGAGCACGGTGAACAGACCTGCGGCGATCGCCAGGATCAGATGGAGGTTGTAGAGGTCGGTGGGCAGGTCGTTTGCGTCAACCGCGCCCAGTCCGAGCATGAAGGTGCCGGCGAGCAGCAGCAGATTGGCGCTGGTCAGCCCCAGGAGCAGAGCGATCATGGCGTTGATTGTATGGGAAGCGAGTCGGTGGCGGATAGGCCGCGGGCGACAACGGGGCAGGAGCCGGTTACCGGCGAAGGTTACGATGCGGACATGCGGGACAAACACCGGGCGCCGGTTGAAACAGTCGTGCTTGACGCGGCGGGTCTGGCGGCCCTGACCCGCCGCGTGGTAGTGGCGGCCGACGCTACATGTTGTGAGGCGGCGGCGGCCGGCTTGGCGCGCCGGTACATCGTGGGCATTACCGGGGTCGGTGGCGGTGGCAAAAGCACCCTCGCGCGGCAACTGGTCGCGGAAATCGAGACGCGGCGACCAGGAGCGGCGAGGCTCGTGCCTATGGACGGATTCCATCTGAGCAATGCGAGCTTGAGGCAACGGGGGCTGGCCGACCGCAAGGGTTCGCCGCCCACCTTTGATGTGCTGGCGTACGCCCGGCTGCTGCGTGCGACGCGCGAGGGTGACAGTCCGCTGCCTTTTCCGGTGTACGACCGCCAGGCCCACGAGCCGGCCTGGCGCGAGGATGCGGCTCACCGCCTGGATGCGGCCGTTCGGATCGTGGTGACGGAAGGCAACTATCTGCTGCTTGCGGACGGAGCGTGGCCGCAGGTCGCGGCAACGCTGGACACGTGCTGGTATCTCGATACGCCGCTGGAGCAGGCGAGGCGGTGGATCATCGAGCGGCATGTCCGGGGCGGGCGTTCGGAGGCCGCCGCCGAGGACTGGTACAGGCGTGTCGACGGTCCCAATGCGCAGTTGACGCTGGCGACGCGGGACAGGGCGGATCTGCGTGTGGTCTGGCCGGGTGGGGCAGCACCGACCACGCAGACACTCACGGCGTCTTGACGCCCAAGATTTTGGTTGAAAGCAACTTACAAACGTTGCTGTGTGAGACTGGGGCGGGTGGGGGAAAATTTCTGAAAAAAGTAGTTGAACTGCCTGGGCAAGGCGGGTAAGCTAAGGGGAGTCTGGTGATCACACGAGAAAGCCGGCCTGTCGGGGGTCGGGTGACGCCAGAGAGACCTTGGTGGTATCCCAAATGGAGGGGATGACATGTCGATCAGGAGTGGGAGAATGTCGTGGTGCGCCTATGGCGTGCCTTCACTGGTTATCTGTGCGCTATTGCTGATGCCGGCTGAGGTTGCCCGGGGTGGTAGTCTTACCCCTGAAGACCTTCCGGGGCTGACCTTACCCTTGGTGGTCGGTTGGATTCCGACGGACCGGATGGCCCCGGCGTGGCAGGCTCCGCCGTTGACGCTGGACGCCTTTGAGCTTGTTGACGGCATGCTGAAGCTCAAAGACCACGTCATGTGGGAGGGAGTTCTGGGCGGTACGGCCGACATCGAGCTGGTCGGCCTCGAGTTCGATCCTGACCCGTTTGTGCTCAACAACATCCTGGTGACCAACACCTCCGCGACGACGCAGACCTACACCATCGGCACCATTCTGCCGACCACATTTGCGCCGCCAAGCCTGATCTCCGGTTCGATCACCACCCAGGCGATCGATGGAGGTTCGGATGGCGCGGTCGTGGCCGCCTTGCCGGGCGGGGCGATCTACAAGGCGCTGATCGACGGTCTGACGGTGGCGACGATGCAGGAAGACGTCTTCCTGGTCACAGCGCCGGCCCAGGGCGTCAACAACGCACTGGACAACTTTGGTCCGACGGTCAATGCCCTTGCGGTGAACTCATTCATCGGCATCACCCTGACCTTCACGCTGACCCCGGGTGATACAGCTTCGATTCTCAGCCGCTTCGACGTGGTGGAGATTCCCGAGCCCGCGACGTTGTCGCTGCTGGTCCTGGCGGGTGTGACGCTTCTGCGGCGGCGCTGACGCCGACCGGGCACCAGGCTTGACGCCGGTGTTGAATGATCGAGTCGCCGCTGTCGAGGCGGCGACGTATGCCAGCCCCCATTCGATCGACCCCGGCCTCCCCAGCCGCGGGTCGATCTTCTTTACACGGCCGCGGTGAACACGACGGCGTTAATCGGGGTACGGCTCGTTGTTATGATCCTTGCCGTGACACTTGAGCGTGCACGAGCCTCGCAGGCGGCCGGCGTCGTTGAACGTCGGGCCTGTGCCCGCCGAGGGCGAGGCGAATACCACGTCGCGATCGAAATTGATCAGGTGCGTGCTGGTCCGCACGCCGTGTGGATCGTGGCACACGGCACAAGGCGTTTTCTCATCGACAATGTGTTTCTTGTGCTCGAAACTCTCGTCGTTGAGGATGCTGTTGCGGTTGTGGCACTGGTAGCACAGATCGTATGCGGCCGGACTTTCGGCCGCCCCGTCGAGCCTGCGGTAGTCGCGTGCCAGCAGCGGCCGGTACATGGAGCCATGCGGTCCCTTGGCGGGCGCGCCGGGATCGGCGCTGTGGCAGTCGGTGCAATAGATCATGGAGCTGGTGTTCCATCCCTGTTTAAGGCTGGGGACGTCGGGGTTGACGCCAGCGGCTTCGACGGGGTGATAGCTGAGGTTGCCGGGCGCGAACTTCCGAGCCAGATCACTGTCCGGATCGACGCGGGTGACCAGAGGGTCGATGACCGTGCGGGGCCCGGCGTGGCACTTGTAGCAGACCTGGTACTCGTAGTCGGCGGGCGTGACGGGTGTGCCGCCGCGCGTGACGCCACTGACGCCGTTCATGGCGGCCTTGACCAGCGGCGCCCGGTCCGCGCCGCTGCCACGACTGACTGTGTGAGCGTTGTGGCAGTCGGCGCACTCGACGTGCTCGGACATCTGCCACGGCGATTCGACCGGGTCGTGGATGCCGGTGGTGCGCCGGACAGGGTGGCTGGACATCCGCATGGTGGCGGCCATGATGTCGGCCCGGGCCACCGAGCCGTCGTGGCAGGTGAAGCAGTTGTCCTCCTCGGCTGCATGGCGCAGCAGCCTGGCCCGGCCGGCGGCGGTGTGGGGACGGTGACAGGAAGCACAGGCGGCGTCGGCGACGGTGCCGGCTTCGAGGTCCGGCCAGTAATCGCCGCTGGCGCTGGTCAGCGGTTGGTTGCTCGTGGCGTGGACGCTGATAGACCAGTCCGCGATCTGATGGCAGGTCACGCACATGGCTGAGCCCCGGTTGTCCATGCGCAGGAAATTGCCGAAGCGATCGGTGTGTGGGTCGTGGCAGGTGGTGCACTGAAGCTGCTGGTTGTGGTCGAGCGGCAGCTCCAGGGGCAGCGCATCGGGGTGGCGCAACTGCGGCTTCTTGGCCACGAGTGAGCTGTCGTAGACAAAAGAGATGGGGTGATCGTCGCGCAGGTCGGTGCCGAGATAGCCGGCGTCGCCCGGAGCCAGGAAGATCGTGCCGGGCAACGTATTGCGGGGGTTGAACGTCTGCTGAAGGGCGATGGTTCCGTCGTGGCAGCTCAGACACAGGCGTGAACTGCCGGTGGGCTGGCCGACGTTGGCGGCGAGCGTCGAGCTCTCGTACGTCTGGTAATAGGCGCCGGAGTCGTGGCGGTTCCACAGCGGGGCGATCGGGTTGGCGGCGTGCGGCGTGTGGCAGAATTTGCACAAGTCCGGCGAGCCCGCCACTTTCACCTGTCCTGGCCCCGAGGCGCCGAGGTTATGCTTGGTATGGAGGATGCTGTCGGCGCTGGTCTGCGCTGAGATGGGCTGCGCCGGCCACAGCACCGCCAGGGCCGCGGCGATGATGCCGAGGCTGGTGAGCCAAACGAACGCGGCGGTGGACTTACGGGTTGTCTGGCGTGACGGGCTCATCGTTGCCCTCCCCGATGTAATCGAACACCTGAATGCGGCGGTTGATGCTGTCGGCGACGTAGAGCCGGCCGCCGGGCCCCACCGCGAGGCCGGTCGGCACGTGGAACTGGCCGTGTCCCGCCCCCAGGCCGCCGACGGCCAGCAGGAATCGTCCCCGGTCGTCGAACACCTGGACGGCGGAAAGATACGAATCGACCACGTAGATGTGTCCTGCTTCATCCACCCCGACGCCCTTAGGCACCGCCATGAAGCCGGAGGCGTCGCCGAGTTTGCCCACGTCCGCGAGGAACTGGCCCTGTGGGTCAAAAATCTGGACGCGGAAGTTGAGCGAGTCGGTGACGTAGATGCGGCCGTTCCTGTCGACCGCCACATGGGTCGGATAGTTGAACTGGCCGAATCCGGTGCCGTGGCTGCCGATGCTGTGCTGGAAGACGCCATCTTCATCAAAGATGCACAAGGCATTGGCCAGGGTGTCGACTACGATTATCCTTCGATGTGACGGATCGCAGGCGATGCCGGTGGGGCGCTGGAATCCGCCGGGCTTGTCGAGGGTCATGGCCAGTCGGCCTCGCTCGTCGACGAGGAACACCTTGGCCAGTTGGCTGTCGGTGATGAGCAGGCGGTCGCCGGAGAACGCCAGACCCACGGGCGAGACGAGATAAGTATCACCGATGCGGCCGATGACGCGTGTCTTGCCGTTGCGGCGGTCGAAGAGCAGGACGGCCTGGGCCTTCTGGTCGCTGACGGCGAGGTAACGTGTGTTGACGGCCAGTCCCTGGGGACGGGCCATGGCAGCGGGTGCTTTGCCGGCCAGGGTCCGCCCGATGCGGCCGAAGAATCCCGGGTCCGCCAGATCGTCGCCGGTGGCGATGACCTGCACCAGGGCCAGTCGCGGCGGAGCGGGCGGAGGCGGGTAGACAGCCAGCGAACCGAGCGGCCGGGGCGCGGCGCAGGCGGTCAGCATGAAACAGGCGAGAAACGCGACGGTGGCCACGCCCGTCTGCATGAAGCGTGAGCGAGGTTGCATGAGCTGGGTTTTCAGAAAAGTGGCGGCGGTCATGGCGACTTGCCTTCCGTGTCTTGGTACAGTCGGGGGCGGTCAGAACCGCCGTGTGATGCGCAGCGTCACAAGGTTGGAGCTTCCCTCGTCGTTATTCTGTTCAAAGATGTCGTGCCGGGCATCGAGCATCACTTCAAGGTCGCGGTAGCGCCACTCGAACCCCAGGCCGATGCGGGCGATGAAATCCTGGTTGCGGCCGCGATTGTCCGACACGTCGCCGAACACGCGCAGCAACGTCCGGCGATTGAGTCGGATGGTGGAGACGGCGAACGCGGTGATGGACGTTTCTGATCGCTCGTCATCGGTGAGCCCGAACTCCTGGGCCTGCAGGTACTGGGTGTGTTCAAACTGTCCGCCCAGGCTCAGATCCGCATCGGGCGTGAGCGATCGGGTGTAACGCACGTTCACACGGTCGGAGATGGTTGGCGGGGAGAGTTTCTGATCCCGCATTTCATGCTCATAGGTTGTGATGATGCCCAACAGGGTGATCTCGACGCCCCCGAGCAGGACGGTCACCGTATCCAGATTGCCCGGATTTTCGCCGTTGAGCAGGTATTCATCGTCAAGGCGGAACTCGGCGAACAGGGCCACGGGCAGGTCATCGAGTTCAAGGCGGTGGGTCGTGCCCAGGCGGTCGGTCGTCGTTTCGGCGTCCGGTGAGACGGCGGCGGTGTAGCGGACCAGGACCGTCTGGCCGTCGGCGATGCCGCCGATGCCCAGGCGGGTGATTTCGGTGAATGAGCCCAAGGCGGTGAGTGAGTAGTCGGTGCCCAGAACGTAGGTGACGGTCTCGGCGAGGTTGGTCACGACGACCGTGGTGGTGTCGACGTTGGGGCGATTGAGGCGCGAGGCGACGAAGCCAGTGAGGGTGACGTTTTCCCGGAACCGCCGCTGACCGATCTGGCTGTCCTGGGTCTGAAACTCCTTGCCGAGATTGAGCGTCGAGCGGTAGCGGCCGAGCGGCGTCTGCTTCACGTAGGCCAGGTCCAGATCGCCGCTGAACACCCGTTCAGTCCCGTCGCCGAAGTCGCGGTCATCCACGCGCGTGCGTGCGGCGACGTCGAGGCTGTCGTAGACATCGAGGTTGAAGCCCGCTTCTCCGCTCAGCAGCCGCTCCTGCTGGTCGAAGGTGCGGTCGTCGTCATACTGGAAGCGATAGAAGGTGTCGAAGAATTCGGTGTGGGTCCAGTCCAGGGATTGATCGAAGCGGTAGAGGTCACGCTCGAATGAACCGCGTCGCTGCAAGGCCCTCGCCCCGCCCGAGAAAAGCAACTGGTCTTGCGGTCCGGCACGCCAGCGGTTGGTCACTTTGGCCTCGTGCCGTTGGATGGGCGACTGGGTGGTCGTGGCGCCGCCGCCGACGGGTGTGAAGACGCTGGTGGCCTCGGTGTTCTCGAATTCGTAGGTGAAGTCGCTGAAGAAGTCGGCGTCGCGCTGGTCGGCGATGCGAAAGCGCAGAAGATGAGTGCTTTCGTCTTCGGTGCGCAGGTCGCTGACTTCGTCCAACGTACTGAACTCATAGAACAGCGATGTCGGGAAGTCTCCTTTGGTCAGCAGCTCAAAGCCCTGGCGGGTGCGATTGAGATCGACGGATTCGCCGAAGTCACGGCTGATGATGTCGTCGGTGCGCGAGGCGAAGGCGAAGAGCGACACCGGCTTTTCACGCAGCACCAGGGCGGACAGATCGTAGCCCACGAGCGTGCCCGAGCCGTTGCGATCTTCGCCGTTCACCTCGCGCAACTGCTGGTCGAACCCGAGCCGCAGCGTCGTGCTCAGGTCCAGCAGGTTAGGATGGTAGATGTAGCTGCGCATATCCAGTTCAATGCCTTCCTCGAAGAACAGCTCCCGATCCCTAGTCTGGGTGCCGGCCCGGCTTGTTTCCTCGCGGCTTCGGTATTCGGTTTCGACATAGGCCTCGCCCTGGATACTGGTGACCTGAAAATTCCTGATCGGCGCGGCGTAGGCCCAGGGCCCTGGCCAGCACATGGCCGCCAGCATCAGCCAGACCGCAGGCATTCGCAGCGAGCGTCGATCCATCAGCCGGGTCTTTCCTTGCCCATCATGAGACGTCCATGCGCAGGTGGAGCGTCGTGTACGCGAAAGCGGTCGTTTGGGGCCCGGGCCTGATCGGTTGACGGCGGGGTGGTCCGGCGCGGGCGATCCACGGGAATACCCGGTTTGAGCATGTGCGGCCGCTCAACGTGGTGGCCGGTGTGGCAGCGCAGACAATCCACGCGATGAACCACCGGGTGCTGCGGCGTTTGCACCTCCTCGGGTTTGTGGCAGCGGAAACACAGATCCTCGCCCTCGGGCTTGATCAGTTTGTCGAGGATCGATTGATGCGGCGTGTGACAGGTGGTGCAGCCGCCATCGAGCAGCGCTTCGTGAAGGCGTGGACCATCCACCGGCCGCGTCTGGCTGTCGGGCTCGACTTGCGCGGCCTGGGCCATGGTCACGCGGGCGTTACGGATCTCAGCCGCCACGGCGTCATGACAATCGACGCAGACCGCGTCCACGTTGGCGACCAGGACGTTCGACTGCTGGCGCAGGTGGCATCGGCCGCATTCATCATCCGTCCACTGGTTATGGGCGCTGCGGGTTTGCACGGCGTTGCGTTTGCGCAATCTGTAACTGCGGGAGTCGGCCAGGAGCAGTCGATTGCCGGCCGCGTGAGGGTCGTGGCAACGCGTGCAGACGAAGGAATCGGCGGGCGACGCGTCGAGCCCGGCTAGCTTCGTCGGGTCGCCCGACGCGGGATCCACGGCGGCGTCCGCCCCAGCGGCTCCCAGCAGGCCATCCAAAATCTGGGCATGGTACGGCTGCTGCAGTGTGCCTTGGGCGTCGTGGCATTCAAAGCACAAGTCCGGCTGACGGTTGACCAGCAAGCCGCGGTAGCGGCTCTTGTGGGGCTCGTGGCAGGTCATGCACTGTCCCGAGGCCACAGGACCATGCACCCAGTCGGTCGGCTCGAACTTCACGTGCTGGGCATGGCAGTCGCGGCAGGTCTCGACATCACTGGTGGGAATGGCGAACGACTCGGCGACGACATGACAACCGTTGCACAGACGGTCTTCGTAGGGGGTGTGAAGGAACTCGACGGTTGGCTGCTCATCGCGACCGGCGGCCGCGCCGCCGCTCAGTTCGCGGGCGGCGAAGCGGGCCCGCAGCTCGTCGGCGCGGGGATCGTCGGCGCGAAGGCGAATACCCCATGGACCTTCGATGTACTCCTGCTGGTCGGCGGATGCTCCGCCCGGCTGTGGTACGCCGTCGAAGAAAAAGCTGAGAACCTCGTAGCGGCGCTGCTCATTGCAGCCGAGGGTCGCCATGACCGCCCCAGCGACCGCGAGGACTGCCAGCCAGCGCGTGACGATCAATCCCCGATTCGGGGGCGTCTGGGCTCGTGCTGGGGCGCAGGTGCTGGGCATGAGGATTGGTCGGATGTTTGGCTGCCGTTTCCGGGTCGTTTACCCCAGGGGAGAGCGGCGAGGAGGCAACAGGCCGGTGGTCCGCGGGGCGACTGACAAAAAGAGACGCAAAGGCCGTGCCCCACCTGCCGCAAGTGCCCATCGGCCGGTGAAAGCCAGCGACGTGAGTCATCCTGCTGAGAAAAATATACTTACATCTTCTCGGTCGTTCATGCCGGCGGGTTTCGCCGTCGTTGCCGGCGGGGCTTCTCGGCGTTGAGAGTCGACAGCGGGGGCGGTTCCCGGTCCCTGTGGGGCCGCCACGCTGATTCGCCCCTCGTCGAGGTTTGAGGACTGACGTCAAGGCGACCGATGATCCCGCCAACGTGCTATGTTGACCGGCGTGAGAATCACCAGGAGACCAGACATGACGGCGAACCAGATCCGACCGCGTCCAAACCGACGACGCCTTGTGTCACCGATGGTGGTGATGGTGCTCGGGGCGGGCCTCGCTCTGGCGAGCGGGTGCGGGGCGCCGGCGAAAGCTCCAAGCGTGGGCAGGGGCATTTTCTATCCACCGCCGCCGGATTCGCCACGGCTGCAGTTCCTGATGAGCTTCAGTACCGCCGAGGCCTGGATCAAGCAGCAAAGCTCCTTCGCGGACTTCGTGGTCGGCGGCGAGAAGCAGGCCGTCGGGGGGATCGGCAATCCCTACGGGATCGCGGCCTCGCAGGGCAAGGTGTATATCTGCGACCTGGCCAAGCGGCGTGTGCAGGTCGTGGACATTCCGGCCCGCACGTATACGGAGCTGACGGTTCCGGGCGATTTGCGCAACCCGGTCAACGTCAACATCGGGCCCGACGGACGCCGCTACGTCTGCGACACCGGCCTGCGCAAGATCGCGGTGTTCGACGGCGATGACCGCTTTGTCGAGTTCATCGGTGATCCACAGCGCAACGTCCCGATCGACGTGGCGTTCTATGGCGACGAGCTGTTCGTGGCAGACGTGGCCAACGGCACCGTCGAGGCGTGGGACTACCAGGGGCGCTTGCGTCGGGTGATCGCGACCAAGGGGATGGGCCCAAATGAGCTGCGGGTGCCTACGAACCTGGACGTGGACGCCAGCGGCAACATTTATGTGACGGACACCGAGTTGCAGATCGTCAAGGTCTTCACGCAGGCGGGCCACTTCCTGCGGACCATCGGAGCGCCGGGCGATCGACCGGGCTTTTTCGCGCGGCCCAAAGGCATCGCCATCGATCCGCAAGGCCGTGTCTTCGTGGCCGACGCCCAGTGGGAGCGCGTGCAGATCTTCGGCCCCGAAGGGCAGTTGCTGATGTACTTCGGCGGGCCGAGCGCCGGTCCCGAGGGCATGGGGCTGCCGGCGGGTCTGGCCATTGATGCCAGCAGTTTCAACGCATTCGGCAAGTACGTGGACACGAATTTCGACGCCCAGTACCTGTTGTTCGTGGCCAACCAGTTCGGCAACAACAAGATTGGCGTGTATGCCTTCGGGCACCAGCGCGGGATGGATCCTGGGCCCGTCGTGCCGTCGAGGCCTGAGGCGACCGAGCCTGCGGAAGCGGCGCCGTCACCCGCGTTCTGAAGCGGTGATGGCGCAGGGAGATCGGACGACAAGAGGTGAAAAAGACAACCCGCCACGTGTGTGGCGGGTTGTCGCATTGGGGGCAACGATCAGCAGATGCCGTGCGGGTTACTTGTTGTGACAGCTCTGGCACATCGGGCCGTCGCCTTCCGCGTCGACATCCCAGCGAAGCTGCTCATCGGTCAGACCACTGTTGTGCACGTCGTGGCAGCTGGAGCACTGCATTTTGCCACGGCTGTCCAGCAGGCCGGCCGCGATGGTCTTGCCGGTACGGGTGCCGCTGGTGAGCACGAACGTCGCGGGGTCGCGCAGCGAACCGTCAGTCGCCGCCAGGCCGGAGTCGTACACGAAGGACACGGGATGCGACGTTTTGAGCGCCAGGCCGCCGGCTGGGGCATTCGCGTTGGCGAAGACGCGCCCATGGCCGAGGAAGCCGAAGACGAAATAGCTGCCGTCGTGGCAACCGAGGCAGAGCTTGCTGGCGCCGTCAGGCTGGGCGAGGGTGGCGTCCAGCGTGCCGTTGGGGCTCTCGTAGAGGTCGAACGTCGGCAGACCATCGGCGACTTGGGCCGGGCTATACAGGGGTACACCCCAGATGCCGTCGGCGTCGTTCTCTTCCAGCGCCTTGTGAGGCACATGGCAGTTGTGGCAGCCGTGGTCGGTGTGGCTTGCCTGGGCGTTGACGCCCCAGAGCAGCGCCACGCCGAGTATCAGGGTGGGGATGACTGCGTGTTTCATGATGCGAATCTCCGTCTCTTAAGAATCCTTCGGGTTCCGTAAACGACCCCCGAACGCTCGCGGGCCGCCGCTTTCTATGAGGTCCGTGGCGGGTGGGGTTGGCCGTTTTTCGACGCAGCGACTGTCGCTGGCCGGCCTATACACCAACCGTCGTCACCTACCCTATATGCAAGACAAATGCCGGATAGCTAAGTCCTCTGATCCAGTGTGGTGGCTTTCCTGAGGGTATTTTGAGGGTCGAGACGACATACCGGCACGTGTTGTCTCATTTCTAAGAACGAGGCGGTCGTGGGGCTCTCGCACTTCGGACCAAGTCGCCCAAGTTCGCAGGCGGATCGGTCGATACGTGCCTCTGGCGGGGTGGCAGGGGCCGAGAAAGCACTTGAGTACACAGCAGCGTTATCAGTCGCGGCAGGGCTGGTCGCCGATCCGACGGCAGGCGTTGGGTGCCAGCGTGGGACTGCTCCTTCTATGCGGACTGGCGGCGGGGTTCGCCGCGGGGCAGATGGAGCCGGAACTGGCGTCGGCGACGGTGCTTGACCTGGACTTGGATCGGGGCTTTTCAGGCGGGCCGGGCAGAGTGCGGGAGTTGCGAGGCGAAACTCTCGCGGCGCGATGTGACGAGTGCCACGTGATTGACCGCGACTTTTCCCATCCGGTCGACTTCGTGCCCGATCGGCGGATTCCCGGCCATTTGCCGCTCGTTGATGGGCGGATGACCTGCCTTACCTGCCATCAGGCCGCTGACGGCGCGACGCACGCCTTGGCCGCCGACCGTGGCCAGCCGCTGCTGCGCGGAACCGGACCAGGCCCGATGTTCTGCACCCAGTGCCATGCCGGGGTTGAGGACGACCGGTTCACCGCCCACGGCACGGCAGTGCGGCGCGCCCATCTGCGGTGGCCGGGCGATCGGCGGGGCGATGAGGCGGGCAACGCCGGCTGGGCATGGGAGGCGCCGCGCGGAGCATCCGCGCGACTCGCCGGCACGCGGAGTCTGCGACTGGATAGCGAAAGTCGCGGCTGTCTGAGCTGTCATGACGGCTCGGCCGCACCAGGAATCGGCCACAGCCACTCTGTCGGCATGAAGCATGACCCCATGCGCTATGCGGGTAACGCAAGCAGCCGACGGCTGGCATGGCCTGATGCTCTGGATCGCCGCATTCGGTTGTTCGACGGGTATGTCGGTTGCGGCTCCTGCCACAATCCTTACGGGACCGAGTCCGGCCTGGTGGTGATGCCCAACGATCGCGGGCAATTGTGCATCAGTTGCCACCAGGGTTACTGACTCACCGCGCTGGCACGAAGCCTGCCGCGATGGTGTCGTGGTGCTGTCTTGCGCACAAGAGGCTTGATGCCTCCGGCGTCTCATGGCTGAGAGCTGGTCGCAGTTGCAGGCCGGCAGCCGACGAGGAGCGAACGCCGGCTCAGTTACAAACCGAGTAACATAAAGTCCTTAGGCTGTGAAGCCGGGAAATTGACGGAGCGGGCCGTTCTGGCATCGCTCTTGTGATACCCGTGGGGTCAGGTCCGCCGTCACGCGGGCGGGCCGAGCGTGCGTAAGCACCGCGATGATGCGTGGGAGTGACGGACGATGACGCACATTCGAGTCAAGCTGCTGGTGGGGTCTTTGATCCTGATCGGCGCGGTGGTCTATCTGGCTGTGGCGGGCGTCAAGAAGGGCTGGGTCTACTATCTGCCGGTGCATGAATACCTGGCCAGCGAGGACTACCGCGGGACGCGCGTTCGCCTGGCGGGGGATGTGCTTGCTGAGAATCTGGATACGCAGCCGGGCATGCTTCTGGCCCGCTTCGCGATGAGTGACGACCAGACCGACAAGGTGTTGGCGGTTGCTTATCACGGACCGATCCCCGACATGTTCAAGCCTGGCGCTCAGGTGGTGATCGAGGGTCGCGAGGACGCCGATGGCGTCTTCCAGGCCGATGTGCTGATGACCAAGTGCGCCAGCAAGTACGAGGAGAAACCGGCCGAGCATGCTGGAGCGACGGAAGATGGGGTGCCTGCGATACGGGGCGTCGACGATGCCGGCTACGGATTTTCATCGGTGGGGGATGCCGCTTCCCCTCCAAGTCCACTTCATCAGAAAGAGAAGAACCGATGATTAACCTGGGAACTTACAGCCTGTCCGGGGCGGTGTTGGCTTCGGCACTGGGTGTTCTGCTGGCAGTGGCGGCTGGTGTGCTCGAAAAACCATCGCTGCTTGGCCCCGCCCGGTGGATGCTGGCGATGGTCGCGGCGCTCATCACCTCAGCTTCCGCGGCGTTGCTGCAGGCCCTGGTCCAGAGTGATTTCACCATTGCCTATGTCGCCAGCTACACCGAGCGCGCCCTGCCGCTGGGCTACAAGCTCGCGGCTTTCTGGGCGGGACAGGCTGGCAGTCTGCTGTTCTGGACATGGGCGTTGTCGCTGATGGCCCTGGTCGCGGCGTTTGCGCACAAACGTCGTACCGCTGGCGAGCACGCCGCCATGCTCGGCACGCTTGCGGCTGTCGGGCTGTTCTTCTGCACTCTGATGCTGTTCGCCGTCAACCCCTTCGACCCCACGCCTATCGTTGTGCGCGACGGCAACGGCCTGAACCCGCTGCTGCAAAACCCGGCCATGATCGCCCATCCGCCGATTCTTTTCCTCGGATACGCAGGCTTTACGATTCCCTTCGCTCTGCTCATCGGCGCGCTCGTGGCCGACCGGCGCGACGCGGGTTGGATGATCCAGGCCCGTCGCTGGCTACTCGGCTCGTGGCTGTTCCTGACGGTGGGCATACTGCTGGGCGCGTGGTGGGCTTACGTCGAGCTGGGCTGGGGCGGCTACTGGGCCTGGGATCCGGTCGAAAACGCCTCGCTGCTGCCGTGGCTGACCGCGACGGCCGTGCTGCATTCGATCATGATCCAGCAGCAGCGAGGCATGTTCCGCATCTGGAACGCAGCCTTCATCGCCGCCACCTTTCTGCTTTGCGTGTTCGCCACCTACCTGACGCGCAGCGGCATCGTCCAGTCGGTCCATTCGTTCGGCCAGTCGCCCATTGGCTGGTTCTTTCTGTCGTTCCTGGTTCTCGGCGTGCTGGTCGTGGCGGGCCTGATGATCGCGCGTCGTCGGACCCTGGCGGGCGATCGGCCTCTCGAGTCGGTGGTCAACCGTGAAGGCGCGTTTCTGGCGGGCAATGTGCTGTTCCTGTCGCTTCGGGGGTCGACGCCGCCGAATTGCCAGAGAAGGAGCTGCCGGCGGTTCCCGGAGGCAGTCCCATTGTTGCATTGCTGGATGGCCTACCTCTGACTGGACACATGCAACTTGATGGCCGATTACTTGTAGATGATCCCGACGACTTTGAAAGCGCTTACCAAGCTGCAGAACGTTGCCACGGTAGCGGCATGGCCTCGCTCATATGCCACGGCGATCTGAACGAAAACGGGCCGCCAACAACCCGCCCCGTCTATGTCCGCCCAATTATGAAGCCCTTCCGGGCGTTTGACGGAAGCGCACGTGAGTGTATCCCCGAAGACTTGCTTCCAATTGACAT
>JAANMV010002798.1_pt1 | contig 16149 bp, 15 predicted proteins | sample 7279661 | NCBI WGS metagenome assembly JAANMV01 (sample SAMN14094540, study PRJNA606508) | bioreactor metagenome | isolation source: A lab-scale SPAN reactor treating ammonium-rich wastewater day 121 | place: Ireland: Galway | collected 2017-05-16 | reverse complement strand
CTTTCAGCGAATGAAAATGATTCCTTGCAAATCTTTTCATCAGGATAAAAATCAGGAAGTGCACTTCCGATTGGATACTTTGTTGGCAGATAAAGCCCGATTAGTATTACCGCAACAATTCCTCCAACAAATAAAATAAGCACTGGTTCAAGTAAGGAAGTAAGATTATCCAGGTAATGATCAAATTCACTACTATAGTAAATGCTCATTTGCATCAATACTTTGTCGAGCTCTGCACTTTCTTCGCCTGCAGCCAGTAATCTTGTAAACGTTGGGTCGAAGAATTGAGAAGACTTTACGTTTGAAGATAAAGTTTCCCCTTAAATTGTTTTCTTTAGTAGCAGGTCAATCTGGTTTTTGAATAAATGATTGGAGGTTATGTTTTTGGATATTTTAAGTGACTCTACTAACCCAACTTTGCTCTTTAATAATATTGCCATACTGAGCGAGAACCTCGCAAGCAAACCGGTTATATACATTTTAGAAACTACCGGTAATTTTACAAGAGATTTATCTACAAAATTTTTCTGGAACGATTCATTATTTTTTCCAAAATAAATTAATCCAGCAACCGACAGCAAAATAAAGAACAACAGAGTACTGTTATTTACGAGTCCCCTGCTCAGGATTAATAAAAGTTGAGTAATAACAGGAAGATCTGCCTGCACGGATTGGAAAAGCCCTTCAAAAGTTGGGATGATGAATAGAAGCATAAACGTTACAACACCAACTGCGACCACAAGAACCATTATTGGGTAACGCACTGCCTGCAGAATTTTACCTTTTAAACTTTGCATCTTTTGAAGATAGAGGGAATACTCAACAATCACCTCAGCAATTTCTCCTGTTTCTTCACCAACTTTTAAATTTGCAATAAATATATCCGCAAATTCACGTGGGTGTTTTGAAAAACTTTTTGAAAGGGAGGATCCACTTTTTATATCTTTAAGAATACTCTTTACAATAGCTTTCAACTTTTCATTTTTTGTCTGCTTTTGTATCAGCTCAAATGCCTGGATAACAGAAACCCGCGAGTATAAAAGAAGACCCAATACTCTTGTAAACTCTACAATTTCCTTATGAGGAATTTTACTGAACAAAGTATTCCCGGTATTAACATTTTTATAAATTACTTGAAGTATTTTAACTGTTTGAAGGGTTAAAAGAATCAGTATAATTACTGATTTTTTAACTACGTAGTATCTCTGATAATAAATGAAATAGCATCTAAATTATGACGTGCAAAATCGTTCTATTATAGTTGGTTAATAAGAATGGTATAAACATCTTTGGACTTCCACTGGTTTGGTGATACCAGAGATTTAATTCTCCTTCTAACTATATATAACCACCTAAAGGACTTACTTCTTTTACCCAAGATTCGGACAAATGGAAACAAATCAGTTTGTATCTTTTGAGTTCCGCTGTTGGAAGTGTAAGTATTTTTTTTAGTTAGTACGCTCCGTTAATTCACGCAATTTTTGATAAATAAATCGTTCTTCTTCGGATAAACTTTTATTAGCTTTATCAGAAGCAGGATCTATATAATCAAATAGTAAGGTTTTAAGGTTAAATAATAATTTTTTATCAACTTTGTAAGTTGTAAGCATCGTTAAAAGTTCTTGACATAAACGAATATATTCTAAATTTGTTTTAAAGTTCTTTGGGGAATATTTTATAACCTCTATAATCTCACCAATGTTTTGTTCCAATATCGTTTCAACATTTGTAAATTGGTTTATAATGTCCCCCTCTCTCCAAATGGAATCTGTTGACATTTCCTTGAGGAACTTTATATAGGCTAAAGCTTTAGTTCTAATCCTTATGATATTATTATTAATTGAAGCATGGTAAATGATAGTTTCTACGTTACGATATTTTTGCTCGTAAGTCTTTCCTTGAATTAAGATTCTAAACATTTCACCAGCAGAATTACTATCTTGAATGATTTTAAAAACTTTTTTTTGAATTTCCATTCCTAAAATCCTAAAAATCTTATAGGTGAAATATAAGAATTGTTGATAAAATCCAAATATCTCCATTGCGGAACACCATTAATAATATTTGTAAAGGGAGAAAAATATTCGGGACGAAATGGTGCATTAATTTTTAGAATCCAAGCACCCTCATTGAATCTATTTAAAATATCTGGGGAATTCCATAAATCTTGCCTAAATAACACTTTTGAAAAATCTGTTGGATTTGTTATATCTTTAACATATTTCCACTTTGTTACATATCCTGAAATATCAGGATCTAATCCACTACCAGGCTTTAAAATATTTTGCTTTCCTAAGTTATTTGTAACATGGACAAAATCTTCATCAGTCGCATCAAGAAAATTCTTTGCAACTTTAGGATCACTTAAACCGCTAGGTAAATTTGTTGTAGCAACAGTTGTAGCATCTATTACAGAAGTGTTTAAATTGCCAGTAAAGAAATTTCTTCCGTTGGCAACTGCGGTTAATCCGTTCGTTAATCCTCCAGTGACATTTGCAAGGAACAAACCGGCAAAATATTGCCCAGCTGTAGGTGGTGGATCACCAAAGGTAACTAGATTCCCACCTGCTAATGTTGCAGTGTACGTATTGTAACCCATCATAGCGGCAATCGATCCTGCAGTATAACCACCGCCTCCTAGTGCTGTACCTCCTAAGGCAACAAAAGTTTGTCCTGCACTATATGTGCCTACAAATCCTGCTGCAAAACCAATTCCGAAAGCAGGCAAAGCCGCCCAACCATCTTGTTGAATTTCGTCCCAGTGGATTGCAACATTAATACCACCAGAAATTACACCAACGACAACAGGAATAACCCACCAAGCTAATCTTCCATCCTTATCAATATACATTACGGGATTATTTCCACAATATCCAAAAGGAGAGAAGCCTTGCATAGCAGGATCGTAGGCGTAAAACATACCAAGCTCAGCATCGTACATTCTTGCTCTAAAGTTGTACAAACCGTTCTCGTCATCAAACTCCTGGCTTGTAAACTTATATGCTACATCTGTACTTACAGAGGAGTACATTATTCTCCCAAACGGAGAGTAGTTATATTTTTTACTTTTTACTAAATATAGTTGCTTTTCTTTTCATCTACAATTTGGGGGTAGGATCAGTTAGCACTTTTGTTTGAAAGTTGTTGGTAGAATTGGGTTGGTAATAAAATCTATGCCGTTGAGTAACTAATTAATATTTGTGTTTATTAATTTTCTTAAATAACTTTATTTGCAGGTACAAAGTAAATGACAATAAAATTATGCTAGTAAAAATAACTAAGTATGTAGCAAACATATTTGGTAATAAATATTCTATTAAGGGTATGGGTGCAATGCCCAAACCAACTGTTGATATTGCAATAAAAATATATATTGAGAAATAACCCCAATGATTCTGTTTATATATCCCTATCATTCCTAAAAAAGAAAATAAAAAAAATCCTAAAATTATTACGGATTGAAGAAGGAGGTTTATATCAAGAAAGGTTACCAGTTTAATTTTAGTTAATACCAAAATCATAAGAACCAATACGATAAAATATTCCCATTTCAATGTTCTTATACTCATCTGATTATCTTCTTGCAAGAATCAACTTTTTATTTCTTAAATATCTTTAATATTTAAAAAACAAACAACAAAAATCTTGAAATACCGTTTAACAAAATTAAAAGTCTATTCTAACCAAAATTTCTTAAATTGCATTTCAAAACTTACATAAGTATGTTAAACGCACTATAATTAAGGAGTTAGACACTGAATGTTAAACATTGTTAAGAAAATATTTGGCGATAAGCACGAGAAAAGTCTTAAGCTTTTATGGCCGGTAGTTGAAGAAATAAATCAGGAATATGAAAAGCTGAAACAGCTTTCCGATGATGAATTACGTGCAAAAACACAGGAATTCAAAAATAAAATAAATGAATTCACCGCTGAAACAAGAAAACAAATTGATGAGTTAAAATCAAAACTTCAAAGCGATGAAGATTTTGACAGAGGTACGGCTTACGATGAGCTTGATGGATTAAATGATAAACTTGATGAAGAATATGAAGAAATATTGAGTCAGATTTTACCAGAAGCATTTGCAGTTGTGAAATCAACCTGTGAAAGATTGGTTGGAAAAAGCTGGACAGTTGTCGGAAATAAAATTACCTGGGATATGATTCCGTACGATGTTCAGCTTATCGGTGGAGTAGTTCTTCATCAAGGTAAAATTGCAGAAATGGCAACCGGAGAAGGTAAAACTCTCGTTGCAACACTTCCTGTTTATTTGAACGCACTCACCGGTAGAGGAGTTCATCTTGTAACTGTGAACGATTATCTTGCTCAACGTGACAGCGAATGGATGGGAGAGATTTATAAATTCCACGGACTTACTGTCGGCTGCATTCTCAACACGATGGAACCTCGCCAAAGAAAAGAAATTTATAATCGTGATATCACATTCGGAACAAACAATGAATTTGGTTTCGATTATCTGCGTGATAATATGGCAATTGATAAAGAAGGACAAGTTCAACGTGGACATAATTATGTAATTGTGGATGAAGTTGACTCCGTTCTCGTTGATGAAGCAAGAACACCACTTATTATTTCCGGTCCGGTTGATGTTGATGATCATAAATTCATGGAAATGAAACCCAGGATTGAAAGGATTTTTAAAAAGCAGAAGAATATTGTTGCAAGCATGTTGGCAGAAGCAGAAAAAATTCTTGATGAACAAGGTGCAACTCCTGAAGCTGGCGTTCATATTTTCAGAGCATTCAGAGGTTTACCGAAAAATAATAAGCTGATGAAAATTCTGAGTGAGGCTTCTAACAAAAAACTTATGCAGGAAACCGAGCTTGAGTATCTCCGCGAAAAAGCAAAGAATATGTACATAATTGATGACGAACTTTATTTTGTAATTGATGAAAAGAACAATAGTATTGAATTAACAGAAAAAGGTCGTGAAGAACTTGCTCAGGGGAGCGGAATGGAAAAAGATTTCTTCGTTCTTCCTGATCTTGGAACGGAAATTAGCAAGTTCGAGAATGATCCGAATCTTTCCGAACAGGAAAAAATTCAAAAGAAAGATGTGCTTTATTCAAAATACTCTGAAGCAAGTGAAAGAATACATACACTCCATCAGTTGTTAAAAGCGTACACATTGTTTGATAAAGATGTTGAGTATGTTGTAACAGAAGACGGAAAAATTGCTATCGTTGATGAGTTTACAGGTCGTGTTCTGCCGGGAAGAAGATACAGTGATGGACTTCATCAGGCAATTGAGGCAAAAGAAAATGTAAAAGTTCAAAGAGATTCACAAACACTGGCGACAATCACTCTCCAAAATTATTTCAGGATGTATAAAAAACTTGCTGGTATGACCGGAACTGCTGAAACTGAAGAGAATGAGTTTTTCCAGATATATAATCTTGAAGTAGTTGTGATACCTACAAATAAAGATTGTGTAAGAGATGATACGGATGATTCAATTTATAAAACTAAAAGAGAAAAATATAATGCAGTAATAGAAAAAATTGAAGAATTGAAAAAAGAGGGAAGACCTGTACTAGTAGGTACAACTTCAGTTGAAGTGTCTGAAACAATCAGCAGAATGTTGAAAAGAAAAGGAGTTCAGCATAATGTTTTGAATGCAAAACAGCATCAGAGAGAAGCAGAAATTGTAGCACACGCAGGTGAAATAAGTGCTGTTACTATCGCAACGAATATGGCAGGAAGAGGAACCGATATAAAACTTGGTGCCGGAGTAAAAGACAGAGGCGGACTTTATATTCTTGGAACTGAAAGACACGAATCGAGACGTATTGATCGTCAGTTACGCGGTCGTTCAGGAAGACAGGGAGATCCCGGAACATCTAAATTTTATCTTTCACTTGAAGATGATCTGATGAGATTATTTGGTTCTGATCGTATTTCATCTATCATGGAAAGAATGGGTTTGAAAGAAGGTGAAGTTATTCAACATCCGTTAATAAGCCGATCAGTTGAAAGAGCGCAGAAGAAAGTTGAGGAAAATAATTTTTCAATCAGAAAACGTCTGCTCGAATACGATAATACAATGAACTCTCAAAGAGAGGTTATCTATACAAAACGAAATCGTGCACTTCAGGGAGACAGGCTGAAAAGTGAAGTTTTCGATTTACTTGATGAATACATATCAGCATTAGTTGACACTTATTTTGATAATGCAGAAGCAGATCTGCTGCGGGAGGAACTAATGATGAAACTTCTTGTTGATATCAAGATTGAACCAGACGAATTTGATAAACTCGGTAAAGATGGATTGAAAGAAAAGATTCTTAATGCTGCAAAAGATTTTTATAATAAAAAAGAACAGATGCTTGGTTCAGAATTAATGGCGCGATTAGAACGTTATGCAATGCTGAGTGTGATAGATACAAAATGGAAAGAGCATCTCAGGGAAATGGATGACCTGAAAGAAGGAATTGGACTTCGGGCGTATGGTCAAAAAGATCCGCTTGTCGAATACAAAGGTGAATCATTTAAATTATTTGTTTCACTACTTGAACAAATAAGAAATGACGTTGTGTCGTTTACATTCAAATTTTTCCCGCACGCTCCGGGAGAAGTTCAGCAGCAGAGACGACAACCTGTAACAAGAATGACTGAGAGTAAAGCTGTGACTACAAATATTGGATTGCAGCAAAAACCTGGCTCACCACAAGTTGCCGGGAAGATGCAGCCCATTCAGGTTGCAGAAAAAGTTGGAAGGAATGATCCCTGTCCTTGTGGCAGCGGAAAAAAATATAAAAACTGTCACGGAAAATAGGAGGTTCTGTGAAAAAAATTGAAGCGATAATCCGACCATTCAAACTTGAAGAAGTAAAAGAAGCCCTTGTTGAAATTGGAATTCGAGGTTTGACAATTTCTGAAGTAAGAGGTTACGGCAGACAAAAAGGTCATACTGAAACTTACCGCGGAAGCGAATACCGGATTGAATTTGTACCCAAAATAAAAATCGAAGTTGTGGTAGAGGATTCCAAAGCAGAAAAAATTATCGATGCAATTATGAAAATTGCAAAAACGGGTCAGGTTGGAGACGGTAAGATATTTATTTATAATGTTGAGGATGTAGTCAGGATTAGAACAGGGGAATCAGGCAAAGACGCCCTTTAAATTGCCTTTTTGTTTTATTTATTCTTTAATAGTTTCAAGTGCAATGATCACCGATCTCTTTAAAGATAGAATTTATTTTTTATTTTCAATTTTGATTATTCTAACCGGTTGCGGTGTCTGGGATAACTTCATCACTTACTTCAATCTTTACTATAATGCAGATGAGCTCTACACAAAAATTGAAAAACAGATAACAGATCAGAAAAAAGACCTGTTTTCTGTTGAACCATCCACAATTCCTCCGGCTGCAAATGCAGACGTTCAGAAATTAATAGAAAAATGTTCAGCCATTCTTCAGTTCCATTCAAATTCTTCTTATGTAGATGAAGCACTGTTGATGCTGGGAAAAGCTTTTTACTATCAGAAGAACTATATGAAATCCCAGCAGAAATTTAAAGAACTAATCGCAAGTGATCCGGAAGGTGAGTATGCACTCGAATCAAAACTTTGGATCGGCAAGTGTGATATGAGATTAAGAAATTATTCCGATGCTTTGGCAACTCTTACAGAAGTAAGAAACATAGGAATAGAAGAAGATGAAGAAGAAATTGTTGAGCAGGCTTATATTGAGGAGATTGTTTACAGAAAAACTATAAATGATATTCCTGCTGCAATACAGGTTGCAAATGAATTCCTCGGGATATCAGAGAATGAAACAATCAATGCTGAGCTTTGGCACGAAGTAGGTAACCTGAATATGCAGATTGGTGATATCCAGAATGCTGTAATAGCATACGAACAGGTATTTGAACATTCACCAGCGTATGACCTTGAAGTTTCTGCAAAACTCAAACTTGGTAATGCACTCAGGCAAATCGGCGAACCCGAAAAAGCTTATGATATTTTCACTAACATGCGTTCAGAAGATAAGTATGCTGATAAATATTCAGATATAGATCTTGAAATTGGTATTACAGAAAATGCTCTTGGTAATTATGAGGCAGCAATTACTAAACTAACTGTGGTTGATACCACTTATAAAAATACTTCCGTTGCTGGTGCTGCCAAATATGAAATTGGCAGCGTTTATGAACACGGATTAAAATTGCTGGATAGTGCAGCGGTTTATTATCAAAAAGCCTCAACTTCACAACTACCAAAAGAATATATTCAACCTGCAAAAGAGAAGCAGCGTTTATTCAACCGGTATGTAATTATAAAGCGGGAATTGACTAAATACGGAAAACAGTTGTTCTATTTGCAATATCCTGAGCAATTCGCAATGGATTCAATAAAGTACGTACAGGATTCATTAGCTATCGCAGAAGAAATTAAAAATGTTCAGGAACTGCAGGAAAGCTGGTCGGGACTTGAGACATTACTTCTTGGTGATACCGATACAACGGGATTTTATTTTGATTCTTTAAAAGTAGCTGATACTCTGGTTGTTCATCTCAAAGACTCGCTGGAGTTTATAAACAGAGATACGATAATGACAAAAGTACGATATCCCAAACCGGAAGATTCATTACTCGTAGCACAATTTGATAGTATGTTTACTAACCGGACTTTCGATCCGAATGCGAAAGTTCTCCTCGAACAAAAAATGCGCGAACGCGAAGCGCTTGCTAACCAACTGATTTCAGCTTTGCCTGACACACTTAAGTTTAAAAATAATCCTCCGAGAAAACCGAAAATAAGTGAGGATTCTCTAAAAACACTTGTTGCAAAAAATCAACTTGATCTTGGCAATCTATTTTTATCTGAATTTGATCTGCCTGATTCTGCTTATAAATATTATTACAGCAACCTCACCGAGTATCCTGACAATTCATATTATGCAAATTCATTGTTTGCAATGGGCAGCTACTATCTTACAGAAGATAATCAGAAAAGTGCTGATAGTCTTTTCAACATTATTTACGATAATTATAAAAATGAAAGTATAGTTAACGCAGCAGCAGTAAAGCTGAATAAACCACTTATAGATTTGAAATATGATCCGGCGGTTAATGAATACAAACTTGCAGAAGAATTTTTACTTGCAGGAGATTATTATTCAGCAATTAACAAACTGAAAGAAATACCTGAGTTGTATCCAAATTCTGATATTGCGCCAAAAGCTATTTATGCTTCCGGCTGGATAGAAGAAAATGAGCTTAAAGATTATCCGGCAGCAGTTACAGCTTACGATACACTCATCTTAAAATATCCTGCGTCTGAATATGTTCGCGTGGTTGCACCAAAAGTTACAGCATATAAACAGGAAAAAAAGAAACAGGAAACTGCATTACTTGATTCTTTGAATGCATTAGTGGTAGCAGATTCAAATGGAGTTAACAATATGGTTAATGTTGACTCTTTAGCTGTTACTCCACTTGATACGATTCAGGTCGCTTTGGAAGAGGAACAGCAGCTTCCCGAACAAAAACAAACAGTAAGCGAGAAGAAAAAGCTCCCTGTAAATAAAGAGCCTGTCTGGAATCCACGCAGGCGAAGATAGTTCCAAGATCAAAGAAGAAAGAATAATATTTTTAATCTTTTGACTTTAATCTTTTATCTTAATTTTTAAACTGTTCATCTCATTTATCTATTTCAATTGAAACATGAACCGACGTCATCTTTTAGAGTTGATCGAAGAAGGGGAAAATCTTCAGGTTGAATTCAAAAGACATTTTACCACACCAGAGAAAATTGCAAGAGGGATGATCGCTTTTGCTAATACAAAAGGGGGTTATATGATTTTTGGTGTAGATGATGACAGAGAAGTCGTTGGTGTTGATAGCGAAAAAGCAGAATCTGAAATGATTAAAAATGCTGCTGAGAATTTCTGTGAACCTCCTTTAAAGTATTCGATAGATTATATTGAAGTTTATGGAAGGGAAGTTGTTGTAGTCAGCATTCCTGAGTCAGATAATAAACCTCATCGTCTTCAGGATTACGAAAATGAATTGGATATTAATAAAGCAATTGTGCTTGTAAGGGTGAATGATAAAAGTGTTACAGCAAGTAAAGAGACGGTTAGGATACTGAGAGCAAATTCTTCAAATCTTGCATTAAAAAAATATCAGATCGGTGATGTTGAAAAAAGAGTTTTTGAGTATTTATCTCTTTATGAAAAAATTTCTGTTAAGGAATTAAGTAATCTTGTAAACATTTCCGAAAGAAGAGCGTCGAGAACTCTTGTAAAAATGGTTCGTGCAAACCTGTTGTTAATTCATACTAAAGATAACGGGGAAGAGTTTTTTACTGCGGCAGTGTAGTGGAAATTCCAAGTCACAAAAAACAAATTACAAATCAAATATTTCTCTTAATCTAAAAACCGATACCCCATAAGCTACTGCAACATTTAATGATTGCTTAATTCCGAATTGCGGAATCTCAATCGAAAAATCACACATATCTAAAATTTCCTGCGATACTCCTGTAATTTCATTTCCAACAACAAGACACAAAGGGAAAATATCTTTCTTCAGTTCATAATAAGGAAAACTTTTGCTCGTTAGTTCGAGCGCACAAACTTTTATTCCATTCTCTTTCATTCGTCTCACAACTTCTTTAGGATCTTTAACATATTCCCATTTAACACTTTCTGTTGAACCGAGAGAAGTTTTCAAAACATCTTTTTTGCCATTTGGAAGTTCAGGATGTGGAGGATACGGTGTGTAGCCGCAAAGGAAAAGTTTTTCGATCATTGCTCCATCGGAAGTCCTGAATATCGAACCAACATTATATGAACTTCTGATACTGTTCAACACAACATAAACAGGAAGTTTTTTCACTTTGTGTAATGAATCTAAAGTACTTCTGTTCTTTGCTATTTCATCGTGAGTAAGTTTTCTCATCATAAAGCCCCTTTCCTTAGGAAAGGGGTAGGGGGATAGGCAAGTTGTCCACAAGCCGCAGCAATATCATCACCTTGTGTATTTCGCAGCATAATAGTAATATTTTTTTCTCTTAGTTTATCAGCAAACTCCTGAATTCTCTCCATTGAAGTTGAACGAAGTTTTCCTGAAAAACCTGTTGGATCCATATGTTCAAGTGAGTTGAACGGAATAATATTTAATTTACTTGGGATTGTACTCATCAATCTTGCAAGAGCTTTTATATCTTCATCCCGATCATTTATTCCGTCAAGCATAACATACTCAAAAGTGATTCGAGTATTAGTTTTCGCAGCATAACTTTTTAACACTTCGATGTTTTCTTTGAGAGAATACTTTTTGTTGATCGGCATTATTTTATTTCTTATCTCTTCAAAACAAGAATGAAGCGAAAATGCGAGCTTAACTTTCAATCCTGTTTCTTGCAGCTCTTGAATTTTTGGAGCAATACCTGCGGTTGAAACAGTTATTTTCTTCAAACTTATTCCTGTCGTTAATTCTTCTGCAAATATTTCCAGAGACTTTAAAGTTTCTTTGAAGTTCAGAAGTGGTTCGCCCATTCCCATATAAACGATATTCGTTATTTCACTTTCTTTATAATCTTTACTTGCAAGCTTGTACTGATCAAATATTTCTCCTGATGTTAAATTTTTTTTGTATCCCATCAATCCGGTTGCACAGAATTTACAATCAAGAGGACAGCCAACTTGAGTTGAAATACACAGTGTCGTTCGTTTTTTCTCTGGAATTACAACTGACTCGATTTTATCTCCGGTATGGGTTTCAAAAATATATTTCTTTGTTCCGGTTGATGGAGAAATTTCGCTGATAGAGTATCGGAGAGTATCGATTGTCAATTTTTCAGAAAGATTATTTCTCAATGATTTTGGAAGATTGCTCATCTCATCAAAACTGTCAACCATATCACCGTACATCCATTTAAATACCTGTTTGGCTCTGAAAGCAGGTTGGCTTTGTGTGATAAAATATTCCCTTAATTCTGAGAGAGTTAATCCTTTAAGTGTCTCTATTGCTTTAATCATAATCCAAAAATAATCTAAGACATCACCTTTGACAACACGAATAATCAATTCAATTTAAAAAATTCGTTGTCTTAGATTTCAGATTGCATTATTTTTGTCAAAGAAAATTATTCAACTCTAATATCTATCTAACTTGTTAAAATAAAATACGGGGTAAAGAATGAATTTTGATTTTACTGAAGAACAATTGATGATCCAGGAATCTGCTCGTGATTTCGCTCAAAACGAAATTGCTCAATCTTCTGTTCAAAGAGATATCAATGCAGAATTTCCAGCAGATATAATTAAAAAAATGGGAGAACTTGGATTTATGGGAATGATGGTTTCACCGGATTATGGCGGAGCCGGATTGGATACGATTAGCTATGTACTTGCAATGATAGAAATTTCGAAAGTAGATGCAAGTGTTGGAGTAATAATGTCAGTCAACAATTCACTCGTCTGCTGGGGTTTAGAAGAATACGGTTCAGAGTATCTGAAGCAAAAATATTTAGTTCCGCTGGCAAAAGGTGAAAAGCTTGGTGCATTTGCTCTTTCAGAACCCGAAGCAGGCAGTGATGCAACCCAGCAGCATACAATGGCTGATAGAGATGGTGATTATTTTATTTTGAATGGAATGAAAAATTGGATTACAAACGGAACGACTGCTGATTATTATTTAGTGATGGCAACAACTGATAAATCTAAAGGACACAAAGGTATTTCGACATTCATTGTTGAAAAAGGAACACCTGGATTCGGTCAGGGAAAAAAAGAAGATAAACTTGGAATAAGAAGTTCGGATACTTGTTCGTTGACTTTTGAGAATTGCAGAGTTCCAAAAGAAAATATTGTTTGGGAAGAAGGTAAAGGATTTAACTTTGCAATGAATACATTGAATGGTGGAAGGATCGGGATCGCATCCCAGGCATTAGGAATTGCAGAAGCTTCACTTGAAGCATCAATTAAATATTCAAAAGAAAGAAAAGCTTTCGGAAAAGAAATTGCAAATCTTCAGGCAATTCAGTTTAAGCTTGCGGATATGGCTTTAAAAGTTGACGCGGCAAAATTATTAACTTTAAAAGCTGCTGCTTTGAAAGATGTTCACAAAAAATATTTTGCAGAAGCTGCGATGGCAAAACTTTATGCTTCAAAAGTTGCAGTAGAATGTGCACTTGAAGCTATTCAGGTTCACGGCGGATATGGTTATGTCAGAGAATATTTAGTTGAAAGATATCTGCGTGATGCCAAGATCACAGAAATTTATGAAGGCACTTCTGAAATTCAGAAAATAGTGATTGCAAGGTCGCTGCTTGATGCAAAGTAAAATCAAATTATTATTGATTTTTCTTTTATCTTCCTCTGCTGCTTTTAGTCAGATTGAAAATCTCAAATGGCAAAAGGCAGATATATCATACGAAAAAGAAATTCATTTTACTAAAAGGAATTATTCATTTGAATCAGAAAGTGCCGGAGAGTTTGTGAGCAAATCACTGGCAAATGCTTACTGGTTTTTTATTTCTGATGTGGATGGTGACAATTGTCCATTCAGACCAACCTGTTCATCATTTTTAATTCAGTCTGCGAAAGTGACAAATATTTTCCAGGCATCTTTGATGTTCTTCGATAGATTTACCCGTGATATGAATATTATAAAGAATCATAATCATTATCCGCGGGTAAGTACAGGTTATTATTATGATCCACCTGATAACTACACTTTAAACAGAAAAAATATCAAATATTTGCCACCAGAATTTATAGTTGATGATGAATGAGAAAATATCTTACACTTTTCTTTCTGATCCATTCAGTAACTTTTGCACAATCTTCTTCTTTCGATTTTTATTCACATGAAAATATAAAAAAATTCGCTGATCATCTTTTTTGCGAAGGTGATTATCTTCGCGCTATAGAGCAATACGCACAAATTGATAATCAGTTAGTTAATGATACCATCCATTTTAAGATTATGATTGGATATTCTGAATTAAGTCTTTATCAGAATTCAAACGACTATTTGAAAACACTTTCAGCCGGCTCAAAACTCTTTCCTGATGCGTATTTATTATCTTTAAAAAATAAAATGCTGATTGAAACAAAACCACTTTCTGTCTCCGATAGTTTATTATTTGAAAATCAGTATGTATCAAGAATAAATAAGCTAAATAGCGTTTCGATGTTATATGCTGACTCAATTATGATATTAAAAGAAGATTTAATCAGACCTTTCAGCGAAGAAGAGAAAAGAATCGTTTCGTTGTATTATGATTTAAAAACAAATCCACCATATAAAAGTGCTGAACTTTCAGGAATTATGTCTGCAATTATTCCGGGCAGCGGAAAGATGTATGTTGGTGAATGGAGTGATGGAATTGCAGCTTTTCTGGTAACTGGTCTTTTCGCATTTCTTGCGTATGATAATTTTCGGGCTGATCACACAACACGTGCCTGGATATTTACTGGTCTTGGAGCTTTTTTCTATGCAGGAAATGTGTATGGCTCAATTGCATCTGCGCAAATATTTAATGCACGCGTTGATTTTAAATTTAACGATGGTTTAAAATTATTTCTCGAAGAAAAAAATTATTTTGTCCCTGAATATGATTTCTGTAATTAAACAATCATTCATCGCAGCTTTTTTGTTATTATCAGCACAAAAGTTGTTTGCTCAAAATGTTTTTGAACAGCAATTCAATTTTGCAAAGAATTTATTTGATGAAGAAAAATATTTTGATGCTGTTACTGAATTTAAAAGACTTCTCTTTTTTGATTCATCAGGAGTTTATGATTATGACGCAAATTTTAAGATTGGACTTAGTTATAAAGTAGGAGCTTACTTTTCTGATGCAGTTCATTATTTCACAATTGCTGAATTACGTTCAAAAACATTCGATGAGTTATTCAAATCCCGAATTGAAATCATCAAAATAAATATATTGAGAAGAACAACCGTCAGAGCTTTTGAACTACTGGATTCATTGCAAAATGATTCAAGATTTGAAAATAAAACTGATGAAATAAATTATTGGCGTGGATGGACATTTATTTTTTCAGATGATTGGGAAAAAGCATCACAGTCTTTTTCTAAAATAAAAACTGACCATCAACTTGCAACTTTCTGTGATTCAATTGCTGAAGACTTGTATAATCCAACTCTTGCAAAAACTTTGTCAATAATCCCTGGTGCAGGACAATTTTATACTGGAGAATATCTTAACGGATTAATTTCTATTGGCTGGAATGTTCTTTGGGGCTATCTTACGATTAATGCTTTTATAGAAGACAGGATATTTGATGGATTTGCTGTCGGAACTCTTTTATGGTGGAGATTCTATTCAGGAAATATTCAGAATGCAGAAAAGTTTGCTGTTGATAAAAATCTGGAAACAACCAATACAGCTCTTAGTCATTTACAAAATAATTTTAGTGGAATAAAACCTTAAAATTTTCAGATAATACAAAATAATTAGAATTATATACTTCATTAATCGTATTTTGGCTTGTCAAGGATTGTATTTTTTATAAATTTCAGAAGAACTTTTCAGAAATTTATCCTGTTTTAAAAATAGGGTTCAAAAATAGAATTAAAATTAAAGGAGAACTGTTATGGCAATTATGATAACTGAAGAATGTATCAACTGCGGTGCTTGCGAACCTGAATGTCCGAATACTGCGATATATGAAGGTGGAGTTAATTGGGAATTATCTGGTAAATCTTATGGTGATGGTGACGCTGCTCCATCTGGTGCAAACGGATTTTATTCTGCCGAATTTTTCTACATAGTACCTGATAAATGTACAGAGTGTAAAGGATTTCATGATGAACCTCAATGTGCGGCAGTTTGTCCGGTTGATTGCTGCATTCCGGATCCAAAACATGTCGAAACAGAAGAGCAGCTTCTTGCCAGGAAAGATTATCTAGATGGATTAGGAAGGTAATAAATTTATTTACGATGAACCCCGGCATTGTCGGGGTTTTTTATTTTAAATCTTTTCTTTCTGTGAATTGAAATCATTCTTTTTTATTTTGGGGAAGAAACAATAAATCAAATTGATTAATTCTAATGAAAATCGGTAAATATAAACTCGGGATTATCAATTCAGGTTCTTTCGGGCTTGATGGCGGTGCTATGTTCGGGATTATTCCAAAACCTC
>JAANMV010002793.1_pt1 | contig 16163 bp, 17 predicted proteins | sample 7279661 | NCBI WGS metagenome assembly JAANMV01 (sample SAMN14094540, study PRJNA606508) | bioreactor metagenome | isolation source: A lab-scale SPAN reactor treating ammonium-rich wastewater day 121 | place: Ireland: Galway | collected 2017-05-16 | reverse complement strand
ACAACGCAGGCCTCATCCTCTTCGAAAACATCGAGGACGCAATCAAAACGCACGAGGAAATCCTGAGACTCCCACAAGCAAGGTGAAAAAGGGGGGGCCGAAAAGGCCCCCTCGCCGCCGCACGGCGCACCTTGCAGACCTGCTGTCAGGACAGCCGGCCGGTATCCGGGCGATCGAGGTCGAGATCCCTGGTCTCGGGCATCAGGATCGCCGTGAGCAGGGTGATCCCCGACACCGCCATCAGGTAGTATAGGAACCAGCCATGATGGCCCTGCTGCGAAAGATAGGTGTTCACATAGGGCGCGGTCCCGCCGAAGATCGCGGTCGCCAGCGACAGGGGGCCGGCCACGCCCGTCGCCCGGACGCCGGTCGGGAACACCTCGGACCAGACGGCCGTGTTCACGCCGAACAGGCAGGCAAGCAGGACAAGCGCGATGGTCATCGCCGAAAGCAGCCCGCCGAAGCTGTCGTCGATCCGCCCGTCCAGGTGCAGCGTCAGCAGGATGAAGCCGACGCCGAACAGCGCCACGAACAGCCGCCGCCCGTATCTGTCGGCCAGCCAGCCGACCAGGGGAATCGCCACGAGGAAGATGCATTGCGCGACCAGGCTGGCGGTGAAGGCCGAGCGCGCGTCAAGCCCGCGGCCGATCTGCGCAAAGGTCGGGCTGTAGATCAGCCAAGTGTAGAACATGATCGACCCGCCCGCCGAAAGCCCGAACACGACGGCGATGCCGCGCCAGTTGCGCAGAAGCGGCTCGATCCCCGAGCGGGTCTTCGCGCGCCGGCCCTTTTCGAAGGATTCCGTCTCGGTCAGCTTGCGACGCAGGTAAAGCCCATAGACCCCCAGCAAGCCGCCAAGGGCAAAGGGAATGCGCCAGCCCCAGGCCTCGATTTCCGCCCGGTCGAGATTGCTGGTCAGCGCCAGCCCAGCAAGCGTGGCGATCATGGTGCCGATCACCACGCTGACCCATGAGGTGCTGCCGTAAAGCGCCCGCCGGTGCCTGGGCGCCCGCTCGACCAGATAGGTGATCGAGGTGCCCATCTCGCCGCCATGGGCAATGCCCTGCGCCAGCCGCGCCACCAGCAGGATGATCGAGGCCAGAATGCCGACGGAATCGAAGGTCGGGGCCAGCGCGATGACGATGCTGCCGCCGGCCGTCACCAGCATGGCCAGCGTCAGGCTGGCCTTGCGCCCGACGCGGTCGGCATAAAGCCCGAAGACCAGCCCGCCGATCGGGCGGGTCACGAAGCCGACCGCGAAGATCGCCAATGTCGCCAGAAGCGCCGCGGCCCGGTCCTCGGACGGAAAGAACTGCACGGCGAAATAGGGTGCGAAGATGGTGTAGATGGTCCAGTCGAACCATTCCAGCGCATTGCCGAAGTTCACCGCGACCAGATCGCGCAGCTTGCGCGGCCCGGCGCCGCTGGCGCAATCGGCGACGAGTGTCGAATGTTCTGACGCAGGCATGGGTCTCCTCCCCGGATGTGTTGCCATATGTCTGGTGCTGATTCCTGCCGGCGCCGTCAGACGGCTTCGGCCCGGCCTTCGAGGCCGGCGCGCGCATCGGCGTCGGAGCCGGGCACGCGCATCTCGAACGTCTCGCGGACGACGGTATAGTCGAAATAGCCCATGCGCGCGATCGGCTGGATCGCCTGGATGTCGAGCCGGCCGTCGGCGCGGATGACGCGGTCGTCGATATGGATCTTCTCGACCTGCGCGAACACCACGTCGACGGTCCCCACCGTCGAGCGTCCCTTCAGCACATGCGTGCCGATATGGCGGCATTCGAACTTGCAGGGGCTTTCGCGCACCATCGGGATGCGGGCGTTGTCGGCATAGTCGCGGGTGACGTCCAGCCGGTCCCATTCGCTTTCCTGCGGGGGCAAGGCCATCGCGCTGATATTGACCGCCTCGCGCAGGGCATAGGTCGCCATGTTCCAGACGAACCAGCCGATCTCCTCGGCATTGACCACCGTGTCCTTGCGGCGGCCGTCCGGGTAGCGGTTGGCCGAGAACATCACCATGGGCGGATCGAAGGTCAGGTTCTGCCACTGGCTGTAGGGGGCGATGTTCTCGATCCCGTCGCGGCTGACGCTTGAAATCCAGCCGATCGGCCGCGGCACGGTGCAGCTCTTGAACGGCGAAAAGGGCAGCGGACAGGGCTCGGAATGGGGCGAATACTTCATCTTTGCTCTCTCGGTCGGTGGGGTTCGGGGAGACGCGGCCGGCATCTTTTCAAGGTTCGGCAGAATCGATACATAACCGATATATCGGTTGCATGGCAACAGGCGGCCGGGAATATTTTGCGCTGCCCCGCGTCCTGCGCTATGACGGCGCGCAGGGTGGCTGCAGGAAAAAGCAGGTGATCAACCAGTCGGATCGCGCCGTGGCGGTGCTTCAGCAATTGATCGAGCGCGGCGAACTCAGGCCGGGGTCGATGGTGTCCGAACGCAGCCTGATGGAGCTGACGGGATTTGGCCGCACGCCGATCCGCGAGGCCATCCAGCGGCTTGCGCTAAGCCGGATGCTGCGCATCCACCCCAGCCGCGGCATCGAGATCCCCGCCATTTCCGTCGAGGACCAGCTGAGCGCCCTGGAGGTCCGCCGCGCCACCGAGGTTCTGGCGATCGCCCTGGCCTGCGAGCGCGCGACCCAGGCCGAACGGCAGCAGATGCGGGATCTTGCCGCGTCGCTCGAGGGCGAGTTCTCGCTCGAGGATTATGCCGAAACGGTGCGGCAAACGCATGCGCTGGTGATCCAGGCGGCCCATAACCCCTACCTCGAGGCGCTGATGACCCCGCTCCAGGCGCTGTCGCGGCGCTTCTGGGTGATGCATATCCAGGACGAGGCGGCGGACATCGGCATCGGCAAGGCGTTTCACCGCCGCATCCTGATGGCGATTGCCGAAGGCGATGCCGGGGCCGCGACCTCTGCCTCGATGGAGCTGAACGACTACCTGGTGCGATTCGCCCTGGATGTCGTCTCCATGCGGGCGCGGCCAAGGGGCATCGCCGTCTCGGCCTCGTAGCGGTTTGATCCCACGGTTCGATGGCGCGATCCTTTCCATGGGCTGGAAGCCGGCCCCATGGGACCGATTCGTCACGGCCACGGCCATGCAAGCGGTCAGACCTGCATCGGGCGACCGTGGAGCGTCAGCATCAGCGCGATGCCGACGTCCTGCTGCTCGACCCCCGCGAGGGCGTCCTGGACCAGCGGCTCGGGCAGCCGGCAAGTGCCTCGCGTCGCATCCGCGCGGCGCGGAGATGGTCGAGGCATGGCCGCCGCAGATCCTGCCCGGCAAGCGCAGCCAGGCATCCCGCAGGATGCGCGCGGCATCGGCCACGGCCGGCCATGCGATAGGCCCCGCACCCTGCCCGGCCGGCTATGCCTCGTCGCGGGTGGCCTCGACCAGGAACGCGACGAAGGCGCGCACCTTCGGCAGGATGTATCGGCGCGAAGGATAGACCGCATAGATCGCGGTCTGCACCGGCGTCCAGTCGTCGAGCGCAGTAGCAAGGCGGCCGGCCCTGATGTCATCGGCGACATATTGGATATTGGCGCGGAATGAGGTTCAGCCCGAAACCGGCAAGCAGGGCATCGCGGATCGCCAGGCCGCTCGTTACCTTGTAGCGGCCGTCGATCGGCACCCTGATCCGCTCGGCCCCGCGGGCGAACTCCCATTCGCTGACATGGCCCGACAGGGTGAACTGGATGCAGTCATGCGCCCCAAGATCCTGCGGCGCGCGCGGCGTGCCATGACGCGCGAAATGATCCGGCGAGGCGCAGACGACGTGGCGCAGCGTCATCAGCCGGCGGGCGACCAGGCTTGAATCCTCCAGCCGGTCGCTGCCGCGGATGGCCGGGTCGAAGCCCTCCTTGACGATATCGACCCGCCTGTCGTCAAGCTGAAGGTCGAGCGACAGGTCGGGATAGCGCCGCAGAAAGCCGGGTGAGCGTGAAGGTCATCGGCGCGCTGACACGCAATAGCCCGCTCGGCTGGCGCCACAAGGGCCGAGCGAACGGTCGGCCTCGTCAAGGTCATCCAGGATCCGGGCGATCTGCTCGAAATAGCGCCCTCCCGCCTCGATCAGGCTCAGCAGCCGGACGTTCAGGTGGCCCTCCAGCGCGCCGATATTCTTGCTGGCGGCGGCCGGCGAGAGTTTCAGCAGGCATGCCGCCCCGGTGAAGGAGCCCTGCTCCACCGTCCTGAATACGCGCAGGGCGACCATCTGGTCCATGATTGTTCACCATCAGTGGCGAGCGACCGCGACCTGGTGCTGCTGCGTGCCGATTTCCGCAGCTTGCGCCACGCGCTGCCCTTTGCGCTGATGATCCCGCAGGACGAAACCGAGGCCATCCTGACCCAACGGCTGGCCGGTCTGGGCCATTGCGTGCTGCGCCCCGCCGCGGCAGAGCGGCTCGAGACCGCGGCGGACGGGGCGGTCGTGACCCTGGTCGATGGCCGCAGGATCGCGAACCGTTACGCCGTCGGCGCGGACGGGCAGAACAGCACGGTTCGCGACCAGGCCGGCATCGCCTTTCCGGGCAAGACCCATGGCTCGTTCATGCTGGCCGACGTGCGGATGGGCTGGCCGATTCCGAAAGACGAGGTGACGCTGTTCTTCTCGGCCGGCGGCACGCTGGTGGTCGCGCCGATGTCGCAGGACCGCTACCGCGTCGTCGCGCAATGCCCCGAAGCGCCGCCCGCCTGCTGGCCGGGGCAAGCTGAGGATGGGCGGATGCGCGACGACAGGATGGGCGACTTCACCCCGCGCGACATCACGCTTGCCGGCGAAACCCGCCGGGTCCATGTCGGCGGGCAAGGGCCCGCGGTGACCGTGATGCAGGAAATGCCCGGCCTCAGCCCACAGGTCGTCCGCTTTGCCCGCTGGCTGCGCGATGCGGGTTTCACCGTCTGGCTACCCTCGCTGTTCGGCGTCGACGGCGCCAAACGCACCGCTGAGGCCGGCGCAAGCATCTTCAGGCGCGCCTGCACCGCGGTCGCGTTCCACACCCTGGCCGGACAGGGGGCAAGCCCGGTCACGGCATGGCTGCGATCGCTGGCGCGGCTGGCGCAGGCGGAATGCGGCGGGCCCGGCGTGGGCGCGGTGGGCATGTGCTTTACCGGCAGTTTCGCCCTGTCGATGATGCTGGCGCCCGCGATGCTGGCGCCGGTGCTGTGCCAGCCCGCCCTGCCGCTCGACGACCCGGCCGCCCTTGAAAGCCCGCCACGGGAACTGGCGCGGGTTCGCCACCGGCTCGGACGTGATCAGCGCTCATCACGCCCTCCCAACAGCATAGCCTGCCGCAGGCCCGCCGTCAGGTTCCTGCAGAAGCGTCCTGCTTCCGCCCGAAAGCTAGCCACCAGCAGCGCAGCTACGGCCGAGGGCTGTCACCGAAACGCAGATCCCCCTGCAAGCCCTTGCGGCGCGGGGGGCGCTTTGCCGGGAACAATGTCGTCTTGGCGAGGAACCTTCGCGAAAGACCTCCCCGGCCCTGCGCGACAGCGCGGTGGGGCGGCCGGTTATGGGGCGGTGGAAATCGGGCGGGCGAACAGTCACCCGGCCAGGCGCCGCAGCGGAACCTCCAGCGTGATGGCAAGGCCATCGGCCCTCCACTCGCGCCGCAGTTCGCCTTCGACACCGGCGACCGCCGCGCTTTCCAGGGTCGAGCCGAAGCCTGCGACCCGATCCTCGGCCGGGGTCGCGGGACCGTTCGTTTCCGTCCAGGCCATGAGCAGCCTGTCGGCATGGATCGTGAAATCAACGGCGAGATGCCCCTCGGGAACGGACAATGCCCCGTATTTCGCTGCGTTGGTCGTCAACTCGTGCAGAAGCAGCGCCATCGAGGTCAGGGCATTTCCCGCCAGCGGCGCGTCGCAGCCGGTGATCGAGATGCGCATGTCCGACCGGGAAGCGTGTGGCGTGAGGATCGCGTCAAGCAGGGCACGCACGGTCGTCGCGTTCGCCGCAATCGGAGCATCGCCGAGGTCCGGCATCGTCAATTCATGCGCCCGCGCCAAGGCGCGCAGCCGGGCATGCAGGTCGGACGCAAATGCCTCGCCCCCCGTCGTCGCGCGGGCGCTCAGCGAAACCAGCCCCGCCGTCAGGGTGAAAAGGTTCTTGATCCGGTGATGCATCTCGCGCAGCAGCAGCGACTGCCGGATGAAGGCGCGCTTTTGTGCGCCGATGTCGCGCGCGATCTTCGAGGCACCCAGGATCGTTCCGGCCTCGTCCGTGACGGGCGAAACCGTGACGGATATCTCGATCACCGCGCCATCCTTGCGGCGGCGGACGGTTTCGAAATGATCGATTTTCTGGCCTGTCCGCAGGCGGGAAAGGATCTCCTCTTCCTCCGAAAGGCGCTCGTCGGGGATCAGCATGGTGATCGGTTGCCCGACGGCCTCCTCGGCCTGGTATCCGAACAGTTGTTCCGCCCCCCGGTTCCAGGTCGTGATCACCCCGTCCAGCGTCTTGGAGATGATGGCGTCGTTCGAGTTCTCGACAATGGCCGCAAGCCAGGCATTCGCCTGGGAGGCCATGCGCCGTCTTTCCTCGGCCTGACGGGAAAACGCTTCGCCGGCTTGCGGTGGTCGCTGGTGAGGCATCGCCTGTTCCTTCCGGTCGCACCGTCGTCCCGGAGGGTCCGGGCCGTATCGACCCCATCAATACCCGTGCCAATCTAGGGCCTGTCCCGGCGAGTTGCCAGAGCGCCGGGGCTGCGGCGCCGGGAATGGCCCGCCCGATCCGCCCCTGCGGGCCGCGAAAAAGCGGCCCGCCCCGCGGCAGGGTTGCGCAGAGCTTCGTTAACCGATTGGCAGGACAGGAATTTTTTTGACACGCATCACGCCGGATTAAACAAAGTCAAGACCGCGCAATTCCGGTGGGATCATGCCCGTCAAGCCGCATGATTGCGGCATGCCGACTACGGGGGTCAAGGCATATTGCGGGCGTGCCTTCGCGTGCAGGACGGTCGCTGCCTTGCCGGCCGATACGGCAAAACTGTCGCGCCCGCCCTTGGACTGGGGTAAGCTGAAGAGGCCATAAGGGGATATGCCGATGAACCGCGTCGCCCTTGCCATCACCTGCGCCGCCCTGTTCGGGCTGGCCTCCTGCGGCACGCCGGCCGAGCAGTGCGAGGCGCGCGTCGCGGCCGAGCAAAGGAACGTCTTGCGGCTTTTGCAAGAAGTCGAGGCGAATATCGCGCGCGGCTATGCCTGGGAAACCACGGTGAGCGGCACCGGCTTCCGCCTCTGCGCGGGCGGCTTCCGCGGCGGTTACGGCCGGTTGGGCCTGGGCTATTCCAGCTGCCACGGTGGCCCCGATACGATACGCAAAAGGGTGCCGATCGACCCCGCCGCCGAGATGCGCAAGCGCGAGGCCCTGCAAAAGCGCCTGGCCGTGCTTTCCGCGCAAGGGGTGTCGCAATGCCTCGCGCGTCACGATGCGGCGAGGTGAGCCGGCCATCGCAAGCACGTTCCCCGATCAAGCGCCCCAGGTCATATGCCCAGCCCCTCCAAACGCCGAAGACATGGCACCGGCAGACGCCGCGCGCGAAAGACGGCATCGACGCTGACCAGCGGGCTGAAGCTTGCCATGCGCCTTGCCTCGATGGCCACGACGGCGCTGAACGCGCTGACGCCCAAGGCCGCGAAACCGACAAAAGCCCCGCCCAAGCGCGCGAAACGCACCGCCAAGGTCCAGGGCAAGGCCCGGCAGGGTGCAAGCTTTCGGGCGGGCACGCATGACAGCGAACATGGCGCCAGGCACTATAAGCTGTTCACGCCCGGCCTTGCGGCGGACGCAAGGCCCCCGCCCTTGCTGGTGATGCTGCATGGCTGCGGCCAGACGCCCGACGATTTTGCCAAGGGCACGCGCATGAACGCGCTGGCGGCGGAGTTCGGCTTCATGGTGGTTTATCCGGCGCAGCCGCGCGAGGCGCATCCGAACCGCTGCTGGAACTGGTTCAGCCGCGACGATCAGGCCCGCGGTTCCGGCGAGCCGGCCCTGCTGGCCAGCCTGACCCGCCGCATCACCCATCGGCATGGCGCCGATCCCGCCCGCGTCTATGTCGCGGGCCTTTCGGCAGGCGCCTCGGCGGCGCTGATCCTGGCGGCGACCTATCCCGAGATCTTCGCGGCGGTCGGCGCGCATTCCGGGCTGCCCGCGGGCGCGGCGCAGGACCAGGCTTCCGCCTTGCTGGCGATGCAGCGAGGCAATCCCGGCTGGCGGCTGCAACATCCCAAGCCGACCATCATCTTCCATGGCAGCCGCGATCACGTGGTCCACCCCCGGAACGGGCGGCTGGCCGCAATTCGGGCGCGCGAACCCTACGCATCCCTGCGCGCGACCGAGCTTGCGGGCCAGGTTCCCAACGGCCACCGCTATGTCAAAACCGTGCATCGGGTCGGATCCGGGCGCCCGCTGGTCGAGCATTGGAGCATCGCGGGATCGGGCCATGCCTGGTCGGGCGGTTCGTCGGCCGGCCGCTTCACCGATCCGAAGGGCCCCGATGCATCGCGCGAGATGGTCCGCTTCTTCTTGCGCCACAGCCTGTCCGCGCGGCAGAGGGCGGCTCTGGCTGCGCTTCTCGTCACCGCGCAGGACGGCCGCTGATCGGCTGGGGCAAGGGCCTGCGCGTTTCGATTGGATGGATGCCCAAGGGAGCGGTATTCCGGCCCGGAATTGGTGGGACGTCCTTGCGGAGATGGCTCGGGTTGGCCCTGGAGAGGTATGCCGGCGCAGCTTGCCTCGCGGGCTGATGGGACGGCCGGCATCGAGCAGCCCGCCAGTCAGCCAGGCGGGTTCAGAATACGCATCTTCCCCGACAACCCCGCACAGGGCTTCTGGTGCGAGACGACCATCCGGCTGCGGGCCGCATCGCGTCACGCTGCGGGCCTGCCCTGTGTCAGGTGGCGAAACAGGCTCTGCGCCGGGGCCGAGAGCTCGGTGCCGGCCCTGATGCAGACCGACAGGCGCCGCAGCGCCCAACCGTCGGCCAGCCGGATAATCGCGATGCCCGAGGTCCGCTTCATCCGCCGGGCAGCGGTCCGGGGCACGATGCCGATGCCGGCGCCAGCCCCGGCCATCCGGCAAATTCCATCGAATGTGCGCAGCCGGACGCGATAGCGCAACTGCATCCCCATCGCCGCGGCTTGGGCGGTGACGTGATCCTGAAGCGCGCTGCCGGACAGGCCAATGAAATGACGCCCGGCAAGGTCGGCAAGGCGGACCTGCCGCATCCGGGCCAGGGCGTCGTCCTGCGCGGCGACGACGACCAGCCGGTCCTCGGCAAAGGGGCGCAGCTCCAGCCCCTCCTGCGCCGCCGCCGCCGAAAGGATGCCGATATCGGCAAAGCCCGCCATGACGCTGCGAGCGATCTCGATGCTCTGGCGTTCCTTCAGGTCGAGGTCGATGCGCGGGTTCGCCGCCATCCACGCCGCAAGCCGCTGCGGCAGCAGCTCGGCGATGGCGGCCGTGTTCGACAGAAGCCGCACGGTCGAGCGCAGGCCCGTGGCATATTCACCCAGTTCCCCGCGCATCATGGCCATCTGGCGGGAGATCAGGCGCGCGTGATGGGCCAGCGCCTCGCCCGCCTCGGTCAGCGTCACGCCGCGCCGCCCGCGCTCCAGCAGCCTGACGCCGCCGGTCCGTTCCATGTCCCGCAGCCGCTCGCTGGCGGCGGGCAGCGAAAGCCCGGCATCGGCGGCGCCATGGGTGATGCTGCCGGCGTCGGCCACGGCAAGGAACAGGCGAAGATCGGTCAGGTCGAAGCGCATTCCGGCAGCATAGGCCAGAATCAGCCTTCGGAACAGCCGAAGCCTGATTGCGGAGGTTCCGCATTGTCCGGCGCTCCCCCTCGATTATGGACAGACCATGACCGATTTCACCGTCCCGCTGATCGCCCTCACCTTCCTTGCCGCCGGGATCGTCAAGGGCGTGACCGGCATGGGCCTGCCCACGCTGGCCATGGGCGTCCTTGGCGCGCTGCTGTCCCCCCTAACCGCCGCGAGCCTGCTGATCGTCCCGTCGATGGTCACCAATCTCTGGCAGCTTCTGGCCGGTCCGCGCATCGGCGCATTGGCGCGACGGCTTTGGCCGATGATGGCAGCGAGCATGGCGGGCACGCTGATCGCCGCGCCGCTGCTGGCCGGCGGGAATGGCGGGGCGACGACGCCGATCCTCGGCGCGACCCTGATCGCCTATGCGCTCTATACGCTGTTCGCGCCGCCGTTCCGTGTCTCGCCTGTCCAGGAGCGCTGGCTGTCTCCGCTGGTCGGGCTTGTCACCGGGCTGATTGCCGGCGGCACCGGGGTCTTCGTGATCCCGGCGGTGCCCTGGCTGCAGGCGCTTGGGCTGGAGAAGGACGAGTTGGTCCAGGCGCTTGGCATGTCCTTCACCACGTCGACCATCGCCCTGGCACTTGGCCTGGCCTCGCGCCAGGTCTGGCAGGTCGATCAGCTTGCGCTTTCCGTGCTGGCCGTCGTTCCGGCGCTGATCGGCATGGGGGCGGGACAGATCCTGCGCCGCGCCGTCAGCGCTGCCACCTTCCGGCGCTGGTTCCTGATCATGCTAGCCCTGCTGGGCGGGGAAATGCTGTTGCGCGGCGTGGCGTGAGGCGGCGCAAACCGGCTTTGCAGTCCAAAGCGTCCCCAGTTGCGAAGCGCTTTGGCGGCCGGGACGGGCATCGTTGGGCTCTGCGGTCTCGTTACCCGTCTTGCCGACCGGGAACCTGCCTGGGCGCAATCCATGCGAGATCGGGCGGAACGGGCTTCTGCGCCAGCCCCTGCCCTGGATGCATCCTCTGCGCATTCTTCATCCCCAGCTTCACCGCGCATTGCGCGTGCCGTAGCGGTCGGTCAGCCCCCCGCTGAAAATAGCATGGAAAACCCCCGGCCTCGGCAGAGCAGGATGGCTTGGTGATCGAGACCAGCTCGGATGCAAAGCCCTTTTGCACCGCCCAGACTGCATGGTCAGGCACTCCATCGCGCGCACCGGATTGTTGCCGATGCCCGCGGCGCCCCGCATGCAGTCATCCTCGATCTGCGAGATCGTCGCGTTCACCGCGCGCACGCGGTCCAGCGCGAAGCGGGCGATATTCTCGGTCGTCGGTTCGTCCGGGCCGGGATCGCGGCTGTTGTCGGTGATGGTGATCGCGTGCAACTCCGCCTCTTCCAAAGCCGCTTCGTAGACCGCGGCATAGGTTCGGCAGGCACTGCATCGCCGCCTCATCGAGATATTGCGACGCGGTGGTTCGCACCGCCCCTTTCGCGCCGCGACCGGAGGGGACATCCGCCAGGAGTTGACGGAATGCCCCCAGCACTGCCGGATCGCCTACGATCATGATGCGGCGAAGATGCAGCGGCTGGATGCGGGGCCGAAGATCGACACCGAAGCGGGCGCGCATTGCATCGGCGATCGGCTCAAGCGACGCACCGATGCGCCGGGCATCCGCAAGGCCCTGCAACGAGACCGGCAAAGCCTCGACTTCCGCGATCAGCGCGGTCACGTATTCATCGCTTGTCCTCAGGGCGGGCGGCGCGATGCGATCCTGTAGCCCTTGCCGTGCGTCAGGCAGGATATCCCCATCGGCGATGCGTTCGGCCAGCCGCAAAAGCTGATCGAGCGCACCGTTCTCCTTGCTGCCGGCGGAAAGTCCGGGCAGGTCGCGGTCGATCTCGGCACGCAGGATATCGGTTCGGATTTCGCGCGCGCGAAGCGCCAGCCCCGCGTCAGGCCCGGCAATTTGCTGTCGAAAGCTCTGCCGCGCGGTCCCGGACCCCGGCCTTCATCTGCTCGATCCGGTCAAGGGGACCGGCCGTGCTGGAAGGCACCCGCGCCTCGTCCAGCGCGACCTCGGCCCGACGCGGGGTTTCCGCCACATCGGTCAGGCGCTTGCCCATTTCCCGATAGCCCGCTGGTGTCCGATGACATGGGCACCAGCAAGCCCCACATCGGCCATGCCCTGTCCCTGTTCGCAATCCTGCCGGATGAAACGGGCCAGCGCATGGCGTTCCGCATCGCTCAGCAGCTCGAACGTCGCGTCGGTGAAGGCCTCAGCCAGTTCGCGCTGCAGGTTGGAGATCACCGTCCCGCGCATGTCCTTGCCTTCTCTTCATCCTGCACCGCTGCGGGGTTTTTGCTGCGCGGCACCCCAACGGCAGATCCCGTGAGTGACACCATGCGGACCGGCGGCGCTTGCCTGGCCCGCCGCCCGGCTCGGGCACCGGGCGGCGCTTTTCGCGGCAGGGGCTTAGTTGGCGGATTGCAGATAGCCCTGCCAGCGCGCGAGGAAGGCGTCGCGGCCGGCGGCCGCCTCGGCCTCGTCGGTGGCAAAGACCTTGATCTCGTCGATCGCGGGCAGGTCGGCGTGGTCGCCCACCACGATGTCGCTGCGGGTCGGACGGCGGAAGGTGCTTTCCAGCAGCGCGACCTGGGTTTCCCTGGACAGGATCGCGTCCATCGTCCGCCGCCCCAGTTCGGGATTGGGCGCGTCCTTCACCAGCGCCATGAACTCGGTCGAGGTAAAGGTGCCCTCCTCGGGATAGACCAGCGAAATCTCGGACTGGCCGCCGGCGACATAGGCATAGGCATTGGCCTCGAAGGTCAGCCCGGCCACGAATTCACCCTGCGCCACGCCGCGCAGGATCGACGAGGCCGAGCTGTTCACCGTCACGTTCTGCGCCAGCTTTTCCAGCGCCTCGGGACCCATCAGCTGGTCGATCCCCCACAGGATGGTATAGGCGGTCGAACTGTTGTTCGGATCGGCGATGGCCAGCTTGCCCTTCCAGGCGGGGTCCAGGAAATCCTGCCATTTCGTCGGGGCGGGAATGTCGCCAAGCTGGTCGGTGTTCACCATCGCGACCACGACATGGCTGAAGGTCGCGGTCCACAGATCCTCGGGCTGGTGCAGCGCCGCGGGGATCGCGTCGAGCTGGGTCGAGCGATAGGGCTCGAACAGGTCGCGAAAACCGCCGAGGGTGTTTTCGCTCGAACTCCAGAACAGGTCGGCCTGCGGGGCGGAGGCCTCGGCCTCCAGCCGGCGCAGAAGCTGGCCGCTGCCGCCGGTGATGGTGCTGAGCGAGATCTGCGGCTCAAGCTGGCGCAGGCTGTCGGTCACCGCCTCGACCGCCTGGGCGGGCGCAGGCGTATAGACGACGACCGTGCCGCCGGCATCCTGCGCCAGGCCGATTGCCGGCAGCAAGCTGGCGGCCAAGCCGCACAGCACGACGCGGCGGGTAAATCCAGGGTTCATGTCTTTCCTCCTCTGCATTCCGGGGTGATGGCTCTGTGTGATGCTCGCCGGCCTCTCCCGGCCGGGCCGGCGGCGCGGGGCCTAGCGGGACGAGAACAGCTCGACCCGGAACAGCTTGGTCGCGACGAAGATCGGCAGCAGGATCACCGCCAGCAGCAGCACCCCCATGGCCGAGGCCTGCGCCATCAGGTTGCTGTCGATCAGCTTGTAGATCTGGATCGGCATGGTCTCGCGCCCGCCGGAATAGACGATAATCGACGCGCTGAGTTCGGACACCGTCACCGCCCAGGTCAGCACCATGGCCGAGGCGATGGCGGGCACCATCAGCGGCAGCACCACCTTGAAGAAGCTGGGCACCGGGGCCACGCCAAGGCTGATCGACGCCTCCTCGATGGAATCGGGGATGTTGTAGAGCGTGGACGAGGCGCTGCGCATCGAGAAGGGCAGCCGCCGGATGACATAGGCCAGGACGACGATGGCCCCGGTTCCCGTCAGGTGCAGCCAGCCGCTGTTGAAGGACATGGCGAGGCCGATCCCGATCGCCGTGCCCGAAAGCGCCAGCGGCAGGGTGCTGAGATAGTCCAGCGCCGGGGTGAACAGGTTCTTCTTCTTGACGATCATGTAGCTGACCAGCGTGCTGGCGGCGATGCCGATCAGCGTGGCGACGGCGGAATAGGCCAGCGTGTTGAGGATCGGCGTGGGATTGGTCAGCAGCAGCCGCTCGAAATTCGCCAGCGTCCATTCGCCCCAGCGCATCACCGGCCCGCGCGAGACGGTGAAGGCCCCCGCAACCAGCATGGCCAGCGGCATCAGCGACACGATCACCACCGCACCCGCCGCCCCGCCGATCAGCCAGCCCTGGCGGCCCGACAGCGGCACCGGCCGGGCATTGCGGCCCTGCACCACCTGGTAGCGCCCGCGCGACAGCACCCAGCGCTGCAGGAACAGCACGATCACGATCAGCCCGACCGCGACGCTGGCCAGCGTGCTTTGCATCACCGGGTCGGCGCCGCCCTCGGCCACGGCGGCCTGGTAGGTCATCACGGAAAGCAACCGCACCTTGCCGCCCAGGATCGACGAAGTGCCGAAATTGCCCATGACCATGGTAAAGACCAGCAGCGCGCCGGCCATGACCGAGGGCATGATCACCGGCACCAGCACCTTGAGCCGCGACCGGGCGGGCGAGGTGCCGAGGCTGCGGGCGGCCTCTTCCAGCTGCACGTCGAAGCCGCGGATCGCCGCCAGCGTGCTGATATAGACATAGGCGTAATAGGTGAAGGTCAGCGAGACGATCAGCCCCGGCCAGCCGTAGAAGCTGGGCAGGACGATGTCCACGCTGCGCAGCGCGCGGGTGACGACGCCGTTGTTGCCGACCAGCATCAGCCAGGTCTGCGCGGCGATGACCTCGGGGATCACCAGCGCGATCAGCGGCAAGAGCGCCAGCGCCGACTTGCCGGGAAACTCGTAGCGCGAGGCCAGATAGGCCAGCGGCACGCCCAGGCAGACCGAAAGCCCCGTCACCGCCGTCGCCAGGACCAGCGTGTTGCGCACGGCCTCGAGATAGCGCGGATCGGCCAGCAGTTGCGCCCAGCCGTTCCGTTCGCCGCCGCCGAAGCTGCCGGTCAGGATGGTCAGCAGCGGATAAAGCAGGAACACCACCATGACCACCATCGCGGCCAGCGAGATCCACCACCATACGGTGCGATTGCCGGACCCCCCGCTCATGACGCCAGCACCAGGGTCTTCGCCGGGTCGAAGGACAGCTCGACATCGGCGCCGGGCATGTAGCGGTCATGGCCGTCGCCATGGGTTTCCACCGCCAGCGCGACGTCTTGGCCGATTCCGATAAGGTAATGCGTCTTGCCGCCCAGATATTGCCGGCGGCTGACGGTGCCCTGCACGCTGTTGGCGCCGCCCGTGCCCTGCGGGGACAGCGCGATGTCCTCGGGCCGCGCGATCAGCACCGCCCTGGACCCGGCCAGGGGCGCCGGCACGCGCGCCGAAAGCGCATGCCCGCCCAGGCGGACAGTGACCATGCCCGGCGCCGCGCCGGGCGCGTCGATCTCGACCGTATTGGCCGCGCCGACGAAATCCGCAACATAGGACGAGACCGAGTCGCGATAGATCTCGGAGGGCGTGCCGACCTGTTCCAGCCGGCCGCTTTTCATCACCCCGATCCGGTCGGACATGGCCAGCGCCTCTTCCTGGTCGTGGGTCACGAAGACGGTGGTGATCCCGGCCTCGCGCTGCAATTCGGTGATGGTGTCGCGCACCTGCACCCGCAGCTTGGCGTCGAGGTTCGACAGCGGCTCGTCCATCAGCAGCACCGTCGGCTGGATCACCAGCGCGCGGGCCAGCGCGACCCGCTGGCGCTGGCCGCCCGACAGCGCCGCCGGATGCCGCCCGCCCAGATGGCCCAGGCCCACGCGTTCCAGCGCCTCGCCGACCTTGCGCCGGATCGTGGCGCCGTCCTGGCCGCGCGCCCGCAGCCCGTAGGCCACGTTGTCGTTCACGGTCTTGTCGGGAAACAAGGCGTAATCCTGGAATACCATGCCGATGTCGCGCCGATGCGCCGGCAGGCCGGTCACGTCCTTGTCGCCGAACAGGATCCGCCCCGCCGCCGCGTCGATGAAGCCCGCGATGGTGCGCAGAAGCGTGGTCTTGCCACAGCCCGACGGGCCCAGCAGCGTGAAGAACGATCCGGGCTCGATCCTCAGCGAAAGCCCGTCGATGACCAGGTGATCGCCATAGGCGACGCCCAGTTTCTGGATATCAATCCCCATTCCCTCTGTCTCCTCCCCAGAAGTCGCCTAGGGTCAGGATTCATAACCAATAGATGACGAGAGCCGCGAGGGCGATGGCTGAGAGGAACACCTTGGGGCATCGGTCATAGCGGGTCGCGACGCGC
>JAANMV010002792.1_pt1 | contig 16171 bp, 11 predicted proteins | sample 7279661 | NCBI WGS metagenome assembly JAANMV01 (sample SAMN14094540, study PRJNA606508) | bioreactor metagenome | isolation source: A lab-scale SPAN reactor treating ammonium-rich wastewater day 121 | place: Ireland: Galway | collected 2017-05-16 | reverse complement strand
GAGGGCGTGGATCGCGGCGTGGCGTGCGTGGGCGCGGATGCGCTGCTCGCGGAGTTCGGCCTCCTCGGTGAGGGCGTCGAAGAGTCGTTGCGTGTGCGGATGACGGAGCCAGGCGATGAGCCGCTCCGGCGCGAGGTCGTACATGGTGGCGAGGTCGATGAGGGTGTGGCGGCCGGCGAAGTAGTGGTGGATCAGGTCGGGGACGTGGACGTGCGGGGGGAGGATGCGGGTGGGGTCGGGCGGTGCGTTTCCGGGGCCGGGTTGGTGCGCGGGCGGGACGCCCGCGCCACTGGCGTGGTTATGGTGCGGCTTGCCGTTGACGTGGAGCGTTGCGGCGACCATGCGCAATGGTGAGGCGGGATCGGGGCGGAGTCGAGGTGGAGAAGGCGCGTGTGCGCTGGTTGGCGCGCGCGGGTGGTGGGTGCGTGGTGGAGAGCGCACGGGGCACGACGATGGTGGAATGCGGATTGGGGAAGGACTTTACGCGAACCGTATGATTCGCTCGCCCCATCAGGGCTATCGGGAAGGTGTGCCGCGTTCCAGTGGCGCAGCCCGTGGCCGGGGCTGGTTCACGCCGGTGGCGTGGTGTCATCGTGGGTTGTGTGGGGGTGGAAGAGGAACCTGGGCGCAGGTGGGGGAACAAAGCACCGACCTCCCGGAGCGGAGGTCGGTAGCACGTGCGGCGGGACGGTGGTCAGTGAGTTGGAGGGTGAGCGTGGGATGATAACGGGCCTGCGTACGCGGCAGGCCCGTCGGGTGGCGTGGTTGCGCTGTGTGGTGATGGTCAACGGCGGCGGCGTCGAGCGAGGAGGCCGCCGGCGATGGTGAGTCCCGCGAGGGCGCCTGGTGCGGGAACGACGCCGATCTTGTAGTTGACCTGGATCCAGTTGACGCCTGAGCCTGGGACTTCGAGTCCGAGGTGGAGGACGTCGATGCCGTTCCAGTGCGCGCCGCCGATGGGATCGAAGATGGTTGGGTCTGAGTACGCGGTTTGTCCGCCGTCGGTGCTGTAGTTGATGACGTACTCGGTCCAGGAGACGTGGCTGATCCATCCCTTCCAGTCGATGCCGTTGCCGTCGCCGCCGAGTTCGTAGGAGAATGCCTGGACGGTGTGGCCGTCGACCTGGGTGCCGACGGGGACGAACTGCTTTCCGGTTCGGGAGCGGATGATGAGTTGTACGAAGTGTCCCTGTGGGTTGACGACCTCGTACCAAGCGGCTTCGAGGGTGTCCTGCTGGTTGGGATTTGGGACGGTGTTGGTGCCGATGGAGTAGAACTTGGGGTCGTCGAAGGTGCTGACGGGGACGGGTGCGTCGCCCTCGGAGTTGAGGGTGCGGAACTGTCCTCCGGCGAAGCCGACGAGGGAGACGGTCGCCACGGCGTTGCTGGCGACGGCGTCGGAGGTGCGGTCGCCGTAGTGGTCTTCCTGGGCGAGTGCGCCGCAGGAGAAGGCGGCTGCGGCGACGAGGGATGAAGCAGTGGTCCAGCGCATGGAGCGTACCTCCTGCCCGTTCCGCCCGGCCGAACACACCGCCGGGGGGAGGATGCGTGGGCGTGGGCCTGATGGCCACGCGGTCACGCGGCGGAACGGGTCTGCATCGGAAGGTACACCACACACGCGGCGCGGCCAGCAAACGCGCAAGAAAAGGAACAATCAGCGTGGATGGCGCGGACGGAGCAACCTGCTTCGGGGGGGGCAGAGGCCCGGAAATCATCCGGGTTCGGACGGCGGGGCGGGGTCGTGCGATTTTTGGCGAAAGAAGGTTGCACTCGCGTGAATCCGTGGCATGTTCCGGGAGCGCGGAGGGTGCGCGCTGGCGGGGGCCTGCTCATCCGGCGTCGCGTTCGTCGAGGGCCTTGAGGACGGCGATCTCGCGGTCGGACGAGATGCCGGCGCGCAGGCGAGCGCGGCGATCCTCTGGCTGTGCGTTCCACCAGGCGAGGGTGTCCTTTGACGTATCAAGGATCGGGCGGAACGTGAGGCCTGCGGCGACGGCGCGGGCGCAGCTGCGCTGGCCGAATCCGAGTGTGTCGCCTTCAGGCGGCAGCCAGACGGGCATGTCGCTCCATCCGGAGACGCCATGCTCGCGGAGAAACCCGGCGTCGGCCCAGCGGAAGTTCGCATCGCTGTCGGCGGCTTGCTTGCAGGCTTCGAGGAGTGTGCCGATGCCCATGCCGCCGGCGGGGCCGAGGGCGTTGAAGACGCCGAAGGTGTGCTTCTCGACCATGAGGACGAGCCAATCGGCGAGGTCTCGGACGTCGATGACCTGCACGGGGTCGTTGGGTGTGCCTGGTGCGAGGACATCACCACCGCGCGCGACGCGGACGGGCCAGTATGTGAAGCGGTCGGTCGGGTCGCCGGGACCGACGATGAGGCCGGGTCGGACGATGGTCGTCCTGCCGGGCAGCCTGGCTTCGGCGGCTTGTTCGCAGAGCGCTTTGAGCGGGCCGTAGGACTCACCGGTGACCTGTTCGACGGTGGGGTCGGGGATCGTGCCGACGGGCGCGCTCTCGTCGGCGTTCGGCTCGGCGTGGGAGGCGTAGACGGAGACGGTGGAGATGAGGACATACTGGCCGACGCGACCGGAGAGCAGTTCGGCGGAGGCGTTCACGACGCGGGGGAAGTAGGCGGAGGTGTCGATGACGGCTTCCCACTCGCCTTCGCGGAGTTGCGTGAGTCCCATCGGGTTGTCGGGGCCGGGTTCGGCGGACTCGTCGGCGAGTCGGCGCGGGTCGCGGTTGCCGTGTCGTTTCTCGACACGATCGCGACCCTCGAAGGTGTGGCCGGTGCGTTGCTCGGTGCGGCCGCGGTTGAAGAGCGTGAGGACGTGGCCACGGGCGAGCGCGGCTTCGACGATGGCGGGACCGAGGAACCCGGTGCCGCCGAGGATGAGGATGCGCATGGGCTTGGCGGCGCGTGCGGCGGGGCGCATCGCGAGGGCAGGAGTGACGCAGAGGGCGAGGCCTGCAGAGAGGGCGGCGGAGGCCTGAAGGAACTCGCGGCGCGTGGTCGGCATGGATCGGCTCCGGGTGGTGGGAACAGCGGGGGTGTATCGCCCCAGACGGACGCGGTTGCATCGTACCGCGGCTGGTGACGGTATCGTGCCGGTTCGTTCGCTGGAGCGATCATGCCGGAGAAGCCCACGCAGCAGGCGGCGGAGAACGCGGGAGGCGGCCCCGGCGACAGCCCGGCGATGGTGCGGCATGGCGAGTGGCTGCCGCTGGCGCTCTCCGGGGGGTATTTCTTCTGCGTGCTTGCGGGGTACTACTGCGTGCGGTCGGTGCGCGAGTCGATGGGTGTGGAAGGGGGATGGGACCGGCTGGCGTGGCTGATGACGGCGACGCTGGCGGCGATGTTCCTGGCGAACCCGGCGTTCGCGGCGGTGGTGTCGCGCTTTCCACGGCGGGTGTTTATCCCAGCGACGTACCGGTTCTTCGCGGCGAACATGCTGGTGTTCGCGGGGCTGTTCGTGGTGGTGGACGAGCGGTCGCGCTTGTGGCTCGGGTACGCGTTCTATGTGTGGCTGAGCGTTTTCAACCTGTTCGTGATCTCGGTGTTCTGGGCGTACATGAATGACGTGTGGTCGCCGGAGCAGTCGAAGCGGGTGTTCGGGCCGATCGGCGTGGGGGGGACGCTGGGCGCGGTGTGCGGCTCGTTCCTTGCGGCACGGCTCGTGGAGCACCTGGGGCCGACGGGGATGATGCTGCTGGCGTGCTGCTTCCTCGAAGGCGCGGTGTGGCTTGCGCGCGGTGTGCGGGAACGGCACGGGGGCGCCGGCGTGGTGTCGGCTGAGCCTGGGCCTCGGGTGTGGGAGGGGCTGCGGCTGATCGCGCGGTCGCCATACCTGGCGTTGATCTGCGCGGTGCTGCTCGCGTTCACGCTGACGTCGACGTTCCTGTACATGGAGCAGGGGCGGATCGTGTCGCAGAGCGTGGAGGGGCGCGATGCGAGGGCGTCGGCGTTCGCGCACATCGACCTGTACGCGAACCTGGGGACGCTGCTGGTGCAGGCGTTCGTCACGTCGAGGCTGGTGAAGCGGCTGGGGCTTGGGTGGACGCTGGCGATCCTGCCGCTGCTGACGCTGGCGGGGTTCGTGGCGTTGTGGGCCGTGCCGACGCTGGGCGTTCTCACGGTCTTCCAGGCCGTGCGGCGGAGCACGGAGTACGCGGTGGGCAGGCCCGCGCGGGAGATGCTGTTCGCGCGGCTCGGGCCAGAGGAGAAGTACAAGTCCAAGCCGTTCATCGACACGTTCGTGTATCGGGGGGGGGACGCGGTCGGAGCGTGGGTTCCGAAACTGCTGGCGCAGGCGGGCGTGGCGGTGGGGTTCGTGGCGATCCCGGTAGCGGCGGCGTGGGCGGTGGTCGCGCTTACGCTCGGGAAGATGGAGCGCAAGGCGCGGCCTGGGGAGGCGACGACGGAATGAAAAACCGGGGCGAACGGCCCCGGTCGGTGCGAAGGAAGCGTCGATGTCGAGGGGAGCGTTACTTGGTGGGGTCGGGCTGGCGTTCCGGCGTGGCAGGGGTCGTGGTCGGTGCGGGGGCCGACGATGCCGAGGCCGTGGAGCGTGTGAGGTAGATTTCGACGCGGCGGTTGGCGGGCGTGTTGCCGGTCGCGGTGTTCGGCACGGCAGGGCGGAACTCGCCCCAGCCGGAGGCGTTCACCTTTGCGGCCGGGACGCCCATGCTGACGAGTTCGCGGCGGACCGAGATCGCGCGGTGGCAGGAGAGGTGCATGTTGGTGGGATGGCGCTCGGCGGTACGCGCACTGATGGGCTGCGAGTCGGTGTGGCCGACGACGTGGACTTCGTACGGAGCAGCGGCGCGTGCCTTGAGGATGTCGGCGAGGCGCGCGAGGCTGGACTTGGCCTCGGACTTCACCACGTCGGAGCCTGAGTCGAAGGTGAGGTCGCTGGCGAAGCGGAGCATGCCGCGAGCGGGGTCATACTGGATGAGGTCGGGGTTGGCGGCGGCGAGTTCGCGCAAGGCGCGGTCGGTCTCGGGATCCAGCGCGCCGAGCTGGAGCGAGCGGAGTTGGGATTCGAGGTCGCGGAGGGAGGCGTCGCTCATGCCGACGAGGCCCCGGAGGCGCTCGTTCTCGTCGCGGAGCGATCGGACGGCCTCGTCGGCGGCGAGCTGGCGGGCGGTCATGTTGCCGCTCATGCTCTGGCAGTCGTCGAGGCTGGCCTGAAGTTCCTGATTCCGGTTGGTGAGGCTCCGGTTTGCCTCGACGAGACGGTCGTACTCCGCCCGACTGACGCAGCCGCCAAGGGCCGCGCCCATGAGCGCGATGGCCAGCACGCCCCGAACCCACCTTCTCCCGTGTCGCATGTGCAGACCTCCACGCCGCCGGTCGTTGGGGCGGCTGAATGAGTACCGTGTGCCGTGGGGCGGGTGCGGCGGATCCGTCTCGCCGGCCCGTCCCGGCCCGCCCATCCTACCGCCCTTTCCATCGGCCGACAGCCACGGAGGCGTCCATCGTGCGGGAATCCGCGCCGAATCTGCCTGCCGTGCCGCGGGGGCCGGGGTTGCGCCGCTACGAGGCGGACGCGGCGTTTGATGCCTGTGGCCTGGTTTCCGCCCCGGTTTCGCTGCTTGTCGAGGTCTCGGCGACGGGACGGGCCGTCGTGCTCGCAGTGGGAAGGCCGGATGAGGTGTCTCGGCATCCGGGGGCGTCGTCGGCCCAGGTGGTCGGGTTGGCGGGGAGCGTGATTCTGCCGGGGCTGGTGAACGCGCACACGCACCTGGACCTGACGCACCTCGGGCCGCGCGAGCACGACCCGGAGGACGGGTTTGTGGCGTGGGTGGAGACTGTGCGGGCGGGGCGGCGTCAGGGGGATGAGGAGATCGCGGAGAGCGTGCGGCTGGGTGTGGGGCTGTGTCTGGCGGGTGGGACGGTGGCGGTGGGGGACATCTCCGGCGCGCCGAGCGGAAGACCGACGGTGGCGCCGCTGCGCGCACTGCGGGAGGGGCCGCTGTCGGGGGTGTCGTTCGTGGAGTTCTTCGCGGCGGGCGCGCTGCGCGATCGGTCGTTGGCGCGGCTGGATCAGTTTCTGGAGGAGCACGCGGAGGAGTTGACAGCGGGTTCGCTCGTGCGAGCGGGGTTGCAGCCCCATGCGCCGAACACGGTGGAGCCTGGCGGGTATGAGCACGCGGTCGCGCTTGCGCAGCGGTACGGGCTTGCGTTGTGCACGCACCTAGCGGAGACGGTGGAGGAACGGCGGTTCATCGCGGACGCGGAGGGGCCTCAACGGGCATTGCTGGAGCGGGTGGGGGCGTGGGAGGATCGGTTGCGGGGGGTTTTCGGGTGTGGGTTGCATCCGATCGACCATCTGGCACCGACGCTTTCGCGTGCGCCATTTCTGGTGGCGCACGTGAACGACTGTCCTGATGAGGAGAGGTTGCGGGTTCTCGCACGGGCGGGCGTGAGCGTGGCGTACTGTCCGAGGGCGTCGGCGTACTTCGGCGCGCCGGCCCGGTTCGGGGCGCATCGGTACAGGGAGATGCTTGCAGCGGGGATCAACGTGTGTCTGGGGACGGACTCGATCGTCAACCTGCCCAGGGAGGCCGCGGACGAGTCGCGCGGCGGGATGAACGTGCTGGACGAGATGCGGGTGCTGGTGGAGCGCGATGGGGTGGATGCCCGTACCGCGCTGGCGATGGGGACGACGAACGGTGCGCGCGCGCTGGGTCTGGATGAGGCGGGTTTCCTGCTGCGAGCGCGGGGGCGGGTGGCTGGGCTGGTCGCCGTGCGGCTGTCGGGTGGGCGTGCCACCCCCACGCCTACCCTTGAAACGGCGATTCTTCGTGGGGGGCCGCCCCGATTGCTGCTGATCGGGAAATAATCCTGCCTGACCGGAACGCGGTGGGGTCGGGGTGGCTTAGGAGCAGCATGAGCGCGAAGTGGCGCCGAAGCCTGAAGTGGGACGACGAGCACTTCCCGGCGTGGGCGTGGCCGGTGAAGTTCGTGCTGCGTGCGTTCAGTTCGATCACGCTGGCGGTGATCCTGCTGAGCGGGGTGGTGTTGTACGGAGTGGTGGCGAGCGTGCCGCTGGGGCTGCTCGCGCTGGGGCCGACGTGGCTGCTGTATGGGATCACGCTGTTGGTGACGGCGGGGTTGCCGGCGGCGGCGTTGTTGTTGATCGCGCGGTTTGCGCTGCGCGGGGCTTCGCGCGGGGTGAGGTTCGTCGCGGGGCTTGCGGGGTCGGTGGTCGGAGCGGGGATCGGGGCGATGGTGTGGGGCGCTGCGGTATGGCCCGCGATTCACTTCGATCCGGCGACGGGATCGGGCGTGCGGCTGTTCGCGTCGTTCGTGCGGGAGTACGAGTCGATCACCGTCCGGCGTCTGCCGGGCGTGGAGATGAGCGAGCTGGAGTTCTACTCCGCATGGCCGATGCGGCTGCTGCTGCTGGCGTTCGTGCTGAACATGGTGGTGGCGACGGTGCGTCGGATCGAGTTCGTGTTCGTGAACCTCGGGGTGCTGACGGTGCACACGGGGATCGTGATGATCGCGCTGGGGAGCGTGTACTACCAATCGCAGAAGCGCGAGGGGGACGCGATCCTGCTGGCGGGCGCCCCGGACGAGCGGGGCGTGCCGCGGACGGGCGCGCCGGTGGGGGCCTTCTACGACAACACGCACGTCGCGCTGTACGTGAGCCAGTACCGCGGGTGGGAGCAGCGGCCGGTGCGGGGCGTGCCGCGGTACAACGACTACGGGCTTGACTTGGGCGCGGGTGAGAGCGCACTGTCGGCGGCGGGTCGTGGGTTGTCGCTGCCCGAGGGGAGCGACCGGCGGCTCTCGATCCCGGTCCCGCCATCGTCGCTGGGGATGACGGACGGTGACGTTCGGCTGCGGATCGTGGGGTACGCGAGTTACGCGGAGGCGAGGCAGGACTGGCTGCGTGCGCCCCCCCCCTCGGACCCGGCGCGGGCGAACCCGCTGCGGATCGTGGAGTTGCACACGGACGTGCCGGACCCGCAGGGGCGCGTGCGCGGGGGGGCGGCGTTCTCGTACACGCTGATGCCGGCCTCGCCGCCGCACAGGGTCGCGGACAACGGCGTGTTCGGCGTGGAATACGTGCGCGGGATGGAGCCGTGGCGTTGGGCTGACCTGACGGCGGAGTTGCCGGCGGGGACGACGTATGCGTTGTCGGTGGAGGTCGTGGGTTGGGCCGGGTCCGTGCGCGTGGTGCGGGCGGTGCAGGCGGGGGAATCGTTCGAGGTGGAAGGGTGGCGGATCGCGGTCGAGGAAGTGACGCCCGAGCCGCCCTTCCCGATCATCACGCCGGGTTATCGCGGGGCGAGCAGCAGCGTGGCGCTGGTGCGCGTGGAGCCTCCGGCGGGCGCGGAGCATCCCGAGCCGTTCACGCGGTACGTGTATCACCGGTACCCGGAGATCGCGCAGGACATTCTGGAGGTCGCCCGGGACGACGGGAGGCCGGTGCGGCGTGACGCCGATGCGTCGATCCGGCTGGGGCTGATCGACGCGTCGCAGTTGCAGGTGTACTTTGACGAGCCGGAGGGGGCGAGCACACCGGAAGGCGTGCGTGCGGTGGTTCGGCTTCCGGGCGGCGCGGTGCGCGTGGTTGATTCGCTCGGGCCGGGGGGACGGCTGGAGAGGATCATCCCGGACGCGTACGAGGTGACGCTGGTGGTCGCGGCGGCGTGGGAGCACGCGGAGGCGTTCGAGCGGCCTGTCCCGGTGCCGGAGGTCAACAGGGACCGTTCGATGGTGGGGACGCACGACAAGGCGATGGTGGCGGTGGAGGTTTCGGTGCCCGCGCCTGACGATCCGCTGTCGGAGCAAGCCCCGGGCGTGTGGAGCACGGTGGTGTGGCTGCCGTTCGACCGGTACCCGCTCGCGGGGGTGTTCGCTGACACGCAGCGCGAGGTTCGGTTGCCCGACGGGCGGCGCGTGGCGCTCATCTTTGGTCGTCGTCAGCATCCGCTGCCGGGGTTCGAGGTGTCGCTGGTGGACTTCCAGATGTTGTCGTACGACCACCGGGGCGCGCCGCGGGACTACCAGTCGATCGTGCGGGTGACGCCGACGACGCTGGACTTTGAGCCGTACGACCACGTGGCGAAGTTGAACGAGCCTCTGCGGGCGCCGTGGCGCTGGGACGATCGGCGTTCGTGGGTGGCGAACGTGGCGACGCGGCTTTCGGCGGGGCTGGATCCGCGGCAGTTCAAGTTCAGCCAGGCGGGGTGGGACGCGGAAGGGTGGCGGCGAACGCAGGAAATGGCGGACCAGGGGCTGGTGCCGAGGCCGTTCGCGCAGTTCACGATCCTGCAGGTGGGGAACAACCCTGGGATTCACGTGATCGCGGGTGGAGGCATCCTGATGGGGGTCGGGATTCCGTGGGCGTTCTACGTGAAGCCGTTGATCCTGCAGCGGCGCAAGCGGCGGATTCAGCGGGAGTTGGCGGAGGGTACGTACCGGCCGCCGGTGCGGCTCGCGCCGACGCAGGCCGTGCAGCCGGCGGGAGCGGAACCATGAGCAGGCTGGTCGCGCTGTTGCAGGTCGTTGCGCTGGCGGTGATGGTCGCTGGGGCGCGCGCACAGACCGCGCCTGCGGGGAACGCACACCCGGAGACGCGGGAGGTGTCGGACGATTCGGGGCGGCTGGACAAGCCGTTCGGATCGTCGATCGCGCCGGCCGCGGCGGTGACGCCGGCGGACAAACTGGCGTTCGAGCGGGCGGTTGACTTGTCGTCGCTGCGAGACGCGGCGGTGTTCCACAACGGGCGTGTCAAGATTTTGGACACGCTGGCGCGGGAGACGGTGTTTGACCTGACGGGACGGAGCAGGTACGCGGACCCGCTGCCGGACGGCGTGCAGGCGAGGCACGACCCGCTTTTTACCTTGATTGATCTCGCGGTGTCGCCCGATCACTACATCGATCGGCCGGTGATTCACGTGAACTACCTGCCGCTGCGGCGGGGGCTGCTCGAGGCGGCGTTTCCCGGCGACCGGGACGAGCAGGAGCGGTGGATGCGGTTGACGCGGGTCTCGCCGCGGATGGTGCTCGCGTTCGGCGACGAGATGCGCGACAAGCACATGAGCGAGACGGGCTTCCGCGAGGGACTGGACCGCGCGGACCGCGCGTTGCGGCTGATCGCTTTCGGGGGTTCGAACTTTCTCATGGTGGCGCCGGAGAGCCGCGACCTGCCTTGGCGGCACGTGAGCGAGCTGCCGGCGGAGCATCCGGCGCGGGCTGCCGCGCTGCGGCTCGGGGAGGCGTGGCGTGCGGCGGACGCGGGGCGCGTGAACACAGCGGCGGCGGAACTGGCGGATGCGCTGGCGGCGATCAACCCCGGCACGCACCCGCAGTCGCGCCGCGCGCTGGAAATGGCGTACAACCGGGTGAACGCGTTCGAGTGGGGGTACTGGCTGTACCTGCTGTCGCTGGTCTCGCTGCTGATCGCGTTCGGGACGGGTCGGCGGTGGCTGGCATGGACGGGGAGCGTGCTGCTGGTGGGGGCGATCGGGCTGCACGCGACGGGGTTTGTGCTGCGGTGCATCGTCGCGGAACGGTTCGCGATCCAGAACCAGTTCGAATCGATGACGGGGCTGAGCCTGTTCGCGGCTGTCGTGGGGGGGGCGATCATGCTGGCGCGGCGGCAGTGGCTGTTCGGCGCGGCGGCGGCGGCGACGGGGTTCCTGGTGCTCATCACGGCGACGCAGACGGACATGCCGGGGCGGCACATCGGGCGCGAGGCGGCGATCCTGAACACGTCGGTGCTGCTGAAGTACCACGTGACGACGGTGCTGGTGTCGTACGGACTGATCACGCTGGGGTTCGTGTGCTCGGTGTTCTACCTTTGCACGCATTATCTGGGGAGGTTGCGCGCGCAGGCGGTCGAAAGGGGAGATACGGAGGCGATCGCGGCGGCTGCGCTCAATGCGCCGGATGACAAGCCGTTCGGACGGGCACGGGTGCTGGCGGACCTCGACACGGCGCAGATGACCGTGCTGCAACTGGCGTTCTGGACGCTGGGGGTGGGCATTCTGCTCGGGGCGTGGTGGGCGGACCATTCGTGGGGCCGGTGGTGGGCCTTCGACCCGAAGGAAACGTGGGCGCTGCTGACGTGGATCATCTACCTGATCGTGATCCACCTGCGGCTGACGACGGGGCGGAATCGCGGGCTGGTGACGGCATGGCTGAGCGTGGTGGGTTTCGTTGTGATGCTGTGGACATACTTCGGCGTGAACCTGCTGCTGCCGGGGCTTCATGCGTATGCGTAAAGCGCGAACGCGGAGAACACGGAGTGGGCGCGGAGAGCGCGGTGTGGGATATGGAGTTCAGAGGACGGGGTGGCGCGAGTGAGAGATCCCACGTCTTCCATCTCCCTGGACGCGGCGGTTGCTCGGGGTTCTCAGCGTTCGAGCTCCTTGCCGCGGCGGTTCTATGCGCGGCCGGCCGATGCGCTCGCGCTTGCGTTGCTCGGGTGCACGCTGGTGCGGGTGCTGGCGGATGGGGCCCGGCTTGCAGGGCGGATCGTGGAGACGGAGGCGTATCTGGGGCCGGAGGACCGGGCGGCGCACTGCTTCGGCGGGAGGCGGACGGCGCGGAACGAGTCGATGTACGGGAAGCCGGGGACGGCGTACGTGTATTTCACCTACGGGATGCACCACTGCTTCAACGTGGTGTGCGGGCGCGAGGGTGAGCCGGCGGCGGTGCTGATCCGGGCGCTGGAGCCGGTGGAGGGGCTGGAGGAGATGCGTCGTCGCCGGTCGGCGCGGCGTGGCGGGGCGTTGCGGGAGACGGACCTGTGCTCCGGCCCCGGGCGTTTGTGCGAGGCGATGGGACTTGATCGGAAGGATGATGGTGTGGATCTTGCGGAGCCGGGGTCGCGGCTGTTCATCGTTCGAGGGAGCGGGCGGCTGTCGGCCGATGAGAGTGTGGCGAACACGGCGCGGATCGGAGTGGCGTATGCCGGCGAGTGGGCCGACCGGGCGTTGCGGTGGTGCGTTGAAGGGAACCCGCACGTCTCGCAGGGCGGGTCGAGGGTCCGCTCTGGCCGGTCGGGGGTGCGGACCCCTACGATGATGGCTCGACGAAAGGTCTGAAGAGGTAGAACGGATGTCGGACGCGATGCAGACAGTGTGGCAGGAGTTGCGCGACAAGGCGGGGCCTTACCCGCGAGAGGCATACGATTTCGTGCGCGCGGGGCTGACGCACACGGTGCAGATGATCCACGGGGAGTCGGCCGCGGAGAGCGAGGATGACTCGCGGCACGTGAGCGGGAAGCAGCTGTGCCTCGGGCTGCGGGACTACGCGACGCACCGGTACGGGCGGCTGGCGCGGACGGTGCTGAGCCGGTGGGGCGTGCACTCGACGGAGGACTTCGGCCGGATCGTGTATGCGATGGTGGACGCGGGGTTGATGCGGACCTCGGAAGGGGACTCGTTCGAGGAGTTCCGGGGCGTGTTCGACTTCGACGAGGGCTTCGCGGACTGACCGCGAAGGCGGTACGCTGTCCGCCATGGCCGAGCCTGGAACACCGCATGCCGACGGCGGCACGGACTGGCGATCGCTGCACCTGTGGCAGATTCAGCCGCTGCGCGACGTGCTCGTGATCGCGGTGGTGCTGGGGGTGCTGTACCTCGGGTACCTGGTCAGCATCGTGACGGTGCCGCTGCTGCTGGCGACGTTGCTGGCGTACCTGTTCGAGCCGGTGGTGAAGCGGATGACGCGGGTGTCGTGGATGAGCCGTCAGATGGCGGCGGCGATCATCGTTGTCGTCGCGGCGGTGGTGGTGGTGGTGCCGGCGGTGGTGGCGACGGCGTTCGCCGTGACGCAGGGGGTTGCGTTCGCGGGTCGAGTGTCGGGTTCGGTTGAGCGGGTGTACGCGTCGGTGCAGAACCCGGAGGACGCGGACGCGCTGGCGGCTGTGCCGGAGGGGTTCTGGCTGGCGACGCGGGACTTTCTGGTCGAACGGCGCGATGTGACGGAGGGCGAGGTCGCCAAGCGGCTGCTGGAGCTCGTGCGGGCGAATGCGCAGACGATCGCGACACAGGCGCTGGAGACCGGCGCGGGGGCGGTCGGGGCGACGCTGCGGGGGATCGCGTCGGTGTTTTCGCTGGTGTTCGGGGCGTTCCTGACAGCGTTCTTCTTTTTCTTCGTCTGCACGGGGTGGGGGAAGGTGCTGGAGTTCTGGGAGGGGCTGATCCCGGAGCGGAAGCGCGGGCGGTGGCTGGAACTGGTGCGTGCGTTCGACGCGGTGGTGTCAGGGTTCGTGCGAGGGCGGCTGACGATCGCGTTCATCCAGGCGGGGATTCTGAGCGTTTTGTACTGGGTGATCGGCACGCCCGCACCGATTCTGTTCGGATTGGCGATCGGCCTGCTTTCGATCGTGCCGTACCTGGCGTTGATCGGAATTCCGGCGACGATCGTGGCGATGTGGCTGGACCCTTCGGGGCCGGGGTGGCAGAACGCGTGGTGGTGGGTGACGTTTGCGCCGATGGTGGTGTACTTCATCGCGCAGGCGGCGGACGACTACGTGCTGACGCCGATGATCCAGGGGAAGAGCACGGGGATGGACACGCCGTCGATCCTGTTCGCGTCGCTGGCGGGCGGTGCGCTGTTCGGTTTCTACGGGCTGCTGATCGCGATCCCGCTGGCGGCGTGCGTGAAGATTCTGCTGAAGGAGGTCTTCTGGCCGCGGTTCCGGGCGTGGGCTGAAGGGCGGGAGAGGGACTTCCTGCCTGTAGGGCGGGAGTGAAGGGGCTGGGAGTCGGGACTTGAGTCCCGAGTCCCGAAAGAGGCAACGCGAGACCCGGAACCCAAGACTCAGGATCCGATTGTCACCGGCGTTTTTTGCGTTGCTTGAAACGGCCGGGGGCGGTCGCGCGCGTGGAGCCTTTGGTGTTGAAGCCGGGCATGCCCTTGAGGCCCGGGACCATGCCCCCCATGCCGGCCGCGCCGAGTTCCTTGACGGCGGCGACCTTCGACTTGGCGCTCATGCCGGCCATCTGCTTGGTCATTTTGCTGATGGCGTCGTGCTGCCTGACGAGTTGTCCGACGGCGTTCTGGTCGGTGCCGCTGCCGGCCGCGATGCGCCGGCGTCGGCTGGTGTTGATGATTCTCGGCTCGCGGCGTTCTTCCTTGGTCATGGAGTTGATGATGGCCTCGACGCGGTCGAGTTGTCCTTCGTCGATGTGCGCGTCCTTGAGGGCCGCGCCGACGCCGGGCAACATGCCGAGGATCTGTCGCATGGGGCCGAGGCGTCGGAGCATGCGGAGCTGGGCGAGGAAGTCGTCCATCGTCATCTCGCCGCGAGCCATCTTCTCGGCGAGCCGTTCGGCGTCCTCGGCGGAGACCTGCTCCTGTGCCTTCTCGACGAGGGAGACGACATCGCCCATGCCGAGGATGCGTCCTGCCATGCGCTGGGCGTGGAACTCCTCGAGGGCCTCGGCCTTTTCGCCCACGCCGATGAAGCGGATGGGCGCACCGGTGACCTTTCGGATGGAGATGGCCGCGCCGCCGCGGGTGTCGGAATCGAACTTGGTGAGAATGACGCCGTCGACTTCGAGGCGTTCGTGGAATGCCTTGGCGCTGTTGACGGCGTCCTGGCCGGTCATGGCGTCGACGACGAGGAAGACGTGGTGCGGGTTGAGGGCGCGGCGGACCTGCTGGAGCTCGCCCATGAGTTCATCGTTGACGTGCAGGCGGCCGGCGGTGTCGAGGATGAGGGTGTCCACATTTGCCTTGCGGGCGGCGTCGAGGGCACGCCGACAGACCTGGACGGCGACGCCGACGGCCTTGCCGTACTCGGCGCACTTGTCCGGTTCGCCGTGGAAGTGGACGGGCGCGCCGCCGGGAGCGGCCTGGCGCGCCTGGGCGGCGACGATTTCGAGCTGTTCGACGGCGGCGGGGCGCTGGAGGTCGGCGGCGCAGAGCATGACGCTGCGGCCGCGCTTGCTGAGGTAGGCGGCGAGCTTGCCGCAGGTTGTGGTTTTTCCGGAGCCTTGCAGGCCGCACATCATGACGACGGTGGGGCCGGGGCTGACGCGCATGATCGCGAGGCCCGGCGCTGCGCGGGCGCGTTCGGGGTCGGTGGCTTCGGCGAGGGCTTCTTCGCCGCCGAGGAGCTCGACGAGGCGGGCGTGGACGATGCCGACCATTTCCTGGCCGGGGCGGAGGCTTCGGGTGACTTCGCGGCCGAGGGCGTCGGCAACGACGGCGTCGCAGAACTCGTTGACGACGTCGTAGTTGACGTCGGCGTCGAGGAGGGCGGTGCGCACATCCTCCATGGCCTCGCGGACGTTGGCCTCGGTGATGGTGCCCTGGCCGGAGAGGCGACGGAAGACCTTGCCGAATCCTTCGGAAAGACGCTCGAACATGGGGGGAGTCTATGCGCAGCGTGCGTCGGCAAGGGGCTGTTCGAATCCGACGCATTCGGGGTCGAAGCGGGCGAGTCGCGCCGCCATAACGGCCGCGGCTTCGGGGTTGCTGTCGATGAGGACGAAGTCTCGCCCGTGGGTGGCCGCGGCCTCGCCGGTGGTGCCGCTGCCGGCGAAGAAGTCCAGCACGACGTCGCCGGGCGAGGCGTGGACTCGCACGATGCGATTGACGATGCCGAGCGGTTTCTGCGTCGGGTAGCCCGTCTTCTCTCGCCCGTTGGTGGGGACGATGGTGTGCCACCAGACGTCGGTCGGGGACTTTCCGCGCGCGGCCTTCTCCGGCGTGACGAGGCCCGGGGCCATGTACGGGATGCGGTCGATCTCAGGCTCGTTGAAGACGTAGTTGGAGGGGTCGAGCGCGTACCAGAGGATGGTGTCGTGTTTGGCGGGCCATCGGCGGGGGGAGCGGCCGCCGAAGTCGTAAGCCCAGACGATCTCGTTCATGAAGCGATCGCGTCCGAGGAGGCGGTCGAGCGCGACCTTGACGTAGTGGACCTCGCGCCAGTCGAGGTGAACGAAGAGCGAGCCGTCGGGCGCGAGGCAGCGCAGGCCGGCTTTCAGGCGCGGCATCAGGAAGTCGAGGTAGTCCTCACCGAACGCGTCGCCGTATGAGCCGCTCTCGACCCGCTCAACACGGTAGCGCTTGCCGGCGAATCCGGCGCGCGTGCCGTTGGTTTCGTCGGCGGTGGTGCGGATGCGGTCGCGCTGCTGGACTTTACCGGTGTTGAACGGCGGATCGACGTAGATGAGGCGCGCCATCCCGCGCGGG
>JAANMV010002783.1_pt1 | contig 16189 bp, 15 predicted proteins | sample 7279661 | NCBI WGS metagenome assembly JAANMV01 (sample SAMN14094540, study PRJNA606508) | bioreactor metagenome | isolation source: A lab-scale SPAN reactor treating ammonium-rich wastewater day 121 | place: Ireland: Galway | collected 2017-05-16 | reverse complement strand
CCCCGGCGCCCTGGGGCCGCTGCTGCACGCGCCCGCTGAAGCGGTAGGCAAGGATGCTTGAACTCCGGCGGTCGATGTTGCTGATCTGGACCGTGAACAGGGGCACGTCGATAAGTTGCCCTACGCCGTGGACCTCGTAGGCGGTGATAGCGCCCATGGCTGCGACTGCCGCCATCGCGCCTCCCTGGAGGATCGCCGCGGTGCCACCGAGCTTGAGCGGTTCACGGTCGGCAAGTCCGTGGCTGTACATCTCGGCGCCCATCGCATAGAGCACCGTGTCCGAGAGCCGGTAGTCGCGGTAGGGTCCGTCGTGGCCGAAGTTGGTAATGGAAACCACCGGGATGTCTGCGTAAGACGAAAGCCTCGCGTAGTCGATCCCGAGTTCCCGTTCGACAAGGGGTGCGCTGGACGTAACGGCGAGCTGGGCGCGGGCCATAAGCCGGCGCACCACGCCACCGGCGTCCGGCTTCGTCAGGTCGACTACCACCGATTCCTTGTTCGTGTTCAGGTAGTGCCAGGTCGCCCCCCGGTCTGGACCCGGCTGATCGCCGAGGAACGGTTGCACTGTGCGGGCAGGGTCGCCATCCGGCCGTTCGACTTTGATGACGCGGGCTCCCATGTCGGCAAGCAGCCTGGTGCAGTACGGGCCGGCCAGGTGGCTCGTGAAATCGAGGACGGTGAGTCCTTCAAGTGCGTCCATGGACACTCCTGTGGTAGGTACGGGTGAATCTACCTGAGCGCCGGATTGCTGTCAGGCCTCGCCCGTACGCTCAGCCTGCGCGGCGCGTGCGGCCGACCAGACCAGCGACAGGACGGGGATCGATGCTACGCAGATCAGCGCGCCCGCCAGGGTAAATGCCTGCCTGACCCCGATGGAATCCACCAGGGGGCCTGCTACCGCGAACCCGGAAATGCTCGCCAGGGATGCGACCATCGATGTTACGGCCATCACGCGCCCACGGAAGGCATCGACGGTCTGCTGTTGGAGATAGCTGGCGAATGCCACCTGCAGGGCGACAACGCTCATGCCCTGCACGGCGATCGCCGCGGCGGCGGCCGCGAAATTCGGTGCGGTCCCCAGCGCCATCGTCGACCCGCCGACCGCGATGAGCGCCCCTGCACCCGTGCTGAGTAGCCGGATGCGGGGGCCCAGGTACAGGAGAACGATCGCGAGGCCCATCGCCCCAGCCCCTTCGATCGCGAGCAGCACTCCGTAGCGCGATTCCGGCAGGCCGAGCGCCCGCGACACCAGTGGTAGCGTCCCCGCGTTCACGATCGTCCCGACCAGCAGGGTGACTCCAATGGCAGCGATGACTACGCGGATGTTCCGGTTGCGCCGTGCGTAGTTCAGCCCATCCAGCGCATCGGCGAACGCCGAATGGCGGGCTCCATCCGGAGCGAGGTTGGGCACGTTCGTGATCGCCAGCACCAGCAGGGCGGAAACGAGGAAAGTCGCGGCATCGATGGCCAGCACCAGCTCGAAACCGCCCCGGTCGACCAGCAGCCCGGCCGCAGCCGGCCCGAGTATGTTGGCCAGGCTGGTAGCGAGACGGAGCCCACTGTTCGCGCGGCCCAATTGCTGCGGCCCGGAGAGCGTGGGCAGGAGCGCCTGCGCGGCCGGCCGGTAGAAGGTCGAGAGCGTGTACACGACTCCCACTGCCACGAAGATCGCCACGGAAAGCGGTAGCAGTGCGACGGTCGCCAGGACGGCGAGGCAGGCCGCCGCACTGGCGATATCAACGCCTACCATGATCCGGCGCCGCGAATACCAGTCGGCAAAGGTGCCGGCGAGAGGCCCGAGGAGTACCGTCGGCAGCGCGGCCAGGCCGAGCAGGAGGCTGACCGCCGTTGTGGAGTCAGTCTCGCGATAGATCGCGATCGAGGCGGCGGTCAGCAGAAAGGCGTCCCCGCTCGCAGAGATGCCCTGCGCGAGGACCAGGTTGATAAGCCGTGGGTGCGGCGACGTACCGTTTCCGTTCACGGTCCTGTCGGCCTCCGCTCCATGGGAATCGCGGAAGCTTACACCCCGTGGTGACGGTACGTCAGTGTGTTACGCGGAAATCTCCTGCCGTTTGCGTTCGTATTTCTTTGCCGGGGTGAGCACGAGCGGACTGAGTGGGGCAGCGTTGAAGGACGCAATCAGCCGCTCTTCCGGCGCCGGACCGTAGGTCGTCGCGCGTTGCCTTGGCGTCCGTCCCATGAAGCGGATCGTGCGCTCCATCTCTTCGGGCGGCAGTTCCTGGCCGAAGGCCGCGCCGGCGGCACGCGAGATGCTCTCGTTCATGAGTGTCCCACCCATGTCGTTCACGCCGGCGGCCAGGCACGCCTTTACCCCTTCAACGCCCATCTTCACCCAGGACACCTGGATGTTGGTGATGTACGGGTGGAGCGCCAGCCGCGCGACCGCATGCATCAGCACGGCCTCGCGGAAGGCCGGCCCGCGCCGTGCCTTCCCTTTGAGGTAGATGGGTGCCTCCATGTGTACGAACGGCAGGGGCACGAACTCCGTGATGCCGCCGGTGCGCTTCTGGAGGTCGCGCAGGGCGACCAGGTGGCGCGCCCAGTTCAGCGGCCCATCGATGTGGCCATACATGATCGTCGAAGTAGTCCGGAATCCTGTGCGGTGCGCCGCCTCCACTACGTCCAGCCATTCCTGGGTGGTCAGCTTGTCGGGGCAGAGCGTCACGCGGACGTCATCGTCGAGCACCTCTGCCGCCGTACCGGGAAGGGTGCCCAGGCCGGCATCCTTCAGACGCCGCAGGAACTCCGGCACGGAGATACCCAGCGTCTCCGCTCCCTGGCTCACTTCCAGTGGTGAGAAGGCGTGGATATGCATGTCTGGCAGCGCCGTTTTCACCGCGCGAAGGATGTTCAGGTAGGTCTCGCCGGTGTACTCCGGATGGATGCCTCCCTGCATGCAGACTTCCGTCGCCCCGCGCTCCCAGGCCTCCTCCGACCGGCGCACGATTTCATCCATCCCGAGGTCATACGGGGTGCCGCGCAGGCTCTCGCTCATCTTCCCCTTCGCGAACGCGCAGAACTGGCAGCGGAAGTAGCAGATGTTGGTGTAGTTGATGTTCCGGTTCACAACGTACGAGACAGTGTCGCCGTTGACGCGCTTGCGTAGCCGGTCGGCCGCCTCGCAGACCAGGTGGTAGTCGTCGCCCCGCGCCTGGAACAGACGTACCAGGTCGGCCGGCAGCAGTTCTTCCCCGGTGTCCGCCCGGGCAAGTATCTCCCGGACTTCCGGCGTCGACGTATCGACCGCCCGGTCGGCGCCAAGCTTTCGTGGGACGTCGACCGCCGGTGGCGGCGTTTCGGCATCGCCCGGCGACCAGTCATCGACCCGTGCGAACCCATCGCCGTCAATTGCCCGGATGACCGCGGTCGCCATTGCGGGCGCCTGCCAGCGAGCGTTGTCCAGCGCGTATGCCGGGTACACCGCCAACCGCTCGGTCAGCACCTTGCCGCACTCCGCGGTCCGCTCGCGCAATGCCTCGAGGTGGGGCCATGGCGCCTCCGGGTTCACGTGGTCTGGCGTCACCGGCGAGACGCCGCCCCAGTCGTTCAGTCCCGCGGCAACGAGCCGCGGATACTCGTCATAACTGAGGTTGGGCGGCGCCTGGATGTTCATTTCGGGCCCGAACACGATGCGGGCAACGGCGATGGTCCAGAGCAGGTCGTCGAGGTCGGGTTCTGGGGCGTGCGCCATCTTCGTGCCGGGCTTGGCCCGGAAGTTCTGGACGATGATCTCCTGGATGTGCCCGAACTCTTCGTGGAGTGCGCGGAGCGCGAGAAACGACTCGATTCGCTCGCGGCGGGTTTCCCCGATGCCGATCAGGACGCCAGAGGTGAACGGCACCTGCAACTCGCCAGCGTCGCGGATGGTCTGGAGGCGCGGCGCCGGGTGCTTATCCGGCGAACCGTAGTGCACCTGGCCCTTCTGGCTGAGCCGGCCGGATACGCTTTCCAGCATGATGCCCTGGGAGATCGTGGCCTCTCGCAGCGCCGCGATCTCTTCGCGAGTCATCACGCCGGGGTTGGCGTGGGGTAGCAACCCGGTCTCGCGATGGACGAGCTCCGCCATCGCGGTGAGGTAGCTGATCGTGGTGGCATATCCCATCACGTCTAGCTCGCGCCGGGCGGCCTTGTAGCGGAGCTCCGGCTTGTCGCCCAGCGTGAAGAGGGCCTCCTTGCAGCCGGCCGCGGCGCCCGCCCGGGCGACTTCGAGCACTTCTTCGGGAGTCATGTATGCGCGCTGACCGGGCACCGGGGGTCTGGCGAACGTGCAGTAATGGCACACGTCCCTGCACAGGTGCGTCAGCGGGATAAACACCTTCTTCGAATATGAAATGACGTTTCGGTGGCCGCGGTCACGGAGCAGAGCGGCGGCATCGAGCAGCGCCGGAAGGTCCGTCTCGTCAGAGAGCGCGAGCGCGGCAGCTTCGTCGGGCAGCATGTCATTGAGAACGAGGTCGAGTGTGTGGCGGGTGCTGACGAGCATACCTGCCTCCTACGGCGCGGAGCAGATTCGCCGTGCGTAGTCAGTTCAGATGTTGAACTGTACTCCCCGCGTGGGTAGCATATCGCAACGAATCGAGGACGTACAGATGATCCAGCGCAGTGTCCGTTGTCCGGTAGCCGCTACTCTTGATCTCGTGGGTGACCGCTGGACCTTGCTCGTTGTGCGCGACCTGTTGCGGGGCCGCCTCCGCTTCTCGGAGTTGCGTGCCTCTGTCGAAGGGATTCCGCCGGCGATCCTCTCGGGCCGCCTCAAGGCCCTCGAGGCCGCCGGAGTGGTCGTGCGGCGCGCCTACAACGAGCGTCCTCCGCGCTCCGAGTACGTCCTGACGGCAAAGGGCCATCGCCTTGGCGTGGTCGTTGGCGCCCTGGCGAACTGGGGCGAGCAATTCGCGGAGAGCGATCTCGCCCTGGTGGACAACCAGTGCGGCCACGGAGTGAACGTGATCTATCACTGTCCAACCTGCGAAAGGACGTCGCCGCGTTCGCGCGTGCGCATCGTAGGCGCCGATGCACGCTGAATGCCGTTCGTTTGCCGCCCCTCGCCGCGCGGGGATACACTTAACGTTCCACAAACGAATGTTCCGGAGTCTCGTGTGCATGTCATAGGGCTGACGGGTGGCATCGCCAGCGGAAAATCCACCGTGACCCGGTTTTTCCTTGATCACGGGGTCCCGGTCATCGATGCCGACATCCTCGGGCATCGGACCTACGATCCCGGGACCGACACCTTCGAGGCAGTCGTCCGGGCGTTCGGTCCCGAACTGGTCGCCCCCGATGGGACGATCGACCGCAAGGTGCTGGGCGGCAAGGTATTCGGCCGGCCTGATGAGCTGAAGCGCCTCACGGATATTGTCTGGCCGGGTATCCGCAGACTCGCGACCGAGGCGCTTTCGGAGTACGAGACCGGCGGCAATGCGGTGGCCGTGCTCGAAGCAGCCGTGCTCTTTGAGGCTGGCTGGGACGACCTAGCCGACGAGATCTGGGTTGTGGTCGTCGAGCCGGACCTCGCGGTCGAACGACTCGGTTCGCGCAACGGCCTCGAACCAGAGGCGGCCCGCGCCCGCATCAACTCGCAACTCACCAACGCCGAACGCACGGCCCGCGCCGACGTCATCATCGAGAATAACGGGACCCTGGAGGAGCTCGACGCTCGCATCCAGGAGGCCTGGAGCCAATTTCAGGGGCGGCTGCAGAGCGCAGCCGGGAGGTAACAGGAACTTTGACCACACAGACTGACATGGGCAATTCAACCATCTACGCCGTCGAGGAATACGCGGTGCACGATGAGCCCTACTACCTCCCGATCGGCGACGAAGTTCAGCTCTTCGAAACCGCCTACGCCCAGCGCATCCCGGTCTTGCTGAAGGGCCCGACCGGCGCGGGCAAGACCCGCTTCGTCGAGTACATGGCCTACAAGCTCGGCCGCCCGATGATGAAGGTCTCCAGCCGCACCGGCAAAGAAGCGGAGCACCGGATGCCGCTCATCACGGTCGCCTGCCACGAGGACCTGACCGCAAGCGACCTGGTAGGCCGCTACCTGCTCGATACCGATGGCACGCACTGGGTCGATGGCCCGCTGACCCGCGCCGTGAAGGTCGGCGCCATGTGCTATCTCGACGAGGTCGTTGAGGCTCGCAAGGACACGACCGTCCTCATCCACCCGCTCACCGACTATCGCCGCCTGCTGCCGATCGAGAAGCTCGGCCAGGTGATCGAAGCGGCCGACGGGTTCCTCCTGGTCATTTCGTACAACCCGGGTTACCAGAGCGCGCTGAAAGACTTGAAGCATTCGACACGCCAGAGGTTCATCGCCATCGAGTTCGACTACCCACCCCGCGACCTTGAGTGCGAGATCATCCAGCACGAAGCCGGCTGCAGCCGCGAAGTCGCACTCGACCTCGCCCGTCTCGGCGAGAAGGTGCGCAACTTGAAGGAACACGGACTTGGCGAAGGCGTGAGCACCCGTCTGCTTATTTACGCAGGCAAGCTCATCGCCAATGGTGTGCCGGCTCGGCGCGCCTGCCAGGTCGCCGTCACCTGGGCGCTCACCGACGACCAGGAGGTGCAGCGCAGCATCGAAGAGGTCGTCACCTCGATCTTCGAATAACTGTGCGTCTTGGCATCGTCTCCGACATCCACTGCAACATCCAGGGTCTCGAAGAGGCCCTGGTACGGATGGGCGAGATCGACCAGCTCTGGTGCGCCGGTGACAGCGTCTTTCAATTCCGCTGGTCGAACGAAGTGGTCGCCCGGCTCCGCGAGCTTGGCGCCCGAGTCGTCCTCGGTAATCACGAGGAGACCATCCTCGGCAGCGATGGCATCCGCGCCTTGTCGTCTCCGAAAGTCGACGCCGAGTTGGTCGGTTGGCTTCGCCAGCAGCCATACCGGATCGAGGAGGTCGTCGACGGGAGGAAAGTCGTGATGACTCACGGGTCCCCGTGGGAGCCGTGGAAGGACTACCACTACCCACAGGAATCGGTGTGGGGCCGCGCAGCCGACCTGGATTGCGCCACGCTCATCGTGGGTCACACCCACTACAAAATGGCACAACGCTTTGGCCGCGTGCTCGTCATCAACCCCGGTTCCGCGGGCGACCCTCGCGACCACCGGAACGACTTCCAGCTCTCGTGCGCGGTCTGGGACACGACAACGGACGAGGTGATCTTCTACGATTACAAGGATCCAACCCGCAACTTCGTGAGGCACTCCGGAGAGCAATGACGAGCCGCGCCAACCCGCCCGGCCCGATATGTGCACGCTCATGGAGCGCCTCGAGCGCCGAGGCGACGATGAGGATGAAACGAGCCGCAACCTATGTCGATTGTCGGTGAACTCCTGGCCCGCCACCACGAACGCCTGTCCGGCTTTCCCGCCCCGCTGGAACAGCACTACGAGGCCGCCCTGCGCGCGCTCGCTCCCCGGCTTACCCCGAACCAGCTGCAGTCCTGGGCTGAGACGGGCGTTGAGCTCACCGCGCTGAGCCTTCGCTCCTGGGAAGCCGCGGTCGAGTACTTCAAGGCCGGCGCCAACCTCCCCGAAGGCGCCACCTGGGACGCCGTCGAAACCCTGGGCCGTGAAGCCCTCCAGATGGCCGGCGAGTCCGCGCCCCTCGCCGTCTCGTTCCTCCGTTCCGCTCCCGAAACCATGGCAGTGGTTGGTCCGTCGCACGTCCGCCAGTGGGCCGACCTTGGCCGCAGGCTCTACAAGGGCAACTGGAAGAGTTCATCGCTCGCAGCGCAGTTCTTCGACCTTGGTCCGACTGTCTTCGATGTCCTCCGGATCGGTCAGACGGCTCGCCTGGTGCTCTTCGTCGATGAGCTTTCCCGCCACAGCTACGAACTGGCCTCTGCCTGCCTGGCCACAGCGCCAGGTGTCCTGAAGAAGCTCGATGAGGACGATCGCCTCCCGTTCATCGCTTTCGCCGTGGAACTCGCCCAGTCCAGCTGGGCCGATTCCAGGCTCTACTTCGAGCGGGGCGCCCCGCTGCTCCACAAGGTGCACGCGCCCTTGCGCGAGCGCTTCCTCCTGCTGGCGGCACAGGTGGCTCGTGGCCACAACCGCAGCGCGTTCCAGTACTTCGAAGAAGCCACCGCAGCCCTGGACGAGCTCGAAGCCGACGACCACTACAAGGTCATCGATCTCGCCGAGCAGCTCGCACCCTATTCCGCCTACGCCGCGATGGACTTCATCGCGGTGGTGCCGACCGTCCTTCAGCGCATTCGCATCGATGAACTCGAGCCCTGGCACAACGCGGGGATGAGAATCCTCCAGGCCAGCCACGAAGGGGGCGAAGCCTACTTCCAGCTCCAGTCCACCCGCGGCGAGGACATCCTCGAAAACCTCTCCGCCCGGATCGAATTGTCGAAGGTCGGCGAGATCCTGCGCCTCTACTGCAAGGCGCTCACCGGCACGAACGTGAGCATCCAGACGACGGAGTCCCTCGCCGAGAAGGGCATCGGCTGGGTGAACGAACACCGGGCGAGCACCGACGGCAGCACGATCTTCCTGCCGGAACTGATGGAACGCTTCCACGAAAAAGACGAGAACTTTACGGCGATCAAGGTCTTTGCAACCCACCAGGCCGCGCACATCGAGTTTGGCAGCTTCGACTTCGAGTTTTCCCGAACCGGCACAGTGTTCCCACTCCGGCGGACGGCACTGGTTGACCCGGAGCGGCACCCGGCAACCGACATGGAGGCGTTCTTCGACCTGTTCCCCGAGCGCCAACTCGCCAGCGACCTGTTCACCATCGCCGAGGACTCGCGCGTCGATTCGCGCGTGAAGCGCGACTACGGCGGCATCCGCCGCCCGATGCTCCACCTGCAGCAGGAAGAGCTGGCGAAGCGGCCCGACGTGCGCCGGATGCCCCTTCGCAACGCCTTCGTCGAGAACCTCGTCCGGGCCAGCCTGGATGGCGCCGACGCCATCATGTGGCCGCGCCAGCGCGAGGAGCCGATGAGCCGCGCGCTCGGCCTGCTGAACGCCCTCCACGCCGAACAGGCCATCGTCGAGGATGCCGCGGAGGCGACCCTCGCCCTCTACGAAGTCGCCATGAGCATCCCCAACATCTTCGAACAACTCGAGGACGACCAGTGGGGTTCGGTCGCGCCGATGGAGGCCGGCCAGGCGATGCCCATGGAAGGCGGCGGCGAACAGGGCGGCCAGGGCGGCCAGATGAGCATGGGTGGGGTCGAAGCCGGCGAAGGCGATGAGGATTACGAGAGCCCCCAGGAGATCGACTTCCGCGGCGATTTCAAGCCCGAACTGGTCGACCTCCTGATGAAGCTCAAGGAAAACGCCCAGGGCGGAGACGCCGGTGAACAATCCCCCGTTCCGCTCACGCCCGAGCAGCTCGCTGAACTCCTGGCCAAGAGTGTTGAGATCGACCTGGACGCCATGTCCGAAGGCGATCTGGACGCCTCCACCGGCCAGTTCATGTCTAACCTCATGAAGGAAGCCGGCACGCCCCCATCCGAAAAAGGCGATTCCGGCGAGCCCACCAGCGACAACTCGACGGGTTCTGGCGAGGGCGAAGAGCCTCTCATCCCGATCGTCACCATCTACTACTACGACGAGTGGGATTTCCGGGCCCAGGACTACAAACCGCGCTGGTGCGCCGTGAAAGAGTCCAAGCTCGAAGAGGGCGAGGAGGACTTCTACGAGAACACCCTCCGCGAGCACGCCGGCCTCGTGACCCAGACGCGCAAGCAGTTCGAACTGATGAAGCCCGAGATGTTCCGCAAGATCAAGCGTCTGCCGGACGGAGAAGACTTCGACCTCGACGCCGCCATCGAGTGGATGGTCGAGAAGCGCATCGGCGCCAACCCGAACGAGAAGATTTACTGGCGGCGCAACAAGATCGAGCGCGACGTCGCCGTTGCGTTCCTCATCGACATGTCGGCCAGCACCGACGAAGAGATCAATAAACGCGAAAAGCGCTACGACGAAGACGACTACGACGACGACCCGCGGAAGTACCTCAGCTGGTGGGTTTCCAAGCGCCGCCAGGAACTCACCGCCCCGCCCAAGCGCATCATCGACCTCGAAAAAGAGTCGACCGTGCTCCTGATGACCGCCCTGGAGACGATTGGTGACCAGTACGGCATATACGGCTTCAGCGGCTACGGCCGGGATAACGTCGAATTCTTCGTCATCAAGGACTTTGACGAGACGCTGAACCAGAAGATCAAGAACCGGCTCGACAAGATCACGCCGATCCGGTCGACTCGCATGGGCCCGGCGATCCGCCATGCCACGCACAAACTCAACCTGACCGACGCCAAAGTGAAGATCCTCTTCCTGTTGAGCGACGGCCGCCCCCAGGACCACGGCTATGGGCGCGACAGGACCGAGAAGGAGTACGCCATCCACGACACCAAGCAGGCGCTCAACGAGGCCAAGCGCGACGGCATCACGCCGTTCGCGCTCACCGTTGACCGGGCCGGCCACGACTACCTGAAGACCATGTGTGAAGACATGGGCTACGAGGTGGTCGCGGATATCGAGGCGCTGCCAAGCCGCCTGCCGACGCTCTACCGCCGCCTGACGGAGTAAGGGATGCCGCCGTTTGCTCACAAGCAGCCGCCGAAGATTCAGCCGGCGACTATAGGCAACGCAGGCGTGTATTACGTTTGCTTTGAGCTCTCGCTTCGCGGCTTGATCGCCATGCCAACTGTTCGAAACACGGCAGGGATCGATGTCCTAGTCAGCACGGCGTCCGGAGACCACCTGGCGGACCTCCAGGTGAAATCCTCACAATCGCGCGTGAAGTTCTGGCCCACTCCGAGTGGTGAGAAGATCAGCACGAGCCCAAACGTGTGGTTCGTCTTCCTGCGCTGGTTGAAGCACGAAGGGCGGTTCGAGGGATTCATGGATACCGCCGCGAACGTACGGGCCGAAGTGCTGGCAGAAGCCGACCGGCAAGAGCTTCGTGGTGCACGGGACTTCCCTGCATGGGTCCTCTCGAAGGATCTGGATGTCCAGGCCCGGCTGGCCGAGAACTGGCGAACGTGGTCGCCCTCTGGGTTCGATACCGCGCCGCGGTTGATCTAACCATGCGCCTCATCCTCATCCGCCACGGGGAATCCGAAGGCAACGCCAGCGGCGTCATCCAGGGCCGGGTGGACTTCGGCCTGAGCCCAACCGGCGTGCTCCAGGCGCGCGCGACCGCCGGGTACGTTGCTACCCTGGAAGTCGATCGCGTTGTAACGAGCCCTCTGCGGCGAGCCGCGGATACCGCGGAAACGATCGCCGGGCCGCTTGGCCACGGCGTCGTCCACATGCCGGCACTCATGGAGTACGACATCGGCGAGGCGAGCGGGTTGAGTGGTGCGGAACTCCGGCAACGCTTTCCCGAGGTCTTCACGGCGTACAGCACCGGACGGCGGCCTACGTTCCCAGGCGAAGAGGGCCGAGACACGTTTCACGATCGCCTGCAGGCAGCCCTTGGTGAGTTCAGTGCCATGGAAGGCACCACCGTGGCAGTCGCGCACGGTGGGGTCATCAGCTCCCTCTGCCACATCGTGGTCGGCCTCGATATCCAGCGTCCCGGGGCGTTCCACGTCGGGAATTGCAGCATCACCGAGGTCGTCCGCGACCGCGCCGGCCGCCTTGTCCTTGCACGCCACAACGACACCTGCCACCTCAGGGGCCTCGAGACCTTCGCCGATCGAGGCTGAAGCTTACTTCTTCGCTTCGCGGGCCTGGAGTTCGAGGATGGTGTTCGCGATGAGCCGGGCGTGCGGGTACGGCTTCCAGCCTTCGGGCGTGTTGTAGTACCGGGTCCCGGCCTGGTATTCGTCTGGTTCGCGGTCGCCATACTCCACGTCGACCCCGTTCACGCGGATTGACGGCGACCCCAGGAACTTCTTGTCACGCGCGTCTTCCGAGCCGTCGACTTCTGTGTAGATGACCTCGATCGCGGGGTCGGTGGCCTCCAGAGCGAGGCGCAGGGCTTCCTCGGCTGCCGCGGCGCGACCCGTGGCTTTGGAATACAGGAACTCGATTTTCATGTGCCAGTCCGAATCAGGAGGATGGTTGGCGTCGTCGGCTCGGAGCCTGCGCAGCCGGCTGGCTGCGTCAGCCTCGTACCCGAATTCGCCCGGTACGTAATACTGTGGCCGCCCCAGTTCTTCCGGCAAGTAAGGCATCCCGCGGGCGACGTGTCCGGGCTCGTCGTGGGCGTAGCGATAGCCAGTCCCGTAGCCGAACTCCTTCATGAGGCCCGTCACAGCGTTTCGGAGGTGCATCGGGACCGGCAGATGGCCCGTCCGCCGGGCATCCTCGACTGCATGACTGTAGGCGGCACCGGTGCTGTTGCTCTTGGGCGCGAGCGCAAGATACAGGCAGCATTCGGCCATCGCGTAGAACCCCTCGGGTATTCCGCTCGAAGTTCCAAAGCACATCCTGGATCGCATTTTAAATTTAACGACGGTGTTCCTTTTTCCCATTCGGATAATGAGGTTAGGCAAAACATTTTTCCACCTACTTTAAACACCAAAGTATCTTCGTCAAATGGAAAATGTTCAGTGACACCTTTTTTAGATTGACAGAATTCGTATAATTGTTGAATGTTCATTTTGATAATTACTTTTCAATTCTATACAAAACAGGTTTTGATGGCGAAGCATCATTCTCGAATGAAGCAAATTGTAAATTCAAAATATAACTTCCGTCTATTACATCGTCATTAACATAAATCATTTCGGTAATTGTACAATTAAAACAAGCGTCTTTATTGACTTGATTCACATCTTTAACATTCCAAAATGCTTTATGAGCTAATAATTTCCCTTCATCGTGTTCTTTGTCGACACTTGGTAAATCGATTAACAAATGCTGAATTCCTTTTTCTCTGACAAAAATCGCAGCAGCTTCTTCTAAATAAGGTGGATTTGTATTTGAATAATTCAAATGTTTTTTGCTTTCTGAATTGGGTAAAGTTCTTATGATAATAGCTTCAATTGAATCATTATTTGTCTTATCGAGCGCAGTCGAGATATGCTCTTTTGTAATAACTAAATCTTCTCCGATCGCTTTTGGTTCCAAGGAAATCAATTCTGCAGTAAAAAAAAATTGTTTCAAACATTGATTTATTGAATAAAAATCGCGGGTAATATGCCCCAAACATTCCGTATGTGTACCATGCGCGTGCGGATTAAAGAAGATATTATTGAAATTTGTAGATGATTTCCCTTCCGAAACTTTCCCAATCCAATCGCCCATTTTTACGGGTTCAATTTCAGGTGTATTTTGATACCAAGCAATTGGATTTTGATCGTCATTGGTTAGAGGAATCGAAATATCAATTGGTTTTGATAAGTCGATTTGGAATATAGAATTATTGTGAGTGATTGTTGTTTTCAAAGCAATTATTGATTAAATTTACAATGATATTCAGATTTTAAAGATAGACAAAATGAAGAAATTTTTCATGATTTTATCGCTTTTATCTACGTTTTGTTTGTTTTCTCAAACCAAAGCCGATACAATTCAACCGATTTTACAACCAATTAAAATCGATGTAAATTTGAATTCGAACAAACATTTTTTTACACTCAATCAACTAAATTTCTACACAAAAAATGATTTTTCTATTTACAATAGAACCACGATGATGAATGATAATTATTCGATTTATAATGGTCAATTTGAATACAAGAATTCTATTTTAATTCCCGAAAACATGGTGTTTAATTCCAAAATTGACTCGTTCAATCCAAGTGGAACAGATGAATTTGGAAGCGCACTGCTAATGGGCGTTTTAAATTTGGCAGAACAATTATTTCAATCGAAATAGGATTATAAATTCAACAGAAATAAATCACTCGCAATGCCATCACTTAAAAACTTTCCTTTTTTAGTAGTTCGTAAAATATTATCATCCACAAATAACAAATGATCTTCGATAAATTTTGCTGCTTGACGGTTCAAATAATCCAAATAGGATTTTCCAAATTCTTGCTCGACTCTTTCTAATGAAACACCCCAAATTGTGCGTAAACCTGTCATGATGTATTCGTTGTAGCGGTCGGTTTTGGTTAAGGTTTCGATTTCAATTGGCAATTTATTTTCTTGAATCGATTTGATATAAAGTGAATTGTTTGAAATATTCCAACCTCTATTTTTTCCATCATAACTATGTGCTGACGGGCCAATTCCGATGTATTTTTTACCTAACCAATAACTCGAATTGTTTTTGGAAAAATAGTTTTCTTTTCCAAAATTCGATAATTCATAATGAATGAATCCGTTTTCCGAAAGTTTGTCAACCAAAATATGAAAATGTTCCTGTGCGATTTCATCATCTGGTTGCTGAATAATTCCTTTTTGGATGAACGAATGTAACGCCGTTTTAGGTTCGACTGTTAAAGCATAACTTGAAATATGCGGAACACCAAAAGACAAAGCGGTTTCGATATTTTGCAACCATTTTTCGTTACTCATTTCTGGAACTCCGTAAATCAAATCGATGGAAATATTATCAAAATATTGAGTAGCTGTTTCCAAACACTTCTTAGCTTCTTCAGCATTGTGCGCTCGATTCATCATCTTTAAATCGTCTTCAAAAAAAGACTGAATTCCGATTGATAAACGGTTGACTTTATTTTTTGAGAGTTCGATTATTCGATTCTCTGTCAAATCATCTGGATTGGCTTCTACCGTGATTTCTGGATTTTCGACTACTTTATAATTTCGATATATTTCATCAATCAAAAATCTTAAATCTTCAATCGACAATATCGAAGGCGTTCCACCTCCAAAATAAATCGTTTCCACAATCTCATCTTGAAATTCACTTTTACGCATTTCAATTTCTTTCGCCAATGCCAAAATCATTTCGTCTTTCTTCTTCAACGAAGTAGAAAAATGAAAATCGCAATAGTGACAAGCTTGTTTGCAAAAAGGTATGTGGATGTAGATTCCGCTCATTTTTAGTGCTCAGTGTTCAGTTTTTAGTGTTCAGTGCTAAATGCAGAAATATTTAGTTTTCAGATTTTGAACCGAATTTTCCAGGATTTAAAATCATGTAATTTATTAATCTTCCAACTTCTTTTGACTTTTCAGTCAAATAGTCAAATGTTTCTTGAGAAATATATTTACAAGCTAATGCATATTCTAACCAACCTTGTGTTTCGGAATTTTCTGCATCAGCATCAGTTAGTTTACTATGAAAATATTTTGGATATTCCCTTTTACGGTAAGCTTAAGCTATTGTGATTGTTACACTTCTTGAACTTCTTCTAATTTGATCTGTTAAAGAGTATGTTTCTTCTTTTGGGAAACTTTTTGATACTTCAAAAACTTCCATTGCAACTTCAAATCCTTTCTTATATGCTAATAAATCTTGAAATCTCATATATTTTTTCAACACAATTTTATACTGAACACTAAAAACTGAACACTGAACACTACTTCTTAACTCTATCTTCATTCTGTTTTACAAAAGCATCCCAACCTGAGTAACTTTTCCCCACTTCCACTCTACCTGAATTGAAAAAATGACAAACTGCTGCTGCCAAACCATCGGTAGAATCGAGGTTTTTTGGTAATTCTTTTAAACCTAATAATTGTTGGAGCATTTTGGCAACTTGTTCTTTGCTGGCGTTTCCATTTCCTGTAATTGCCATTTTAATTTTTTTAGGTTCGTATTCTGTAATGGGAATATCTCTCGAAAGTCCGGCTGCCATGGCAACGCCTTGCGCTCTTCCTAATTTTAGCATCGATTGCACATTTTTTCCAAAAAAAGGCGCTTCAATAGCAATTTCATCTGGATTGTGTGTGTCGATTAACTCAATGGTACGCTCAAAAATGACTCTTAATTTCTGATAATGGTTGTCGTATTTGGACAAAATGAGTTCGTTCAACTGTAGAAATTCCATTTTCTTGTTGACTACTTTTATCAAACCAAAACCCATAATCGTCGTTCCTGGGTCAATTCCTAATATGATACGTTCGTTTGCCAATTATTTAGTTTCAAGTTTAAGGTTTCAAGTTGAAAGTTTTGTTTCTTTGCAACATGATTTCAATTCCTCACAAAGCTAAGCAATTCCTTGTTTTTACCATCAAACTTTTGATTGTAATTGGTGCGTTTTATTTTATTTATGACCAAATTGCCAGTAATTCAAAGTTAGAATGGAGTAAATTCCAAACTTTAGTTTTAGAA
>JAANMV010002777.1_pt1 | contig 16217 bp, 16 predicted proteins | sample 7279661 | NCBI WGS metagenome assembly JAANMV01 (sample SAMN14094540, study PRJNA606508) | bioreactor metagenome | isolation source: A lab-scale SPAN reactor treating ammonium-rich wastewater day 121 | place: Ireland: Galway | collected 2017-05-16 | reverse complement strand
AGAAATCGGCCCACGACCGCGGGCCCTTGTCGCCGTAGGCCGAGCCGCGCGCGTAGACGATGTCAGGGATGTTGATCATGTCGGCGTCCACGTTCCGCCCGCCAGCGACTGGTCCGGCTGAATCGTGTAGCAGAAACGATGGCGCCCGCTGTAGGCCGGCGTCACGTAGTTGATGGCAATGGAACCTCCACCCGCAGGCAACGTTGACCCCTGCAGACGCAAGATGGGGTTGGCTGCAACCCACTCCGCGATGCTGGTCGCTGCTGCGGAACGATCCGTGTCGCAGAGCGAGATCTCGATGCCGGCATTCGTATTGCAGGTGATAGTGAACTCCAGAGTGCGCGCAAAGGCAGTCGCGCCGAAGTCCACCTCGAAAATGACGTCCTGGCTGGCAATCTGGCCCTGAGACGTAAAGAAACTTGCGCCGGGGTTGACACCGATCGGCCAGGCCTGCGCACTCAATGCCGGAGGCAGCGCCCCAAGCCCAAGCAGCAACAATCCAAGTAGAACGATCTTCTTCATCAGTCTTCCTCCTCCTGTGCGCTGCCCTTGCGCTGTCTCAATGCCAACACCGCCAAGCCTCTGCTCGGCGCACCTTGTCCCGATCGAACCGTTCTCTAGCGCAAACGTCGATCCTACCTCCCGGTTCAGGAGATTCAATTCACATTCGTGTCACCATTCGAATATCGCCCTCTCTCCCGCGTTCCCTGTCGCCTCCCCTCCTGCTATACAGCCGCCAGGAGACCACCATGCCCAAGCACTACTCGCTCACTGCCTCACTGAAAGACGCCTTCAAAACCGACGTATCCGTGCGCGGCCACAAGCTCGTGATGGACGAAACGCCCGACGTCGGCGGCAAGGACGCCGGACCCCTGCCCTTTGAACTGCTCGCTGCCGCGCTCGCCGGTTGCACCGCGTTGACGCTGCGTGCCTACGCCAACCACAAGAAGATCGCGCTCGATGGCGTCGAGCTCGAAGTCTCCCTTACGCGCCGCGACCCCAGCGAAGTCGTCGCCGCGGGACCCGGCGCCAAGACCGTGGTAATCAAGAAGAAGCTGAAGTTCAGTGACAAGGTCCCGGCGGACCTGCGCCAGAAGCTGCTTGAAATCGCGGCCAAATGCCCCGTCAACAAAGCCCTGCTTGAGGGTTGCGAAACCTCGGCCGAACTCGCCTAGGGGCAGCGGCCAGGGGCAGGTGGAACGCTGTCCATTCGCCCTTGGCCATGGACTTCACCCCTTCGTCGCTTTCTTCACAATCTCGCGGTCGAAGTAATTGCTGCCCATGCCGGCATCAATCACCAGGCGCTGGGCGTTAATGCCGCTGGAGCGCGGCGAAAGCAAGAACGCCACCACGTTCGCGACCTCTTCTGTGCTCAGCGCCTTGTGGCGCAGCGTTGCCATTTCCGCGAAAAGATAACTGTCCATGTAATCGGGGATGCCCGCGCTGGCGCTTGTCTTCAGAAGGCTCGGCCCCACCGCATTGAAACGCACGCGCGTATCTGCCGCAAAACTCTTGGCCAGAAACACCGTCGCGCTGTCCAGCGCGGCTTTGACCGGGGCCATGTATCCGTAGTTTTCCGCGGCCATGCGCATGTCGGAGATGCCAATCGTGACAGCCGCTCCATCGGGATCGATGAGCGGCTTGAGCGCATTGGCCAGAGCTATGAATGAAAAACACGAGACGTTCACGGCCTGCAGAAAATCCTCGCGCATGACCTCGTGGAACTTCTTGAAGCCATCGCGGTAATTCGCAAAGGCGATGCTGTGCACGAAGCCGTGAATCTTCGCGTGGCGCTGCTTTACGGCCTCAGCCAGGGCTTCAATCTCCGTTTGGCGTTCAACGTCGCAGCACAAGATGCCCGACTGCGAACCCTTGATGCCGCGCTCTTTGTCGAGCAGCTTTCCGATTTCCTCGCGGCGCGCCTCGTTGCGCACGACGTGAACGACCCGGGCACCTGCCTCGTCGAGCACGCGGCCGACGTGCCAGGCGACGGACTTCCTGTTGGCGGCACCGAAGACGAGGATGGTTTTGTCTTTGAGCTGGAGGAAGTCGGTCATGGCAATGGGTTTAGCACGAAGGAACGCCAATGGAAGCCCGGCCAGCCGGGGCCTGGCAGTCACTGCTGCGCTATCAGCGCGACGATGAATTGCACCGTCAGCACCTTCTTCACACCGCTGGTGACCTTGCCGGTCATCAGAAAGGCATTGCCCATTTTTTCGTCGAGCGTGACTTCGACGCGGCAGGTCTCGCCGGGCAGCACCGAGTTTTTGAACTTCGCGTCCTGGATGCGCGTGAGCATCGGAATGGCGTGTGGGGCGGTCACCCCCGTACCCGGTGCCATTAACAGTATTGCCCCGGTCTGAAAGCACGACTCGCAGAGCAGCACGCCCGGCGTCAGCGGTGACCCGGGGTAATGCCCCGCGAAGAAGGCTTCGTCGGGGCGATAAGTGCGCTCAGTGACAATGCGGCCTTCGCCCTGCTCGACGATGCGATCGACAAACAGGAACGGCGGGCGATGCGGAATAGTGCTCAGCACGTTGTCTTCAGCCATGTCACACCTTTTCCCACGCTTCAATGCCGCCTTCAACTACCTTGAACATCGGACGCGCGCGCGGATCATCCAAAGGCGTCTTCAAACACGCAGGGTCGCGCCGTCGCAGTTTCGTGCGCAACTACTTCCACTCAATCGCCGGCTGCCCTCGCGCCGGCAGGCCATCAGGCCGCACACGTCGAGATACTTGGGTTGATTGGGCCAAAGCCTCATTTGAGCCAATCCTCCGTGTGTCGATGGCGTCCCAGCCCTAGGGTGTCCCACTCGTCATTTGTGCCGCGCCTCACGCCCAGAACTTTCAGAAGACCGTTCACATCCTGTTGGTCACTGGATGGGTAGACCAGCACCCCGCCTTGCCAGCCAAAGGCGAATTGCTCGCCTACACCGCCCCAGTACTCGGCCTGCACGTACCCAATCAGCCCTTCCTGTGATGCCTGAACAAGAAAGGCTTCGACCCGCGGGCGAATCAACGGGTTCTCCTCAGGAGTCAAGTCGCTTGAGACCGGCCAACCGGCCGCATCCATCAGTTCGTCCGGGAGTGGGATCAACGCCAGCCGCGGATCCAACGGCAACGGGACCACCCGCATGCCCGCCGGGCAAACGCGCAACAGGTGTTCTTTCTCGCCGATGATGGCCTGAAGGAAATACGCCATGTTCACAACCCCGGCTGCTGCTCGAAGAACATCATGATGGCCGAGGCGAGCAATGTCATCCATGTCAGCCACCAGACACCGCGAAGCAGGCCAATCAACTTCGCCGGCTTGTTCGTGAGTGTCGAAACGCTGACCATTTGAACGAGGGCAACGCACGACAGACTAGCGGCACCGCCGATGAACACGCCCCTGTCAGGCTGGTGAGATTGCCCAAAACTCGCAATGATTGAACTCAGAGCCCCGACATCGGCAGCAAATGCCATCAATCCGCCAAGCGCGGCTCCAAGCGATTGCGATGGCTTCTCGCTTTCAGCGGTAGTCATGCCGGCTCCTTACGACGACCGCGACGCAACTTGCTCGGCTCTTGACCGCTGCCGGTTTTTCAATCCGTGTCCATCGGTGAAATTCGTGGCTCACATCCGCGCGCCCACATACGCGTCCACTTTGTTTGCCGCGATCACGCCGTAGTTCGCCGCGCCAAGCCAGCCAGACATGATGATGCCCACGCTGCCCGCGTGAAAAAGGCCAGGCAGCTTCTGGTCGAGGTCCATGCTCACCTTGAGACCTTCCCACTTAGTGCCAAACGACGCGCCCATTTGCTGGTGCGTGTAGAACTCGAACGTGCGCGGCGTGCTGACTTCGATGTGATCGAGCTTACTGCGGATATCGGGCAGGTACTTTTCGAGATGCTTTAAAGTGCGCTCGGCTAGGTCGGCCTTGGCCGCTTCATACTCCTTCTCTCCAAGATTCTTCCAGTCCGCGTAATTCGCGTTCGTGGAACTCACGATGGTGTAGCGATCAATGCCCGGCCGCGTCTTGGGGTAATAGAAGCTGAACGTTCGCGAGAGCGTGTGCATGTCACACAGTTCCTCGCTCGTGAAACTCTTGGCTTCGCTGCAAAAGAGCAAGTCCGTGACAAACGGAATCGACTCGCCTTCGCGCACGCCCAAATAAACCTGGCACGAGCTGTTCGCAAGCCGCACGGCTTTGGCCTCTGCGGCGAACTCCGGCGAAAAATGCTCGGCCCCCACCATGTTCAGGATCGTGGATTTGATGTTCGCGTTGCTGAGCACGGCTTTGCACTTGATCTCGCGCCCGTTGGCGCGCACACCCGCGACGCGGCCATGCTCGACGTTGATCTTGTCTACGAGCACGCCCGAGAACATGTCGACGCCGTTCTTCTGCAGCTCCTTGCGCATCTTGAGGATGAGCTGGTCAGTGCCGCCCGAGAACGTGAACACACCCTTGCTCATGAAGTTTGAAAACACGATGCCATAGGCGACGGCGGGCTCAGCCAGCGTCGAGCCGTTGGCGTAAGTGATCGGCTCCATGAGCAGCCGGTGAACATCGTTGCGGCCGGGAAAGAAGCGGTTGAACAACTGGCCACAGGTTTCGCCGGTGTCGTTGTAGAAGTCGAGGCCGCGCAGGTAGGTGAAGAATGCTTCAACTGTTTCCGGCTTCAGGCCGAAGACGCTCACGAGCTTGGCCGAGTAATCCTCGCGATTGAAGCTGGTTTCAAAGGAGAACTGCGGGTTGTCGAACTTGATCGACTCAAGCTGAACGATGGAGTTGGCGATGTCCTCGTTCCAGTATTTCTTGCACGTCTTCTTCATGCCCACCGGAAAGCCGTGGAGCGAGATGTCGAAGATGTGCCCGCCGGGCCGTTTGAACCACGTCGCCATGCCGCCAAAGTTGTAGTGCTGCTCGACAAGCAGCACGCGCCGCCCCTGCTTGGCAAGCACGTTGGCGCCGGTCAGCCCGGCGAGGCCGGAGCCAATGACCACGACGTCATACTCGGCCTTGGCCTTATCAATCGGGTTGTGCTTGCGCTCCGCCCGACCACCGGACGAACCCTGCAAAACGCGCTTGTTCTCGCGCGCGAGGGAGAAAACTTCGGTTGACGGTTTCGTATCAGTCATCGTTTCCCACCAGAGCCCATCGTGTAAGCGATGGGACCCCACGAACGGCCAAGAGCAACCTCACGCGGAGAATCAGTCCTCATCCTCAATCCAAGGCTGGTCCTTTTGATCGAAACCGGTGAGCACTACTTCGCCCCAACGTGGGGCGTAAGGATCAATCGGACCTTTCTGCTTTCTTGACCACCACATGCTTTTCTCTGCGTCTCTGCGCCTCTGCGTCAGGCGCTTTTCATTCCGCACACAGAGTCCCATCGCTTACGCGATGGGCTCTGAAACAGTGCTTTCCTTCAGCACCCAGCGGTTCGCCATTGAAATGCCGCTCAGGGCGGCACCGATGATGCCCAGAAATCCCTGGTCGGTGCCCATGAGCGTCAGACCTTTAATGCCGGTTTCGCCGGTGCGCGATTTCTTGGGTGAGCCGTAGACCGCGCCGCCTTCGTGGCCGGTGAAATGGGTGATCGTGCGCGGCGTGAACATGTCGACGACTTGGACATTCGCGCGGAAGTCGGGCAGGTGGGCGGGCGTCACGGCGGCCACGCTGCGCTCGTAGAAATTCTGCTTGGCTTGGGTGTAGGTGTCGGTTTTCGAGGTATCAGGTATCGGGTACCGGGTTTCAGGAATCGCTTTGCCGTTACCTGATACCTGAGACCTGATTCCCAATACCTTCCATTCGCTCGGAACCAGCACCTCGGAACTTCCATCGCCTCGCTCCATCGCTGTCCACTTCGCGTAGTTCGCGATGTTCGTGATGCGTACCAGCGGGTCGATGGGTTTGGGCAGCTTGAAGTTCTGGGGCATGCAGATCACGCCGGAATCGACGTCGCAAAGCTTGTCGGGGCAGCGGTATTCGAAGCGGTCGCGGTTGGAGAAGAAGATGATGGTTGCATCCGTCTTAGGCGGCGCGTCGAGCACGGAAATGGTTTCGGTGAATGACAAATTGCCCGTGGCATCGACCTCCGGCCGATGTCCAGACATTGACGGGACGCCAATGCCACGTTCACCGTTCACCAGCTTGTTCGTCTCCACCAACCCCGCGCTGCTTAGAACGTGGTCGGCCTCGATGATTTCGCCGGATTCCAGCTCAACCCCCACCGCTTCGTTTTCGCGCGTCAGAATGCGTTTCACGCCCGCGCGCAGGCGCAGTTCGCCGCCCAGTTCGCGATAACGGTTCGTGAGCAGTGAAAGCACGTGGCGCACGCCCGCCTGCGGCCTGGCAAAACCCTCCATGTAAATGCTCTTGAACATGACCACGAACTGGTCCCAGTCCATGTCGTGCTCGCGCGCGGAGCCGTAAAACATGAGCGGGCAAAACAGCATGTCTTCGAGAAGCGACTCGCGGATGTGGCGCCGCACAACTTCTCGCGCGCTGATTTGTGGCGCATCGAGATCAAGCTCGTTGAACGCGACAATCTCTCGCGTAAGCGCATCGAAACCGTCGATCTCGCGCGGGAACGCGCGGCGCACTTCGCCCCTTAGATTTTCGAAGTCGTTGTCAAAGCGCAGCTTCGCGCTCGGGAACGAAATCAGCGAGAACGATTGCTCGTGCAGGTCAAGCTGCTCGTGCCGCAAGCGCAATTGCTTCAACAGGCGCGTGAGCGGCTTGCCCTTCGCTCCGCGCGGCACATAGTTCGTCATCGCGTGCAGGCCGACGTCGAGCTGCCGGCCCTTGAACTGGTAGAACGAGTTCAGTCCGCCCCAGACGTAATGCCGCTCCAGAACGACGACGCGTTTGTCGAACATGGCAAGGCGAATGCCGGCCGCGAGTCCGGACATGCCCGCACCAATGATAACGGCGTCGTACTCCATAGCGGATCGCTGTTCGCGGCCCGCAGTTGGCAACTGCGCTTCGCCACTGGCGAACCGCAAGCCGCGAACTGCGAGCAGAGTTAGACCTTCGCCGTCTTGCTCACCAGTTTGCCGCGCAGGTAGTTCACGCAGCTGTCCAGCGTGGCCAGCTGCATGTAGTCCGTGTCGGGCACGTTGACGCCATAGCGCTTGCGCAGCTCCATGACGATGTCGAGGAAGTCCATCGAGTCGAGATCCATCTGCTCGCGCAGGCGTACGTCGGGCTTGAGGTTGCTGGTGTCCTCGTCGGGGGCGATGTCGCTGATGATGTCGATGATGGCCTGCTTGATTTCCGCGTCGTTCATTGCTCTCTCCTGAGTTACTGGGCGCTAGGCTTCAGGCGCTAGACACCTCTCCGTTGTTGTTTAACCAGCGCCAGACGCCTAGCCGCCAGCGCCTGAAAATCTCCTCACAATCAAAGCTGAGTTGATGCCCAGCATTCCGAAACTCATGTTCATGATTGCGTCCACGCGCTCGGCTTTCCTGCTCTGATTGATCACCAGGCCGCGCATGGCGCACTTTGGGTCGAGGGATTCGACGTTTATCGTCGGGTGCACAATCCGGTCGTCGAAGCTGGGAAGGTTGCCGGCAAGCTCCAAGGCACCTGCCGCACCCATGGCGTGACCGATGAAGCTCTTTGTGTTGTTCACGTGTACGCCGGGGAAGTCGCCGAACACCTGATTGACCGCAGCGGCCTCCATCTCGTCGCCCTGCATCGTGCTCGTGGCATGCGTGTTGACAATGTGAATGTCGCCGGGCTCCATGCCGGCCCGTTTCAGAGCGCCGCGCATGCACTCGGCCTGCCGCACCGAGTTCGGCAGGACGTAGTCGCTGGCATCGGAGTTCACGCACCAGCCCGCGATCTCGCCGTAGATTCTCGCCTTGCGCTTCAGAGCGTCGTCAAGACGCTCCAGCGTATACAGGCAGCCACCTTCCGAAATCACGATGCCGTTGCGCGCGGCATCGAAGGGCCGGCTGGCCTTGGTCGGGTCGTCGTGAGTCGCCAGCGCCGTCTGGGCCTTGAAACCGGCGAAGATGCCAAACGTGTGGATGCTTTCGGAAACACCGCCGCCCAGGGCCAGATCAACTTCGCCCAGCATCAGCATCTGGGCTGAGTGAATCAGTCCCAAGTTGCCCGCGGCGCAGGCCGCGCCGATGCAGTAGGCCGGGCCCGTTGTACTCAGCGCGAGCGTGACTTCACCCGCGGGATTGTTGGCCACGGTGCGCGGATTGTGATGGTGTGTCCAGAACGAGAGGTCGTAGTTGTATTGCTTGACGTTGTGGATTTCGGTTTCCGTCTCCACGTTGCCGTGCTCAGTCGTGCCTACAAACACTCCTACGCGTGAGCGGTCGACGTCCCTGATATCGATGCCGGCGTCCTTGAGCGCTTCGTGGGCGCAGTAAATGCCGATGCTGCCCGCGCGCGTGCCGCGCCGGATGTCCTTGCGGCTCTGGTAGCGGGTGGCCTCAAAGTTGCATTGGCCCGCGAGCGTCTTTCCGAAGTATCGAATCTCGTAGGGCGTCACGCCGGACTTGCCATTGAGCAGAGCCTGGCGGAACTCGCCAAGCGAGTTGCCATTGGGGGCGGTCAAGCCAACGCCGGTGATCACGATCCGGGGCAGGTTACTCACGCTCGCCTCCCTTGCGGATCAGCTTCATGGCCTCGTTACTGAGCTTGGCGCCCATGCCCATCATGCGACGCATCAGGCGCGACAAGCGAGTGTCAGCGTCCATGCTTGTGCCGTTGGCAGTAGTCACAAAAAACTGGATGGCGCCCTGGGCAATGTCACTGGTAGTCACGATGCTTTGAAGCGTTTCCACGCGGGGGTCGCGCGCATCGCCGCGCTGCACCATGCTCAAAGCCGCGCGGGCGGACTCTTTGAAACGCTCGATGGCGACCTGCTCGCGACGGCGGAGCACAGTGGCCACGATGCTGAGGGTGTCGCTCACCGGCGAATGCAGCTGGCAGCGATGCGTGGGCGAGAATTCGCTCGTGATCGCGCCCCACTCGCGCAACTCCGTGAGCGCTTCGCTGGCTGAGCCAATACTGATGCCTAACTGTTCGGCAATCTCAGCCAGTGATAGCGGCCTGCCCGCAAGCACCAGCATGCCCCAGACGCGGCCCTGCCGCTGCTTGAAGCCGATCGCCTCGAAGAAGGTCTCGAACTGCGGAAGGAACTCCCGCAACTTCTCGTCCATCGGTGCTTCAGTCTTGGTGGGCGGCATGTTGAGCCTCCGTTTTCACGTAATCGTCCAGCGCTTCCACGCCAAAGCGCCTGGGCTCATAGCCCAGGTCTTTGCGGGCGCGCGAAATGTCAAACCAGTGGCTCGTCGCGAGGTTCTCCGCGACAAAGCGGGTCATGGGCGGCTCCTTCGAGGCGCCGAACAGCCCGTAGAAGAACTCAAGCACGGCCCCGGCTCGGTAAGCGGTGACACGCGAGACCTGGCGCGTGATGGGCTTCAAACCGAAGCGCGAGATCAAGGCATTGATCCAATCCCAAAGCAACACAGCCTCGCTTGAAATGAAATAGGCCTTCCCGGCCGCCACCTCGATTTTCTCAAGGGCCAGCAGGTGCGCGTCGGCTGCGTCCTCCACGTGGGTGATATCGACCTTGTTTGTGCCGTCACCCACACGCTTGAGCTTCCCCGCCCTCGCTCGCGCAAGCACCCGCGGCACAAGGTGCGGGTCACCCTTGCCCCAGATGAGGTGTGGCCGAAGTGCCACTGTTCTCAACGCGCCCACGCCGTTGGCCGCGAGTACCTCTTTCTCTGCCATGCATTTGCTCTCCGCGTAATGCGTGAGAAAGCGTGTGGCATAGGGCGTATCTTCGTTGGCGCCCTCCAGCGCCATCGCGCCAAAGACGACGCTGGGTGTGCTGGTGTAGATGAGGCTCGTCACGCCATGGGTGTGGCAGGCAGCCAGCACATTCTGGGTGCCGCGCAGATTGATGTCGAAGTATTCGCTCCGCGAACCCCAGACTCCGGCCTTGGCCGCGACGTGAAAGACCGCATCATGTCCGGCTATGGCCGCCGAAACCTCAACGGCATTGCGGAGGTCGCCCTTGGCCATCCTCGGGTTGCGCGACTGGCGTTTAAACCCCTTCTCAAACAGCCCCGTGCGATCAGAGGTCGCGATAGCAGAGTCCGAGTGCGAGGCAACGCTGCGTGCAAAAACCGTGACTTCATGGCCCGCATCGACCAGGCGCTGCACGATGCGCGCACCAAGAAAGCCGTTGCCGCCGGTGACGAGAATTCTCATGCGGAACCGCCTTTGCCGCCCACTGGCAGAGCGTGGCGACGCGCGAGTTCGATGCGGTCGATCTTGGCGTTGTGGCGCACGTCGAGGGGAAAATCGTCGTCAAAAATGATGCGGGCAATGCCGCGCGTTACGGGACTCCGTGCCGCCAGCTCCAGCACGGCCTTCTCGCGCGCGGTGACCTCCGCCCACACTTTCGTGACCGGTACCCCCGTTACCGGCGCGATATCCACCACGACGGCGGGAGTCTGCTCGGCTGCGCCCACGGGATAGCCGATCAGCGCGCTGCGCAGAACGTGCGGCATGGCGTTGAACACGCCCTCGACCTGGTCGGGGTAGAGCGGGCCAGAAGGCGTGTGCACGACATGATTGGCGCGGCCGCAGAACCAGAGGTTGCCCTCGGCGTCGAAGTAGCCGACGTCGCCCATGCGATGATACGGGTCCGGAGTCCGAAGTCCGGAGTCCGAGGTCGCGGTTAACTTGGATGCAGCCGTCTGCTCAGGCCGGTTGAAGTAGCTGCGCGTTGTCGTGGCACTGCTCACAATAATCTCGCCGATTTCACCTACGGGCAATGGCACGAAATCCTCAAGTCTTTGACTCCGGACTTCGGACTTCGGACTCCGGACGATTTTCACATCCACACCCGGCAGCGGCTTGCCCACACAGGTGCCTTCGCCGGACTTCATGCGCGTGGCGAATTTCTCGAGCAACGTGCGGCCGTCGATGCATGCCACTGGCAGTGATTCCGTCGCGCCATAGGGCGTAAAGACGCGGCCATTGGGCAGGAGTTCGGCGAGCGCTTCGTGCGTCTTGAGCGGCACGCTCGCGCCGGCGATCAGGATGCGGCGCAGTGACTCGGGAAACTTCCGCCGTTGCGCTTGCAGCCACGGCGCGACACGCGCCCAGACTGCCGGCGATCCAAACGTAAGCGAGGCTTTGTGCTGCTCGATAGCCGCGACGATCTTTGCGGGGTCGCACTTGCCCGGCTTCGAGAAATCCATGTCCGGAAGAACGATGGTGCAGCCCATACCCACGGTGAAGAGCGCAAAGAGCGCAAAGCAGGGCACGTCGATTTCACCTGGTTGAATTCCAAAGTAATCGCGAATCGCGAGCACCTGGCCGTCAAACATGCCGTGCTCGTACTCCACGCCCTTTGGTACGCCCGTTGCGCCGCTGGTGAACAGGATCGCGGCCAGATCGTTCCCCTGCGTTCGCGGCGCCCTGTAGCTTGACGCGTCAACACTTGCGAGCTGTGAATAGGTCTTGCCGCCCCAAAACCAGCGTCTGCCCACCGTTACCCGTTTGGTCACGCTCGCAAAGGGCTTGCGGAAAACCTGGCTGAGCGCGTGCGCCGCCGAAATACCGATCAGCGCTTCTGGCTTTGCCTCGCCGATGCAGGCAAGCATGTTCTTGCGCCCCATGCCGGGATCGACCACGATCGGCACCGCAGCCGCGCGGAACAGCGCAAACACCAGCGCGACGAACTCAATGCCCGGCCGCACGGCCAGGACCGCGCGCGTGCCGTTGCTTATACCGTACTGCGTCAGGCCCGCAGCCAGCGCGTTGATCGTGCGCTCCAGCTCGCCAAACGTGATGCGCCGCCCCGTCGCCTGCTCGATGATCGCGGTGGCGTCCGGCCGCATGCGCGCCTGCTCCGTGATGTGATCGCTCACGTTGCAACGCTTGCCAGTGGCAGTCTCCGAGTGCTGGATCGTCGCGATGCACTCACTCATGGCGTGGTCTCCATGAACCTGCGCATCAGCGGCAGAATCTCCTCGTGCACATCCTCCAGCACGAAGTGGCCAGCGTTGGCGAAGCGGTGAACCTGCGCGGCCGGGAAACGCTGCTTGAAGCCCTCAAGGAAACTGTCGTCGAACACGAAATCCTGCGCGCCCCAGCAGATCAGCATCGGCTTCTGCGTCAGCCTGGGCAGCGCTTCCTCAATCGCCTTGAGTGTCGCGTAGGTCGGGTGCGAAGCGCGCATGGGGATGTCCTGCACGAAACGCAGGTTCGCCACGCGGTCGTGCCAGTTTGCGTAAGGCGCAAGAAATCCGTCGCGCGCTTGACGCGTCAAGCCTTTGACTGAACAACGCGCAATGGCACCGCGCACAAACGCATTGAAGCCGCGAATGGCCAGCGCGCCGAAGCCCGGAATCCGGCACACTGAAATGCTCAGCGGAATCCGGCTCGAAGTGAATGCAGCGGTGTTGAAAACGACAAACCGCTTGATCAGTTCCGGTCGGCGCGCCGCAAGGCCAAATCCAATGGCTCCGCCCCAGTCATGCACGCAAAGAGTTATCTCGCGCAGGCCCAGTGAGTCCACCAGGCGCTCAGCGTTGTCGATGTGCTGCTTGAGAGTATAGGGGTAATGTTGCGGCTTGTCGGAGTGTCCGCAGCCCATGTGGTCGGGCGCCACCACGCGATTCTTACGCCCAAATTCCGCTATCACCTTCCTATACAGGAAGGACCACGTGGGATTGCCGTGTAAGCAGAGCAGCGTATGGGTCGCAGGCGCCTCCGTGTTGGGCGACTCGTCGACGTAATGCAGCCTGTGCCCCCCAACGTCAAGCCAGTGGGGCGCAAAGGAATACTCCGCGCGCCATGACGCGTCTGCTCTGCGTTCGGCTGTCACGGACGGGCTCACCACTTCACTCCCAGGTTTGCGCACACCAACCCGCTGCCAATGCCAAGCAGCGCCACGTAGTCGCCCTTTCGAAGAGGCGAATCGTGGCTCGCCCCTGCCGCAAGCGAGAGCCCCACGGGCAACGCCGCGCTTCCCGTGTTGCCGAGGAATTCCACCGTGGGAAAATCGAGCGCAGGGTCGAGCTCGAGCGTGCTGAATACGAGCTTTCTGTGTGCCACGCCCACCTGGTGCGTGAACACGCGCTGCACGCTTGCGTTGTTCCAGCCCAGTAGTTCGCGCGTGTCGCGCCACGTGGCGGCCGCCAGCTTCACACCCTCCTGCATCAGCGCTTCGCTGTCAGTCTCCATCAGTGGGCCCAGGTCTCCCCCCACCCGCCCTTGTTCCATGCCGCCGTGGCACAAGTCGTTGTGCTCCGTCGCTGTGCGCATCACTCCACCCAGCAGTCGATGGCCGCTTTTCGAAATGCGCTCATGTGTGAGCAACATGGCCGCCCCAGCGCTGCCAATGGTCAGCGAGGCGAAGCTGAGTTTCGAATTCTTGCGATTGATGCCCGGGTCTTCATTCAGACGCTTGATAGTCGCCTCAACGAGCGGCCCGCCGTCCTCACCGGCCACCACCAGCGCGGCTTCGATGTTGCCCAGCTCAATCATCGTGGCGGCGACCACCATGGCGTTTGCAAAGCCCAGGCAGGCATCACTGAGGTCAAAGAGGGTGCAGCGGCGCGGGAGACCGAGGCGGGCATGGACCACGCTGGCCGTAGCGGGCTCCATGAAATCGCGGCAGACGCTGGAGTGTATGAGACAGCCGATGCGTGAGCGGTCAAAGCCGGCCAGCGCGGCTTCAGCAGCCTGCGCGGCTATGTCGGACGGACGCGTACCAGGACCAAAGAAGCGGCGCTCGCGAATGCCGCTCATGAGTTCAATGCGACCTTCAGAAAAACCAAGGCGGTCGTAGCAGGGCTTGAGGCGACGCTCAAGCTCCGCGGACGTGACCACCCGCTCGGGCAAGACATGCCCCAGGGACTCAATGCATACGCTCTTGAACGGTGCTTCCAAGCAAACTTTCCACAAAGAACCAACAGTGCAAGCCCAAGCAGTCTGAAGCAGGCCGGAAGTGTGCCGACCAGCCCATAGAAGCTCAACAGAATTCGTTCGTCTGTTTCAGGAATTCTTGAAACAGACGAAGTATCTGATGCCCAATGAGTTACGCCCGAGAACCGGATTGCACACAACGCACTACAGAGCGAATTCAGAAGTAGACAGTGCGTCAGACTGTTGCTTAGAAAATGCGAAGCGCGCACACTGACATTTCCATGACCCTGAGAAGAAGTGACTTCATCGTTTCCAGTCCCGCCATTGCCCGGGCTCTGGAACTCGCTTTGAAGGCCGCGCCCAGTCAGGAGCCTGTTCTCATCTACGGAGAAACCGGCACAGGCAAAGGCATGCTGGCGGAGTGGATTCATCAGCGCAGCCAGCGGGAAGGCGCCTTTGTTTCGGTCAATTGTTCGACCTTCAATCCCAATCTTTTTGAGAGCCACCTCTTCGGCTACGTCAAGGGCGCCTTCACGGGGGCGGACAAGGACACCTCAGGACTATTTGAAGCCGCTGAGGGTGGCACCCTGTTCCTGGACGAAATCGCCGATACGCCGCTCGAGGTCCAGCCGCGGTTGCTAAGGGCCATCGAAGAGAAGCTGGTACGACGCGTCGGCAGCAGCAAGGAAATTGCCATTGATGTGCGTCTGGTCTGTGCGACGAATAAAGACCTGAAGGCGGAGATTGCCAAGGGCAAGTTCCGGGAAGACCTCTTCTATCGCATCAATGCCTTCATCGTTCACCTGCCACCCCTGCGCGAGCGCGTCGAAGATGTGGAACAATTGGCCAACCACTTCCTGACCGCCATCGCCGAGGAGCACCAGCAAGCGGCCAAGCCCCCTGAGCCCGAGGCCTTGGCCGCCATCCGCAGCTACGGATGGCCCGGCAACATCAGAGAATTGCGTTCGGCCATGGCTTACGCCGTGGCATCGGCTGGCAGCCGCGCGACCATCGCACGGCGAGACCTGCCTCCCCCGCTGGACGGCGGAACAGCCGTCACCCCGCCTCCGCCGACGCGATCGGAGCCCGAGCACGTGCGGCTTTTCCGTCGCATTTACACACAAAGCCCCACAGACCGGCACGCTTGGGCCCTGTTTCTTCTGAGCTGGCAGCAGGTGTTGGGCAACGTCAGGTTCTCGCGCCGCGACATGGTGGAGGTCATGCGCGCCGTCAGGGGGCCCGATCCGACAGACAACGCACTGGCCAACGAGTGGCAGCGTCGTATCAAACCCATCGCCGTTGAGCTGCGTCTGATCACCGAAGATGCCAAAAAGCTGATCATTGAACTGGAGCGCTGCCGCGCGGTTCTTCAATCAGGACCGCTGTCAGAGGTCACGGAGCCCGACGAAGCCCGCCCCACTGTGAGGGTCATGCCCTCGGCCAAGCGTTCGTCGTCTAACCGGCTCAAGCGCACTAACCTGCCTCCGCCTCGCACGAGCTTCGTGGGTCGCTCCAGGGAGATAAACGATCTCATGGCGCAGCTCGCTGCCGGGCCGGGCATCACCACGCTGCTGGGCCCCGGCGGCACAGGAAAAACGCGCCTGGCACAAGAGGTAGGCTGGCAGTTGCTCGACCGCCTGCATGGCGGCGTCTGGTTTGCCGATCTCACTGAAACGCGCAATGTTGAGGGCGTAGCCTACGCCGTCGCCCAAGCCCTGCGCGTGCCCTTGACCACCAGTGAGCCGCCTGAAAGCGCTATTGCCTCGATTCTTGAAAGCCGCGGCGACTCCCTGCTCATTCTGGACAACTTCGAGCAGGTTGTAGACGCGGCCAAGGCCACGGTGGCGACCTGGGCCCAGCGAGCGCCCCGAACACGCCTGCTCGTGACCAGCCGGGCCCTGCTCGGAGTCGAGGGCGAGCGCGTCATGGAGCTCAAACCATTGACGTTCCCGGCGCACAAGGCCTCGGCCTCCCTGACCCGCGCGCAACTGGAGGAGTTCGACGCCGTGCAGCTGTTCGTTGACCGCGCGCGACTGGCCAACCTGAGCTTCAATCTGGATGACCGTAACGCGGCATCCGTGGGCGAAATCTGCTCGATACTCGAGGGCATGCCACTGGCTATCGAGCTTGCTGCCGCGCGCGTCTCGATCATGAAGCCGGAGCAGATGCTCCTGAGGCTTGATCAGAAGTTCGACTTTCTGCGCACGACCCGGCGTGACTTGAGCGAGCGGCAGCGTTCGCTCATGGCGACAATTGACTGGAGCTATCACCTTCTCACTCCGGTGGAGCAGCAGGCCTTTGCCCAGACGAGCCTATTT
>JAANMV010002775.1_pt1 | contig 16226 bp, 11 predicted proteins | sample 7279661 | NCBI WGS metagenome assembly JAANMV01 (sample SAMN14094540, study PRJNA606508) | bioreactor metagenome | isolation source: A lab-scale SPAN reactor treating ammonium-rich wastewater day 121 | place: Ireland: Galway | collected 2017-05-16 | reverse complement strand
TCGCCCAGCCGCATGCCCGTGCCCAGCGCCAGCACGAAGAACGGATGGAGCCTGTGGCCCCGGGCTTTGCCGAGAAACCGCCTCGCTTCGGCCGGGCTCCAGACTTTCATCTCCTTGGGCCGCGTCCTCGGCGTCCGGACCAGGGAGGCCGGATTCGAAGGTAAGACTCCCCAGAGCACCGCCTGCCTCAGGGCCATCCGCAGGGTGCGCAGGGCGGTCGCTAGGCTCTTGGCGGTGCTGAGCTCGTGCTCCAGCCGCTCGGTCATCGCCTCCTGAATCTGGAGCGGGGTGAGGGTCGCCAGCGGTAAGTCCCCGAGGTGAGGGATCAGGTGAAGCAGCTCATTGACGTACGAACGGTACGTGTTCGGGCGGAGGTCACGCTGCCGGTAATCCAGCCAGCGGTGCAGGAAGGCCAGGAGGGTGGCTTCATCCGTGGCCGGCGGCAGGGCCACCACCGCTGCCCCCCGCCTGGACGTTCTGGCCGCCGCCGGCAGGGTCTTGAGCAGGGCCCGGAGAGCCCGCTCGGCCGCGCGATAGGTTTTGCGTGTCACCGAGCGGCGACGGCGTCGACCCGTCGCCGGGTCCTGATAGCTGGCCAGGCCTCGCCAAGCCGTGATCTTGCCTTCCACATACACGGGATGGACGCAGCCAGCCCCCACCCGGCGCCGCAGCAACTCGGCAGAAGAATCCTGTCTGGTCTTGGACACACGCGCCAATCTAGGAAGTGTCCCGAAGGGCGCGGTGTGTCTCAAATGTGTCTCCGACAGCATGGAGCATCCTTCTTCGCAAGGCCAACTTGGATTCCAGCCAGACCGCAACCCCGAAGCTTCGTTGGTCACCGGGTTTATTTCAACTCCGGCGGCTGTCGCGCTTCACCCGCAAACCATCTGTATCTGCACGCACCATGAAATTCTATGAAAACGCTGTGTCAGACGGGGTTGACTGTGTGAGCAGGCCCGATCCAGTGTGTGCTGCCCCGCCAGACCGCAGGCGGAGCAGGAGGCTTCATGACGCAATCCGAAGACCAGCTCAATCTCCATGCCGCCCGCCTCTACCTCACCCGCCTGTTGCCTCACCTGGCTCCCTTCACGCAGCGGGAGCTGCACGGGCTCACGCTCAAAGCAGGGCTGTGGTCGCTGTACCGTCAGACCCAACCGAGCGAGCCGGCACTGACGGATCACCTGCAGGCACACGCGCGGCTTCTGCGGGGTCAGGGGAGTGAACTCGACCGCCTGGAGGCCCAGCACCTGCGCCAGGCGGGTCAAGGTCCACGGCTACCGGCGGCGGAGCAAGAGAGCGACCGCGCCCCTTCCTCTCCTGCCCTAGAGCAGATGCAACGTCTCGCTCAAAAGCTCCACCTGCCCTGGTTCACGCGCCAGCCCATCACGCAGGCCAAAACCCAGGTGAGCTACCGGGTCAGCCGGTCCTTTGAACGCGCCCTGCAGGATGCCTGGAAGGACCATGCACCCATTGGCTCCTCCCGGAGTGTCCTGCAGGCGACACTCGTGCTCGCCTACCTTGGCCTCCCCGAGTTCCGGCAGCGGGTCAGACAGGTGCAGGACATCCGCTACGCGCGCATTCCAGTTACCGTGATCTCCGAGGATGCCAGGAACGTCGCCACGCTCCTGACCCGTCATCGGCTGCCCGCTCGGGGTGCACCAGCCCTGCGCAACGAGGTGGTGCAGCTGAGTTACCGCACCACGCTGACCGCCAACGACCAGTTGCGCCGCAGCTTGCCGGCTGCAGAGCGCACGCTGGCCTACCTCCACATTGATCTCCTGGCGCTGTATCTCACCGCGCCTGACGTGCGGGTCATGATCGATGAGGCCATTGAGCACCGGACTCAGAAGTGACTGGCTCAAGCAGTTAAGAAAAGGGCTGGGTACACAGTATCCAGTCCCTTCCGTATGCCCCCATCCCCCCCATCAGAGTGCTGGAAATGGGCTTCACGAACTTCATTTGACACCTAATATTTTCACATGACACTTCCAGCGTCCTACGAGGAGACCTTCCGGAAATTCGATGCTGCCGACGGCCGCTGGATCTTTACCTGGAACTGGGCCGCCTTCTGGTTTGGCCTCTTCTGGTACCTGTACCGCGGCCTTTGGCTCAAGGCCATCATCTACTTCGTCGCCCTGCTCATCCTGAGCGGAATCACCGCAGGCCTGGTGACGCTCTTCTGCTGGGTAGGCTTCGGCGCGCTCGCCAATTACGACCTGTACCTGCTGCGGCGTAAGGGCACGCAACTGTGGAACGGCGGTGGTGTGGCACCCGATGCGGTACCGGGCGTAACCATTACCCCCACAATGCAGGCGAACTCTGCCGTGACTCGCCTGGCCGCACTGGACAAAGCGCGCAGTCAGGGCCTTCTCAGCGAATTCGAGTACGTCGAGAAGCGCCAGCAGCTGGAACTCGACGCGGAGCGTGAAAAGAAACTCGAGGCACTGGAAGAGATGCGCCGCTCGGGCATCCTCAGCCCGATGGAGTACGAAGCGAAGAAGCGCGACATCATGACCATGACCGCCGTGCCCGTTCCAGCCTGAACCAGACCGGACAACCTTTAAGGAGGGCCCCAGACGGGGCCCTCCTTACTCTTATTCCGGCAGCTCCACCAGCGGGCCTCCTTGCACGGGGCGCAACTTCCAAACGGGGCGAACCAGGAAAACAAACCCTCCGTGCTGCTCTCCGGGCGATACGTGAGCGGGGAGCAACCTGGCGGCTCCCCGCTCCTGATGAACAAACAGTGGGTCAGTAGCCCACGCACCCGTCGGCCTGGAAATCAGGGCCCTGGTTGCCTGGATTGAGGTCGGCGCTGAGGTCTGCGACCCCGTTGCCGTAGCAGGTATTGCCGTAGCCCATGCCGGTGGCGTCCTGCTTGTAGTAGATACCGCCCTGCAGGTTCCCGGTGACAGTGTTCTCAATGACGCTGGGCGACGCGGCCCCCGTCACGATCAGCCCGTACAGGCTGTTGCCCGTGATCTCGTTGCCAGCCACCTGTCCCGCGCTGCGTTCGGCCATGACCACCCCAGACTGTTTGTTGCGGGTGACCACATTGCCGGCCAGGTTGGGGCGGGCGTCTCCCCAGGCGGCAATGCCTGGCTTGTCGTTCTCGGAGATCTGGTTGGCCGTGGCGGTGCCGGACGCCCCTTCGGAGTAGCCGATTCCGTTTTCCCGGTTGCGGGTGATGGTGTTGCCACTCAGGGTCGGTGTGGCGTAATCGGTGACCCGGATACCGGCAGTCCGGTTGGCCTGAACGGTGTTGCCGGCCGCGGTCCCCGACGCATTGTCGAAGTACGTGATGCCGCTCTGGCGGTTGCCCTGGATGATGTTTCGCTCCACCTGCGGGGCGGCGGTCCCCTGGATGCCGATGCCCTGGAGGACGTTCTCCTCGATGGTGTTGGCGCGGACGGTGGGGGCTGCCGCCCCGTAGATGGTGACGCCCCGGCCCCGGTTTGCCCGGATGCGGTTGCCGCTGATGTCCGGCGTGGCCTGCCCCGCGACGTGGATGCCGTGTGCGCCGCTCTCCTGAATGGTGTTGTCCGCAATGGAGCCAGTGCTGCTGTCCTTGAGGAACAGGCCCCCATCCCGGTTGGCGGTGAATGTCGAGGCGGTGACCTGCACGCTGCTGGTGTCGCTGACGTACAGCCCAAATACGTTGCCGGTGAACAGCGTGCCTTGAATGCTGGCCTCTCCCCCGTCTTTGACCCACAGGCCGCTGCCGAACTCCGAGGTTTCGTCATCGCGCACCGCTCCGGAGAGCGTGACGTTCTCGAGGGTGAGTGATCCCCCTTCCTGAAGCAGGGCGCGGGCCGGAAGCGTGCCCGTGTGGGCGATGCCCAGGTCAGTCAGGGAGATGTTCGCCTCCCGCGCGATCACGGTGTCGGCGGCCGCGTCACTGAACAGCAGCGTCTGCTTTGCACCGGCACCGGACAGCGTGACGGTTCCCGTGAGGACCAGGGGGCCGGCAAGCCGGAAGGCCCCCCGCGGCAGCTCCACCACCCCGGAAGTCTGCGCCTGCTGAAGCAGAGCGTCGGTCTCTTCCGGCGTCCGCAGCGGAAGCGTCAGGGTGGCGTTCACCCAGCCGCGCGCTCCCCGTTCGTCGGACACCTGCAGCCACTCACCCTGTTCAAGAAGCACGCTCAGGGCTGTTCCGCGGGGGAGGGTGGTCAGGATGGCCGCCGAGTTGCTCGCGTCACTGCGCAGGTTCAGGTTCGCGGTGTTGACGATCTCGGTGCGGAGAACCACTTCGGGAACGTCTGCAGCAGGAGCGGCGACGTCGACCTGCGTTCCGGTCGTCTCCGACGCGGCCGCTCCAGGGACTTCCGCACTCAGGGCCCGCTCCCCTGCAGAGAACGTGTCCTTGCCCAGGAAGGCGAACGCGAGGCCTGCGGTCAGCAGAACCCCCACGGCGCCCAGGACGACCGGAACGGCCGACCGGGATCGGCGGGCGGGCACCGGCATGGGCGACGCCCGAAGGCCCGCCTGAGGGGCTACAGGGGCTGCCACTGGCCCAGGTGGGGGCGTGGGAGGGGACGGCACCGCCATGGGCGCGGGCGCCACCGGCTCACTCTCTGCGGGTGCCTTCACCTCCGTCACCGGGCGGAGCAGGACCTCCATAACCTCACTCGCACTGATGGCCCGCTCCGCCGGCTGGAGCCGCAGACCCTCGGTGAGGGCAGCGGTGACCTGCGGGGGCACCTTCTTCCCCGGCTGCGCCAGGGGAACTCCCTGCTGGCGCGCACTGGCCGGAGGCGGGCTGATTCCCGTGATCGCTTCCAGCAGGGTGGCGCACAAGGCGTACACGTCCGTCTGAGGGGTGTACTGCCCACCGGACATCAGCTCCGGGGCCGCGTAGCGGGGATCCACCGGTCCAGCCTCACGCAGTTCCGCCAGGGCGCGGGTGGCCAGGCCGAACTGCCCGAGCACGAGCTTTCCCTGCCGGTCGAACCACAGGCTCTCCGGAGAAATCCGGTGGTGCAGCAGCGCCTGACTGTGCGCCGCCGCCAGGGCCTGAACGGCCGTGCGCACGAGGTCCAAGGCGGCGTCCGGCGGAGTCGCCGCCCCGCTCAGGGCTTCCCGGAGGGAGGTCTTCAGCTGGTCCTCGAACACCACGACCTGCCAGTCGGCCTCGTCGAGGATGTCGTTGACACGCACGACGTTCGGGTGTTGCACCTGGGCCAGAAGCCGGGCGTTGCGGGTGAACGCCTGCCGGACCCGGGTGCCGGTGGGGGTACCGGCATGCGGGGCGTAGAAGACGTTGAGCAGCACCGCCTGGCCCCAGTCCGTCACGCCCCGGTACAGCTGCTCGTGCAGGCCTCCCCGCACGAGCGCGGTGATCGTGTACCGGTCGGCCAGGCGCGTGCCTGGGGTCAGCTGTTCACTCATCGTCTTCCTCCTGCCAGAACAGCTTGGCCTTCTGTAGGCCCGCGCCCGCACGGCGCCTCTGAAGAGCAGCGTCGATCTCAAGGTGTTTTAGGCGTCTTGCGAAGACCACAGCTCTCGGAGTGGTCTCCGGGTGCTCGATCACGGCGCGCAGGACGCTCAGCCTGCTAAAGGCCTGAGAGGAGGCACGCCCTTTAGACCACTTCTTCCAGCGGAGAACAGGCTGCTTGCTCTTTAATGGCGTCTTCTCCAGCAAACCCCAGATACGAAGGAAACGGGCGTAGGCGGCGTCGTACGCCAACTTCTCCAAAACCTTTCCATTGGCGTTGCTGCTTCTGGCAATCTGCTCATGGAGCTTGGGGTTCGAGAGCAGGATCATCAGAACGTCGGGGGTGGCTCCAGGGTTCCCCAGCACCCCTGTCTGCACTCTCCCATCTGCATCGCGCGCCAGTTGCAGCAGTGTGGGCAACGGAGTCAGCGGATGGTGGGCAACGGCTTCCCGTATGGCTGCCTTGGCGTGTTCCCCCAGGCCTACCAGGATCTCCGGAGTCACATTTGGATGCTGAATGATCGGCTCGATGATCCCCTCGTCTTCACTGGGGTTGTTGACCAGGATCATCATTGTGGAGACCGTCAGATCTGGGCGCGAAACCAGCGACTGGCGAATCTTGGCGCTTACATCATTCGCCAGCTGATGCTGAACAAACGCAGGCAACCCGCCATGGGTGGAGACCTCCCGCTGGGCTATTGCCTCCCTGATCTTCTCTTCGCGGTCACATGCGAGCAGAAGAAGGGTGTCGGGGGCAGTATTCGGATGTTCTGCCACAGCTTTCCGTACCCTGGGGAAGTCGCTCAGGCTCAAGGCGTAGAGCGACTCCGGGGAGGCGTCCGGATTTCGCGCTTCCTGGAGTTCAAGGTCGTGCAGTTTCTTCTGCACTTCTCCGGCATACCGGGGGTGGCGCCGGATGTCCGGGCGCAGGGGTTGCTCCGGCAATCGCCGTTCCAGCGCGGCGCCGGGTGCAGCCGGGTTCAACACCACAGAGAGCCGCACGTCATGCAGAGGATCGTCACTGAGTTCCTCGAGGACAGGGGCGGGTGCATGCTCGTTGCGGCTGAGGGCCTGCCGGACGCGGGCGTCGTGACGAGGGAGGAAGGCGAGCAGGTCGGCCGGGGTTTCCTCGTCCAGCGCCTTGGCGATTAGGCTCACGCTCGGCGACGTGTCCTTCACGAGCGCCTTTCTGGCGAGGTCAGGCAGCTCGCTGTGCAGGGCGGCCTGCGCGCGGATCAGGGGGTTGCGGTCGGCGGCCAGCTTCTCAAGGACGGTGGGCGGCGTGCCCTGCGTGTTCGCCAGGGCGAGCTTGACGTGCCGGCGCCGGGTCGAGAGGGCTTCCTGCGCCCGGTCCGCGGTGATGACCTGCGTCCGGAGCCTCGCCACCACGTTGACGCGCTCGTTGGCATCGGCAGTGAGCTGCTGGAGGATGTCGAGAGACGTGAGCCCGTGGGCCGCGACTGCCTCGCGCGTGGCGAAGCGCTCATCGGTGGCCAGGCGGGCCAGGGCCTCCGGAGGGGTACTCGGGTTCCGGGCGACCTGGGCGCGGACGGCCGGGTCACCGTCGTCGGCCAGGGTGACCAGGACGTCCCCGGGGGTGTTGGGGTGCGCGGCCACGTGCTCTTTGATCGTGATGTGTTCCTGGTCGCCGGCCAGGCGGGTGAGTTCTTCCGGTGAGGCAGACGGGTTCTCCGCGACGGCGGCCCGCACCCACCAGTCCTCGTCCTCGCTCAGCTGGGCCCGGGCCGGGTCGGGCAGGTGGGGGTTCCGGGCGACGGCGGCCCGCATCTCCCATTCGCCTTGCCGGGCGACGCGGGTCAGCGTCTCGGCATCGATCGGGTCTTCTTCCAGGCGTTTGAGGAGGGTCTCCTTGGCCTGACCGTAGGGCGCATGTTGATCCAGCCACATGAGCAGAGGGACTGGCGTCTGCGGGTGACGGGCCGCCAGCCGCTGCAGTTTGCGGTCGTTCTCGATCAGCAGCGACTCTTCCCGGCTTAGCTCGAAGGGCTCCTTGCGGTTGCGCAGCTTCGCCCGGACGTCTTCCGTGGTGGGCGGGGCAACAGTGGCGGCGGCCGTGGCGCCAGGGGCCGGTGTGGCTTGAGCGGTTGGGGGGGGAGCTGGGGGAGCCGAGGCCTGGGGTGTAGCCACTGGTGCAGGTGCCCCCTCCTTGAGCATGGCCCACGCCCTGCGCCGAACGAACCAGGGGACACTTCTGTTGTTCGCCAGATACTGAAGCAGACCGGGGGTCTGCTGGCCCTGAACGAGCAGCCAGTCCGCCGAACGGTCTTTCCGGTGGGCCAGCACGACCTTCGTATGGCCGCTCATGACGAGGTGGATAAGGACATCGTTCGGCGTCCAGGGGTGCTGGGCCGCGATGACCTGTGCCGTCGGCCCCAGGTGCGCCAGGACCTTCAGGTGCTCCGTCACCAGGTAGGTCGGCCGGTTCTCCGCCAGCTCAATGAGCTGCAGAGCAGCTGCCGGGCACCGGGGGTTGGCGCGCGCGGCCTTGCGGACGTCGGCGTCCTGATGGGTGGCCAGTTGCGCCAGCCGGACGGGATCGGTGGCGTCGCTGACCGCTTCTTGAAGGGGGGTGAGGGTCGCCATAGGTCAGGGGGCGACGCTCTTCTGGGCGTACTCGACGACGATCTCCACGCGTTCGTTCTGGGGATCGAACTTCTTGCCGTCGTAGGGGGTCTGGCCCCCACGGGCGGCGACGGCGAGGCGGTTGGGTGTGATGCCGCCGCGGAGGTAGAAGGCTTCGGCCACGGCGCTGGCCCGCGCGGCGGACAGGCCCCAGCGTTCGGGGGTGTTGGGCTTGGACGTCTGGGTGTGCCCCTCGATGCGGACGCGTTTCCAGTTCACGCCCTGGGCGCGCAGCACCCGGGCGAAGTTGACGAGGGCGGTCTGTCCCTGTGGGGTGAGCTCGGCCGTGTCGCCCTTGAACATGTTCTGCGACCGGAACACCCACCGCTGGGCGCCCGGGGGGTCGCTGCGCTGCGCGGGGGACAGCAGCAGGGGACGCACCGCGAGCGGAGCGGACTTCACCGCTTTGACGACCTTCTCCTGGGCGTTGCGGTAGCGGACCTGTTCCCACCCGGCCTGACCGACGGCGAGGATGCCGCCCAGGAAGAAGATCAGCACGAAGATGACGTTCAGGGTCAGGTCGCTGAAGGCGATGTAGGGGTTCGTCTCGGGCTGGAGTCGGGATTGCCTCAGCATCAGGGACCTCTAGGACCGCGGCTCAGTCGCCACTGGCGACTTCCGCAGTGCTGCGGGTCAGGGCGCGGGTGAGGTGCTCGAAGTTCCGGTCGAGCCTGGCGGCGTAGTTGCTCTGCTCCACCCGCACGTTCTCTCCGGCTTCCTCGAACTTCCCGGCGGCGCGGCTCAGGGCGTCGCCGACGACGCCGACCCGCTGGAGGAGGGTGCTGGTCTGTTCGTTGACGGTGTCCTGAAGGCTGCTGATCTTCGAGGACTGCGCGCTGAGCAGCGTCTGCATCTCGTGGCTGCTGGTGCGCAGGGACTGGGCGGCGCCTTCCTGGGCTTGCACGAGTTCGGTGACGCCCCGGCTCAGGCCGGTGGTGAGTTCCTTGACGGATTCGTCCATGCTGCCGAAGACCTTCTCGATCTGGGTGCTGGTGCTGGAGAGCTGCGTGAGGCTCTGCCCGAGGGTTTCGCCGGCCTGGCCGAGCACGGTCTCCAGTTGCCCGGCCACGTCCTGCAGGCGCTTGTGGATGTCCTGGAAGCTGTTGCCGGCGTCGCGCAGGTAGCGGCCCATGCGCTCCATCTGGGACGTGATGGCCTTCGGGAAGGTGGCGGGGACGAGTTCGGCGTGCACGAAGGCGCTGAGTTCGTCCTGGAAGGCCTCCTGTTCCCGGGCGGCCAGGGCGTAGACGATGCCGGCCGCCAGGCTCAGGAAGATGCCCCAGAGGCTGGCGCCGAAGGCACCCTGCATCACGGTCATGGTGTTGGCCAGCGCGTTGGCGAGCTGGCCCGGTTCCGTCGCCTTGGCGGCATTCTTGATGGGCTCGACCAGGGTGGCGATGGAGCCGGCGAGGCCCATCACGGTGCCGAGCAGACCCGAGACCATCAGGAGGTTCGGGATGTTGCGGACGCTGGCCAGCCGGGCTTCGCTGTACACGCTGACGGCCGAGGCGGCCGCCTCGATGTCCGGCGAGGCCAGGCCGCGGGCGCGGGTCACGGCGATCACGGCCTGCTTCACGGCGCTGCCGGCCGGGAAGTCGCGCACGGCGCTGAGGGCGTCCTCGGCGACCTCCTCGGAGTCGGGCGGGTCGTCCGTGTCGAGGGCGGAGCTGATCTTCTGCCGCACGATCTGGAGGCGCTGCAGTTCCAGGGCGCGGTTCGCCCTGGATTTCATCAGGGCCAGGACGAAGTACACGCTCATCGGCAGCATGAAGAGGAAGAAGACCAACCAGCCTTCGGGGCGCAGCTTGAACAGGGCGTCAATGATCTCTTGCATGGCTTATCCGAGGGGGCTGTACGGCATCCCGAAGGGGTGGTTCTCGCCTTCCGGGTGGTAGCTGCACTGCAGGCCGTTCTTGATGACGTCGTCGTAGGTGTCGCCGACCGGGCCGCCGCAGACCTTGCAGTAGTACCCGGCACTCTGGGCGCTGCGGCCCTTGGGCAGCCGCTCGCCCTGGTCCTTGTAGAGCCCGTCGATGAGGTTCCGGTCGGGCGGGAAGGTCTCCAGCAGCGCCTGGCGCAGACCGTCGTCGCTGGTGAGGTGGCGCATCAGGGCGGCCTTGGCGGACGTGTCGCTCCAGTCCTGGACGGCACGCGCGGTGCCGCTCTTGAGCTCGTTGTGGAGCCAGGTGACGTAGGCCCTGCGGCCCTCGGCCGGGGTGGAGTGCTGGCCGATCACGGCCTTGGCGCGGGCGGCCATCTCGCTGTCGAGGAAGGTCGCGGCGTTCGTCAGGCTGCGGCCGGGGCGGGAGCTGTCCTTCGTCTCGAAGGCGAGCTTGCGGGCGGCCTTGCCGAACTTGCCGGGGAACTTCCGGACGCGTTCGGCGGGATCGTTCGGCTCGCCCGGCTGGAGCGGCCAGTCCATGACCAGGTGGCCGCCCTCGAGGCGGGTCACGCCGTGCAGTGCAGACAGGAAGACGAGCTGCTCGGCGGACTCCAGCTTCGCAATTTCCGCATCGTTGATGGGCGTCCAGTCGATGTCGCTGCGCTTGCGGGTGAAGTAGGTGTTGAAGCGGGTGGGCTGGCTGTAGGACAGCTCGCGCACGTCATCGGCGCCGCGCAGGGCGAAGCGGTACCACTCTTCGAGCATGACCACGCGGTAGGGGTCGATCCCGGGGACTTCCTTGGCTTCCGGGGACCGGTTAACCCAGGGCTGAATGGCGCGGCGGAAGTCGTCGGTCATGTTCATGCCGACCAGCAACTTGCGGCGCGGGAGGGGGCTCATGGGGTCCACCTGGCCGAGCGGCTCATTGAGCTGCATGAACAGGTTCGCCTGGGTGGCGGCGTGCATGGCCTGGCTGCTCGGATCGAAGCTGGGGCTGCGCTGGTCGTAGAGGCGGCGGACGACGTCCTTGCCGCTGCTGCGCAGGGTGTTCTCGAAGGGTTCGACCGCCATCTGCTCCAGGGCGTTGAGCTGCGGACGTTCGAAGTTGTCCTGGCCGATCGCCCAGGGGCCGAGCAGCCAGTCCGGGTCGTTGACGCCCGGGAGGATGCCGCGGCCGAGGTCTTCCCAGGAGCGGATCAGGCGGGCGGCGTGCGCTTCTTTCTGGCGATCGGTGATGGCCAGTTCCTCTTCCTTGTCGACGGTGCCGTTCGGGGAGGGCTCGAAGAGCGACAGCCCGTTGACGGTGGCGGTGTCGTTCTCGAGACGGGCGCGCGCTTCACGCCACTTGTCCGCCTGATTGGTCAGGCGTTTGCGCAGGTTCATCAGGCGCTTGGCGACCTTCTGGGTTTCCTCTTCCACGATGGTGAGGGTGCCCGCTTCGGCCTTCTGCCCGCTGCCGCGGTCCTGCAGGGCTTCGCGGATCTTCTGGTTCACGCGGGACTTCATCTCGTCGTCCAGCGCGCGGCTCAGGGCCGGCAGCAGCTGCTGCGACGCTTTGCCCTTCAGGAAGAACAGGCCCAGCAGCGTGTTCGTGCGGATGGTGTCCATCTGGTCGAGGACGCCGTTGGCGCCGCCCGTCTTCCCTTCGCCGGGTTCCCAGCCGCGCAGTTCGCCCACGCGCGGCTGCACCGCCTGCATCACCTCGAGCAGGACGTTGGGGCCCTGGTCGTAGTCCAGCAGGCGCGTGCCGATGAGCCCCCGGACGTTCCCGAGGATGCTCTCGGCGGCCTGGCGGCGGTTGTCGTTCACGGTGGCGTGCACCATGCCGCGCAGCCCTTCGCCGCGCTCCTTGTTGAACGCCGAGCGCAGTTCCTCGAGGGCCTTGCGGGCGGCGTCCGGGTTGCCATTCCGGGCGGCGCGCATGACCTCGTTCTTCTTAGCGTCGAGGTTGGCGCGGATGCTGGCACCGGAGCCGTCGAGCAGCAGCGCCTCGGTCAGCGCGGGGATGGTCAGGCCCAGGGCGTCGAGGTCCTCGTCGACGGCGCCTTCGTACTTGCGGTCCTTCCAGCGGTCCACGGCGTGCACCAGGGTGCGGTACTTCAGCGCTTCCAGGATGCGGCGCATGGGGTACTCGATGGTGGACAGGCCGAAGGTGGAGAACGCGAACGCCCGGCCCTGCTGCACGGTCACGGGACCGGCGTTGACCATGTAGGCCATGGGGTCGGTTTCCGGGACGAACACGTTCAGGAACATCCGGTCCGCGATGGCGTTGGACAGGCGGGCCAGGTCGGTCTTCTCGGTGCTGTTCGGGCGCAGCAGGTACACCAGGTCGTACGGCATGGCGTCGTCGGGCAGGATGCGCGTGCCGGCCGGTTTGTCCGGGTACTTGATGGTCGCGTACCGCTCCTTGTCGGTGTGGAGGTGGTACTGGTTCATCTCCGCCAAGGCGTGGTAGGCGTTGGTCTTCCAGACTTCCGCATCCGGGTACTGCGCGATGCCCAGAGCCGGGTGCGGCAGGGTGAACATCCCCAGGGTCTTCTCTTCCTCGTCCAGGATGGTGCGCAGCAGGATCCCGATGTCGTTGGCCGTGCCGCTGCAGGTGCCGCCGCAGAGCGTGCCCACCACGATGACCCGCACGCCCGTCTGCCCGGACGCCTGGTTCACGGCGAACTGCACATTCATCTCGAGCCCGGCGTTGTTGGCGTTCAGGGCTGTTTTGGCCTGCGCCTCCGTGAGGTTGCGCAGCCGCGCGACCCGCTGGGAGATGGAGTTCTTCATCTCGTTGTAGTTCGGCGGGTAGAGGAACGCCAGGCGCCCCACCATCCGGATGTGCCCCGCCCCGGAGTCGATGCTCTGCGCGGGCAGCTGCTGCAGGGTCTCGAGGTCCGCCCAGGCGTTCAGGGCGATGCTCGAGTCGTACAGCTCAGGGCGGTTGATCATGTCGCGCCACGCCGTCGCGGGCACGCCGAGCGTCTTGAAGTCGTCGGTGCCGTTGAACCGATTGGGTTTGGCGACGTCGGTTTCCACCGCCAGGAACTCGATCCATGGCGCGCGACTCAGGCCGCCGACTTCCCAGTCGATGCGGTCCGCGAGGGCCTCGAGAATTTCCGTGCCGGTGCTGCCCAGCCCAATGACCAGGGTCTTGAAGACCCGCATGTTCTCCGCCATTTACTTTTCCACTCCCAGCTTCGAGAAGATCGCCACGACCAGGATGGTCAGGATCAGGAAGGTCACGCTCACCGCGATCATGTAGACCAGGTCGGCCGGCCGGAACAGGAAGTAGGTGGCCGCGGCCAGGGCGACAAAGAGCAGGAACAGGGAGATCCACATCCCCTGCCGGGCCGAGGCCACCGGGGTGCGCTGTCCGGCGCCGAAGAGGATGTGGGCGAAGCCCACGGCGACGCCGTACCAGACGAGCAGCGTCAGGGCCACCGTGATCCAGAACTGGGTCTGGGTGTACAGCGGGATGATTTGATTCGTGATGTCACCGAAGTTCATTCAAAGCTCTCCTTGCATGTACGACACGTTGACGGTCCGCGTGATCTCGCGCGGGACGCCGCCGGGGCCTTTGACTTCACCACTGAATTCCAGCGGGGCGTCGGGTTGATCCAGCCGCAGGGGAATGGTGGCGGTGCTGCCGACCACCACGCGACCGGCGACACTGCTGAGCTGAATGTCCTCGCTGACGCCGCGGACCTTGATCTCCTTGCCCGCCTTGCTGAGCTCCGCCACCCGCGTGGCCGGCAGGCCCTGCACCGGGATGACGGGAAGGTCGTCCTCGGGGGTGAAGCCGGGCCCGGCGATGACGCAGAACGGGCGGCCGTTCGGCAGCTCTTTCAGGGAGAAGGAGGTGTCCCCGACGCGGAGGGAGCCTTTCCCACCGCCGCCGCTGCCCCCCAGGAACTTCCAGGCCACGGCGCCGAGCGCCGCCAGGCCCAGCAGGGCCAGCACGAACAGACCGGCGTTGCCCCCGCCGCTCTTCGGCTCGGGCTTGGCGGGGGTTTCGGGCGCCTCCAGCTGGGCGGTGCGCGTTCCGTCCGTGAGCCCAGCCCCGGTGAAGGTCTTGGGCACGAACACGACGGCCTGCATCTGGCTCTGCACGTCGCCGGTGGGCGTCTTCACCACGTAGGGCAGGTTGACCGTGGCGCCGTCCTGGGTGCCGCTGATCCGCGTCCAGTCCTTCAGGAGGGCCTGGTACGCCGGCGCATTCGTGCCCAGGAGCTTGCTGCCAGCCCCGCCGACACTGGCGGCGGTGTTGGTCAGCATGATCAGGATGGTGCTCGCGTCGTTCCCGAATTCCTTCTGGAGGGCGACGGCGGCCCGCTCGGTGTCGTGGCCGCCCACGCTGCCCACGGCCGGCGTCGTCGGCCAGATGTTCGACACCCTGGCCTTGTCGGCGGCGGCGTCGGTGCCGATCTGGAGCGTGAGCCCCGTGGGGTTGCGGTACTCCCAGAGGTTCATCTCCCACGCGCGGCCGGTGACCCGGTCCCCGGCGATGGCGTTGGCGTGGATGAACTGCGTGGCCAGTTCGCGGGCCGCCTGAGCACCCAGAGGATCGGCCTTGTAGTGGCCCGTGCTGAACGCGATGACCCAGTGCGCCTGAGTCCGGTTGAGGTCCCCGCCAGCGGAGGTCACGGCCTCATTCACGACGTCCGTGAGACGCTGAACGTCAGGCTGGATGCTGGCGCGGTCCAGTTCGGACTTCCCGGGTGCGGTCTGAGCAAGAGAAAGCCCCGAGCACAGAACGCAGAGGGCAACAGTCAGTGTGAGTTTCAAAGCTCGGGCCTCCAAAGCCTACGGGATGTCTGACAGCCGCAATAAATCGTGTGGCTATCCTGAAAACAGTATGAGTCTTGAGTTGGGGAATTCGGGACGTAACTGAGGAATGCCCCTGAATCCCCCAGAACCTGATTTGGGCCACATTCATTTTTGCTCATGAACCTTGCAAGACTCTGACAAGGACGCGGCTTCAATGGGGGAAAGAGCTTCGCTCAGAGCCTGCCGCCCGGGCATCCGCCACACCCAGGCACAGTCTCAAATGCGACGAGGCGTGGACCCGAATGCCGGGGATGCACCCGGCCCGGAACCCCGGAGGGCCCTCCGCCCACCAGCGACACCTTCCCCTGCCACACCACCCATACGCCTCCCTCCCCGAACAAGTTCCTCGGCGGTTAGCGACGCAGATAGCGCTGCGACACGTACCCCGTCAGCCCCCTGGCCTGCACTTTGCACCACCCGCCGGGGCAGCCATCCAGCAGGGTCACCGCCTGGCCTTTCGGGAGGGTCGTGAGGGCCGCCGTGCTGCTGGAGGCTCCGCGGCGCAGGTTGAGGCTGGTGGTGGTGTACCGCAGGACGCTGCCCACCCCGGAGACCGGCGGGGCCGCGGCCGAGATTTCCCGTGCGGCGGGCGCAGGCGTCGCCGGGCAGTAGGTGGTGTACCCGAGGTCCCCGCAAACGTACGAGCCCGTGTCGCTCGGGCAGGAGTGCCAGCGGTGGCAGCCGCTGCGGTGGGCCTCTGCAGGGGCCGCAAGCATAAACAGGATCGCCAGGCTGCCGAACAGCGTGATCTGTTTCATGGGTCACCCTGGCACACGTCTCAGCCCACCGCGCGCTAGGTTGCGGCATGACCGACCTTCATGAAGCCGCCCCACCTGAAGGCGAGGCACAAGGCAACGCAGACGGGCTCACAGGCTGCGTCACCGTGGATGGAATCGAAGGCAAGTGGGCCCGGGTGGAACTGCCGGACGGCACGACTGAGGACTGGGCCCTGGCCAGCCTGCCGAAGGGCGTCAAGGAAGGGGACGTCATCCGGTTGGAAGTCACGGACGGGGAGCTGGACCTGGAGATCGACCATGCCGAGACGAAGCGGCGTCGTCAGGGCGCCCAGGACCGCCTCGATACCCTGAACCAAACTGCGCCCGACGGGGAGATCACGCTGTGAAGGGAGTCTTGCTCGCCACTGCCTTCCTGGGCTCTGCTATTGCGCAGACCAGCCCAAAGCCGGCCTCCCCCCCACTGGTGATTCGGTACCTGGATGTCGGGCAGGGCGACGCCGTGCTGATCACCGCCCCGACTGGGGAGACCATCCTCTACGACGGTGGGCGTAGCGAAGCCAAAATGCGTGAACTGATCCGGCAGCTCAACGTCACCCGCGTGGACCTCGTCGCAGCTAGTCACATGGATGCGGATCACATCACCGGCCTCGTTCCAGCGGTGGCGCTGTTCAAGCCGAAGTACTTCCTGAACAACGGGATCGCCGCGACCACGCAG
>JAANMV010002770.1_pt1 | contig 16259 bp, 7 predicted proteins | sample 7279661 | NCBI WGS metagenome assembly JAANMV01 (sample SAMN14094540, study PRJNA606508) | bioreactor metagenome | isolation source: A lab-scale SPAN reactor treating ammonium-rich wastewater day 121 | place: Ireland: Galway | collected 2017-05-16 | reverse complement strand
GATTGCGGCTGCCCCCAGTTTATAGCGTATTCGCCGTGTGCGATCCATGTTTGGTTGGTGCTTGCCAGGCGGGGGAACCAAGGCATGTTGGCCGTTGGGGCCAAGTGTGAATGCGAACGGGAAACGAGTTCGGCGCGAAGGTGATGGTTGCCGGCACGCATCGTACGGATTGGCAATTAGGCTACGCTTGCTGGCAGTATCGTACCCGCGTCGACCACGCCCTTCGTGCCTCAGGGCATGCCACCCGACGCCTCGACCAGAAATCATAGTGCGCGCGAGGATTACGGACCGGAAGCGGCCGCTGGCACCTGCTTCCAAATCCTCGCGGCGTTGTCTTCACACGCAGCGGCTAGCATCTGGCCATCGGGTGAGAAAGCAATCGCAACGCGGTGAACTTGTGACAGGTCCACCGCGAAAATCTGCACCACTTGCCATTGGGAAGTCTCGATCAAGAGAATCCGATCGCTGAACAGGCAATAGAGAGCGACCAGATCACCGCGAGGCGAGACGGCAATCTTTTGCGGATAGCTTGGTGTGGTGTCGATCTGGTTCTCCAGTTCCCACGTTTGGGCATTCCAAATTTTCAGGGTCTTGTCGTTTCCCACGGAAAGCAGCCATTGCCCGTCGACGGTGAACGCAACATCTCCCACGATGGTGGAATGGGCTTCCCATTCCTGCCGAAGGTTGCCGCTGAGCACGTCCCAAATCCGGATGCACGCGGGGGCATTCTGTTTGCGGCGGTACATTCCGGCCGCGACCAGCCGATCGTTAGGCGAAAACGCGATTCCCGCGACGATTTGATCTTCGTCTCGGGAATGTTCCCACAACATTCGCGGTTTTACGTCGCCGGACCATTGAACCTGGTGCAGGCGGAGCAGATCGGTTATCGCATGCCCGGTGGCCAGCAGGCGTGTATTGCGAGAAAGACCCGCGACGCCGGGTATGCCTTCAATCGTGCGCGTTTGCATCCCGGTGTTCGGGTCCCAGGCATAGACCGGCCCATGTCCTTTTGCGGCTGTCAGCGTTCCGTCGGCGAGGAAGCCAAGGAACGAAATGTCGCTCAATGGCTCGCCAATGTTCCGCAGCTTGGCGCCGGACCGCGCGTCCCAAAGCACGATTTGCGCGTCGTCGTCTCTAATTCCAAAGTTGCTCGACGCCAGGAACTTGCCGTCAGGGGAAAACACCACGTGGGCGACCGGGTGGTCGCTGGGCAGCGTGTGAGCCAACTCGAACTCGAAGTTTACCGGCGAAGATTCCGGGCGTGGATTGTCGTCGGTTGCCTCGGTGCCGCGGCCGGGTTTGCCGGATCGATCCGAGGCAGTAACGGCAGGCGCGCCGGATGCCGGGGGCGATTCGCCATTCAGCGGTTGCGAGCCGATCTCCACGCCCGAACTGGCGACGCGGATGGAGCCGTCGAGCAATTCGACGCTGACTATCGTCGACTTGCCGTTTGTGAGTCGCAGCGACTTGGTATCGAACTCGAAGTTGCCGCGTTTGACATGAAGGACATGCTCACCCGGCTTGAGCGAAACTTCTTTTGGGTCGGCCCCTTTGAAGACGAGCTCGGTCCCTTTGATGGACACCTCGATTTCCGGGTCGTTGATCTCCACGCGCAAGGTGCCGTGAGCTGTCGGGAAGAAGAACACGACTGCCGCGAATAGCGCCAAAGCTCCGCTGGCCGAGCCCACCTGCACGCGGCGGCTGGTCCACCATGGCGATTTGCGTGGGATTCGCGGCGTTATCGGGGGCAGCGAATGCTGCGTTTTCGGATCGGTTTCGTGCTCCGTGCTGTTGAAGTTTGCGGTGGCTTCTGGCGTGGCGCGGGTGAGCGACGCGGCTTGTTTGATCCGTTGGTCTGGACGGCTCTGCGGAGCCGCCGTGCCAAAATTCCGGGAAGCTGCGGAATTCAACCCAGCCACCAATTGGGAAAGCGGGACGGCCTCGTCCAACGGCCCCGAAAGAACTGGTGATGAAGCGTTCTTTACGCGGCAGGCCTCTAATTCCGCGATCACTTGGGCCATGGACTGCTGGCGTTCTTCCGGGGTTTTCGCCACCATCTTCTGGAACACGCGGTCGAGTTGCTCGGACACGTCGGAGCGAACCGCACGCAAGCTGGGAATCGGCTTCTGCCCATGGGCCAGGATTTTGTTCATCACGCTCTGGCCTTCGTACAGTGGCGCCCCGGTCAACAGGCGATGCAGCGTGCAGCCGAGCGAATAGATATCGGCGCGGGCGTCGGCGGCTTTGGTTTCTTGCGCCTGCTCGGGCGCCATGTAGTCGACGGTGCCCATGATCTGCCCTGACTGCGTCAGTTCGTCGCTCGACCCTTGCTCGTCGGCGAACCGGGCGAGGCCCATGTCGAGAACCTTGACGGTGCCATCCTGGCTCAGCAGCAGGTTGGCCGGCTTGATGTCGCGATGGACGATGCCTTGGTCGTGGGCGTATTGCAACCCCCGGGCAGCCTGAATGACGCATTCGAGCGCCTGGTCGATAGGCAGCGGGCCGCGCTCTTTGAGGAGGGTGGCCAGATCCTGTCCCTGAACGCATTCCATGACCAGGTAGTGGTTGCCGCGGTGTTCGCTGGCGTCGTAAGCGGTAACGATATTGGTATGGTTGAGCCGCGCGGCGGCCTGCACTTCTCGATAGAAGCGGTCAACCGCTTCCTTCCTCTTCAGGGCCTCCGGCGGCAGCACTTTGATGGCGACTTCGCGCTGCATTCTCCGGTGCCGAGCACGATAGACGACGCCCATGCCTCCGGCGCCCAATTTTTCGAGAATTTCGTAGTCGCCGAACACCAGTCCCGCCGACCGACCTTGGTACACCGACGTAGCCTGGTACCGGGTCAGCTTGCCGGCGCGAACCAGTTCTTTGGCAAGCCCTTGGGCATCGCGCGGCCGCTTGCCCGACGGCAAACGCTGCTGAAATCTGGCCAGTTCTTCCGGTGAAAGCAGGCCGCTGCTGTTGAGGTTATGGGAGAACTGCTCAATCGAAATGGCCATAGCATACCCCTGGGAAGACGAAAGGTCCGATAATTGTTGCGTTCGCTGCCACGCCGCACGCAAGGCGACCGCCTTGATCGCCATGCGCCGCGGGCGGCGAGGGACAGAAGGCGTGCCAACCGCACTGGGATTTTTGGCAGCTCGGCGTTTGCCGATCGATCGCTCAAAAAATCCGCACGCAGCATTTGTCGGACAATTCTTCTTCGATCCGCTTGCGATGGTCGGCGAATGGAATTGCCCCACGACCGGTCGCCGCGATGGACGAGCATATTTGCTGGCTCGTCACAGCAGGCCTGTTCCACAATTTAACCAGTTCGCCGCGGCGATGCCAGCCATTAGTGGGGATTGAGCGGCGTAGTTTTTTCTCGCTCGAAGCAATGCGTCGTCTGCTCACGGCGGCCGCCGGAACGGTTCATCAACGAGACGGGGAATGGATTTGTGCGCCACACAGGCGGCGCGTCGCGCAGGAAAAATCCCGGCGGGAAGGGTGGTTCCCGCCGGGATTGTGAAGAACATGCCGTGAGGTACCGCTTTTACTTGGCGGCGGTTTCCGAGGCTGGGGCCGGCTTGGGCGGCTCGAAGTTGCGGATTACGGCGCCGGTGTCGCCGTTCCAGACTCGCAAGATGCTGTCTTCGCCGCCGCTGATCACGATCTTGCCGTCGGCGGAAACGGCCACCGCGTACATGTAGTCGGTGCCGCCCGCATAGGTGCGGACCGTGCCGCCGTTATCGCTGCGGCGGCGGTGCACCTGCTTGTCGCCGGCGCTGGAGACCACCTCGACGGTGGCGCCCACGAACTTGATGGCGGTGAGCTGCTTGTTGAACCCGGCAATGGTTCGCTGCTGCTCGCCGGTGTCGAAGGTCCAGATTTTGATGACGTTGTCGGCGCCGCAGGTGGCGAGCACCGTGCTGTCGAACTTCCAGGTGACGCCGAGGACGTGGTGGGTGTGGCCTTCGAACGACCGGATCATGGTGCCTTTGGCGACGTCCCAGACCTTCATGAACTTGTCGGCGGCGCCGCTGGCGAGCATGTCGCCCGCAGGCGAATACTCGAGGCTGAACACGGTATCGCTGTGGGCGTCGACGATTTCGCGGATGAGCTTGCCGTTGGCGACGTTCCAGATTTTCAATTCGCCGCTGCGCGACGGCTCGCCGCCGCCCGTGGCGAGCTGCTTGCCGTCGGGGCTGAAACTGAGGGCGATCACGCGATCGGCCAGGGGCGACTCGTCGGTGCCGATCGAGCGCACCAGTTGCCACTCGGGGCTGGTTTGCCAAACGACGACGTTCTTGTCGGCCGAGCCCGACGCGACCACGGTGTTGTCGATATAGGCCAGCGAGCTGACGGAGCCGGCGTGTCCGACTTGCACTGCCAGCGGGCTGCCGTCGGCGGCGCTGTAGGTGTGGACCAGGTTGCTGTCGCCGCCGACCGCCAGTTCGAGGCTGTCGGGCGAGAAGGCGATCGACTTGAACGGCTTTTCGCTTTCGGCGACGGTCTTTTGGGCCGCGGCCAACTCGTCGGTCAGCTTCTTGTGGTTGGCGGTGGCCAGCTCGAATTCCTTCTGGCTGGCGGGAATCAGGTCCTTGGCCTTTTTGAGGTCGGCCTGGGCGATTTCCTGGGCCTTCTTGGCCGAGTCCAAGGTGCGCTGGGCTTCAGCGAGGGCCTTGTCGGCGTCTTCCAGCGGTTTTTGGGTGGCCTTGAACTTGGTGTCGGCGTCGCGCTGTTTTTGCTGGGCGTCGGCCAGGGCCTTGTCGGCGTCGGCCTTGGCCTTTTTCAGCCCTTCGTCGTCGGCCTTCTTGTTGAGGGCCTCGACGGCCTTGGCCACGGCGTCGGTCGCCTTTTTCACTTCTTCGTCGGCGGCGGCGAGGACCTTGGCGGCGGCTTCGTTGTCGGCCTTGGCCTTGTCGGCGGGGCCTTTCTTCTCGGCCAGGGCCTTGTCGGCGGCGGCTACCGCTTCGTCGGCCTTCTTGGCGGCCTCGGCCTTGACCGGTTCGTCCTTGGTGGCGGCTTCGTTGGCGGCCTTTTTGGTGTTGACGACCGTTTGGGCCAGGTTGATGTCGCTGTTGAGCCTGGCGACAACGGCTTGCGCCCGGATGTCGCCCTTCACTTCGGCGACCTGCTGGGCATTGGTGGCGTTCCACAGTCGGGCGGTGTTGTTGGCCGAAGCCGTGGCGTAGCGCTGGCCGTCGGCGCTGACGGCGACGGCGGTGATGGGCGCGCCGTGGGTGACGGTGCGCACCGCCTGGGCGTTGGCGGTATTCCACTGGCGGGCGGTGCCGTCTTCGCTGCCAGAGACAATTTGGGTTTTGTCGCTGGCCATGGTGACCAGGGACGTGACCGGCTTGGTGTGGCCCTTGAGCTCGCTGGCCAACAGTTCCTCGGCCGGCTTGGACAGGTCTTCCACGTTCCACAGGCGGATGACTTCATCGCCGCCGCCGGTGGCAACCTGCTTGCCTTCGCCGACCACGGTCAGGGCGGCGACGGGCTGCGGGGTTTCGAGCTTGCCGGCTTCTTTGCCGTCGGCGAGGGTCCACACGCGGACGGTTTTATCGAGCGAGCCGGAGTACAGCTTGGCGCTGTCGGGCGAGAAGCCGAGGGAGGTAACGTTTTCGCCGTGGCCCTGCAGCTTGGGACCGGGCTTGCCAGCAGCGAGGTCGAACAGGGCGATTTCTTTTCCGGCGGCGGCGGCCAGCCATTTGCGATCGGGGCTGACGGCGGTGGCGGCCACTTCGGCGCCGGCGGCGAATTTATGCTGCTGCACGTTTTCGGGGCGCTGCCACAGCTTGACCACCTGGAATCCGCCCGAGGCCAGCAGGGTGCCTTCGGGATTGAAGGCCAGCGACTGGACGATGTCGCGATGGGCGACGCCGGGCTGGGAGTAGAGGCCGGAGGAAATGAGTTCGGGGTCGGTGAGTCGTCCGACTTCGCGCCCGGTGGGCACGTGGTAGATGAAGATCTGGTTGGCGCGGCCGCAGGCGGCGTATTGGCCATCGGCGGTGATGGCGGTGGCGTAAATGGGGTTCACGCCGGGTGGCAGCGGGGTGAAGACGACCTTGCCGCCGGTGACGGTGCCGGTGGCGCCCTGGTCGATCCAGAGCTTGATCAGGCCGAGTTCTTGGGGGGTGAGGTTTTTGGCGTTGGCCTTGTTGTCCTTGGGAGGCATGACGGGGTCTTCGGCGTGCGAGGCCACCTTGATGAGGTAGCTTTCGGCGCCTTTGCCGGCCTCGGCGGCGGGCCCCAGGGCGCCGCCTTTGAGAATGGATTGCGGGGTTTCGAGGACGAGATCGCTTTCGGCCTCGGTGGCGTTGTGGCAGGCGAGGCAGTTGCGCTTGAGGATTGGCAGCACTTCTTTTTCGAAATCAACCGGCTCTTCGCGTTTGATTTCGGCGACGGCGATCGGCGTTTGGGCGTGGACCACCGGCGCGGGCAAGCCCGCCAGCAGAGCCACGGCGACAAGCGAACTGGAGATGGAGTAACGCATGATGGGCAGACCTATGGATAACGCGGGCAAGTCTCAGACTTTAAAACGACGCCTCTAATCGCGGAACGCACGCCGGGAGGATGCGGGGCCTCGGCCAACGGCAGGCAGGGCTGGTAGTTGGGCGGGGCACTGGGAACACCTTTCCTCGGGGGTGGCGTGACGTTTCGCAGGAACAACAGCATCCTCGTGTGCGAGGCGGCTTACTTGGCGGCTTCGACCGCCTCGATGGTGAGCGGCAGGTTCTCCGTGACATCGAGATTCTGGTTGTTGAAACGAGCCGTGGCCTTGACCGGCAACTGGTGCGAGCCGGGCGTGGCCGTGGCATCGGCTTCTACGGTGAGCTTGGCTTCGTTCTTGCCTTTCTCGATGGTCACGTTGGCGACCTTCACGCCCTTGAGCGAACCGGGAATGGTGACCGCCAGGGTAACGGGATCTTCGTACTTGAAGAGTCGCTGGATCTTGACGGTGACCTCGGTCTTGTCGCCCTGCTTGGCCTTGGCCGCGGACAAGCTTTCGACCTTGATCGGGGCGGGGGCCACGTTGAGCACGATGGCGGACGAGGGCTCGAACACGTTGATCTTTTTGACCGCGGCGACGGCCTTGAGATCGGTGACCGACTTGGCGGCAGCCGCTTTTTCGGTTTGCAGCATTTTGAGCCGGGCGTCGGTTTCGGTTTTCACCTTTTCGGCGGCGGTGGCCGCGGTGGCCGCGGCCTCGGCGGCCGTTTTGGCGGCGGTGGCCTTTTCTTGCGCCGCGGCGACCTCTTTGGCGGCGGCCTCGGAGGCGGCTTTCAGCTCGGCCTTTTCGGGATCCTTGGCGGCCGCGTCGGCGGCGGCCTTGGCTTTGTCTTCGGCGGCCTTGAGCTGGGCGGCGGCGTCGGCGGCAGCCTTGTCGGCGGCGGCCTTGGCGTCCGTGGCTTTCTTGGCCTCGTCGGCGGCGGTTTTGGCCGCCTTGTCGGCGTCGGCGGTCAGGCCGTCGATCTTTTTCTGGTACTCTTCGGCCTTGGCCACCATTTCCAGGTTGCGCTGGTAATCGACTTGCGTGGTGGCCAGCATGTAGAACGAGAGGGGCTCGGGCAAGGCGTTGTTGAGCACCTCGACCTTGATCGTGCCTTCGCTCTGGTTGGCGTTGAGGGTGAGGTTGGCAACCCGGATGGTGTTGGGCATGCCGGTCATGGCGTTGGCCACCAGGGCCACGTTGCCTTTGAAGTTTTCGCGGCGGGTGACCTTGACGGGCACGTCGAGGGTGCCGGCCTTGGACATTTCCAACGGCTTGCCGTCGCCGATTTGCACGGTGAAGGGGGCCAATTCCAGTTCGGAAACGGCCAGCGTGAACTCTTGCGTGAGCCGCGATTCGGCGGGGGTGTTTTGCGCGCCGGGACGAACGACCGCTCCGCCGCGCGCTTTGCGGGCGAGTTCCTTGCCATCGACCTTGGCCTTGCCGACGATGCGGAGGGCGCCGACCCAGGGCTTGGCGTTTTCAGCGGCGGTGAGCACCAGCGGGGCGAAGTTTTGGCTGGGGCCGATGGTGACGGGCGGGCAGGTCACGCCGGGGGGCAGGCCTTCCACGCTGACCTCGATCGGCTGGTTGAAGCCTTCGCGCCGCAGCGGCATCACGTGGATCAGTTCGTTGCCGCCCCGGCGGAGCAGCGGCGTCCACACGTTGATGGTGTTGGCGTTGGCGGCGGGCAGCGGCGACAGGGCCACCAGGCGGAAATCGGGCTGGGCGGGACGAATGGCCACGCGGTAAACGTAGCGCGGGTCGCCGTTGTAGTACAAGTCGCGGATGAGCAGTTGATAGGTGCCATCGGCGGGGGCGGTGAAGGCGAAGCTGGGATCGTCGGCGGCGGTGTTAAAGGCCAGGCCGCCCACGTTCACGGCGTTGTCGTCGATCTCGCGGATGTCGGCGATCTGCTCGACGCCTTCGGCGTTTTTGGTGACCCGTTGCAGCAGCAGGTAGGGGTCGGTGGGGTTGCCGTAGCGCTGCGAGAAGGCCTCGATCCAGTAGTTCTCGCCCTGCTTGGCCTCGAAACGAATGTAGTCGACATCGCGCGGGCGCTGGAAGCGGCCCACCAATTCGCAAGGCAGGGTGATCTGCTGGGCCTTGGCGGCGGGCTGGTTGGGTTCGGTTTCGAGCACGATTGGGGCCGCGGCATAGCCGATGAGCACCGGGTTGGATTCGCCGGCCGGGCCTTTGATCTGGTAATGGAAGCCATCGATCCACGAGCCGGTGGAGGTGACGTAGCCGCTGGCATCGACCTGGCTCACGGCGTCGCCCGAGGGCACGTCGATGGTGACGGTGACTTTTTCGAGCACTTTGCCGTCGACGCTTTCGTCGGTGGGTTTTCCGCCGGGCAGGTTGCGGCCGTAGACTTCGAAGGTGGCCTTGGCGCCGGGGGCGGCGGCGTTGGGCATCACGAAGTCGATGTAGGGCTGCGGGGAAATCTGCAGGCGGTAAACGTAATCGGCTCCGCCGGCATAGACGAAGTCGTACAGCTTCAGCAGGTACTCGCCGTCGGAGGGGGCGGTGAAGTCGATCAACGGGTCGCGGCCATTGGTGTCGCGGTCGGAGTCGATCTGGTTGCCCTGGGCGTCGTAGAGGATGAGCGTGGCGTCGAGCGGCGAGTCGATGCGCTGGGCGCGGCAATCGATGATGAGCCGCTGCCCTGCCTTGGCGGTGAACTTGAACCAGTCGACGTCGGCGGCGGCGCCGCAGCGGCCATTGACCACGCCGAGCGGGACTTCGGTGGCGGTTTCGGGGCTGTTGTTGGGTTCGGTTTCGGCAATCTCGGGGAGACTGCTCACCGCGAACGACCGCGGGTTGGAGATGCCGAACTTGCCGACGGCGCGAACGTCGTACACGCCCGAGGGCACGCCGCTGGAGACCGAGACGATGAACACGTTGGGGACGGGCTGCGGGCCGGTTTCAAATTCCTTGGGGTCGCGGGTTTTTTGTTTGGCGGTGAGGCCGGGGTGCGAGAAGTGCAGCCGATCGGCGGCATCGAGGTCGGTGCCGGCGAGGGTCAGTTCGACCTCGGCGCCTTGGGACCCGCCGGGCGGGAAGATCGAGCTCAACCGCGTGGCGGGAAGCTGTCCCCAGGCCGTGGTACTCCAGGCCAGAGCGGCACAACAAGCCAGACAGCCAGCAAGGCCGGCAATTCGCGGGAACCATCGGGTGAAAGCCTGATGCGACATCGAAGGACTCCTTCGTCTCGAAACCGGTGCGGGCGTGTGGGCAAGCTTAGCGATCGGCGCCTGGATTGGCGGGTCAGGTTCTCCACCAGGCAGCGATCCACGGCGAGCGGGGATTGGGAAAGTTTGTAGGGCGCACAAGCGCCGGCAGGATCTGCGCCGATGGCCCCGCCCACCGGACAGACACTCCTCAATATAATCGCAATAAATTACCGATACAGCGTTCTGTTAGCAAAAAAGGACCAAACCGTTTTTCGTGGGGGCGCGGCGTCAAAATTCCGAACCAACCGGGAAGCGGCGGCCAGCGGTTGCATGCCGTTTCATCAACGGGCGGTCGGTCGTTTCGATGCGCGGTTGCATTTCAAGCTGTGTTGATTTTTGGCAACGGGCAACGCCAGGGCGGGGAGTGCGATCGAAGGTGCGGCGTCGGGCGTGGCAGACGGTGTTGCGGTGCGCGTCAAGGGTTGCGGTGCGCGGTTAGCGGTTGCTGGTGGTTGATGCCGGGCCGGCGCCTGTTCAGCGGCAGGCAGGTCGCGGGCCCCGGGCGGATTTATTTCGGCTGGGAATGTATTGACGAAAATATGCGGAGCGTTACGGTCGCGCGGAATGATTGGTATTGACGAAAACGGGGGGCGCTAGGGCCCCCCGTTCTCTGAGTTGACATTGCTCTTGCGTTCACCTGGCGTGAAGCGAGGTGTTACGCAGGGCTTTAGTGGTTGAAGAGGAATTCCTTGGTGTTGATCAGGGCCCAAAGAATGTCTTCGAACGCCACTTGTTTTTGGTCCGGGTGCTTGGCGATGTGGGCCACGGCTACCTGGACTTCGGTCGATTGGGGCTCGCGAGCGAACGCCCAAATGTAAAGCTCGCGAACTTTTTCCTCGTCGCTGCGGGTGGTGTCGGCGGCGAGCTGGCGGGCGCGGCCGCTGCCCGACGACAACTTGCCTTGCACCTCGTTGGAGTTCAGCAGGTGCAGGCTTTGGGCCAGGTTGGCCTCGGACGAGCGTTCGCACTCGCAGGCGCTTTCGGCTTGCGGGCGGCCGAACACCGTGAGGAAGTAGTTCATGCCGCCGCTATCGGGGAGCTGCACGGCCCGGGTCGAGCTGGGCAGGCCCGAGAAAGCGGTGTTGGTGGCCGTCACCTGGTCGATGGCGTCCAGCAGCACTTCGGCATTGAGGCGTTTGGGGTAGTAGCGCGAGAAGTTTTGCTTGTCGCTAGCGTTGTACTCGTTAGGCAACGAGCTGAGCTGGTAGGTTTTGCTGCGGCAGATGGTCCGCACCAGTTCTTTGATGTCGAAGCCGCTCTTGACGAAGTGCTGGGCCAGGCCGTCGAGCAACTCGGGGTTGCTGGCGGGGTTGGTCACCCGCATGTCGTCTTCGGGATCGACGATGCCGCGGCCGAAGAAGTGCTTCCAGTAGCGGTTGACCAGGGCCTTGGCAAAGAACGGATTTTGCGGATCGGCCATCCAGTCGACCAGCGCGTGGCGGGGATCGTCATCGGCCGCGAGCTGCTCGGGATCGGCGTCGAGCCCGGTGGGCACGAGCCGCTGGTTGGTTTTGGGGTTGGTGGCGCCGGCCGCACCGCGCTTATGGAAGATGCGTTCTTCGTTGGGCTCGGAACTGGGTTTGCGGCCCACCTGGGAGAAGTACGCCTGGAAGCCGTAGTAGTCGTCCTGGCTCCACTTCTCGAACGGGTGGTGATGGCAGCGGGCACATTGGATACGCAGGCCGAGGAACAACTGGGCGGTGTCTTCCACCTGCTCGTTGGCGGTGCGCACGTGCTTGTACCAGGTGACGGCGGGCTGGCGGCCGGCGTCGCCCGAGGCGGCCAGAATCTCGCGCACGAACTGGTCGTACGGCATGTTGGTATGGAAGCTGTTGCGAATCCAGTCGTGGAACGCGTAGTTGCCGCGAACCGAGACGTTGTTCGCCCGCTTGATCCGCAGCACGGCCGCCCACTTGTTGGCGAAGTAGTCGGCGTAGGCGCTGCTGTCGAGCAGGCGGTCGATCAGCTTGTCGCGCTTGGCGGGATTGGTGTCGGCGAGGAACGCCTGGGTTTCTTCGAGGGTGGGCAACCGGCCGGCAACGTCGACCGAAACGCGACGCAGGAAGGTGGCGTCGTCGCAGACATCGGAGGGCGGAATACCCAGCACTTGCAGCTTGCTGAAGACGGCCTCGTCGATGAAGTTGGCGGTCTGCGGCAGATCTTTGACTTCGACGCCCAGCGGAATGCTGGCGCGGAACACGTCGACATGACCCTGGTAGCGGGCCATGATCGCCACGTCGCCGGTGAGGTCGAGGGTTTTGACGATGCCGGTCGGCGTGCATTCGGCCATTTCCGGATCGTTGGGATCGAACTGGGCCATGCGGGTAACGTCTTGAACGCTGCCGTCGCTGTAGTGGGCGACGACTTTGATCTGCTGCTCGCCGCCGCGAATCATCGAGCGGCGCTGGGGCAGAACTTCGATGCTGGTGACGGTGGGATCGGTCTCTTCGCCGTAGGGCATGCCTTGGAGAATCCAGCGGCGGATGAGGCGATACTCGTGGCTATCGGGCTCGAGCCGCTGACCGCCACCGTGGGGCAGTTTGTTGATGGCCTTGACCAGCAGCAGGCTCTGGTCGGGAGCGGCCGGGAACAGCCGGCGGCCGCGGCCTTCTTTCACCAGGTACTCGTAATCTTCTTCGGGCTCGAAGCCGAGGAGGGCCAGCTTGAAGCCGTTCTGGCCGCTGGCCTTGCCGTGGCAACCGCCGCCGTTGCAACCCAACTTGGTGAAGATGGGCACCACTTCGTTGGGGAAGTTGATGGGCAGTTCGTTGCCGACGTGGCTGACTTCGATGGTGATTTGTCCGGTGGCGCCTTCGGGGCTGCGGGCAGTGATGACCGTTTTGCCGTTGGCGACGGGGGTGACCATGCCGGTCTCGTCCACCTGGGCGATGCCGGCGGGAGCCGTTTCGTACATCGCCTTGCGGGTGAAGTCGCGGAACTGGCCGGAGCTGTAGATGCCCGACACGACCAGTTGCAGACGGTCGTCGGCCCCGCGGAGGCGGCCGATTTCTTCGCTGCTGGCGATGATTTCTAATTTTTCGAGCTTGCCGGGATCGCCCAACCCGGGCGCCTCGGCGGCAGACGACGCCTGGGGCACAAAGCCGAGAAGCGCAGCCGCGGCTGCAAGACAAGCAAAACGCCGAAAGACCATGGTGTCCCTCCTGGAAGGGTGCTCAGGCTTGGGAGTGAATGAACGATTGCATGCTGGGGATCCCGCGGCCGATGAGACCGTGGGACGTTGTTTCGGCAGGTTGATCGCTCGCATCGTTTTCGCGCGGGTGGCGAACCGGTGCAAACACGATCATTCTGCGGCAGGTCCGTGGCAAGTCGGGACGACAAACCGGCGGGCAGTAAGCAAAAACGGGAATCATTTCAGCAAACCATCAACGGCCGATTATAACACCGCTTCAACCCTGAAACACAAGCGCGTTTCCAAGATTTTGCGAAAAAAATCGGCATCGGTTGATGCAACGACGGGCACACCGCGCTGCGTGTTGGAATTGACGCAGCGGGGGAAATGGTTACCAGGCAAAATTGAGGAAATATTCGGTTTGCCAGGGGGACGCGGAGCTTCGCCAGTACGAATCGACCGCGGCGGGCGTGGCCAGCGAACGGTTCATCGTGTTTACGCCCAGGATCGGCCCGGGTGGACTTGCGACTGTGCATGGCGAATTTCATCGCCCAGCCAATGGCGGCTGCGCGCGTTCAGATCGGATTCGCCCCGCGTGACCGATGTTTGGCTGGTGCGTGCCAGCCTGGGACAACCACGGCATGTTGGCCGTGGAGGCCCAGCGTGAATGCCAACGGGGAAAAACTTCAGCCCGAAGGCGATGGCTGCCAGCGTCCATCGTACGAATGGGGAGCCAGGCTAGGCTGGCTTTTTCTCGTTGCTTCGACCATGCGACAACCAAGCCGTCAGGGCGCGTTCCCGCTCGCCTTTGAATGTGTTGAGCAGGTGCTGGACGATGACCATCGCGCCGACATCATCCGAGCAGTCTCCGAGGTGCCACCACCACGGGGCGGCCTGTTGCGTGTCGCTCGGACCCACGGTGAGGTATCGGCCTGGCGGGAGCGGCCCCAAGGGGAGTTGGTCCGACCGCCCCCACATCCCGCAATCGACCAACATCTGGACGATGGTGGCGGCCTCGTCTGCCGAGAGCAGGAAGATCGTGCCCTGGGGGCCAGCGGCGGCGACCCGCGGGTCCGTCACGAACACGAGGGTGTAGCCGCACCCCTCCAGGGAAAGGGAGAACCGGTCCCCGGTCGCGGCCAACCACTTCGCGGCCTCCTCGGACTTGCGGCTCGGCCCTCGTTTCTGTTGTGTCTGGGCCTCCGTCGGTGAGAATGCGATGAGGGCCAGGATTGCTCCGAATGCGGCCAGGATGAGGGCCCGGTACATGAAGGTCTCCTTACGGGACTTAGGCGAACCTGGCGTAACGCTCCGCCGTCTTTTCGACGAACGACCGATGGTTTTCGTTTCTCTCCCCTTGGCCTGATTTCACCGATTCGCTGGCGCATCCGCCATTTCACTCCCCAGCCTCCATTCCATTCGGCTGCGTGGCACGGTCGGCGAGTGGATTTTTCGGGTGCCGCTAACGTGCCAGCCTGGCGCACTACGGCATGTTGGCCGTTGGGGCCCAGCGTGAATGCCAGCGGGGAACAACTTCAGCCCGAAGGCGATGGCTGCCAGCGCCCATCGTACGAATGGGCAACGGCTGCGCTGGCTGAGAAAACCCCAGGGGGTGTTACCTTTCCGGCGGCAGTCCCGAGCCGAGGCAGGCCGGGCAGGTGGTATGGGCGTCCTGCCAAATTTTTTTGCCGGAGCCATAACAGAAGACGCATCGATGGAACAACTCGCCCACCGTAGGATTCTTTTTTCGCACCTCCTCCATGCTCCGTTGAAAGACGGCGTTGACCGAATCGTACATCGCGCGTTCGACTTCCAGACGCCTCAAGTTTCCTTGCGTCTGTCCAAACAAGTCTTGAGCGCGAGCATGAGATCGTTGTTGTCGGAGTTTGTAGACAAGTTCCATGTCCCGATCGATCTTGGCTTGGTTTGTTTCCACATGCTGTCGAAGTTCGCGGAATTCTTTCACATCGGGCGCCAAGTCACATGCTTGGTTGATCAGATCGAGGCAAAGATTGGTCATTGGACCATTGCCCCAGCCATCCTTGGAACTCAACCAGTAGTCGGCTAGTCCGGCTTTCATGTACGCCCTGGTTACCTTGCCATATTTGTTGGCTTCATCCTCATCGGGGCGAAGCATAGCGGGAGGAACGTCCTCCCAGCACCCCGGACTTTTCAAGTGTTGGATTACTCGAATCGGTGGAAACGGATTATTGGGGTCCAATTTCAAATGCCGGCGCAGAGCCTGGTGGCCGCGCAAAGCCGCCGCGTTAAACCTTGTGCTGGGAACGTCGTTTTCATCCGTGAAGCGGGTGGCTTCGTCAGCAATACGTTCGTAGATTGTCAGATTGGCCTCTGCCAAACAGCGGATTGCGGTCAGAGAATCCGGAAATGCGGTGGCGTAGGCATCTGCCAAATTGAGAATGAGATAACGGCTCTTGCCATCCGCTTGGGCAAATGCCCCGATAAAAATTGCTTCGTCGGGATAGGCGACGTCCAGGCCTTTCTTGCGCAGTTCGTTTTGAGCGTTGGTCAACGCGTCTTTTACGTTCCTGGCGTGATCTGCAAACTGATCGAACAGCGTGGAGTTGTGCCCTGCCTTCTGGCCTTTGTCGATCACATCGAGTGCCGAGTCGAATCGACCCACCAATAAATACGACATTGCCGCTTCCAGGAACGCTTCTGCTGAAGGAGCTTTCGCCAATTCAAAATAGAGATCGAACATCCCCGCAGATTCCCAGCCGTAAAACGAGTCCTCTAAAAAACCCCGCGGAGCGCCGCCGTAGGTCCCTTTGATGACTTTTCCTCCATACCCCTCGTTCAAATACAACAAATCTGTCGGTTCGCCTCCGTCTTCCTCCCGCATCTTTTTAATTTCATCTTGGAGTTTCGCGCCCAAGTACGACATCGCCGCGTATTGCTTCAATTTGTCTTGGAGTTCGGGAAGTTCGGGTACCTTGTTTACCTCGCGAATCGGCAAAGCAGGCAGGCCGGCGCCCGCCTGAATATTTTCACCATTCCGAGGCCCTTGGGTTGGGTTGGGATCTGCTTCCACGCGTGGGTCTGGTTTCGGTTGTGGCGCAGGCTGAGGTTGGGGCGCAGGCTGAGGTTGTGGCGCAGGTTGAGGTTGTGGCTCGGGTGGCACCACGGATTCGGTGCAGCCCGGACACGAGGTAAAGATCGCTGCCGTGATAAGTAGCTTTGCGACCTGCGCGAAATAGCTCATGATTGTGCTCCTCCACCTCTGCACGCCTATTGACGGTGGGACCGGGGCCGCCACCAAGAAAAGCTACGACTTCAAAACTCGGCTGGGTCCGTCCGCTGCCGCCGTTTGTTGCCGCGCAGCAGTGTATACCGCTTCGGCGTCCATTCACACTGGCAAAGCCCAGTGGCACCCGCCAAGAATTGCTGTTCGCCAATG
>JAANMV010002761.1_pt1 | contig 16284 bp, 19 predicted proteins | sample 7279661 | NCBI WGS metagenome assembly JAANMV01 (sample SAMN14094540, study PRJNA606508) | bioreactor metagenome | isolation source: A lab-scale SPAN reactor treating ammonium-rich wastewater day 121 | place: Ireland: Galway | collected 2017-05-16 | reverse complement strand
CGCCTTCCTGGAACGCACGGCGCTCCGCGCGGACGCGCAGCAGGTCGCCGGCCTGCCCCTGATCGGCATGGGTGGCAGCTGCGGGAAACCCGCCTTCGCCCTGCCGTACCTGCTCACCTGGACCGACGAGAACACCCGCCGCCTGGAAGACGTGGCGGCCGAGTACGGCTGTTACGTCGAGTACGGCCTGTATCCGCACCTGAAACTGCACGACGGTGACCTGGAAGTGGCCGCCGTGCAGGACTGGACGACCCTCGCCATGGTGTACCTGCGCCCCGGGTACGAGCGCGCCGAGGAGCTGCTGGGCAGCCTCGCCGCGGCCCTGCGCCCCGACTGATCACCAGGCCGGACGGCGACGGCCTGCACTGTCACTGTCCGGCCCCGGAACACACGCCGCCCCCTTCGTCGAAGGGGGCGGCGCGTGCCGAATGAGGCGATCAGTGGTGCTCGTCGTGGCCGCCGTCTGCCGGCTGCCCCAGGTTCAGGTTCTTCACACCTGCTGGCAGGGCGCTCACTGGGGTGAAACTTACCCCGTTGGGACTGAGCCCGGTGGGAATCACGGTCACCGTCCGGCGGGCTTGCAGGTCCACCACCGCGAGCGTGCTGGCGTATGTGTTCGTGACGTAGGCGTACCGGCCGGTGGGGTCGACCGTCACGCCGTGCGCTCCGTCCCCGGTCTTGATGTCGGCCACCACCTTCAGGCTGGCCGCGTCCACCACCGTGAGCGTGTTCCCGGGCCGCGCCCGGGTGCCCTGGTTGGCCACCAGCACGAAGCGGTTGTCGGGCGTGACGATCACCTGAATCGGGCCCGGGCCGACCTTCACCTTGCCGGTGGCCTTACGCGTGGCGACGTCCAGCACCGCGACGGCGTTCTCGTCACGCAGGCTGACATAGGCGTTCTTGCCGTTCGGCGCGAACGCCACCTGGGCCGGGGCCTTCCCGACGGCCGTGTCGGCGAGTTTCTTCCCGGTCTGCGTGTCGATCCAGCTCACGCTGTTGCTGGCGAGGTTGGCCACCAGCACCAGCCGGCCGTCGGCGCTGGCCCGCAGCCCGTGTGGGGACGCGCCGACCTTCACGGTGCTCAGGGGCTTGAGGGTGCCCGCGTCGATGATGGTGACCGTTCCGTCCGCGCCGTTGGTGACGTACGCCCGCCGGCCATCCTGACTGACGATCACGTGCGCGGGAGATTTGCCGGTGTTCACCCGGCCCAGGACCTGGTACGTCCGCGTGTCGATCTTCACGGCCTGGGCGTTCTCCCCCAGCACCGCCCAGGCGCTCTTGCCGTCCGGGGCGAGCTGCACGTTGTGCGGAGCCGGCACGCCCGTGAGTGTGGTGCGGACCTTGTTGGTGGCGGCGTCGATCACGGTGAGGCTGCTGCCCGCCTCGTCCGCCACCCAGATGGCGCCGTTCAGGGCTGGGGTGGCTGGGGCGGCCAGGGCGGTGGTGAGGACGAGGGCGCCCAGCAGCGCGGTGGGGGTGTATGTGGGCATGAGGGTCTCCAGGGGTCAGGGGGAGGTCGGGAAATGCAGGGTCGTGACGCGGCCGGCAGATCTGCGTGCCCAGCCGCGTCTCCCCCACGGTAGGACCGCGGTATTCAGCTTCTGTAAAGCCCGGACCCTGCCTCACTGGCCCCCCCGGCGGATGGGGGGGTCTTTACGAAAGCTGAACATGACCGGACTACCGTGCAGGCATGAGTGCCACGCGCCCCGCCACCCGCCGACAGCCCCAGCGTACGAACCAGCGTTCCCTGGCCGGGCCGGCCGTCATTGCCGGCGCCGCGGCCCTCCTGATCGGCCTGGCCGTCTGGTCCAGCCGCGGGGGCGGACCGGACGAACTGGGCACCGCGTACGCCAACCAGGGGCAGGAGCACATCGCCGAGGGTGCCAGCCACGCGGCGTACAACTCGTTCCCGGCCACCAGCGGCCCGCACGTGGCGGCGCCGCAACCGTGGGGCGTGTTCGGCGACGAGATCGCCGAGGAGAAACTCGTGCACAACCTGGAGCACGGCGGGATCGTGATTCAGTACAACCCGTCCCTGTACGAGGGGAGCCTCGACCCGCTGATCGCCCTGCAGGCCAAGTACCCGAACAAGACGGTGGTGGCCCCGAACAGCCGGCTCACCACGGCGTTCGCCCTCACCGCCTGGAAACGGCTGTACACCCTGGACACTCTGGACGAGGTGAAGATGACCGCCTTCATCGACCGGTACAAGAACAAGGCCCCGGAGCGGATGCCGGACTGAACATGACCGGACCCTGGGAGGGGTCAAGGTCCGCCGCGGCGCAGGCGGCCGGAGCACCTCAGTCCCAGCGTGCCATCCGCCACAGGCCCCACCGCGCGCCGTCGTCCACGCTCCTGGATTGCAGTGGCGTGGACGACGGGTTCACCACGGCGGTCGTTTCTGGCTGGCCGCTGTTCAGTGCGCTTTGAGCCAGCCCTGGAAGTCCTGCATCTCTCCCGCCTGCGCCGTCACGATGCGCCTGGCGAGGTCCAGGACGAACGCGTCCTGCGTGCGTTGCAGGGCCAGGTTGGCTTTCTCGTTGGCGGCCGCGTGATGCGGGATCATCCCTTCCAGGAAGGTGCGCTCCGGCGTGCTGGACGCGCGGATCATGGCCGGCATGTCCATCATGCGGTTCATCTGCATCATGCGCGTCATCATCTGGTTCGGGCCACCGTACGCGCGCAGCCGGGCCTGCATCTCGGCGATCTCACGGGTCTGGTCCGCGATGATCTGCGTCGCCCAGGCGCGCACCTGGGTGTCCTGCGTGCGTTCCAGAACGGCGCGGCTGCTGTCGATCGCCCCCTGGTGGTGCGGAATCATCATGGACATGAACGCCCGCTCGAAAGACCGTCCGCTCAGCCGGGCGAGGTCGTTCATCATCGGCATCATCATGGCGCGCATGTCCAGTTGCATCTGCAGGCCCATCCGCGACAGGCCCGGCACGGAAGCCGACGACGTCATGGGCAGGGTCATGTGCGTCATGCCGGGTATGCCCATGCCCCCCATCCCGCCAGCCTGGGCGGGTCCCAGGGAGAGCAGGGCCGCGGTGAGCAGCGCGCGCCTCATGCGCTCACGCTCGCGAGCAGGGCCTGACACGCCTGCTCGCAGCGGCGGCAGCTTTCCGCGCACACCGCGCAGTGCGCCATGTCCATCTCCTGCGCGTGCCGCTCGCATTCCTCGGCGCAGGCCTGACAGGCGCGCAGGCAGGCGTCGAGCTGGGCGCGCATGACCCGCGCGTCCCCCTGGCCGGATGCGGCGAGCACCTGGGCGGTCGCCCGGCACACGGCCGCGCACTGCGTGTTGAGGGTGATGCAGTGCGTGAGGTGGTGCAGGTGCTCGCGCTCGTTCAGGCACGCGTCAGCGCACAGGGCGCAGGTGGCCTCGCATTCCAGGCAGGCCTGCAGACACGCGGCGAGCTGGTCCACGGTGGCGGGGTTGGTCTGCGGGTGGGTGCGGAGCATGCGGGTGATGGTGTCCATGGGGCCTCCAGGGTGGGGAAGGTGCCGTGACCACCGTGGTCACGTGGCACTCCCGGGAAAGAGAGACCTCCACCCTGACGGGCGCATGTTCAGCTTCTGTAAAGCGCGCCGCACCTGAAGGAACGCTGAAGGGCGCCGCTGTGCCGCCTCAGCAGTTCAGTACAGACCCATCGGGTTGATGACCTGGCCGTCCACCATCACGCGGAAGTCCAGGTGCGGGCCCGTGCTGTTGCCGGTGCTGCCCACCCGGGCGATCACCTGGCCCGTCTCCACGGTCTGGCCCACCTGCACCAGGTTGGCGCTGTTGTGGCTGTAGCGCGACGTCATGCCGTCCCCATGGTCCAGAACGACCGTCCAGCCCCACCCGGTCCGCGCGTCGTAGCGGGATTCCGTGACGCGGCCCGCGCGGGCCGCCACGACGGGCGTGCCGGTGAGCGCCGCCAGGTCCAGGCCCAGGTGAGCGGGCGAGTAGGGGCTGGTGAGGCGGCCCTGTACGGGCAGCACGGCCGTCACGCGGATTCCCGCGGGCCGCACGGTGACGCCGCTCCGGCCCGCGCTGGTGGGCGCCCGGGTGGTGCCGGGCCGGTCAGGGACCTGCAGCACCTGACCCACCTTCAGGGCCAGTTGCGGGTTCAGGCCCTTGTTCGAGGCCAGCAGGGCGTCCAGGCTTACGCTGTGCCGCCGGGCGATGCCGTACAGCGTGTCGCCCGGTTTGACCGTCACGGTCGCGGCGGCGGAGAGGCTCAGGGCCGCAAGGCCCAGGGCCAGGAGCAGGGAACGCCACATCGGCCGCAAGGTATCAATGCTTTATAAAGTTTCTGTAAAGGTCTGATGACGGCTGAGGCCGCCGCCACCCTCAGCCCCCGGCCTGCCCCAACGCTTTGCTGGCCAGTGCGCGAAAATACTGCAGTTCCTTGCTGCGCGGAAACGCCCGCAGGGCGCGTCCGGTGACGCTGTGGGTCCGGTCATGCCGCCCTGCGTGGGTCCACGCCTCGAACGCCTCCTGGCGGTACAGGTAGTACATGGTGGGCACCCCGAGGTTCACGGCCCGTTCGAAGTACTCCGAGGCCAGCGCCGCGTCACCCAGCCGCAGGGTGGCCTTGGCCAGCCCCCACCACGCGTACGGGTCCTGGGGGCGCGCCTTGACGTCCTGCGCCCCATGCATCTGGAGATGCCGCCAGTTCGCGGCGGCGCTGTAATCGCTGCCCAGAATGCGCTGCACGTCCGCTGCTTTCGCCGGGGGGAACGCCACGAGGTACTCCCCGTTGTAGTACGCCCAGAGCTCCGCGAGCCGCTCGTCACTGAGCCGCAAGGCCGGGCCCAGCAGTGGGTCACTGATCAGGAACTGGCCCGCGGTGTACCCGTACACCGTGCGGAAGTGCGCCACGTCACTGCCCCGCTGCAGCCGCTGCTGCACCACCACCGGGTACCCGGCGGCCACCAGGGCGCGCAGCAGCTCGGCGTCCCCGGCGTAGCGGATCACGCTCTGCAGCCCGGCGCGGCCCAGGTAGCGGGCCAGTTCGAGGCTGGTGACCTGCGGGTCCCCCGGGTAATCCTTCATGGCGGCCGCCGCCTGCGCCTGCGTGACGGACGCGCCGTAATACCCCAGCACGGTCAGGGCCGTCACGGGCGCGCAGTTGTTCAGCGCCTGGTCGTCATGCCGGATGTTCTTCAGGGTCACGCTCGCCGGCAGCGTCGCCGCGGCACTGCAACTCCAGCTTGCCCCCAGGATCAGCCACCAGCGACGCGTCATGCCACAGTGTGGCCCGGGCACCTGAGCGCCGGGCGGACCTCAGGCCCGGTGCCGTTGAGGGGGAATTCATCCTTGGCCCGCACCCGGGTGACCGGGCCCGGCACGGGGGGCGCCACCAGAACACGCCCCCGACACCCGGGAGAGCGGCGCCCTCCACGCAGTCGCCCGCCGCTCATTTCGGCCAGAGGCGGTTCATCCACCCGGCCGGGTCCGTGCCCTCGCCCCGCACCCGCAGTTCCAGGTGCAGGTGGGGACCGGTGCTCAGCCCGGTGCTGCCGACCTCCCCGATCTTCTCGCCGCGCCGGACGGTTTGCCCCACCTTCACCGTCACCCGGCGCTGGTGAAAGTACAGGCTGGTCACGCCCGCGCCGTGGTCAATGATGACCAGCCCGCCGCGCACCGGGTACTGGCCGGCCATCACGACCGTGCCGTCGTTGACGGCGCTGACCGTGGTGCCGGCCGGCGCGCGGTAGTCGGTGCCGAAGTGGTACTGCACCGGACCGCCCGCCACGTACGTGCGCGGCTGACCGAACGCGCTGCTCTGCGCGCGGACCTTCACGGCATCCTGGAAAGGCTGGGTCCAGAGGGGCGCCGTGCGCCGGGCGTACGCCCGCTCGACCGCGGCGTCTTCCGCGACGCGCGCCGGATCCTGCAGTCTGCCGCTGATGCTGGGCGGCAGATTCAGGCGCTGCACCGGCTGGGCCAGGCCCGTCACGGGAACACTGCGGCGCTGCACCTCGCCGTCCAGTTCGATTTCGTACACCAGGGGCGTGGTCTTGCCGAGCACCACGCGGCCCAGCACGAGGTGCACGCCCGGGCCGGCCGCCACGGGCGTGAGGCGCTCGGCCGGCTGGCGCACGTCCTCGCCCACCTCACTGGGGAAGCGAACGCGGGCCTCAGCGGCGCGCGGACCGCTCAGGCGCAGCGCGAACGCGTCCCCCATGCGCAGGGCCGCCGGCGCCGTGACGGTCACGCCCGGGAGGACCTGGGCCGCCGGGCCTGGACCAGGCGCGCTGGACGTGGACGCAGGTGAGGGCGCCGCCGCTTCCCCCGGGACGCGCAGGACCTGCCCGACCTCCAGGGTGGTGCCGGTCAGGCCGTTGAGACGCGTGAGTTCAGCGACCGTGGTGCCGAACGTGCGGGCCAGACTGAACAGGGTGTCGCCGGGTTTCACGGTGTACGCGCCCGCCGCGCTGGTCAGGAGGGCGGTCAGCAGGACCGCGCGGTGCAGGAAAGTCAGGATCATGGGGGCCTCGCAGGGACTCACAGGTGCTTTTTGAAGAACGCCACGGACCGGTCCAGGGCGGTGTTCAGGTTGCGGCTGAGGTCGTGGTTGTCGTTGGTGTACGTGTACAGGGTGACAGGTTGCCGGGCGGCCTTGAGGCCGTCGGACAGCGCCTTGGAGAGGCGGTACGGCACGTGCGTGTCCCCGGTGGCGTGGTGCAGCTGGATGGGGCGGCCGTTCAGGTCCGCCAGGTACGCATTCGGGGAGATGGCGCGGTACGCCGCCGGGTTGCGTTCGGGGCGGCCGAGCGTGGCCAGCAGGCGGGCGCGCGGGTCGTTCGGGTCACTGCGGCCCCACTGGGGCAGGGCACTGAACAGCAGGTCGTACGGGCCGACCACCCCCGCCCAGATCACGCCCGCCTTGATTTCCGGGTTCACCACCATGGCCCGCAGGGTGATGTGGCCGCCCATGGAGTGGCCCCACATGCCCAGGCGCGTCTTGTTCACCGCTGTGAGGGTGTTCAGGGAGGACACGGCGTTCAGGACGTCCGTGGTGTACTCCGGCGACCAGTACGCGGTGCCGGCCGGCTGGCCCTGGGAGCTGCCGTGCCCGCGGTAGTCGGGTTTCAGCACCACGAAGCCCGCGCGTGCAAAGGCGTCGACGTACGCGACGTACCGCTCGGTCGTCCGGTACGCCCGGGGCGGCACGTACCCGTGGTTGAACACGATGGCCGGCCAGCCGCCCTTGGGGGGCGTGCCCTTCGGGGTGGTGAGCAGCGCGTTGATGCGCAGTCCGTCGGACTGGTACGACACGACCTGACGGGTGTAGTTCGCGCCGGGGGCCAGCGTCTGCCGGGTGGTGAGGGCGCTGCCGGGGTACGCGCGCGCGCGCATGCGTTCGATCGACAGGGGATGATCGGTGCCCTGCGCGGCAGCCAGCGGGCCCGCCAGGGCCAGCAGCAGGGCAATTCGGACATGGGTCATGGGAAACCTCCGGGGCAGGGGGGAATGCGTCCGCACACCCTACGGCCGGTGTGTGAAGCTCGTGTAAAGCCGGCGGCGCACCGGCGCAGGAGGTGCCGTAAGGTGAGGGGCATGGAGCGGCGCGATGACGAGTGGACCCCGGGTGACCGCCCGGCCGGTGGGACCCCTGACGCCCCCGCGGCGGAGGCCATGCCGCGCTGGGTGAAGGTCTTCCTGGGCATCGGCTTGGCCCTGCTGCTGCTGGCCGTGGCGCTGAAGGTGTTCGGCGGCGGACAGCACGGCCCGGGCCGGCACTTCCCAGCGGGGGCCGCGGCGCCCGTGATGGCGGGACCCCTGACCACATGACCGGAGGGGCGGGCCTGAGGAAGCTGGGGCTGGCCGTGCATGTGGCGGTTTCGGTCGGGTGGATCGGGCTGGTGATCGCGTACCTGGGCCTGGTGTTTGCCGGCCTGGGCGGGGGGGACCCACAGGCGGAGCGGTCGGCCTGGTGGGCGCTGGACCAGGTGATCGGGGTGCTGGCGCCGTTCAGCGTGGCGGCGCTGGTCAGCGGGATCCTCCAGGGGCTGGTTTCGCCGTGGGGGGTGCTGCGGCATTACTGGGTCGTGGTGAAGCTGGTGCTCACGGGCCTGGCGACCGGGGTGCTGCTCTTGACCCTGCCGGAGGTGCGCGCGGGGGCGCGTCTGGCGGCGGCCGGTCAGCCCGTGGAGCTCCAGGGGCAGGTGCTGCATCCGGCGGCCGGGCTGGTGGTGCTGCTGGTCATCCTGGGGTTGTCGGTGTACAAACCGCGCGGCTTGACGCCTGCGGGGCAGCGACACCAGCGGGCGCACGTGAAGCGGCCCAAAGAGTCAGCCAGGGAGCAGTAATGGTGCCGGCGCCTTCCTTCCGGGCCGGACTTCACTCTGCTCCATGCTCCGGAGGTGACGCAGCCGCGATTCGCCCGAGTTGAGCCTTCTTCTCCTGAAGATGGATCAGCGTCGTTTCATACCCCTCGATGTCCGCTGACCATCCCGCCTGACGCGCTTCTTCCAGGAAAGCCTGCGTTTCCTCCTCAATGCGCTGCAACCTGGGCAGTTGATCGGCATCCATCGCGAGGCTGCCACAGCGCACACACGCGTGTTCGTGATGACATGGTGTGCGGAACGGCCGGAAACACCGGCCCAGCGCGACCGTCCGGCGCCGGAAGTGTTCCGCAAACTCCTGCACTTCTTCCGCCGTCGGCTGCGGGTATTCCTCTTCAGGGCGGCTCTTCCGGCGCCGGGCAATGAATGCTCCGTACTGCTGCACCACTTCCTGCTCATAGACCGCCACATAGCCGCGTGTGGTCTCCAGGTTGGCGTGGCCCAGAAACAGGGCGGCGATATGGAGCGGCAGTCCGCCATTGACCATTTCCGTCGCATAGACCCGTCGAAAATCGTGAGCGGTGATCCGCACCAACTCGCCCTGGGGCGTCAACAGTCCGGCCTGCATCACGCCGCGCTGGAGCATCTCGTTGACGGTGGCCTGCCGGAACAGCCGCCGCGACCCGTGGGTCACGTGTTGGAACAGAAACGGCAGTGGCGGTGAGTGTATTTTCTCCACCAGGTCATAGGCGATGATCAGCGGCACCCGGCCATCCCGGCCTTTTGCCCGGCGTTTAATGGCGGCCAAGACACTCATCAATTCCGGGTCGATGGGGAGGTACCGCTCCTGATCGGTCTTGGAGGCGAGGATGTGCAGGACCTTGACGGCCGGATCGACGATGGACGGCATGACGGACAGGTCCGTGAGTTCCAGCAGTTCCTCCACCCGGAGGGCGGTCAGCCGCAGCACCTGAATGATCGCCCAGGTCCAGAAGGCGCGCTCCTCCTCAATCTCTGCGTTCCATTTCACGCCGTCCGCCACCCGCTGGACCATGACGGGCGTGCGGCCATAGCTCGCGAGCGTCCAAGCCCGCCGGTTTTCAGCGGTGCCGGGCCGCTCGTACTCGGTGTCCCTGAAGACGAACCGTTCCCCGTGGGGCTGCGCCCGGGTTTCCTTGAGGAGGCCCTGGGCGAGCTCCAGGCGGTGCCGGCTGTGGACCACCAGTCGCTCGACGTACGGACGAATGAAGCGCGTGTGCGCCTGCATCTCCGCTCGCCGCTGCCTCTTTTGCTTGCTGCCGCCAGCCAGGTGCGACAGCGAGACGGGCGAGGCGTACACGTGGCCCCCCCAGCGTTCAGGGTCAGTGAGCGCCCATTCGCGCAGATCAAGGTACATGGCGCGGACGGCTGTGAATCCGTCCAGCGCGTTCCTCCTTCTCTCCCCATTGGGCTTGTGTGCATAGCGTTCCCGCCAGGCCTGAGCGACATGGGGAGGCAGGGCCAGCGTGGTTACCTCCGGGTGGTGGTGCTCGATATCGCACCAGAAGTTCCGGACCAAGATGGCCGCCAGGTTGTCCAGCGAACCGTAATCGAGGGCGGGCGCCCGTTCCTGCAGGTACCGGATGAGCAGCTCCCGCACCCCGGGGCTGACCACACCGTGCCGTTCCACGAGGTATTCGACACTGAATTGCCCCGCCCTCTGCTTTTGCCCGGCATGCATCAGGGGGACCTTGACGCCCAGATCCCGGAGGATTTCACTGGCGGTGCTGACACCTCGGGTGCCCGCCTGAGCAGCGCTGGCAGTGCTCGCGAGGCCCGCGAATTCGAGGAAGTCCCCCTCGGTCGTGTCCAGCAGCGGTTTGCCCTGATGGAGTGAAATGCGGGCCAGCAACTGCATGGAGGTGGACAGGGAATGGGTGGCCACGTTCCGGGACCGGCCGGTCTCGCATGCGGAAGGGTAGTACTCAGCCGCTTCGGTCTTCCAGAAGTACTCCTTGAGCCACAGGCAGTCCGGTCGAACCAGGAAGGCCAGGCTGGGCCGGAACACCCGCATGCAGATGAGGGTGCACAGCACCCGGCGCTGCACGCTCTGCCAGTGGGGTCTGGTCTCAGCAAAGATGAGGTCGTACTGCGCTTCCAGCTCGGTCCAGCGTTCCTGCCAGGTGTCGCCGGGCTGCTGGGCCAGGACCGTGAGGAACCGTTCCGCCAGGCGCAGGTTGAAGCGGCGGTATTTGGGCTTCAGGAGACCCGCCTGAGTCATGAACGCCGCGTAATCGTCCAGGACGGCGGCCAGGGATGCGCCCGCCCGCGTGACGACGGTCATTTCCTCAGTCCCGAATCGTCAAAGAATTCATCGAGGTCCGCAGGGTCGTACTGGTACTCCGCCTTGCCTTTCGGGAGCAGCCCCCCGCTCAGTCGCCGCTGGTGATGCTCGGCCAGTTGCTGCTGGACGTCCTCTTCACGTTGTGCGAGGTACCGCTGGGTGGTGGTGACGTGCGCGTGACGCAGGTGCGACTGAATGGCGACCAGCGTCATTTGGGGGTCCCGGCCAAGACGGTAGCCGCAGGTGTGCCGGAAATCGTGGAACGTCCAGTTAGTGCCCAGGGCGGTATTGACGCGGGTCAACACCGCCCGTAAAGCGTCGTAGGTGAGCGGCCGGCGGGGGTGCCGGCGGGTCACCCAGAGTGGGGCCTCCGGAACGATGTCGGCATAACTTCGGGCGACGTACCGGTTGAGCCAGATGAAGAAGTCGGGGGCGGCCCGAACCCAGTCTTCGTTTCGGGTGCCTTTCGCGATCAATCGGACCGTCTGATCCCCGAAGTTCACGTCGCACAGGCGCATCCTCAGGCCCTCACCGGCCCGGCTACCGGCCGAGACCGCCAGGCTGAACAGGGCGCGGTCCCGGTCACAGGTCAGAGCCTGGAAAAATTCGTCCCACTGTGCGTCAGAGAGGTACCTGGGTTGTGTCTTCGGGAGCCGCTGCCGGTAGGGGGCCCGGGCGTCCCTGGCCCACGGGTCTTCAGGCGGATGGTGCGCGTACCGGCGCCGCCGGAAGGGCTTGGCCGGATTGGGGGGGTCAAAGGCGCCCCGCGCGATCTGGTGCTGATAGAACCCCGTGATGACGGTGAGCCGGTGGTTGATGGTGGCCGGCTGGTAGCCAGTCGCGAGGGAGGGCTTTCCCGTGCGGGGGTTGAGGCTGCCGGGAACCGGCGAGTCGGCCCGCCGGGGAATGCGGTTGCGCTTGGTGCCGCGTTTCATCCAGAGGACGTGGTCGCGCACCTGGTCAGCGCGCACGGCGTCCCAGCCAATCCCAAGCGGTTCGAGCGCGTTGAGGAACGATTTCAGCTGATCAGCGTAGCCCTTGAGGGTAAGCGGGCTGAGGTCCGAGGCTTGAAGGTCGAGGAGATAGTCCTCGCCAGGCATGAAGACGTCGTCGTTCTGATCCACCAGGGTGTAAGGCGGCTGGCGATGGACTTGAGCCCGGACACGGTACCGTGACATGGAAACCCCCTCGACCTGGAACGACGCACTCAGCGGTGGGATGGACGAACTCACCGTGACACATCTGCAGGCTGATTTGGGGCGTAGTACGTTTAACTGGTCACGCATTCGGGTACGGCACTTCGTGGCCCAGCTGCGCGGTGACCTCCTGGCACCCGGCGCGGTCCAGGCCCAGTTCGATCAGGGGAAAGCGCCGGTCCGTGGTGTCACTGATGTACCGCTGCGTGTCCGGCACGGGCTTCACGCGGCGCTCCTCGCCCCGGGCGAAGCCCAGCATCTGAATGAGAGGGCCGTAGTCCTGGTGGTAGGCGTACAGCGCGGCCTTGCTGTTGCGGCCGACCTTGCGGTGGTACCAGTACCGCCGGGCGAGGTGGTCGTTCAGGCTGCGCCAGCTGGGCACGATCTTGAGCTGCTGGCTGCACGTGGCGGCGTGCCCGACGCACTGTACGACGACGTTCCGCTCCCACTGGTGGTGCAGGTGCTGCCAGGTGCGCGGGTGATGGCCCTGGTCGGGGGTGACGTGCAGGTAGTCGATGCCCGCCTGCCGGTACTGTTCGGCCTGCCGGTCGCGGTAGGCGACGGTTTCCTGGTTTTCGTCGCCGGTGTCCGCATGGACGATGAGCAGGTCGCCGGGCACGTGCTGCCTGCGGAAGGCCTCGTCGCGGGTGGCCAGGGCGACCATCGCCGCGGAGTCCTGGCCCATGCCGCTGAAGATCACGGTGACGGGCGGTTTGCGGGTGGAGCGCAGCAGGGTGGGGGCGGTGGGCCGGGCCGGGCGGGGGTCAGGCTGGGTCATGGTGGGGTCTCCAGGGGAAGAGGTCTTGCGGGCCTCTTCGGGGTGGAGTTTCAGTGTAGGGACGCGGCGCGCTGAGCGCGATGTGCGGCAAACGCGCGCCGCCCCCGGTTCCCCCGGGGGCGGACGTCAGGTGAGCGGCTGTGGACCTTATGGGGCGAGGCGCTTGTCGTACCGGAAGGGCGTGACGTTGACCTTGCGGATCAGGTCCGCGGCGTGCGGGTGGCGGGTGTTGACCAGGACGTTGCCGTTGCGCATGGTGTCGAGGGGGTCCGGGTCGTAGACGGTGGCGGGCAGGGTGACGCTGGGGACGATCAGGAACACGCTCGTGCCCTCCTGGTACCAGTCGGAGCCGGCGCGCGTGCAGGGCTCGCAGCCGAGGGGATCATCCCAGCCGGCGGGCAGGGCGGCGGCGGGCAGGATGGTGGTGAGGTCCGGGTCCAGGGTGGCCTCGTAGGTGATCAGGGCGAACTCGTGGTTGCGGAGCTGTTCCTGGGTGGCGTGGACCTGTTTTTCGGCGGACGACATTGAGGCGGACGCGGAGGTGTAGAGCAGGCCGCCTTCCGACAGCATGTACTGGAGGTCGTGCCAGCGGCCGCTGACCTTGTGGCTGCCCTTGGCGTGGTCGCGGATGTCGTCGCTGACGGCGAACTGGGGATCGGTGAGGCGGAAGAGTCTCATGCGCTCCGGGGCTCAGGGGCTGATGCCGTGGCGCAGCTGCAGCAGGTGGTTGCGCAGGAATTCCTCGCCGCCTGGGAGCAGGGCGAACTCGAGGGGGCTGCGGGGCGAGCCGCCGCCACTCAGGGAGTCGCGGGGGGTGGTGAGCCATTCCCGGGCGGTCTGCTCATCGCCGAAGAATTCCTGGGCGGCGTTGGTGATGCGGGCGATGCGCATCAGGTTCAGGCTGGCGTCGCGGTCGAGCGGCTTGTGCTCGGTGCGGTAGGACTGGAAGGTGCGGAGCCTGACGTTGATGAACTGGAGGATCTCCCGGTGCTTGACCTGCAGGGATTCGGCGAACTGCACGACGCTTTCGGGGTCGGCGTTGTAGTCGAACGCGTCCTTGATGTCGAGGGGAATGCCGTGCAGGGCGCGGGGGGTGGGGTCTGGGGTGATGGTCAGTCGGCGGGGCGTCATGGTGTTTCCTCCTTTGCGCGCAGATTAGCATTGCTGATGGTGCAGATTTGCGCGCTGTCTTTCGATTGGGGGACCAGGCCCACCACAGGCGCGCGCCCCCGGTGTTGCGATGGGGCAACGGGGGGCGCGTGCAGGCGCGCAATGGGGCGCCTCAATGATCAGGTGCAGTGCAGTTCGAATGCAGGTCGGGGTGGTCGTGGACGCGGCGGACGGCGGGCTCGGGCCAGGCACTACCGGATCAGGATCATCGGGATCTCCTCCTTGCGGGGTCTTGCGGTCCCCGTTCTGCCAGAAACGTAGCACCGGTCACGGAATCTGTCAACAGATGACTGCTGGAGATGCCGCCACCCCCAACCCCCGCACCATGCCCCCATGAAAGCGCCCTTCCTCCAGCGCCTGTTTCGGCGGCCCGCCACGGCCGGCACCCTGCCCACCCGGCCGGACGCCGGTGCCTCCCCCAGCCGCCCGGCCTCCTGGGCGGACCACGTGCGACCCGGCGACCAGGTCACCCTGGAGGACCTGCATGGCAGCGTCACCACCGGCACCGCCCTGCGCGTGAAACCCACCCGGCACCCTTTCGGCCCGTTCGTCACCGTGCAGCTGCACGGCGGGCAGGAACGCACCCTCACCGGCTGGACAGCCCGGCAGGTGGTCTTCGACCGGCGCGGCTTCACCGTCTCGGGCCTCACCCCGGACGGCCTGCGCCCCACCGGCACCCGGGACGGCGCGCCCCCCTCACGCCGCACCGGGCGCCACACCTGAGCCCGCGCGGCCCAGCCACGGCAGGCGCGCGTGCACGTCCCGCAACGCCCGTCCGAGGTGCGTGAGCAGCCACCACTCCAGGTACGCCTCCCACCGCGCGGCGTCCTCCGCGTCCACCTGCGCGACATACTCGGCCGCCGCCCGGTTCACCTCCGCCCCGGCGTAGTAATCCGCGCGCCGGGTCCGTTCGTGGTCCAGGACCTCCTGCGCGAACAGCGGCCCGATCGCGCGCTTCCCCTCGGTCACGCGCCGCACCAGGGCCTGCGTGCGCCGCGCGCCCTTCTGCTCGGCCGTCAGGCGGCGCGCCGGCGGGGCCACCACGGTCACGTACAGCGCCCAGCCGGAGCCCAGCCCCAGGCGCTGCACCGCCTCCTGCACTTCCCGGGGCTGGTCAGCCGGATGTGAACTGAGGGCGTACACCTCCAATTGCACGGCATTCATGCCCTCAGGGGTGGGACGGGCGCCGCGCCACCGGACGGAATACCGGTGGCCGGACTTGGGCAGGGTGGTCGGCATCAATACCATGGGGCCTCCTGGGGGGCGGTCTTGCGGTCCACCCCTGAGGCCCTCAGCGTACGGCCCCGCCGCCCCGGCCGCGATCTTTCCCGCGGGTCGCGCCCGGTCAGACCACGCGGGTGGCGCTCAGCAGCAGCGCCGCCGCGCCCAGCAGCACCACCCCCCGCCAGACCAGCGGCGTCCGGTGGCTGCCCCGCCGGCCTCCTGGCCGGGTGGTCACGTGCAGGAGCGACATCACGGCCCACCCGGCCAGGAGGACCAGCGCCAGCCCGTCCGGGCCGCCGGGCAGGGTCACGGGCATGCCAGCGCGGCCCGTTGAAGGTCGAGCGTGCCGCTCAGGTCGTAGACCGTCTCGCCGTCCGCGCCGTCCTCGGCCGCCTCCAGCCACGCCTGCAAGTCCGGCACGCTGTCCGCCAGCGGCCCGAACTCGTCCGCGGTCCACTCGCCGTCGTCGGTGCGCACGCGCACCTGCGTCACCACCGGCAGTCCCGTTTCACTTCCCGCTTCCCAGCGCAGCACCAGGGCCTGGACGGGCTGGTCGGCCTCCTGCGCGGCCCGCAGGGCGTGCCGGGCGGTCCCGGTCTCGTGCAGCTGCGCGCGCAGGGCATGGAGGTGCGCCGTGAGCTCCCGGACAGCCACGTGGGGACCCCTCGCGCCGGCGATCTCGCGCAGGGCCGTGGCCACCGCGCCCCGCGTGAAGTCCCGGTCGAGCAGGGCCTGGATCTGGCCGGCCGGGCTGGCCGGCAGGGGCGTCACCCCCCAGGCCTGAAGCAGGGGGCGGAGGTGCTCGGGGGTCAGGCCGAGCCGGGCGTGCAGGCCCAGCAGGGCGCGGTGGGCAGTGTGGGTCATGAGGTCTCCTTGCTCAGGGTCTTGCGGTCCTGGGCAAGGAGAATTTTACCGTCCAGACGCGATTGCTGGCGATTTCCATTGTGGTCTGGCCGGGGTATGTCCCGCGAACAAGGGAGGCAGAGGCACTCACCTGAGAACAGTCCACCCTGCAAGCATCCCCAGTGCTCCATCGCTGTAAGGACAGCGCCTCAAGGGACTCGAGCAGGACAGAAAGGTCAAATGAAGCCAATGTGGCGTCAATGCCCGTGGGGGCACGCGCGTAAGGCCGTCAAGCAATTTCGTGAGCAAGAGAAAAAGCGGATAGTGTCTACCTTTTGGTTAGTTGGTACCAAGTAAATACTAGGCTGTTACACGCCGTTTAGGGCTGACTGAGGTTATGAGCAATCACGGCCAGGACGGTCCGCAAACGCAGTGACCCCAACGTCTTCGTCTGTACAGACCGAATCTGC
>JAANMV010002755.1_pt1 | contig 16329 bp, 17 predicted proteins | sample 7279661 | NCBI WGS metagenome assembly JAANMV01 (sample SAMN14094540, study PRJNA606508) | bioreactor metagenome | isolation source: A lab-scale SPAN reactor treating ammonium-rich wastewater day 121 | place: Ireland: Galway | collected 2017-05-16 | reverse complement strand
GTTGGGCAATCCCAAATGCTCTTTCGGGGTCACGTAACAGAGCATCGCGCAGCCATACCAGCCGATCATCGCCGCGCCGATGCCGCTGGTGATGTGGTCATAGCCGGGCGCGATGTCGGTGGTGAGCGGTCCGAGCGTGTAGAACGGCGCTTCGCCGCACCACTCGAGTTGCTTGGCCATATTTTCCTCGATCATGTGCATGGGCACGTGGCCCGGGCCTTCGTTCATGACTTGCACGCCTTTGGCCCACGCGCGCCGGGTGAGTTCGCCCTGCACTTCGAGTTCGCCGAATTGCGCCTGGTCGTTGGCGTCGGCAATCGAGCCCGGACGCAGGCCGTCGCGCTGATGGCAACAATTCAATTCAACTTGGGCAAAAATTTTCAAATTCAACTCGCGTAACATTTTTCCGTGAACTCGGTCAATCAAACCCGTGCCGCCGCTGAATACTCGTGAATCGGCTTTTCAAAGAATGCGAACTGTTCCGCTTCCACCGCTGCGGGCTGTGCGACCACGACAGCGAAATTGGTGATTAACGCTTCGATCATCGGATGGCGCAGTTCTTCCGTTGAACCGACGTGGTAATAATGTTCACGCATCAATAGATGAAACCGCGAATCAGTCCAGTTCCGTTCAATCGCCGTGTTTGTGCGGAACTCGTTGCTGTGCCATGTCGAGAGCATGAAGTCGCAGGGGAGCGAACTAAGTCGGGACGCCAAGGCGTCCTCGTCGGCATCTGACCACGAATTGAAATAATCAACGTGTCGTCCGGCGTAGGGCGGGTCAGCATAGACAAAATCTCCCACTTCCGTCTGCGCGAGCGTGTCGCGGAAACCGCGAACCTCAAACGTCCAGTCTGCCGCGCCAACGACCTGTGCGATTTGGCGAACCTGATTTGTAATCTTCGTGACGTAAGCTTGGGCGAACCGCTCCGGCTTGTGGCAATACGGCACGTTGAATTTGCCGCTGCGGTTGAAACGCATGACTCCGTTGAAGCACGAGCGATTGAGAAACAGGAAATCCAGCGAGCTTGGTGTTGCGTTAAATCGTTCACGAACGACGTAGTAGTAAGGCTCGCCTTGGGATTTCAGCTTCACACCTTCCTCCGTCAGAAATGCTTTTACACTGGCAGGTGTGATGCGACCGCTCTGAATATCTCGGTAAAGCTGGATGATGTGCGGATTGGTGTCGCAGAGCAGCGCCTTCTTGGGCTGGACGTTCAGAGCGACGACGCAAGAGCCGCAAAACGGCTCTACCCATCGTGAGAATTGCCTGCCGTTGGCAATCTCCTGAATCGTGGGAACAAGTTTGGTTTTGATGCCCTGACATTTTAGTGGCGGGACGAGCGTGGGCCGGTTCATGGTTCATCCTCCTCACCGGCGGGTTCATTCTCGGCCAATTTTGCGATTTCTTTCGCGTGTGCCTTGAGCGTGTCGATGCCACGATTCTTGTATTCGAGATAAGTCTTGAGATTCGTGTAGGGGCGCTTCGTTCCGAGCGCCTCCGCCATGTCCCGCGTGAGGTAAAACATCCAGTAGTCGTCATAGACTTCCTCGCCGAGCGCGGCAAACGGGGCTGTTCCGTGAATCAGTTCGTCAATCTTTGTGGCCGAACCAATGTTCTTGGTGTTGCCGCTGCCGGGACGGGCGGCGGCGATGCGGAACTTGGGTTGCGCAAAAAAATGGAAATCCTTGATGACGGAGGGGATCTGCGGCAACTGGTCGAGCGTGAATTGCTTCCTTTCGTCGGCAGCATCATCGCACTTCGAGTAAATGACGCCCAAGACAAAGTGAGCCGCATACTGGCTGTATGGGTAGAGCGTGTTCTTGTTGCTGTCGCGGTTGCGGAAATAGCCCGTGAACGCGCCCAGCGTCATTCCGTTCACTTCCGTCTCGCTCGTGCGGTAGGTGCTCTTGATGTCCACCGCAAAGCGCGCTTCGGTGGGAGGATGCGTAAACGTCAGGTCAGGATAGAAGTTTTGCTGCGGACACAATTCGATTTCCAGGCCATGCTTCTTTGCAAACTCCACGAACATTGGGAACAGCAGCAATTCCAAAACCTTCGACACAATCTTGGTGTCCACCGAAATCGTGTAGATGCGCCGATAGACATCAATGAAGCCCTTGATAATCCACTCGCCTTCGTTGGTCGCGACCGCCTTGGCGAACGACTCCGCGTGCGCCTGAAGGTGTTTGTGGAATTGTTCGGCGGTCATTGGCTGGAAAATAACAGAATCACGCCTTCATACAATCCGCATTCCCCGCCTGCGCCCGCGCCAGCCCCGGCGTCGAGCAGATGCACTTCGCTCCGGGGAATCTCGAACAGCGACGCCATGAATTCCGCGACCGGATTGGGCGTCAGAAACTGCCCCAACTCGTGCTGCTGGTCCAAGTCGGACGGCGAGGCCGGAGCAATTGGCGAAAGCGGGGGCGCTTCACCGGCAATGACGTTCGGATGGATGGCGGCGGTTGTCACAAGCTCAGATGGCAATGATTCAATTCAACTTGGACAAAACTTTTCAAATTCAACTCGCGTAAAAATTTTCCGCGAACTCAGCCAAATATTTCAAAGCGACGCGACAAGGTTCAATTTTGCCATCCGGCTGCGAATAGCGCCCTCCTGTCTGTGCAGAGCCGTTGCGATTTCTCTGACGTTTTTCCCGTTTCGGCAAAGTTCAGAAAGTTGCTCGTCTTCCCCAGCGCTCCACTTCTCGTAGGCGCGGGGATGGTCATGGCGGATTTTCTCCACATCGTAGCTCTTACCTTCATTCGTCATCTGCGGAGCTTCGAGCGCTTCGGCCGCGGCTTGAAAAATGTCGTGGTAAGTCCACGCCAGGTCTTGAACGAGGATTTGCTCGTAAGTGTGGCCTTTTGCGATGGCTTGCAAAATAGCGCGGGATTTCTCACTCAATGCCATAGCCAGATGATGCCAAGCCGAGCGAGCGGAAGCAACGGTGAATCGTAAATGCTCCTCATAGCCCGTGGAGCGAAAACCCGTGTGCCGATAAGCTGTCGGCCTGTGAAGAATCCAAAGCTTACATTGCTTGGGCAACAAATCCGCCGCCTGCGGGAGGAGAAAGGACTTTCCCAGGAGGAGTTTGCCGGGCTTGCTGACATTGACCGTGCTTACTATGGCGGGATCGAACGAGGAGAAAGAAATGTTGCCGCGATCAATCTTATCAAGATTGCCGAAGCGTTGGGTGTAGAAGTTGGGAAGCTGTTCCCGCCTCTCTCAGCGCTCCGCAAGACAACGAAGGGAGGCCGCGATGGACGGTGAAAAGCTTCGTGACGGGATCTTTGCGCTGAGAACGCGCCGTTTCGGCTCGGTCGCTGAGTGCATGGTCAAGCGGTTGTTGAAATGCTCACTCGCGCGAAGTCTCTTTCACGATCTTTACGACGACGCGCTGAATCATCGCATAGAGGTCAAATTCTCGGTCGTGCAGAAGAAGGCGCAACGGACTGTCACTGAGCAAACGGTGGTCAGGTGCATTGAGGAAGCCACTGCCGAGAAACGCATGGTGGCCTTTTCAGAGTGGCAGCAGCACAAGTTCGACTGCAACATCCAACAGGTGAAGCGGGCTGAGTTCGACGTGCTTTACTACGGCCTTTTCTTCTCGGACTGCATCAAGATTTTCCGGATCGAGACCAAGGACATCAAAGAGAACAGCCGAGGCGGTCGGATTTACTACTCAGACTTCCAGCACAAAGGCAACGAGGGCGAAGGGCAGTTCCATATCAATCCGAACACCTTCCAGATTCACCTCGACCATCATCACTATAAGACCCTGACCTACGACGAGCTTTACCGACTCCTTGCTGCCGACTAACCAAAAAGAACGGGTTGCCCGATTTCTTCGTTTGAAGCACCGCCGATGGGATGAACGATTTCTTGTGGCTCTGGGTTGCCAACCAATCGTCTCAATTCATCGTCTTCCATGATTTCGGCAGCAAAAGGATTGCTGTTTTGCCATCCAGTTCTTCCCGTTGCTCGAAACAGTTCAAGTCGGCGAATGGCTATCTCGCAATAAACAGGGTCTATATCCATCGTCAAACAACGCCGTCCAAGCATTTCGGCGGAAATTAAAGTTGCACCGGAATGGCAAAAGAAATCAGCAACCAAATCGCCTTTGCATGAACTTGCCTGAATAATACGCTCGCAAGATTTTAACGGCTTTTGCGCGTAACAGCCGTTAACGTTCTCCACCATGCGATAGAACACCTGCTGAATATCCACCCAGACATTCCCAGCCCGGATATTCTCAGATTTGCTCCGCTGAAAGTTGTCCGTCACAACCCCGTTCACCTCTTTGTAGTAGCCTCGCAAGATTTTCGGAATGTCAGTGTATTCGGCCTCCACGTTAAATTGCGGATTTCCACGAGTGTAATAAAGCAGCTCCTGTCGCACAGCCATCCAGTTCTTTTGAGTTCCATATCCACGCTGATTTCGCATTGTAAGAAACGAACGCGGCATAAAGCCGGTACTCCTCATCATGATCATGAAATCGGGCAACGGCTGAAACCCCTCTCTTTGATCCGCTCCCATCCAAACATACAACGCGGCATCGTCTTCCAGAATCGCTTCGGTGTTCCGAATCCATTTGTGACACCACTCAATGAATTCGCCAATGCTCCGCTTTTCAAATGCAATGAGGTTGTAGGGAGGATCGTGCAATGCGAGTCGCGCCTTTTCGTCCAGCGCCAACTTTTGAACATCCTCACGAGCGCTTGCATCAAGACAGCCGATGCGGTGTTTTCCGGTCGGGTCTAGCCAAATATCGCCCCGATTAAGCCGACAATGCTTTAATAGCGCAGCTCGGAGTTCTGGCACATCATCAAGCCGTGGCAGGGGATGGTTTTGCATTGCAGTTCGTTTATTAACAGCATCACGCCTTCGCGTAAAGCTCGCTGCCTTTCTCGGTGAACTCGCGGGACTTTTCTTCCATGCCCTTTTTCAACGCCTCTTCCTCGGCGATGCCTTGCTCGGCTGCATATTTCCGCACGTCCTCCGTTATCTTCATGCTGCAAAAGTGCGGGCCGCACATGGAACAGAAATGAGCGGTCTTCGCTCCTTCTTGGGGCAGGGTTTCATCATGGAATTCTCTGGCCGTGACGGGATCGAGGCTGAGGTTGAATTGATCTTCCCAGCGGAATTCAAAGCGCGCCTTGCTCAACGCGTTGTCGCGGTATTGCGCGCCGGGATGGCCTTTGGCGAGGTCGGCGGCGTGCGCGGCGATCTTGTAGGCGATGACGCCGTCTTTCACGTCCTTCTTGTTCGGCAGGCCGAGGTGTTCCTTGGGCGTGACGTAGCAGAGCATCGCGCAGCCATACCAGCCGATCATCGCGTGAGGTAAAACATCCAGTAGTCGTCATAGACTTCCTCGCCGAGCGCGGCAAACGGGCCTGTGCCGTAAATCAGTTCGTCAATCTTTGTGGCCGAACCGATGTTCTTGGTGTTGCCGCTGCCGGGACGGGCGGCGGCGATGCGGAACTTGGGTTGCGCGAAAAACTGGAAATCCTTGATGACGGATGGAATCTGCGGCAACTGGTCGAGCGTGAATTGCTTCCGTTCGTCGGCAGCATCATCGCACTTCGAGTAAATGACGCCCAAAACGAAATGAGCCGCATACTGGCTGTATGGGTAGAGCGTGTTCTTGTTGCTGTCGCGGTTGCGGAAATAGCCCGTGAACGCGCCCAGCGTCATCCCGTTCACTTCCGTCTCGCTCGTGCGGTAAGTGGTCTTGATGTCCACGGCGAACCGGCGACCGGAAGCCGGATGCGTAAACGTCAGGTCAGGATAAAAGTTCTGTTGCGGGCACAACTCGATTTCCAGGCCATGCTTCTTCGCGAACTCCACGAACATCGGAAACAGCAGCAACTCCAAAACCTTCGACACAATCTTGGTATCCACCGAAATCGTGTAGATGCGCCGATAAACGTCAATGAAGCCTTTGATGATCCACTCGCCTTCGTTTGTCGCGACCGCCTTGGCGAACGATTCCGCATGGGCTTGAAGGTGCTTGTGGAATTGTTCGGCGGTCATGGCGAGATGATGCTCGATTCAGGCATGGCTGTAAATCTCCGCGCGACCAGCGCGGCAGACAACGCGCCCGCGCCAGCCCCGGCGTCGAGCATACGCACTTCGCTCCGGGGAATCTCGAACAGCGACGCCATGAACTCCGCGACCGGATTGGGCGTCAGGAACTGCCCCACCTCGGGCTGCTGGTCCAAGTCGGACGGCGAGGCCGGAGCAATTGGCGAAAGCGTGGGCGTTTCACCGGCAATGACGTTCGGATGGATTGCGGCGGTTGTCACAAGCTCTGCCACGATGATAGCAACGTCGTGGGCGCTATCAATGCTGATGAACGCTGTTTGCTTTCAACGCAAAGACGCGGAGGCGCAAAGGATTTCAACCACGGATGAACACCGATGGACACGGATTTTCCGCAAGCTCCGCCGCAACGACGCCGGACGCGTGGGCAACTGACGGCAACGTGATTCAACTTGGGCAAAACTTTTCAAATTCAACTCGCGTCAAAATTTTCCGTGAACCCGGTTCAACTCTTTCGTGGAATGCGAATGCTCGCTTTCGCTCCTTGAACGTGAATCTCGTCTTTCGTCCACGAAAGCTGAATCGCCTCCGGCCAAGCGTCTTCGTGTTTTGCCATCTCCGTGAGTGGTGGGCGAATGTAGCGTTCAAGGAAAACGGCCATTGTCTTGCCTGCCTTGGAATCCATGTGTGCCCATGCATCCGCGCCAACGTAATGCTTTCCACCGTTCGCCTTGAACGCCGCAATCAGTTCGCTGAGACGAGGCGACGGCGTTGGGTCGAGAACGATGAGCACGGGCGTCAATCCAGCGGCGCGGGCTTCGCGTGGGAAGGAAAGTTCTTCACCGAAGCGGCCTTGCCCGCTGGCGGCAATGGTGACGCGCAGTTTGAATTCGTAGGCGAGTTGGCTTTCGCCGTCGTAGCAATCAATCTGTCGGCCTTCGCCCGTGGGTTCGCCGCGTTCGTTCTGGCGTTTGACAGGCGAGTTCTTTGAACCGACCGCCTCACCGCCGAGACAACTCGCCAGCACCGGCTCGAACAAATAGCCCGTCTCTTGCGCAGCGCGGTTGTCCACATCGAAAATCCATTTGCGCCAGACCAGCCATGACGCGAGCAGGCCGTCATCCACGCCACCGAACTCCAGCAAACTGCGCGGTCCAATCTGATTCATCGTCGGCTTTGGCTGGCATGAAAGGATGCGCTGATATTTCACCCGCCGTTTGTGCAGGGTGGCGATGTTCTCGAAGTAGAGCCGGAAATCGGGTTCGTGCGCGACACACGCCGCGAGACTTTCAACGAGTGCCGCAGCGGATGGACAACCAGCTTGTGGAGTTTGAAACCACGCCAGCGGAAGACGGTAATAGTCGTTGCTCGGCGGCGGAGACGAAAGCGCAGGCAGTTTCGAGATTCCGGCGGCAAGCCCAAGATCGCGGCAACACTGCGACAGCAGACAAAACAATTCGTTCTCGGAAAGCGTCACGCGATCGTCGCCATTGCCGAGGATGCGCGCCGCACTGAACGACTTCTTAATTTCGACGGGTGTGGGCATGGTCATTTCTCCGTCCGTTCCAGCAGCGCCAGTTGCTCGTCTTTCTCGCATACCAGTTCCGTCAACAAGGACTCTGTCTGCGCCAGCGCCGGACTCATTCCTTCCGAGCGTGTGAGGCAAAAGCGGAGCGACGGATGACCGTTGCCGCTGTATCTCGCGGTGAATCCATACTCCCGCGCAATATGTTCGCCAACCGCCCGCGCGAGCATCGGCGGAATAGCATTGCCGACTTGCTGGATTCGGCTGGCCGCACTGCCCGCGAACTCGAACGAATCGGGAAACGTCTGTAACCGCGCACACTCGCGCAACGTGAGCAGCCGGTCTTCCGTCGGATGCACAAACTCTCGCGTGGCTGCGCTGGTGATGGTCAGACTCGGCTCGGCGGCGAACAACCGCTTCAAGCCGGACGGCGCACCACCGCGTTTCTCGACCGGCGTTCCGTCCATGACGCGACGGAAGGCGCGACGGCGAAACGACTCGTGCTGCAAGTGTTCCGGCAAATCCTTCATTGTCTGGCCGGGCTGCAATCCCCGCACGCGCTCAAGCTGAATTTCCGACAGCGCCACCGCATAGTGGTCGGTCACAGTTCTGGCTTCGCCGCGCAGGTAGGCTTGCAGTTCGTTTTGCGGCGGCTCGCGAAACGCCAGCGGTTCGCCGGCTTCCGTTGCCGCAGGCGGCAGGTCGCCCACGGCGGTTGCGAAGGTGATTTCTCCCTTGCGAAAGATGCTGCCCGAAAAGCGCGTCACCGGTTCGGGAAATGAAAAGTCGTGGCCGAGTCTGTTCCCGACGATGAGCACGCGCTTGCGCCGCTGCGGAATGCCGTGGCCTTGCGCATAAACCTTCTCCACGTTCAGCGAGTAACCCGCCTCCAAAAAAGCCGCCACCGTGTCGCGAACGTGCAAGCCGCCGCCGCTGGTCAGAAGCCCCTCGACGTTTTCCATCACGAACCACTTCGGGCGGATGCCTTCGAGCAGCCGGACGTAATGGCTCAACAGCGAATTGCGCGGGTCATCGCCCGCCTTCACGCCCGCGCTGCTGAAACCCTGGCACGGCGGGCCGCCCAGCAGCATGTCGAGTTCGCCGGGATTCAGCCCGATGCGCTGAAGCACGGCCTCGGCGGTGAGTTGCCGGATGTCCGCCGCCTCGCACGGAGTGCCGGGGAAATTGCGGCGATAGGACTCCACCGCGTCCGCGTCCAGGTCCGTGGCAAATCGAACGTCGTAGCCCGCCTGACCGAAACCGAGCGAACACCCGCCCGCACCGGCGAACAGGCTGATGGCAGTGGGCTTGAATGGAACTGCGGCAGCGTCTTTGTCCGGTTGGTCAATCATGATGACAGATGTTTTACCCAATGCACTTCGCTCTGGGGAATCTCGAACAGCGACGCCATGAACTCCGCGACCGGATTGGGCGTCAGGAACTGCCCCAACTTGTGCTGCTTGTCCAAGTCAGACGGCGAGGCCGCAGCAAATGGCGAAAGCGTGGGCGTTTCACCGGCAATGACGTTCGGATGGATGGCGGCGGTTGTCACAAGCTCTGCCACGATGATAGCAACGTCGGGGGCGCTATCAATGCTGATGAACGCTGATTGCTTTCAACGCAAAGACGCGGCGGCGCAAAGAATTTCAACCACGGATGAACACCGATGGACACGGATAAAGTCCACGTCGTGGACGGCCATGATTACTCCGCCTTTGTAGATTGTGAACTCGCGTCGAGCCGGCACAGGGAAATAACAACGCCGCCGAGCACAAAAAACACTAGCAGGGAAAGCAGCCCCATCCGCTGGCTGCCGGTGGAACTACTGATAAATCCGAAAACGAGCGGGCCTAACAGCGTAGCAACGCGGCCTGCCATCGCGTTAAAGCCGAAGAACTCAGCCTGCTTCCCGACCGGCACGATACGGGCATAAATGCCGCGACAAATAGCTTGGGACGAACCGATGACCAAACCGATAAGCGCCGACATCCAAATCGGCGCGGACGATGCAGTGCCGAACGCCATTACCAACACCGCGCAGCACCAGATGAACACCGTCGTCAACAACACGCGCTTTTCGGGGAACTTGTCCGCCGCCCAACCAAAGAGCGGAGTGGTCAGGATGCCCACGGCTTGAATGATGACGGTCATCATCAAGATTTTTGCCATCGGCATTGCGAATGTCTTCGCAAAGAAAATGCTCGTAAAATAGATGACGGTCGTCACCCCATCGCTCAAAAGGTAGAAACCCAGCAGGAACAGAAAAATCGGGCGGTATGCTCTCCAATTTCGAAGTGTGGCGAATACCCGGGCGTATGAGCGCCACGGACTTGTGCCGACATTCACAGAAACCGCATCTCTCGCTGGCAGCGTCAGCAGCGTCGGAATGGCGAAGACGAGATAGAAAATGCCTGTGATCAGAAATGCCAGCCGGTAGTTCGCAAGATTCTCTGGCGCGAGGCCACCTTTCAGGAGTGGATACGTAAAGACGAGGCACAGGATGCCGCCCGCGTAGCCGATTCCCCAACCGAGGCCGGAAAGGAAATGTGACGTTCCACCGCCGGACAGCGTTTTCAGAAAGCTGTCGTAGAGCAGAGTCGCCACCACCCACGCAACTTGTCCAAGGATGAAAAGCGCCGCACCGAGGTGTCCAGTTTCCGGTGTTGCGAAGTAGAGTCCGACGGTGGAGGCCACACAAGTCAGCGTGGCGATCGTCAGGCCCAGCCGCCGCCGTCCCGTTGAATCCACCAGTGCGCCGATGAATGGAGACACCAGTCCCGCAATTAACAGCGCAAGCGCGACGATGATTCCCCAAGTCCGGTCGGCGTTCGGCCCGCCGCCAAGCACCAGCTTCTGGTAGTAGAGCGGGAACGCGACTGCGGGAACGATGAGGACGTAGGCGCTATTGGCAAAATCGTAGCCGACCCAAGCGACTTTCTTGAGCGTTTCTTTGTTCATGGCTTGGTGGCGGTGATGACGGTGTATTCGTCGTGCAGCAGTTGCACGGTGGCGCATGTTTGAATGGAATGTGCGATGGCGTTCAGGCCGTCACGAAACTCCTCCGGCGGTATTTTGGTCAGAGCTGTGAAAGGATAATGCTCCAGCCAGCGAAGAAACGTGGCGTCGAGCGGGCGGATGACTTCCCGGAACGGCATATCTTCAATGGCGGTGAATCCATGCTGCGAAAGTTCTTCACGAAGCGTCGCAATTGCTGGAAATCGATTGCTCTCCATACGGAGCGCAGTTGGAAAGGCTCGGAAATCGGGCCTGGCCGCCAGTTGTTCGGTTGAGACCGTGGCGATTGCAACTCGCCCATGGGAACGCAATACCCGGTTCACCTGCCGAAACACCTTGCTGCGGTCACTGAACCGCTGCACGGAAACCATCATTGTTACAACGGAAAAACTGGCGTTGGCGAATGATAAAGCCTCAGCATTCTCTTGATGAAAAGTTAGCGACGGGTGCGATTGGCGCGCGTAAGAAACTCGTTCAGGATCAATATCCACTCCTTCAACTCGCGCCCGGGATAGTGCGGCCATAAGTGCCGTGTTGTCACCCGGCCCACATCGGATGGGAGAGGAGTCAGAGGTGAGGGCAGCCGGGATGAGCTGGCCGGGGATGCGCTTTTCCTGAACAACCTGCTTCTGGATAACGGCCACGCGCGCCGTTACGACAAGGTCACGCTCGCGGATTGGGAAGAGTGAACATTCCTGCTCCAAATTACTGCGGCGTAATCCAATAGAACCGTCTGGAGAAATTCGTCGAAGAAATGTCAGTGAACTCCAAATAGCCAAGTCCGCTGATTTGGTTCGTGGCTAACGGCAGCCAGTTCACAAGATTTGTCGAAGCTTTCACGACATAGTTTGTTCCAGTGTCGCCATAGAACCGCATCGTGAACATTCCGTTTGCCAATCGTTGAGCATCCGTAATCACGTTGTTTCCCGGCACGATGAGCAGCACTTGATCCACGTTCGGCGCGGCGTTGTAAGTTGCGTCGCCAGACTGCGAGGCGCGCAACACCACCAAACCTGCTCCAGTCATTGTGAGAATGTTTCCGCTCAAAACCGCCGGACCTGACAAGACCGAGAAACTCACAGGCAATCCTGAACTGGCCGTGGCCGACAGCGCAAACGGTGCATCACCAAACACCTGTTTGCTCAAAGCGCCGAACGTGATTGCCTGCGGCAACTTGGCGTCTGGCGGAATATACGTCACCGTGACCGCGCCGAGAGGCGAATAGTTTCCTGCGTTGTCGCGGCTTCGCGCCTCAATCGTGTTGTTGCTGACAACAAGACTGACGGAACGAGTCCAGTTGGTTGTGCCAGTCGCCGGTTGCCAGTTTCCGCCGTTAAGCCGCACCTCAACTGTCGCAACCCCGGTATCATCGGATGCGATTCCGCTTACATTCAGAGCCGGGTCGTTGAATCGCGCTGCATCTGGCGGATTGGTAATCACCACTTGCGGAGCGATGGTATCCAGTATCCGAGGAATCTTGTTTACCCATTGCAATTTTCCCTGCGGAGTGCCGATTCCGGTGGTCAGGTAGTATGCCTTTTCTCCGTCTTCAAGCGTTTCAATTCCGACTACGGCGTTCGTTGCCAGTATTGTGGTCGCGCCATCGGATAGAGCAATTTGGTAAAGTCTGCCATCAGCACTGCCCTGCACCGTATAAATGTTTGTTCCGTCGCACGCCAAACCCGTTCCAGAGTTGTTAAATGTCCCTAACTTTACAGGATTCACACCGCCCGAAATCGGCACGGAATACACGCCCGCCTTGGCGGTGTAATACAATGTTGTTCCTCTGACCAATAGACTTAACCCGTTGGCAGCCGCGTTGCCGATATTCTGGTTGATTAACGGTGTTTGGATTCCCCCAGTCTTTCTAAAGACTTGGGAGTCCCCATCAAATTCGCACCAATAAATTCCAGATGAATCAACTGTAATTCCATTCGCGTTGGGCGTTCCGCTCGCTTCCAGCGTTACCGCCCCGCCCGAAGTGCTGATGGATGCGACTTCTCCTGCCGCATACCTGGTAAAATAGATGCGCCCATTGTAAAAGAAGAGTTTTGCAGGACTGTCGCCAGTCAAAATCGGACTGGCGCTGCCGCCCGTCTTGGGTAGAGCATTAATTTCTCCATTACCTGTGGCGATGTAGAGTGAATTTGCGTCCGCCGTGATGCTCAACAGACCATTTTTTCCTGACAACGTGCTCAACGCTTGGATTGCGTAAGTCGTCTTGTTCACCCGTGAAACGACACCGCTCGTCGTTTCGATGACATAAATATAGTCGCTGTCTTGGCACATTCCCCGTGGACGCGCCAATCCGGTCATCAATGTTCCTGGGGGTGGCTGCAAACCGCTTTGCACAATGGAGAAAGTCTTCCCAGCAACGTTAATTGTCGCGCTCCGCGAAGCCGTGCCGGGATTGGCTTGAACATTGTATTGAATAGAACTCGTCCCTGTCCCTGTTTTGGCACTTGTGATTGAAATCCAATTGGCATTTGTTGTCGCCTCCCAATCACATATTCCATCAGTGGTAAGCGTGAACGAACCGCTGCCACCACCCGATTCAAAATTCGCACCCGGCGAACTCAAACTAAACGTGCAGGCCAACTGATTGCCGTTTTGATTGATGTTGAAATATTGTCCACCTGCGGTGATTACACCGCTGCGCGGCGAGGTGGATGGATTGTAGTCCACTTGGTAGCCCACGCTGTGCGACCCAACGCCCGATGAACCGGACGTGATGCTTACCCAACTCAAGTTTTCAGTCGCAGTCCACGCGCAACCGGCGGACGTGAGAACGCTGAACGCGTCGCTGCCGCCCGCTGCCGCCCATGTATCGCCGGATGACGATAGCGAGTAATTGCAATTGGCGATTGCTGAATAAATGGCATTCACCGTTGCCTGCTGGTTGGCAACGATGTTCAGAGTCAAGCTGGCAGGCGTGTTGTAGCCCGACACAGCTTTGAAGGAAACTGTATGCGAGCCGGGCGTCAAGCCAGTGGCGGTGTCGCCGGTATTGCGATAGCTCCCGCTGTCCACACGCCATTGTGCGCCCGCTGAAATCGCGCCCGCCGGAGTAATATTCACCGTGATCGAGCCAGTATTGGGTGTTGGCGTCTCGACCAGGAATGTCTTGAGGTTGGAGGCGGCCTGTCCCGCATTCGTCACCGTCACCGACCAAGTGCCGACGGCTGACTGAACGGTGATGTTGTATTGCAGTTGGCTGGAACTGATGAAGATGGGCGTGCGCACATAAGGATTGTTGGCCGGGTCGCGGAAGATGAGCGTGGAGGCGTTTGGGTCGGCTGATGCCTTGAAATTCGAGCCGTAGATGTTGATGAGTTGTGTCGAAAACGAGGGCGGCAACGGGGATGGTGAAACGGATGTAATGGTGGGACCCGTTGGTGTCGGTGCGGAGACAACTTGAACATTAAGACTTTCGCTATCGCGAAACGGAATGTTGTCCACAAACTGACGCACCAACAGGCTCCAGGTTTTGGGTGTGGAGCCAAAATCGAAATTGGCGGTGATTTGATTGGCTGTGATGGAAGTCGGCGTAACTGTCGTGGGTGAACCGCCGCTGGAAATGATGAGCTTGTCCGTGATGGTGAAACCACCACCCTGCAAAGTAAGAGACGTGACACCCGCGCCCGCCGTTACTTGCGAGGGGGTAATGGAATTCAAAACAAATTCCGGCCATGTGACAGTGAAGGTGCTGTTGCCGTATTCGTAACGGACGGCCCCGTTATTGGCGCTTGTGATTTTGGCGAGCAACTGGCGTTGAACGCCGATGTTCAGGCCAGCCGTGGGAATAGACACGCTGCCGTTGGCAACAACCGAGTTGCCGGTGCTACCCAAGTTCTGGCTGGCGAGCGCGACGCCCGTCCCGTTTAACGGATCGGTGTCGGTGTCCGCGAACCACTCAATCAACATGCCGCTGTCGCGGTCTTGATATTGGTAGGTGACGTTGAAGGATTGGCCTTGAGGAATTCGGTTTTGAGGATAGGGCGGAAGTTGAATGTTTCCAATGTTGGCCCATTGAGCGCCGCCGCCTTGATCAGGCGCAAAACGACTGCCCGTGCCGCCATGACTGGATGAAATCGCGCCCGGAAATGCGGCTCGCTTGGCAGGGCCGTTCGGATTAAGCCGACTGAACGCGAAGCCGTTTTCATAGCGTGAATATTCACCGGCATACCAGTCGTCCGTGATCAAAACATTGCCGTCCCAGTTTGGATACGGCGAGCCAATGGTGCCGTGATACCAACTATGAACGTCGGAGTGTTCTGTTGCCGAACCGACGCCGCTCAAAATGCTCTCATTCAGTTTCGCGTTGCGAGCGCCGGGAACATTCTGGCCGTTGAAGTCAAGCGATCCGAGCGTCCATGCAACCCATTGAGGGTCTTCGCGCCAGTAGTTGTCGGCAAAGATGACATTATTGTAGAGGCGGACAGGAAGATCGGGGGCAAAGCAGTATGCGGCGGCGCAGCCGTTTGGATAAATCCCATAGTCCGGCGAAGTCAAAGGATGCGGATCAAGGGTGGTGAGATGGTCAACCCAAATGCCGCTTTTGCCAAGCAGATGCGCGGTTTCAAGCATCACTGAACCGCCGCGACTATGCCCAATCAAATGGAGCGTCTTTGAGGCGAGAGGCAGCGTCAGACCAATCGCAGGATACGGGTTTCGCAGAACTGTCGCCAACTCATAAGCCACTTGATCGGTGGTCACGCCGGCCGACAGCAGATGGTTGCTCACATCAGACCAATCCACCGTGACAACAATTTCGCCTTGGGGAGTCGAGGAAGCATTGGGCTTTCTCACGATGGTGGAAACGATATTGCCGCCACTTTTGTAAATGCGAACGTGATACCAAGTCATGCCCAGGCCCTGATTGCCTGCTTTGTCAATCACCGCTTGCGCCATCGTGTCCGTCCATGCCGGATAATTGCCAAAAAGCTGAAACCCATGCGTGATGACGGTGACGCCTGATGCTCGCGCGTTGCCACCACTTCCAACGAGAATCATTACCGAGAGGAGCAGCCCAAAGACACATCGTTTGGCCAAAGACGGAAGCGCGGCGGTCAAAACAAACGTAATCAATGCTTGAAGAAGCCTCTGTTTCATAGGTTTTCCTTTTCCGAAGCCATGCCATTGATTCTGCCGGTGCGCGAGACGGGCGTCAACACACATCAGTCAACATTTCCCATATGTGGGAACACCGCGAGCGCACACTTCCGGTGTGGCAGCGTCCATGCAAAAGCAACTCGGTCTGTTCCTGCGGAAACGGCGCGGGGAAATGACGTTGCCCGCTTACGCCCGCAAGCTTGGCATTTCATCCTCATCGCTACATCGCATGGAAATGGGCGAACAAAACGTCACGCTCACAACTCTGGAACGCCTTTTGAAACGGCTCAAATGCAATCCGGCGGACGTGTTCAACGTGAAGTGACAAAGGCGGATGCATTCGGCGAGTTGCCGAACGCGGCAAGTGAGCCACCCGCGCTATTCCAACTGCAATTCCTTTTTGACCTGCGCCCACGGGATGCGCGGTTTGCTGCCGTTGGCGCGTTTGGCGCGTTCAATCGTCCGCGCGTCCTCAATGTCTTCGACGGTCTGGCTCATCTGGCGCAACAGAGCTTCGCGGGTTCGCAGGCGGCGATTCGTTTTCACGTCACGCCTTGTGGCGCTTGGTTTGGAGATTCACAATCCGATGACCGGATTGTTTTTCGCGCTGGCGCAAGTCGGCAAAGAGCCGG
>JAANMV010002751.1_pt1 | contig 16364 bp, 11 predicted proteins | sample 7279661 | NCBI WGS metagenome assembly JAANMV01 (sample SAMN14094540, study PRJNA606508) | bioreactor metagenome | isolation source: A lab-scale SPAN reactor treating ammonium-rich wastewater day 121 | place: Ireland: Galway | collected 2017-05-16 | reverse complement strand
CCCTTTCATCACGTCCGTGCAGACATGTGCGGCTACCGACACGACTCCCACGCCTCCCACCGCCAGAATCGGCAGGGTCAGAGAGTCATCTCCCGAAAGCGCTCCAAGCAAATCTTAGCGAAGGCCGCTGAAGGCGATGAATGCCGCAGCGGTGTCGGTCGACGGCCAGTGGGCGCCCTGACGTCTGAAGAAACCGGGCGCCTGCAAGGCGGGCGCCCCCGTGCCATCGAAGCGGATTGATCACCATGCGCCGTTCGGCTGCCGATCAGATTGCCGTCGCCGTCATTGGCGCGGGTTTCATCGCCGACTACCACATCAACGGCCTTCGTGCCGCCGGCAGGGCCAGTATCGCCGCCCTCGTCGGAAGGCGGGAGGAGGCGACGCAGGCGAGGGCCGCGGCGCTCGGTATCGGCCGGGCCGAGACCGATTATCGCCGCGTTAAATTGTTTCTTGCTCATTTCGCGCTACCAAGGGAGGGTGAACCAGCTTGCTCCGCCGCCACGGCGACTTGCGCCGTGCCCGTCTCGGAAAAACTCTGCGGGTAGTTTACCGGTCGGCGCGCGAATCACAACAAGAGAGCCGCAAGAAATGCGAAGCGCCGCGAGGTTTCGGTCTCGGCGCATCGAAGCATGGCTCGCGGACCGTCGCTCAAGACACCGACGAACCGTGACGGACGGGGGAGCTGCTAAACACCTTCGGCGGCGCCGATTTCGCAAGGATGCGACGCCCTGATCGATTACCGGCGACCAGATCGTCCCAAGAGGAAGGGTGGGAGGAAAACGATCCTCGGCAATTCCGAGAACGCCGGCCCCGTTGATGAAACCGCGTTCCCTCGCGAGAATCCAAGCCCCGTGTGGCAAGTTGCAAGACCGCGGCATGACCAGACGATGATGGCCGAAGCCGCCTGGCGAGCTTCGCCGCCAGGCCGCGCAGCCCCATGGCGAAGTAAAAACCGCCCACCAACAACAGCATGTCCAGATTGGTGGAATAGGGCGTGATCCAATTAACCAGCCAACCCGCGCCTCCCACGGTAACGCAGCCCACCGAAGCCGCGAAACATGCGCCCGCTCCTTCGGGCGTGGTTCTGATTCTCAACGCGCTGCGTATTTCAGCGGAAGTCATGTCGCAAACTCGATATTTGCCATCCAGCGGGGAAGGACCAGCCGCCGCCACGGATGGCGCGAAGCAACAGTCATTCTCACTAGGATCGTAGTTTATATCGGGTTTTTCCGCCAAGTCGATCTAGGCGGGATTTTTCTTTTCGATTAGCATCCCCCACGGGTTGTTTCGCTGGCGAAATCGTTGGCGCTGTGGAAACCAGGTCCGCGGCGACTAGGGCTGCTCATGGAGGGGCGGCGGCGACTCAAGGAGGATCACTGTGCAAACGCTCAAAACGGCCTTGGTGGTGGTGGCGCTCCTGGCCGTGCTGTTTGTCGCCTATCAATATCTGAACCACCAACGGATCGGCATTCCGTTGGAGTTAGGTGGCGATCCGTGGAACGCTCCCCCAGAAGCACCGCCGACGCCCTCGGGCGTGAATGTGGAAGCGCCGCCGGTTGAGGGATTTGACCCGCTTCAGGGGAGTTCCGTTCCCGCGCCCATGGCAAGCCAGTTTCCCAACGCGCCGGCCGTGGTAAGCGCGCCGGGGGGAACGCCGCCCAGCGCTGCTTCTGACTCTGCGGTCGAAGGTCCTTCGGCGAATGTCGCTCCCGCGGGTGGGTCCCTCGCGGGATCGTTCGGCGCCGCGGCTCCCGCGACCTACGTGGCGCCCGAGCTTTCCGTACCGATTGTCGCCGAGCCGTCTCCGTCGGTTTCAGGTCCGCCCGGCGCGGGGCCGGCGTCTTCCAGCGAAGATCCGAGCGGGGTCCACACTTTCCCCCCCGCGCAACCCTCCGCGACACCGCCTGACAACACCTCCTCGGACGCGGGCGATGGATTGGCTCGATTCACCTCTCCCGCCGTGGCCAAGTACGCCTTCGAACAGGCATGGAGCAAGGCCGAGCTGCAAACCAACGACGGTCAACTGGCCCGCGCGCTGCTGACCCTGTCGGAATTCTACCGCAGCCCGGACCTCGACGACGCGCTGCAAACGAAGTTGGTAGAACGACTTGACCAACTGGCCGGCACGGTCATTTATTCCACCCGCCACTTGCTTGAAGAACCTTACAAGGCGCGGCGAGGCGAGACGCTGGCCGACATCGCGAAGCCCTATGGCGTGTCGGTGCGATTGCTGCAAAACATCAATTCGGTGCGCGATCCCGAACTGGTGCTGCCCGGCTCCGAGTTGAAAGTGCTGCGCGGACCGTTCCGCGCCGTGGTCGATCTATCGCGGAGCGAATTGACGGTTTTCCTGGGCGGACTGTATGCGGGCCGATTCACTTTCCAGGCCGGCGCCGATCCGGCGCCGCGCGCCGGAACCTATGAAGTCCTCGATATTCAGCCCGGCCGCGCTTATTATTCTTCGTCAGGACAATCGGTTCCCGCGGGCCACCCTTCCAATCCCTATGGGCAATGGTGGATCGACCTGGGGAGCGAGATGTGCATCCACGGCTCACCCGACGCCGGCGATGCATCGCAAGCCGGCTGTGTCGGTTTGGCGCCTCGCGACGCCGCCGACGTAGCGGCCATTCTCTCCATCGGCTCGACGGTGGTGGTTCGGTAAGACCTGGAATCATGGGCGCCGCGCCCGTGGGGGCAGGTTGTCACGGCTTGCGTTTGCTCTTGCGGCGCGACGGTTTGACGCGCGGCCGCAATCCTTGGTAAACCAGCCGGGCTTGGGCCCATTCTTTGTCGGCGCCGAACAGCGGCGGGTCGGGGTCTGCGGCGTAGTTGAGCGCGCCTTCGTAGGCGCCGTTTCGGTAACACTTGTCCACGAGATCCTGCAAGGCAAGCGGCGTTTATCCCAACGTCGCGCCGAGCGAGACGCCAGGCGCGGGGAGACGGGTTTCGCCCATGAGGTACTGGTCGATGGCGCGGGCGGCGCCGCGGCCTTCGTTGATCGCCCAAACCACCAGCGATTGACCGCGGCGGCAGTCGCCCGCGGCGAAGACGCCTTCGGCCGAGGTGGCGAACCGGCCATGCTGCGCCTTGAAGTTTGAGCGGTCGTCGCACTCCAGTCCCAGCATCTGTCCGACGGTCTGTTCGGGGCCAAGGAACCCCATCGCCAAGAGGATGAGTTGCGTTTCCCACACGCGCTCGCTGCCCGCTTTTTCGTTCATGGTCCAACGGCCGTTGTCCTTGGTCCATTCGACTTCCACGGTCCGCACGCCCGCGACGTTGCCCTGGCCGTCATCGAGAAACTCTTTCGACATGACGCAATAGACACGCGGATCACGGCCGAACCTGGCCGCCGCCTCGCCGTGGGCATAGTCGGCGCGAAGGATGCGCGGCCACTCGGGCCACGGATTATCGGAAGCTCGCTGCGCGGGCGGTTGTGGCAGCAGTTCAAAATTGGCCAGACTTCGGCAACCGTGACGGAGCGAAGTGCCGATGCAGTCGGCGCCGGTGTCGCCGCCGCCAATCACGATCACGTCCTTGCCTTGGGCCGAAATATAGTGTCCGTTGTTCAGGTTGTCGTCGAGCAGGCTCTTGGTGTTGCGGGCGAGGAAGTCCATCGCAAAGTGGACGCCGCGCAAGTCGCGACCGGGGATCGGCAAGTCGCGCGGCTTGGTGGCGCCCGTGGCCAAGAGGAGGGCGTCGTACTTTTCTCGCAGTTCGTTGGGATCGATGTACTGGACCTTGCAGCCGCGCTCCTCCATGATTTGCGTCATGTGCCCGGACGGAAAACTCTCGGGCCGGCCGACGTGGGCGCAGGTGACGAACTCCACCCCTTCCTCGCGCAGCAGGTTAACGCGCCGCTCGACCACGCCCTTGTCTAGCTTCATGTTGGGGATGCCGTACATCAGCAATCCGCCAATGCGGTCGGCCCGCTCGTAGACGGTGACCCGATGGCCGGCCTTGTTCAACTGCGCCGCGGCGGCCAGGCCCGCGGGACCGGAACCGACAATCGCCACCTTCTTGCCGGTGCGGCTCTGGGGCGGACGGGGTTGGATCCAACCCTCGGCCCAGCCGCGATCGATGATAGCGTTCTCGATGTTCTTGATCGTCACGGGCGGCTCGATCAAACCCAGCACGCAGGCCCCTTCGCACGGCGCGGGACAGGTGCGGCCGGTGAACTCGGGAAAGTTGTTGGTCTTGTGCAGGCGGTCGAGCGCTTCACGCCAGCGGCCTTGGTAGACCAGGTCGTTCCACTCGGGAATCAAGTTGTCGATCGGACAACCCGAATCGGACTGGCAGAACGGCACGCCGCAATCCATGCACCGCGAGCCTTGCGTCCGCAGGTGTCCGTCGTGCGGTTCGGTGAAGATCTCGTAAAAGTCGTTTAGCCGGACCAGCGGCTCCCGATAAGGAACCGGTTGACGGGGAAACTCTTTGAAACCTGTAGGCTTGCCCATAACTCGTTACCGGTTAATAGTGCGGCGGTTTTTTGCGTAGTTCAGTGGGACAATAGCCGGAGGCGAACAGCCTCCGGAGGGCGGCGCTGGCTTTCGGAGGCTGTTCGCCTCCGGCTAGGGACGCTGAGGGGTGGCGAGATTCGCGCTAATGGCCGTCTACGTGGGCTTCGCGGTGGATGACGGACTCGATTTCCTCGTCGTGATTTTTGCGATCCATGAGGACGCGCTTGTAGTCGATCGGCATCACTTTGACGAATTGCTCCAGAACGTGGGGCCAATGGTCCAACACGTACCGCGCTACGGGTGAATCGGTCAGTTTGTAGTGCGAGTCAATCATTTCCAGCAGGTCCGAAATGTCTTGCTCTTCCACTACGCGCTCCAGTTCGACGGTCGCCAGGTTGCAACGCAGGTTGAAGTCGCCGGCGCGATCCCACACGTAAGCAATGCCGCCCGACATACCGGCCGCAAAGTTACGGCCCGTCGAGCCAAGAATCACCGCGCGGCCGCCCGTCATGTACTCGCAGGCATGATCGCCCACGCCCTCGATGACGGCCCACGCGCCGCTGTTGCGGACACAGAACCGCTCCGCCGCTCGGCCGCGGAAAAACGCCTGGCCGCTGGTGGCGCCATAAAGCACCACGTTGCCGACGAGCAAATTTTCCTCGGCCTTAAAGGTGCTGGCCTTGGGCGGGTACACAATGACTCGACCGCCCGAGAGGCCCTTGCCCACGTAATCGTTGGCGTCGCCTTCCAACTCCAAGGTAATCCCGCCCGCGAGAAACGCGCCGAAGCTTTGCCCCGCCGAACCGAGGAACTTGAAGTGAATGGTGTCGTCCTGTAGCCCGTGTTCGCCCCACTTTTTCACGATCGTATGGCTGAGGATCGCGCCGACCGTGCGATTCGTGTTGATGATGGGCAACGTCTCGCGCACCCGCTCGCCGCGCTCAATGGCGGGCGCCGCCAACCGGAGCAGGTGCGTGTTGTCCAGCGCATGCTCCAGGCCGTGATCTTGGGCAATCTGGTGGACCACGCCCACGTCCTCGCGCGGCTTTTGAGCGGTCGTGAGCATGGGCGTCAAATCCAGCCCGTCGGTCTTCCAGTGCTGAATGGCGTCGTCGGTTTCCAGCACATCCACGCGGCCGACCATTTCGCGGAGCGTGCGGAAACCTAGCTGGGCCATGATCTCTCGCGCTTCTTCGGCCACCAGGAACAAGTAATTCACGACGTGCTCGGGCTTTCCGGCGAACTTCTTGCGGAGCACGGGATCCTGGGTGGCCACTCCCACCGGGCAGGTGTTGAGATGGCACTTCCGCATCATGATGCAACCGAGCGTAATGAGCGGCGCCGTGGCGAAACCGAATTCCTCGGCGCCCAGCAACGCGGCGATCACCACGTCGCGGCCGGTCTTCAGCCCGCCGTCGGTCTGGAGCACCACGCGGCTGCGCAGGTCGTTGAGCACGAGCGTTTGGTGCGTTTCGGCAATGCCCAATTCCCACGGCAAGCCCGCGTGCTTGATGCTGGTCAAGGGCGAGGCGCCGGTTCCGCCCGTGTCGCCGGAAATCAGGATGTGGTCGGCGTGCGCCTTGGCCACGCCCGCGGCGATGGTGCCCACGCCCACTTCCGACACCAGCTTGACGCTTACGCGGGCCGACGAGTTGGCGTTTTTCAGATCATGAATGAGCTGCGCCAAGTCTTCGATCGAGTAAATGTCGTGGTGGGGCGGCGGGCTAATCAGCCCCACGCCGGGCGTGGAGTAACGAATGCGGGCGATGTTTTCATCGACCTTGCGGCCCGGCAGCTCTCCGCCCTCGCCCGGCTTGGCGCCTTGGGCCATCTTGATCTGCAATTCGTCGGCGTTGGCCAGGTACCAGATGGTCACGCCGAAGCGGCCCGACGCCACCTGCTTGATGGCCGAACGCTTGGAGTCGCCATTGGGGAGCGGCTTGAACCGTTCGGGGTCTTCGCCGCCTTCGCCGGTGTTGCTCTTGCCGCCCACCCGGTTCATGGCGATCGCCAGCGTCTCGTGCGCCTCGGCCGAGATCGATCCGAAGCTCATCGCCCCGGTGCAGAACCGCTTGACGATCTCGCTGGCCGGCTCGACTTCCTCTAGCGGAACCGGAGCGCCGGTCCCGTGTTGCTTGAACCGCAGCAAGCCGCGCAAAGCGCAGCGGGTGCGAGCGTCGCGATTGGCGTGCTCGGCGAACCGCTTGTACGCGTCGCGGCTGTTGGTGCGGGCGGCCACCTGGATGTCGGCAATCGCCTGCGGGTCCCAGGTGTGCCGTTCGCCATCGGCCCGCCAGTGGAACTCGCCGGGGTTGGGCAACGTAGTAAGGCGGTCGTCCTCGCGCTGGGGATAACCCAAGGCGTGCCGCCGCAGCGCTTCGTCGGCCAGCACCTGGAAGTCCACGCCTTGAATGCGGCTGGCGGTTCCCGTGAAACAGCGATTAATGACCTCGTCGCGTAAACCGACCGCCTCGAAGATTTGCGCTCCCTTGTAAGACTGGAGCGTGGAAATCCCCATCTTGGCCATGACCTTGAGCAGCCCCTTGGCCACCGCCTTACGGTACGCGGCGACCACCTTGGCGTCGTCGCAAAGTTTCTCGCCGTCGAGCAAACCTTCCCGCCGGGCGTGCCAAAGCGCCTCGAACGCAAGATAAGGATTGATCGCGTCGGCGCCGTACCCGATGAGGAGGCAATGATGATGCACTTCCCGAGCTTCGCCGGTTTCCAGCACCAGGCCGATTTGCGTGCGTTTGGCCTTTTTCACCAGGTGATGGTGCACCGCCGCGCACGCTAACAACGAGCTAAGCGGCACGCGGTCGGGGCCAATCTCGCGATCCGACAGCACGACCAGGCTATAACCTTGATCGATCGCTTCTTCCGCTTCCCGGCAAATGCGATCCAGCGCGGCCGTCATGCCTTCGCCGCCCGCGGCGCGGGGGAAGGTCACGTCCACGGTGCGCGTCTTCCAACCGCGATGGTCCAGATGCTTGAGGGCCGCCAACTCCTCGTTGGAAAGGATGGGATGCGGCACGAGCAGCCGGTGGGCGTGCTCTTCGGTCACGTCGAGCAAATTGCTTTCTGGACCGACGTAACATTCCAGCGACATAATGACTTCCTCGCGGATCGAGTCGATCGGCGGGTTGGTCACTTGCGCAAACAATTGCTTGAAGTAGTCGTACAGCATCCGCGGCTTGTCTGACAGGCACGCCAGCGACGAGTCGTTGCCCATCGAGCCGACCGGGTCGCGCAGTTCGTGAACCATCGGCAGGAGCATGAACTGCATGGTTTCGGCGGTGTAGCCGAAGGCCTGCATGCGCGGCAGCAGCGTCTTGGCGTCGAAACCGGCGGTGTGGCCGTTGGTCGAGCCAAGGTCGCTCAGTTGGATCCGCTGCCTGCGGAGCCAGTCGCGGTAGGGCCGCCGGCCAGCGAAATCGGCTTTCAATTCCTCGTCGGGAATGAGCCGGCCTTGCTCAAAGTCAATCAGGAACATGCGGCCCGGTTGAAGCCGGCCCTTCTCTTTGACGCTTTGCGGCTCGACGGGCAGCACGCCCACCTCGCTCGCCATGATCACGCGGTCGTCGTGCGTCACATAGTATCGGCTGGGGCGCAAGCCGTTGCGGTCCAGCACCGCGCCAATGCACTTGCCATCGGTAAAGGCGATCGAAGCCGGCCCGTCCCATGGCTCCATCAGGCACGACTGATACTCGTAAAACGCGCGCTTGTCTTCGGGCATGGACTCATGCTTTTGCCACGCCTCGGGGATCATCATCATCACCGCTTCCTGCAGCGACCGGCCGCCCATGAGCAGAAACTCCAGGGCGTTATCAAAGCTGCCCGAGTCCGAGCAGTCGGCTTCCATGATGGGGAACAGTTTTTGAATGTCGTCGCCAAACAAGGGACTTTGGGCCTTGCCTTCGCGGGCCGACATCCAATTCATGTTGCCGCGCAAGGTGTTGATCTCGCCGTTGTGGCTCATGAACCGCAACGGCTGGGCGCGGTCCCAACTGGGGAAGGTGTTGGTCGAGAACCGCGAATGCACCATCGCCAGGTGCGTCGTAAAGTCGGGGTCGGACAAGTCGGGGAAAAACGGCATCAATTGATCGCCCGTGAGCATCCCCTTGTAGATGATGACCTTGGTCGAGAGGCTGCAAATGTAAAACAGCTTGGCCTGCTCGATGGCGGCGTCGGTGCGGAGAACGTTGCTCGCCCGCTTGCGGATCAAGTAAAGCTGGCGTTCAAACTCATCTCCCTGCAAGGCGCCGCCCGCGGCGACAAACAGTTGCTCGATATGCGGCATGGACAGGCGCGCCGTAGGACCGACGTCGGCCTTATCCGGCTCCACGGGAACAACCCGCCAGCCCACGGTTTGTTGACCTTGCTCGGCCACGATCCGCTCCACGGTTTCCTTGCAGCGGCGGCGGTCTTCCTCGTCCACCGGAAGAAACACAAGCCCCGCCGCGAACCGCCCAGGCTCCGGCAACGACGCGTTCAAATCGCGCCGCGCGACCTTGGCGAGAAACTCATAAGGCAGCGCGGTGAGCATTCCGGCGCCGTCGCCCGTGTTGGGTTCGCAGCCGCACGCGCCGCGGTGGTTCATGCGCCGCAGTACGTGATCGGCGTCCAGCACGATTTGATGGCTGCGATGGCCCTTGATGTGCGCCACGAAGCCCACCCCGCAGTTTTCTTTTTCGTTGGCGGGGTCATACAGGCCGTGCTTCTGGGGGTAGCCGTAGAGGGGTCGCATGGTCATGGTTCAGTTTCGGAAGCTCGCGGGATGAAAGACTCGTCTGACGGGTCGGGAAGCGCTCCTTCGGCGGCGGAAGTCGGACCCTGGGAATCGTGCGAAATGGGGTGGAAGTTGGATTCGACGGAAACGGAAGACAAGAGAACCAGCGGTTAGCGAACGCGATCCAGGAAGCGTGCGACGGCTAACTGGCTTTAGCTCGTTCTGCGGCGCTATGCGGACCGGCGTCCTCTTGCAGCATTTCAAAGAACCGCCGAACCGTGCCGCCGAGTTCTCTTCCGTGCCGCAGGATGATGCCCAGCGGCCGCACCAGTTTTTTGCCTGTTATGGGAACTGCGATCAACAAGCCAGCCGCCACTTCCCGCTCGACCGTGGGGGCCGGCAGAAGGCTAAAGCCCGCGTTGATCTCGACAGCGCGTTTGATGCTCTCGATATTGTCGAATTCCAGAGTGACGGGGCAGATCACGCCCGCGGACTCCAGCGCCTTGTTGATCCGGCGACGAATGCGCAAATCGGGGTTGAACCCCACCATCTCCACACCGTTCAGGTCGGCCAGTTCGACGGCGGGTCGCGACGCCAACGGGTGATCCGGGGCGCACGCCACCACGAGCGGCTCCTCGCGCCACAGGCACACGTCGATGGTCCGAGTCTTTTGCGGATAGCTGACCAGACCCAGGTCCGCTTGATCCGCTTCCACCAGCTCGTAAACCCGGTCCGGGTGGTGATACTCTAAATGGACTTTGGCTTGGGGGTAGCGTTGCAGAAACGCCCGACGAAAACGGTCGATGTGACTTAAGCCAACAGAATAAATGGAAGCCACGCGCACCAGACCCTCCATGTCTTGGTGCATGGCCCGTACATTGTCCTCTAACGCGAAGTACTGTTCAACCAGTTTGCGGCAACCTTCGTAAAATACCTCCCCCTCGCGGGTGAGAACAAAGGGGCGCTTGGATCGATCGATCAGCCGCACCCCGAGATGTTCTTCCAAGTGATGCACCATTTGGCTCGCCCCCGATTGCGACATACCGTTCTCGGCGGCGCCGCGCGAGAAGCTGCGCCGGCCGACGACATCGCAAAAAACCTTGAGGGACTTCACTTGCATGGACCAACGTATTATAAGAAAAACTAATTCCGCGGCGTTTCAGAATTAACCAACGACATGCTACCTTATACGCTGATTTTTGGTCCGTCAAGAGAATCCTGGCCCTAAGGGCGGGGAGGACCGAAAAAAACGGCCCTAAATTCCCGGAAATTCCTACAATCGACGCGAAAAAATCCCACAAAAAAACCACGTGTCCATCGTGAAGACACAGGGCGATCGGCCAGCGATAAGAAAACCGCTTGCAAAACAACGCCAGTCCAATCCGCCTGCGGCGCTTGCGAGAAAAGGTGGAAACCGCGGGCGCCACGTCCTCCGAATGACGGCTCTGGAATGTCGTTGGTGGGGAGAGAGGCGGCCTAAGCAGTTGTACTGCGGCGCCATCGAGGGAGCCGACGTTGCGGCTCAGAAGTTGTAGATATTTCGCAAAGTAGGTCGCGCCTGCCGGGCGAGACCTTCTTTCTGCCTGCCATCTCCGTGGCTTTTTCTAGGAAGGTCCCGCCCGCCAGGCGGGACCTACCATACATTCACAACCTCTTAGGATTCGTCATCTTCCATCGCCGTGGCGTCACTCACCACGGGCGAATGGACTAGATCGTCAGCCGAATCAAATTCTTGATCGGGGCCGGCGCTGCGGATGGCGAAGGTGGTGTCGTCAAGGTCGTACCGGAGCGACGTTTGCCAGGCGTCGGTGAATTGCAATACCAGCTTGTTTCCCTCAATCCCTTCGGGGAGGCGGCCCGTATCCTGGCGATAGTTTTCGATCTCCCCTTCGGCCTGAACGAGGGCCGCCTGCGTTTGCTTTTCCAGCCGCGCGGTTTCCAGCGCCTTGGCGCTCATCGCGCCGCCCACCACGAGCGCGCCAACGAAACCGATCCACGCCGAGCCAAGCAACCCTAACAGCAACCCCGCCGTGGCGGCGCCGCGGGGGCGCTTGGACAACGCCAGGAAGCTCATCACCAAGCCAAGGGGGCTAAGAAAACCGCACGTGAACAAGCCTAACACCGACGTCCACAGCCCGGTCTTACCAAGCCGATTCACCGGCGGCGGCCCAATATAGAGAACTTCGTCGGAAGAATGGGGGTATCTCATCGCAACTCTCAGCGGTGGGGAGTGTGGGGAGGGACGGAATGCGCCCTGCCATGTTATTCGCTGGACATGCGACATTCTTGGCGTGAATTTTCCATCAACCCTCCCACATCGCTTCCCCAAGATTCAGGCCGATTTGCACCCGTTCCGCGAGCCGCCAAGTCAACGTCCCGCGCCCAGTCCCGCCAAGGCGCGCTCGATCATGTCGGGCCGGGCCAAGCCGGAACGCCACTCGCCGGGGATGCCCGATTCGCCCCAATAGGCGCCGGCTAACTGCCCGCAAACGGCGCCGGTGGTGTCGGCGTCATCGCCAAGATTGACCGCCTTGAGAACCGCCTCGCGGAAATCGGCCGCGTCGTGAAACGCCCACAGCGCCGCCTCCAGGCTTTGCACGACATACCCCGAGCCGCGAATCCGCGGCGGTTGAAGCGTGGCGTAGCTGCCTCGGATGACCGCCTCCACTTCCGGGTGCAGGTCGTAGTTCGTCAGGAGCCACTCGGCGGGCGGCCAATCCGGCGAGAGCACTTCCAGGCGGTCCTGACCGTGGAGCAATCCGCACAAGAGCAGCGTCATGTACATGCAGGACGCGACGCATTGCGGGCTTGCATGCGTGGGAAGGCTTGACTCAGCAGCCTTTTCCATGAGATCGAGAAGCCGGTCGGGAAACAGCTCCGCATAGGCGATGGGAACTGGCGCCAGGCGCATGATCGACCCGTTGCCGCTGGCGGACTCGTCCGCATCGCCCGATTGCCGCGCATCGCCGGTGCGTTCAAAACGCATCAAGGCGGTCAGGGTGGTGCGGCCAATGTCAAAGCAGCGGTCAATGACCGAATACTCGCCGCGCCGCCACCATTCCAAGTAACGCTGCGCCTGGTCGTCCAAATCCCAGCCGGCTTGGGCGATGCTGTCGGCCAGCGCCAAGGCCATGCTGGTGTCGTCGGTCCACTCGCCCGCGCGCAGCCCGTGAGGACCGCCGCTGCGGTAACCGACCACCGGCGCGAAAGCGCCGGGCCTCTCGAATTCGACGGCGGCGCCCAAGGCGTCTCCCACGGCCAACCCCAGCAGGGCGCCGCGTTTTCGATCGAGCAGCGTCATAGACACCTTTCCGGCGGTTCAGACGGCGGGTTCGATACCCAAATCGCGGATCGTCAGCAGCGTGCGCAGCGAGTAGCCAGCCTGGGCAAAGGCTTCGGCGCCGCCTTCCAACCGGTCAACTACCGCGATCACGCCTTGCACTTTCAAGCCGAACGCTTCGGCCTGTTCGATGGCGCGCAGCGAACTCCCCCCGGTCGTGACGGTGTCCTCGACAATCACGGCGGTCATGCCCGGTTCGACTGGCCCTTCCACCGCTTTGCCCGTGCCGTGCGACTTGGCTTCCTTGCGGACGATGAAACCCGCCATCGTCAAACCCTTTTGCCCCGCGAGAGTTATGACCGACGCCGTAATCGGATCAGCGCCAATGGCCATGCCGCCGACCGCGTCGGGATAGTGGTCGGAAAGCAGGTCCAGTATTCCCGCGGCGACGAGGTTCGCGCCCTGGGAATCGAGCGTCACTTTGCGGCAATCGAGATAAAAGCTGGCCTTCTTGCCCGAGGCCAGGGTGAAGTCGCCAAACTGAACGGCCTTGCGGCGAACGACTTCGATCAGCGCGTTTTTGTCGTACACGGTCGCGAATCTCCTGCGAAGGTAGAGGAGATTGTACCGCACGCGGGCGTTTTCGGTCAGCGGCCTTCTGGCGATCCCGCGCTGGTCGCAAAAAAAGACGGCCCGCAACACAAAACTCCATCCTCCCGTTTGCGTTGTGGGCCGTCGGTCGTAATAAATAGGGCCAACTTGGAACTAGGTATGGCTGGCCGCCTGCGCCTGGGGATTAATAATCGTCTCGGCCAGGGCCGTCAGTTTGTGGTCGGTGGAGCCTTCCTCGTCTAAGGTGGCTTGCAGCAGTTCTTCCGCCTCGGCGTAGCCGAGCCGTCGGGCATAGGTTCGCACGCAGCCATAGGCGGCCATCTCGTAATGTTCGACGCGCTGCGCGGCGGCAATCAGGGCCGCATCCCGCACATCGGCGCTGCCGGTGCTATTGATGACTTCGTTGCCTTCCGAGACGAGGCCCTTCATGGCGTCGCACGTCTTGCGTTTGGCCTTCTGGCCGACGATCTCGAACACGCGCTCCAACCGTTCGATCTGGCGTTCCGTCTCCTGAAGATGGTCGCGGAAGGCTTGCGCCAATTGGGGCGAATCGGCCGCCTCGGCCATAAGCGGCAAGGCTTCGGTAATGCGGTGTTCCGCGTCGTAGATGTCTTGCAGTTGATCGACAAACAACTGATCGAGCGAATTCAGCTCCTTGCTAGAAAACAGACCCATCGTGATTCTCCTTGAAAACAAAGGACCGCCGCCAATTACGAAGCGGGGCGATGCCCTGCTCCGCACGCGGCTCGTGACCCAAGAAGAAAGGGCAAGTCCCGCGCCAAACGGCCTGAACGAGAGCGTTTTCCAGGCCGGCGAGATGGATTGTCGTGCGGTGCACTTGCTCCGCGAGTGCGCCACTTTGGGGATTTCTCCTAGATTACTCGGCGCGCACATCCAGCGCTGGGAAGGGAAACGCTTCGCTCGGAGTGTGCTGCTCGCGCAGGATGGTCTCGATCCGCGCCACCACGTCGGGATGTTCCGCGGAAACGTCCTTCGTTTCTCCGACGTCGCTCGCCAGGTCGTACAACTCGATGTGCAAATTGGGTTGGGCTTGTTTCCCGCGCGGCCGGAGGTTCTGCCGGATTCCTTTCCAATCGCCCAGGCGCACGCACTGTTGCCCTCCGTAACTGGGGAACTCGCGATAGAGAAATGGTCGCGGTTGCTGCGATTGCCCGTACAGCGTCGGCGCGAAACTCAGACCGTCCACGTGGTCCGGGATGGCGTCGGCAGCGCCGGTCAATTCCAACAACGTCGGGAGCCAGTCTTCAAAGCCGGTCACCCGGTCCGACGTTGAGCCGGCCTCGATCTTTCCCTTCCAGCGCACCGCGCAGGGCACGCGAAAGCCGCCTTCGTACAACGAGCCTTTCAATCCGCGCAGCGGTCCGGCCGATTGGAAGAAGTCGGAGTCGCTACCGCCCAGCCGGTCATAGGTCGGGCCGTTGTCCGACGTAAAGACAAAGATGGTTTGCTCTTCCAATCCCAATTCTTCGATCAAGTCGATCAAACGCCCGACTTCGGCGTCCATGCGCGTGACCATCGCGGCGTACGCGGCGCGTGGCGTGCGGTGCGGCAAATAGCCGTGCCCTCCCACGTAAGGCGGGTCGTCGGGAAAAGCCTTTGTGTACTCCTCCAGCGCTTCGTCGGGAACTTGCAGCGCCAGGTGCGGCACAATGGTTGGATAGTACAAGAAGAAGGGCCGATCGCGGTGATCGCGCACAAACCGCAGCGCCTGCTCGGCAATCAGGTCCGGCGCGTAATCGTTGCCTTGGAATTGGGCGTAGGACGCCGGATCCCGCGGATCGGCGTCGGGGGCCAGCTTTTGGTTCGAGGAAAACGGCAGGTTGTTCAGCATGACCCGCTGATCGTTCGACCACAAATACGTGGGATAGTAGTTATGCGCGACGCTTTGGCAGTTGTAGCCAAAGAACCGATCGAGGCCCTGATTCATCGGATCGCCGCTTGTGCCCGGTCCGCCCAGCCCCCATTTACCGAAGCCGCCGGTCGCGTAACCTTGAGCCTGCAACAATTCCGCCAGCGTGACGGCCTCGGGAGGCAGCGCGTACTGCCCTTCGGGCTTGATCCCGCGATTATCGCGAACCACCGCATGGCCGGGATGCAGGCCCGTCATCAGCACGCACCGCGAAGGCGCACACACGGCGTTGCCGCTGTAATGCTGCGTGAACCGCATTCCCTCGCGCGCCAGCCGATCGATATTCGGCGTGCGAATCTTGGTCTGGCCATAACACCCCAATTCTCCATAGCCCAGGTCGTCGGCAAGGATGAAGACCACGTTCGGCGCTCGGGACGACTCCGCGCCTTCCGCTGGTCGCGCAAAACCTGCCGCGAGCGATCCGGCCGCGGTCATGAGCACGAGCGCTGCAATTTTCGGAAACCGGGCAGGTCGCAAGCGCGCGAGGCATGGCGCCGTCCGGCGTTCTGGCTTTCTCATCGTGATCAACTCCGCAGTTGAGATTGTCCGCTTGGTCCTGCTTACCCTTGCCCCTTTGCGCTCAGCGACGCCCGCGGGAACGCAATCGCCCTCGTGGAGCTTCAAGTCGATCGTTGTTCAATCAACAAAAGGTGAAGCCCCACGGGGTCGGGTAGGTTTCTCGGCCATGGGTCTTGCGATGTGGCAATACCTGGGACCGAAAAACCAACCCGCCCCCTCCCTCATTGCGCAGGCGCCTCCTTGAAACTGCCCTAGTATCGGCGCTGGCCATCGGAGGGTCAAGATTTCAGCGCCGCGGCGTGCGCAACTCCGGTGACTCAAGTTACTCCTCGGCCCAGCGCGTCGCGGAGACCAGGGCTTGATCGACCGCGGCGGGGGATGAAACATCGATAACCAGCGCATGTGGCCGCTCGTCTTCCGCGAGCGGCTTGTACGTGGCAAGCTGCAGCGAAAGCACCTGTAGGTCCGCATCCGAGGCATCGACGCCTTGGCGTTGCCGCGCGAGCACGCGCTCGCGGAGGATTTGCGGCGGGGCCTGAAAATCGAGGATGAGCCACGGCGCGCCGGCCCGTTCCGCCACGCGACGGAATCGGTCGCGGCGCGGCTGGCCGAGAAACGTCGCGTCGGCGATGACCGAAAACCCCGCCGCCAGCGCCGTCGCGGCCAGTTGTTCCATTCGAGCATACGTCTGATCGGTAGCGCGGCGAGAGTAAAGCTCCTTTTGAGTGACGGCAGGTTGCTCGCTTGCGTTGGGCGATTCTCCAGCGGTCCCCGCCAGGAACAGCCGCTTGCGTTCCACGTCGGAACGCATTTGCACGGCGCCGGTCGTCTCGACCAGGC
>JAANMV010002747.1_pt1 | contig 16400 bp, 16 predicted proteins | sample 7279661 | NCBI WGS metagenome assembly JAANMV01 (sample SAMN14094540, study PRJNA606508) | bioreactor metagenome | isolation source: A lab-scale SPAN reactor treating ammonium-rich wastewater day 121 | place: Ireland: Galway | collected 2017-05-16 | reverse complement strand
GTTTAATTTTTAAAAAAGAAATTATGTCTTTTAGGTGAGCTTGTTCAAAAAATTTTATTCCCCCTCTTTTAATATAAGGAATATTTTTTTTGTTTAATTCTATTTCAAGTTCCAAAGCATGAAAATCAGCACGAAATAAAATCGCAATATCGCGTAAATTATATCCTTCTTCAGTAAGCTCTATAATTCTTTGGCATATAAATTCGGCTTGTTGCTCGTTGTTTTGGGCAGGTATTACTATTGGTTTTTCGCCACTAGCTTTAGTAGTTTTTAAATTTTTAGGAAATTGGTGTTGGTTGTATTTAATTGAGTTGTTAGCTAAATTCAAGATTTCAGGCGTGGAACGATAGTTGCTTTCTAGTTTAAATATTTTTGTATCTGGGATTTTTTTAGGAAATTGTAAAATATTGCTAATATCAGCTGCTCGAAAAGAGTATATACTTTGAGCATCGTCGCCAACTACTAAGATATTTTTATGTTGACTGCCTAAATGCTCAATAATTTTAGCTTGCAGATGATTGGTGTCTTGATATTCATCGACTAAAATGTACTGAAATTTATTTATTAATTCTTTTTTAACGTCAGGTTTAGTTTCCATGAGCTTTAACCACAACAATAATAAATCATCATAGTCTAAAGTATTGTGTTGTTTTTTACGTTGCTCATATAAGGTAGCAATTTCTATGATGTGGGGTAATATATTTTCTCTAAGATAAGAAAATTTTTCTTTAAATACTTTTTCAATTGGTTGGCCAGAATTTTTACTAAAGCTAATAATATTTTTTAAAACCCCGCTTTTAGGAAAATATTTATCTTTTTTTATATTTTTTTCCGCCATGATTGATTGTAACAATGTTTGTGCGTCGTCCTCATCAAAAATCGTGTAGTTTTGTTGGTAACCTAAATGTTGAATATTTTTACGCAATATCATATTGCCAATATGGTGAAAAGTGCCACCCCATAATTGGTAAGGTTTATAACCTAACAATTGTTCTACCCGCCATAACATTTCTTTGGCAGCTTTATTAGTAAAAGTCATGAGTAATATTTGTTCCGCAGGCACTCCTTTCTCTAATAGGTAGGCCACTCTATATACCAAAGTTCTAGTTTTACCACTGCCTGCCCCAGCTAATACTAAACATGGTCCATCAGCGGATTTTACTACTAACCACTGTTCTTGATTTAGTTCTTTAGTATAATCAATCTGAACAGCTTTTGTTTTGGTAGTTCGTAGATTGTATGTTTTTTTAACCATAATCTTATTATAGCAAATGCTTTACAGTTTAAATGTTACTTTTGACTTTTTTTTACGTATTTATTTATAGAGGGAGTGAGTAAATTAATAAAAAATGCTATGATAAGTGCAAAATTAAGGCAAAATATTTTTAGGCGCGCGCGCCGCCAGGGATATTATAGCCAAGGCAAACCATTATATTTAATTTGGGGAAAAACATGGATACAAGCCAATATGAAGCCATCTCCGCTTGTCAAAAAGGAGAATTAGAAAAATTTAGTGATTTGTACGAGATTTATGTCGATAAAATATATCGCTTTATCTATTACAAAACCATGCATACTGAAACGGCTGAAGATTTGACTAGTCAGACCTTTATGAAGGCCTTAGAAAAAATAAATAGTTATGATAGTAAAAAAGGATTATTTGCAACTTGGCTTTATCAAATAGCTCGTAATACAGTAATTGATCATTATCGGCGTTCGTATCCAGAAGAAGATTTAGTTGATGCTTGGCATTTGCCAGATAAGTCTGATTTAGCAGCTAAGATTGATAATCGAGAGTTTTTAAATCAAGTACAAAAATATATTCATCAGTTACAGCCAGAACAAAGGGAAATTGTTTTACTAAGATTGTGGGATAATTTGCCTTATCAAGAAATAGCTAAATTGGTTGGTAAAACCGAAGCTAGTTGTAAAATGATGTTTTCCAGAGCCCTAATCAAAATGCAACAAGAAATTACTTTAGTTTTACTCGCTCTAATTATTAATTATTTATGATATGGAAAATTTTTACCAAGCAATACTGACAGAACTTTATCAATTAGACCCAGGTTTAAAAAAATATGAAAAACAATTAATTACTATAATGGAAGAATTAATTAAATCAAAACCGGATGTGTCACTTGATGAAAGTTTTCGTCAAGAATTAAAAACTCAGTTGTTATCAAAAGCAGCTGATATGAAAACTAATAAAAAAATTAATTATAAATATATGTTTAACTTTTCTTTTCTAAAATTTGCTCGTAGTTTTTCTTACGTAGCAGTTGGCGTGGCAGTGATGGCTTTAGCCATTAGTTCAAGTTTTTATTTAACTTCGCCAAAATATCGTGTTGCCGGGACGAAATTGGCACTTGATTCTCAATTCAATTTGGTTGAAGTATCAGATGGTGCCTTTGGATTTTTACAATCACAAAATACTGGTCAATCAGCAGGAGCCCAAGGTTTAGGGGCTGGAGGTATGGGTGAAGGTACTGTCGCTGTAAGATCAGAGGTGGCTCCAGAAACTGTTACCTCTGAAGGCGATACAGCCGTAAAGATAGAACCTGGTTATGGCGGTGGTGGCATGATTATGCCCGCTCCAACTTATTTTTCTTATGTTTATAAAGGAGAACCATTAGAATTAACTCAAGCTAAAGTTGGAGTTCTAAAAAGAATAAAAAACTCTGCTAGTGCCGGTCAATTGGGTTCATTACTTACCAGTGTAGATTTTGGTTTAATGAATCTAAGTAGATTCTCCAATGTTCAAATGCAAAATTTAAGTTTTGTTGAAGATCGTGAGTTTGGTTATTCCATTTATGCTAATTTATATGACAGTAGTATTTCTATATCAGAAAATTATCTTAAATGGCCTAACCCAATGAGTCAATGTCAGGATGATGCATGTTATCGTAGCTTTCAATTGAATATCAATGATATGCCAGCCGATGAAGAAATAATTCGTTTGGCCAATGAGTTTATCAGTAATTATGGCATTGATTTAAGTTCCTATGGCGAACCGATAGTGAATAATGATTGGCGCGTCTGGTATGAACGAGCAGACAACAAACAAGATGTTTATATTCCCGATGTAGTATCAGTAGTATACCCGCTTATTTTGCAAGGCGACGAAGTATATGACGAAAGTGGCAACAAAACTGGTCTTTACGTCAATATAAGTATTAGACATAAAAGAGCCACCGGTATTTGGAATTTATTTGCTCAAAATTATCAAAAATCAATGTATGATGCGGAAACAAATGTTGATACTGTTTTACAATATGCTGAACGAGGTGGTCTTTATAGTTGGCAGTGGGAAGATGCTCCGAATCGGGTAGAAGTTGAATTAGGTACACCAACAATTTCTTATATCAGAATGTGGAATTTTAAACCAGGGGCTCCTGAGGGTGATGAATTATATATTCCGGCTTTGATTTTTCCCATTCTTAATAGTCCAGATAATGTAGATATCTATAAAAAAGCAGTAGTTGTTCCCTTGGCTAAAGATTTATTATCAGCTAATGATTGGGGAGGACCTATAAGAATCATGGAAGCTGCTCAGTAAAAAGATATTATAAAAAACCCGTTCTTGGTGGACGGGTTTTTTTCTTTTAGTTTATTTGCTAGGATTAAATTATTAAAGATTATTTTTAAAAAATGATAAATGAAAAAATTTTTAAAGCTTATGATATTAGAGGTATTTACCCTAGTGAACTGAATACAGAAGCTGCATATGGTATTGGTCGTGCTTTAGCTAGAAGAGGAAAAGTTAAATATAATTGTAAAAAAATAGTTGTTGGCAGTGATATGAGATTATCAGGACCGGTTTTAAAAGCTGAGTTAATTCGCGGTATAACAGATGAAGGTTTAGATGTTGCTGATATTGGCTTAGTTTCTATTGATGCCACCTATTTTACAGTTGGTAAATTGGGTTATGAGGCAGCGGTGATGATTACGGCTTCGCACAATCCCGCTGAATATAATGGTTTTAAAATGGTATTTTCTGGAATGAATTGGGTTAGAGGGATTGAATTAAAAGATGAAGTCCTTAATTTACCACCTTTAGAAAACATTAACCAGGGTAAAGTAGTTGAAGTAGATATTTTACCTGATTTTATTAAACATGTTTTATCTTTTGTAGATATAAATAAAATAAGACCATTTAAAGTAGTAGTTGATGCTGGAAATGGTATGGCAGGAAAGATTGTTCCGCTACTGGCCAAATATTTACCAATTGAGATTGTTCCTCTTAATTTTGTTTTGGATGGTAATTTTCCCGCCCACCCATCAAATCCACTATTGCCAGAAAGCCAAGTTGAAATTAGCGAGCGCACAGTAGCCGAGAAAGCAAATTTTGGCGTTATTTTTGACGGGGATACTGATCGTTTATTTTTTATAGATGAGTTGGGTAATTTTGTTAGAGCAGATATAACTTTACTGCTTTTAGCTAAAATGTTTTTAGTTAAAGAACCGGGAGCTGGTATTGTTTACAATGTAATTTGTTCAAAAATAGTTCCTGAAAAAATAGTTGAGTGGGGGGGGCGAGCAATTAAATCACCGGCTGGCTATATTAATATTGCCACCAATATGCGAACAGCCAAGGGGGTTATGGGCGGTGAACTATCGGCGCATTATTCTTTTCGTGACAATGCTTATAGTGACTCAGGTTTTATTGCTTGGTTAATAATGCTGCAGTTATTGTCTGATTATAACCAACCTTTATCTGTAATTGTTAAACCTTTTTATAAATATGCAAAAAATGCAGAAATAAATTTAACCGTCACGGCTAGTGAGGAAAAGATAGAAGCAGTTAAAAAATATTTTCACGATGCCAGGCAAGATTTTACTGACGGGGTAACTGTCGAGTATGACGATTGGTGGGTAAATGTCCGGCCATCAAATACCGAACCTTTGTTAAGAGTAACTGTTGAAGCAAACAACGAACAGTTATTACAACAAAAAACCGAGTTAGTTATGCAGATAATACAAAATTAAATAATTCTGTTTATAATTTTAAATTAATTTTTTTAAATTCAAATTATTATGATTGGAATCTTCGATTCGGGGATAGGTGGATTGACAGTACTAAAAGAAATAAAAAAATTATTACCACTTTATGATTTAGTTTATTTTGGCGATACCGCTCGAGTACCTTATGGCAATAAATCTGCCAATTTGATAAAACAATATACCAAAACGGATGCTGATTTTTTGTTGAAGATGGGAGCTAAAATAATAATTGTTGCTTGTAATACAGTGTCGGCAGTGGCTTTAGATGATTTACGTAAAAATTTTACCATACCAATTTTTGGAGTAATCCAACCCGCTTTGCAGGCTGCTTTACAAGCTACTAAGTCGGGTAAAATCGGCGTGATTGGTACTAGAGCCACGGTTAATTCTGGCGCTTTTACAAAAGAATTAAAAGTATTGAATTTGAATACAGAAGAAGATAAATCAATAGCAACAATCAATGTTCCAGCTTTTGTTCGCAGACAGCAAAAGATTAAAAAAACAACTAACAAAAAAATTAAAATTTTTTATCAAAGTGCCCCTTTACTAGTGCCTTTGATTGAAGAAAATTATATTTATAAATCAGAGGCAATTAAAATTGTAAAACAATATTTACAACCTTTAAAAAAAGAACAAATTGATACTTTGATTTTAGGTTGTACTCATTATCCCATTATTTACGATTTAATAGCCACTAAGCTGAAAAATGTAAAAATTATAAATCCAGCTGTGCGGGTTGCTCATGAGTTGCAAGATTTTTTATTAAATAATCCAGAGATTGATCGTTCCATGGCTAAACGTAAACAAGTAAGATATTTTGTTTCTGATCTCACCACCAATTTAAGCGAAGTTGCTCAAAATTTTATGGGAAAAAATATCAATTTGGAACCGGCAGAAATTGATTGATAATGGACAAATATTTTATTCAGCTATCTTTTTTAAACTCCTTAAATTTGTTATAATATTCAGGTGATAAACCTTGCTTTATTATGAAAAAAAGAAAATATAATCTTAGTAACAGTAAGCTATTTACTTGGACTGGTAACTTTCATTTATCTCCGGAAACAAAAAAATCAATCGGAGTTGTTTTTGTATTATTGCTATCTATTTTAATGATTTTGAGTCTATTTGATTTAGCTGGAGTGGTTGGAACTTATTTACTTAAAATTTTAGAGTATTTTTTCGGTAAACTTTATTTTTTATTTCCTTTTATTTTTTTATTGGTAAGTTTTTTATTTATCGACAGCGAGCGTTTTGGAGCCAAAACTAATCATTATTTTGGGGTTACATTACTATCATGGGCTTTACTCGGTTTGTTTCATATTAGTCGTGACTATGAGTCAATGTCTTTTAGTAATTTAAGTAATACTGAAGGTGGTGGTTGGTTTGGCTGGTTAATTGTTTGGCCACTTTTTAAATTATTAGGTTTTTGGGCAACAATTATTGTTTTGGTTGCTTTATTGTTAGTGGGATTATTTTTAACTTTTAATACTTCTTTTAAATCAATTTTAGTTAAGTTTGATAATCTGATTTTATGGAGAGAAAAAATTTCTTCCTGGTGGTATCATTTTAGTCATCGAGATACCAGTGAAATCAACCATTCGAATGATGAAGAAGAAAATGATTTAGCTGACAGTAATGAAGTTATGGTAGACTCATCTGAGGTGGATTTTTCTGCAAAAGAATTAACTGCAAAAGATGGCCAGCAAGCAGAATTAATAGTTGTACCAAAAAAATCTATTAAGATTGAATTACCGATTCATTTACTAAATCCCACTAGATCTAAACCAACTAGTGGTGATATTCAAGCTAATAAGGAAAAAATAAAAAAGGCTTTACAGAATTTTGGTGTGGAAGTTGAAATGGGCGAAGTTAGCGTTGGTCCGACTGTAACTCAATATACCCTGCGGCCAATTGAAGGGGTAAAACTTGCTAGTATTACTGCTTTGCATAATGATTTAGCTCTCGCTTTAGCAGCTCATCCCATAAGAATTGAAGCACCAATACCAGGTAAAGCTCTGGTAGGTATTGAAGTACCTAATGAATCAATTGCCACTGTATCGCTTCGCGAAGTAATTAGCGCCAAAGAGTTTACTACCAGACAAAGTAATTTAGCTATTGGTTTAGGTAAAGATGTGGCGGGTAAAGTGTGGACAGCCAATTTAGATAAAATGCCACACCTACTGATTGCGGGTGCAACTGGTAGTGGTAAGTCAGTTTGTATTAATACTATTATCGTTAGTTTACTCTATCAAAATAATCCTGAAGACTTACGTTTTATATTAGTTGATCCTAAAAGAGTCGAACTATCAGCCTACAATGATTTACCTTATCTTTATACTCCAGTCATTACGGATGTGCAAAAAACAATTAATGCTTTAAAATGGGCGGTTGGAGAAATGGATCAAAGGTATGTTAAGTTATCACAAACAAAACATAAAAATATTGCAGGTTATAATCAAGATTTCCCTGGTGAAAAATTACCTTACATTGTGATTATTATTGATGAATTAGCTGATTTAATGTCAGTAGCTGCTCAAGATGTAGAAGCAGCCATTATTAGATTAGCTCAGATGGCTAGAGCAGTTGGTATTCATTTGGTACTGGCAACACAGCGTCCGTCAGTCAATGTAATTACCGGTCTGATTAAAGCTAATATTACCACCAGAATAGCTTTTGCCGTTGCTTCGCAAACTGATTCCCGGACTATTTTAGATAGCTCGGGAGCGGAAAAATTATTGGGCAAAGGTGATATGCTTTATGTCTCGGCTGATATATCCAAGCCCAAACGTTTACAGTCAGCTTTAGTATCTGATGAAGAAATAAATCGTATTACGGCTTATATTAAAAATCAAAATGGTACAGCAGTCGAATATGATGAAACAATTACTGAAAAGAAAACAAAAAGTGGCAATGGTATTGATTATGGTGGTAGTAATGAGGATGATTTGTTAGATGAAGCAAGAAGTTTAGTTATTCAAGCACAAAAAGCTTCAGCATCTTATTTACAAAGAAGATTGCGAGTTGGCTATGCTCGAGCCGCTAGACTACTTGATTTACTGGAAGAAGAAGGTGTTATTGGCCCTGGAGATGGTGCCAAACCGAGAGAGGTTATGATTTCCCGGGATGAATATGAGTTAACTGCTGAAAATAATCAAACTCAAAATTTCAATGATAATGATGAGCTAAACAAAGAATAGTCAGAAAATTTATGGTTTCATTTACAGTTAGAAAAATAAAAAATGAAAGCAGTAGTTTAGGTGAACTATTAAATAAAAAAAGACAAGCAGCTGGATTGAGTCTAAATCAACTGAGTAAACGCACAGCAATTGCTGAAAGATATTTGACAGCTATTGAATCTGATGATTGGTTAAAATTACCAGGAGAAGTTTATATAAAAAATTTTTTACGTCGCTATGCTTTTGAAGTTGGACTTGATCCCGTTAGAGTAGAAAAGAAGTATGAACAAAATAAAGTATTATTTACTCCAAGTAATATCGCCAGTTTACATAAGACCTTACCCTTATCTTCGTCTCATTTTATAGTTTTACCAAAATTTATCAGGAATTTCTTAATTGTATTTTTGTTAATTTTATTAATAAGCTATATTGGCTGGCAAACTAAAGCTTATTTTACCCCACCGCAATTGAGTATTTATTATCCAACTGATAATCTAATAACAGATATACCAACCATCACTTTAAGAGGACAAACAGATTCTGAAGCAGTGGTGATGATAAATGACGTGTTAGTATCGGTAAATGATGGTTTATTTGAAGAAGAACTTGATTTACAACCTGGGGTTAATATTTTAAAAATAACCGCTACTAAAAAAAATGGACCGAGCAAAGACGTTTTTATCAGTGTAATGTGGCGGACGGAAACAGTTAATTAATTATTTATAATAAATATATGTCAAAAAATAACGAAGCCAATAACAATGATAAGCACTTAGCCACTGCTAGTGCCGTTGAACAAATTAGAAGTAAATTTGGTGAAGGTTCGATAATGAAATTTGGTCAAGCCAGAACAATGGTAGTAGATGCAGTACCATCGGGTTGTTTGTCTTTAGATATAGCTTTGGGAGTAGGCGGTGTACCTAGAGGTCGAGTAATTGAAATATTTGGACCAGAAGCTTCTGGTAAAACAACTCTAGCACAGCATATTGTAGCCGAAGTGCAAAAATTAGGAGGTATTGCTGCTTTCGTGGATGCTGAACATGCTCTTGATCCAGAATACGCGCAAAAAATTGGAGTCAATGTCAATGAATTATTAATCTCTCAACCAGACACAGGGGAACAAGCTTTGGAAATAGTAGAAACTCTAGTTAGATCGAACGGTGTTGATGTCATAGTAATTGATTCAGTAGCTGCTTTGGTACCTAGGGCAGAAATTGAAGGTGAAATGGGTGACTCACATATGGGATTACAAGCCAGACTAATGTCACAGGCCTTACGAAAACTTACTGGTATAGTTTCAAAAACCAGAACTGTTGTTATTTTTATTAATCAAACTAGACAAAAGATTGGGGTATTTTTTGGCAATCCAGAGACAACTACCGGCGGTACAGCTTTAAAGTTTTATTCATCAGTGAGAATTGAAGTCAGACGTAGTGCACAAATAAAGCAAGGTGATAAAATAATTGGCAATCGTGTCAAAGTAAAAGTTGTAAAAAATAAAGTATCAGCCCCTTTTCGTACTACTGAGTTTGATATTATGTACAATGAAGGTATTTCTAGAGCGGGTGATATGATTGACACGGGAGTAGAATGGGGAGTAATTAAAAAAAGTGGTAATACTTATTCATTTGGTGAAGAAAAATTAGGTGTGGGTAGAGAAAATGCTAAAACCTTTCTGCGACAAAATATAAAATTGATGGATAAAATTTATAAGACGGTTTGGGAAGCAGTTAAAGCCAAAAGAAAAGAAGAAGGAAATTAAATAAAACCCCCATAACTTGGGGGTTTTTTAAATTATATTAGCTAGACTCTTTCTACATATTCACCAGTATCGGTATTTACTCTTATTTTGTCATTTGGATTTATGAACATCGGGGCTTGGATAGTTAAACCGTTTTCTAAAGTAATTTGTTTAGTTACTGATCCAGCGGAATCTCCTCTTACTCCAGGCGGGGCATCAGTTACCAAGTATTCTATTTTAGTAGGTAAGGAAATTGAAACTGGTTTGTTGTTATAAAGCAATACATCCACCTCTAAGCCTTCTTTTAAATATTTAATCATCTCAATCATATCTTCACTATTCAAGGTAAATTGTTCATAAGTTATGCCGTCCATAAAGTGATAACCATCATTGTCAGAGTAAAGAAAAGAAGCTTTCTTTCTTTGGATATCTGCTTCTTTGATTTTATCACCACCGTTGAAAGATTTTTCTATAACTTGACCAGTAATAAGATTTTTAAGTTTTGTACGTAAGGTTGCACCACTACGAGCAACTTTGATATGTTGAGTAAATTGTACTACGTAAGGTGCACTATCAATTTCCAGTACGCGTCCAAGTTTAATTTCTGACATTTCTAACATAAAATAAAATTAAAATAAAGAATTAAGAATAAAGTAAAAATTAAAATTAAATAATAATTTTATAAGCTAAAAGTTGATAAGTCTAAACTATTATTAACGAGTGGTGTATGGCAAAAGAGCCATAAAACGAGCACGTTTGATAGCTTGTGATAGTTTTCTTTGGTGAGTGTCACAAACGCCTGATTTACGGCGTGGGACTATTTTGCCATAAGATGAAGTAAAACGGCGGATTGATTCAGTGTGTTTATAATCAATCTCTTTAATATTATGGACACAAAAATAACAAGCTCTAGGTTTTTCGACAATTGGTTTTTTATTCATATATTATTTTAAAAAGGTATTTCATCAACATTAATTTCTTCTTCCGCAGCTTCAGGTTGATTAAATTCATCAGCGGAGTTGTTTTTGGCAGGAGAGTTATTGTAAGTTTGATTGTTGCCAGGTCTATCTAACATAATCATATTTTCAGCAATAATTTCAGTACGATATTTTTTATTGCCTTGTTGATCATCCCAACTTCTTGTTTGCAATCTGCCTTCAATATAAACTTTACTTCCTTTAGTTAAATATTGAGCACAAATTTCTCCAAGTTTTCTCCAAGCGACTATATTATGGTATTCAACTTTTTCTTGACGACTACCATTGGCATCATTCCAAACATAATTAGTGGCAACAGAAAAAGAGGTGACATTGGTGCCTTGAGGAGTAGTTCTTGTTTCAGGATCTCGGGTAAGATTCCCGATAACCATAGCTTTATTTAAATTCATATGATTAAATTTAAGTATAAATTAAATTTTTTCATCAGATAAAATTTCATCTAACTTCTTATCCAATTCATCTAAAGAAATTTTATTTTGTAATTTATCTGAGCCAGCAACTTCTTTGTTTCCTCTATCTTTATTGCCTCTTTCTCTTTTATCTTTTTCTGGATAAGCTTGCATTCTAGTTTTTTCTTTTTCTCTTTCTTCCCTTGTTTTTGGTTTAGTTTTAATGAAAATAAATCTCAATAAATTTTCATCAATTTTTAATTTTTCTTCTATACTTTTTAATTTTTCTGGTACTAAATTTAATTCTAGTAGAAAGTAATAACCATGACGGAGGTGTTTGACCGGGTAGGCCATTTTTTTTCTACCGAAATTATCTTGGTAGGTTACTTCTCCTTTTTGAGCAATAAAAAAATCTGTAATTTTTTTAATTACAGCTGGCACCTCATTTTCAGCTAAAGTGCCGGGAATAATTCCTAAAAATTCGTAATATTGTGACATATTTTTTTCCTTTGGTTCGCACCGATATAACATCGGTGGACTGCCTCCTAAATAGGCAGAGGTTGGTTAATTATTATTATTTTGGGTACAATTTAGGTATGGATAAATTATCACAAAATATATGAATCAGTCAAGTGTAAATAATTATTTTTTTATATTAGGCAATCATCCGGCTCTGTCAGTCGCGGAAATATTGGCTTATTTAACTTCACTAAAATATGATTTTTCGGTATTAGCTGCTAGTAGTGATTATTTAATTATTGCCACAAATAATAGATTAAATTTAAACATTTTGGAGTTTATTGGTGGAAGTATAAAATTTGGTCAAATCAAAAAAACACTAAATGATTTTCCGACTATTGAACAAATACAAGATATTTTACCAGCGGGAGAAAAAGTATTTTTTGGATTATCTTTATATCCAACTAAATTGAAAAATAAGTTATCAACTAATATTTTTCATCTTGGTTTAAAGATGAAAAAGAAGTTAAAAGAAAAAAATAAAATCGCACGTTTAGTTACTAGCAGGCAAGTCAATTTATCAGCCGTAGTAGTAATTAAAAATAAATTACTAAGTGATGTTGGCGCAGAAATAATAATCATCAATCATCAAGATAGTTATTTTTTAGGAAAAACTATGGCGGTACAACCATTTGAGAATTTAAGTGGACGTGATTACGGTCGTCCTCATAGAGATGATTATAGCGGAATGATTCCACCAAAATTAGCACAAATCATGTTGAATTTAAGTCAGGCCAATCATAATGATTTAATTTTAGACCCGTTTTGTGGCTCTGGTACTATACTGCAAGAAGCTTTATGGCAACAAAGAAAACATTTAATTGGTAGTGATATCTCAGCCAAAGCTATAAATGATACGCAAAAAAATTTAATTTGGTTAGAACAAAGATACAACCTATTAGCAAATAATGTTAAATTAGTGCAAGCGAGTATTGCCGAGTTAACTAAATTTATTGAACCAGAAAGCATTAGTGCAATTGTGACTGAGCCAGATTTAGGCCGATCTGATTTAAATCAAAGTAATCAAGTAATAGAATTGGTTAGACTGAAAAAACTCTACATTCAGTCTTACCAAGTTTTTTACAATTTATTAAAAATCAACTGTCGAGTAGTAATGATTTGGCCGGTTTTTTTTGCTACTAAATATTTAGATATCGAACAGGCAGTAGAAAAAATTGGTTTTAAAAAAATTACTCCCTTAACCAAAGAGTTATTAAATACATATCAATTAAATAGTAGAAATAATTTACAATATGCAAGACCAGGACAAAAAGTGGGTAGAGAAATTACTTGCTGGCAAAAAATTTAGAATAAGTTTAATTGTTTTATTGTTGGCATTGTTTTTTCTTTGTTTTTATACGGTGTATTATTTTTTAAATATTTTAAGTCACCCTTTTTTTAACGTCTCAGTTTTATCAAGTTACAATCAATTGAAATCCGTACAAGTATTAAATCAGCCAGTGGTAAAAAGTAAAACATATAATCTTATATTTGGCGGTGATGTGATGTTATCAAGGCATGTGCAAACACAACAAGAAAAATATAATTCTTATTTGGCTGCTTGGGAAAATATTGCTTTACAATTTAGTAAAGCAGATTTGGCAGTAATTAATTTAGAATCACCTTTTGCATCTAGCGATCCCTATCCGACTGAAGGCATGACTTTTCGAGCTAAACCAGAAAATATGAAGGGTCTGCAACAAGCAGGAATTGACACAGTACATTTAGCCAATAACCATTTTGGTAATGCTGGAGTTGATGGTATTGATTATACCTTTGAATTATTAGATGAAAATAAAATATCATACGTTGGTGCTGGATTAAATAAACAAACTGCTTATCAAGGGAAAATTATTGAAATTGATGACTGGCGAGTGGGGTTAGTGGGTCAAAGTTATGATGTTCCTTGGTATGCCGCAGAAGATAATAACCCAGGTATCGCAATTTATGATTTAGAAAAATTAGAACAAGCAATAGCGGAATTAAAAGAAGCTAAAGTCGATTTTATCGTGGCCATGTTTCACGGTGGTATTGAATATACCCGTAGTCCCAATCAAGAACAAATAAATTTTGCCCATGCGGCTATTGAAGCAGGGGCTGATGTGGTAATTGGTCATCATCCGCACTGGATTCAGGATACTGAAGAATATCTGGGTAAATATATTTTTTATTCTTTGGGTAATTTAATTTTTGATCAAAATTGGTCCACCGAAACCAGTCAAGGTTTAGTGGTTAGTTTGCAGGTAACAGATAATAAAATAACCAAAGTGATATTACGACCAGTAATCATTGAAGAAAATTTTCGTCCGCGCTTTGCCAATCTAACTGAAAGTGAAGATATTTTGCAAAATATTAAATTGCCTTTTGCTTATAAACTACCATTTGACAATAGCAATAAAGCTGAGTAAGATATTTTAATTAATAATTTACAGGAGGTGGTGATGAGTTCTTTTAAAAAACAAATTCCAAATTTACTTAGTATTTCTCGGATCCCGATTAGTTTAATAATCGCACATTCCATTACTATAAATGATAGTTTGTTATTTTTTATTTTTGCTCTAATTGGTTTCCTGACAGATTTGTTGGATGGGTATTTAGCCAGAAAGTGGCAGGCAATTTCTCGTTTGGGGATTATTTTAGACCCTATCGCTGATAAAATTGGCATTGGTATTATAATAATTACACTTTATCTTTACGGATTCGTGCCTTTATGGTTGTTTATTTTTATTATTGCCAAAGATATATTTATTTTGTTTGGTGGCTTGTTGCTTAGATATAAACATCAGGTAGACGTCCCGTCAGCCAATTGGGCAGGAAAATTTGCAACTTTGGTTATTGCCTTATGTTTAATTATTCACTTCTACCAAGTAGAAGAATTAATTCTTGTTTTTCAGGTTTTAACGACAGTTGCCATTTTAACAGTAATGTTTATCTATAGTCAGCGTTATTTTATTTTTAAAAATCATTTAACAGAGGTCTAAAATTTAGACCTCTTTTTATTGACAAATATTATTTTTTTGTTTATGCTATTTAAAATTTTGTACATAAAAAAGGAGTGAGTAATGGAGATATTAGCATTAATAAACTCGGTTAATAAAAAAATCGTTTTTGAATTGGATTACGAAGAGTTGTCAGTTGGCTATTTATTGACTATTGCTATTGGCAAAGATAAGGCCAATAAATTGAATTGTCTTTATAGACAAATAAAAAATAAATTCAATTGCGAAAATTTAATGGCTGCAAATAAACCAACCTCACCAGTTTTTGGTAAGGATAGAGACAAAGTGTTGTTTATTTTATTTTTTTCTTCAATAGAAGAAATAAAAAAAGCTATCAGTTTTATTGGGACTCAAAAATAGAGTCCCATTTAAATGTGGTTTTTAAACATTAAACCGAAAGTGCATCACGTCGCCGTCTTGCACCACATATTCTTTACCCTCAATTCTCAGTTTGCCGTTGTTTTTTGCGCCCAATTCACCATTGTAGTCAACAAAATCTTGGTAAGAAATAACCTCAGCACGGATAAAACCATGTTCAAAATCAGTATGAATTACCCCAGCCGCTTGAGGTGCTTTAGTGCCGGCCGTTACTGTCCAGGCACGTGATTCTTTGGGGCCAGAGGTAAAATAAGTAATTAAATTTAGAATTTGGTAGGAAGTTTTTATAAGTTTATCAAGTCCAGTTTCAGTAATACCACTTTCCTTTAAATAGTTTCTCATTTCTTCGTCAGTTAGTTCGGTGAGCTCTGCTTCTAGTTTAGCACAAATTTTTATGGTATTTGGTGGTAATTTAATTTCTTTTTTTAAGTCTTCTTCAGCTACATTGTAAACATAAAATAATGGTTTAGTGGTAAGCAGATTTAGTGATTTAATGATTTTATTTTCTTCTTCATTAAATGATAAGGTGCTAACCCACTGACCTTGTTCTAAAACTAATTTTATTTTTTCCAACAATATTTTTTCTTGATCAAGTAATTTATCATGTGGTCCTTTCATTTGAGCTATGGTTTTACTGAGGCGTTTTGTGACTGTTTCTAAATCAGCAAAAACCAGTTCTAAATTAATTGTTTCTTTGTCTGACTCAGGATCAATTTTTCCTGTCACATGAATAATATTGGAATCATGAAAATTTCTCACCACTTCGACAATAGCGTCTACTTCACGTATATGAGATAAAAATTTATTTCCCAAACCTTCACCTTTGTGAGCATCTTTAACTAAACCAGCAATATCTACAAATTCAATGATAGTTGGGATGGTTTTTTGTGACTGAGAAATTAGTGTTAATTTTTCTAAACGCTCGTCAGGTACTTCAACCACACCGATATTGGGATCAATAGTGCAAAACGGATAGTTTTGGGCATCAGCTTGGTTTTTGGTTAGGGCGTTAAACAAGGTTGATTTGCCGACATTGGGAAGGCCTACGATACCGATTTGGAAAGACATGGGAGCTAGAATTAAGAATTACGAATTAAGAATTACGAATAATTCTCAAAGCGAGGTAATTGTAACTACAAATAAATCATCAGTCAATTAACTAGTAATTAATTTTTGCTATGCTAAAATTATTATAT
>JAANMV010002746.1_pt1 | contig 16400 bp, 6 predicted proteins | sample 7279661 | NCBI WGS metagenome assembly JAANMV01 (sample SAMN14094540, study PRJNA606508) | bioreactor metagenome | isolation source: A lab-scale SPAN reactor treating ammonium-rich wastewater day 121 | place: Ireland: Galway | collected 2017-05-16 | reverse complement strand
TCTCGCCAGTCCGCTGGACTGGCTCGAGGCTCTAGCCTTGCAGGCACTGGCCTCGCATGTCTTGGGTTGCGGCGACGAGCCGCTTCGTTTACGCGCGCTAATTATTTCTTTTTGTATTGTCGTTGAGCTGCACTTCCACCAAGCGACCACAGCGGCGGCACTTGATTTCCACGGCGCTTGGCCCGCAGACCCTCATCAAAAGCGCTCCACAAGCGCATCTCGCCAGGCCGGCGCAAGGCAGGGTGATTTTAGTTGCGCATTTTGATGAATTAGTTATATTTGTTTGTTGCGCCATGGCCCGCTCCGTGATTATGTCGAAACGTAATATATCGGCCCTGGCGACAGGAAAGCACATGCCCTCGCTCGACAACACAACTCCAGCTTTGACTGATGCTTACGACCGCTACGAGCACGTCGACCTTGCCCGCCACGACATACTCGCCACCCGCGTCACCGGCGGCGCCAGACTCACCCTCTTCACCGACAAACAGCGTGTGAGCGCATGGCTGCTGGTGCAAGCCGTTCAGCGCGGCCCCAGCCTCAGTGCGGCTGACGTGCTCAAGTTCCTGGCACCCCTTGACCTTGTCCTGCTTGATGAGGCCTTCTCCGCCGTGGACGCGGCCGTGGACGCTGCGCTGGAAGAACGGCCGTCGGCACCCTTCCTTGTGGCCAAGGGGCGCGAACCCGTTCACGGCCGCGACAGCCAGTGCCAGTGGCACGTGGAGAACCCTGAGCTGCCGCCGCGCGCGCGCCTGCTGCCCGACGGCAGCGTGGACCACCGGCAGGGCCGCCACTACGTGCTGGTGCAGGCCGGCGACAAGCTCTTCACGGTGACCCCGCCGGAAGCCGGACTGTCGGGGCTCGATGTTCACGGCCGCGAGATCAAGGCCTACCAGGGCCAGTGGAACCGACTGCTGGCAGGCGAGAACGTCCGTGCCGAGGGCTCCAGCGTGTTTGCGTTGCGTGAGGGCTGCCTGCGCGTGCGCGACGGCAAGATCAACGTTGTGCCGCTCATCTCCGTCTCGGACGTCGACTACGCCACGGGCCACATTGACTTCGACGGCGAAGTCCTGGTCAGCGGCGAGGTGCTGCCGCAGTTCCGCGTCAAGGCCCGCACCCTGGACGCCCGCTGCGTCAACCGCGGCATCATTGACATCCGCGAAGATCTGGACGTGCTGGACAGCTTCTTCGGCGACGTCGCGCAGCCGGCCTTCGTGCACGGCAACGCGAGGATGTCCCGGGCCCGCAACGTGACGTTGTACGGCGGGGGCAACATTGAGGTCACGCGAGAGGCCGTCGCCTGCGAGCTTCACGCCCTGGGCAGGCTGGCGGCCCCGCGCGCGGCCCTGGTGGGCGGATTCTTTGCCGCCTTGTGCGGGATCGAGGTGCTGGACGCGGGCAGCCGCGAATTCAGCCGCCAGACGCTCTGCGTCAGAGCTGACAAGTTGCACGCGCCTGCCCTTCACGCCCTGCACGAACGCCAGCGCGTGGCACGGGAGAACGTCGAGAAGATCCACGCGGCTCTGGCGCCCTATGCCCAGGCCCCCGAAACGGCTTCGCTGTCCGGAACCCAGCGCGAGGCCCTGGTCAAACTCGCCCGCCAGCTCGCCCACGAACAGCAGGCCCTGGCCCAGGCCCAGCAGCAGCTCAAGGCTGAGCTGGCCCGCCTGGCTCCCCAAGTGCAGGCCCGGATCGTGGTCTGGCGCAGAGCCTATGCCGGCACGAGGCTGGAGCTGGGTGAAGCCGCGCTGGAGCTGACGCAGAACGTGGACGGGCCGGTGCGCTTTGTGCTGGATGAGACGGGGCGTGAAATCCTGCGCGAGCGCGACTTCCGCTAGCAGGCCGCCGGGGACCGTGCAGCGTCTGCTAGACTGCCCGTTGGGCCCAGAACAGCCGGGCCGAGCGGGCGCGGGGGTTGTCAAACACTTCGCGGCTTTGCGGAGCCTGGCCTGCGAGCTCGGCCTCGCTGAAGTGCCCGGCTTCCAGCCCGGCCTGCAGGGCCGCGCGCACCCGCCGCTCTTCGCCGCTGTGAAAGGTAATGATGGCCGCCCGCCCACTGGCGTTCAGCACCCAGGGCAAGTCCCGCAGAAACTGTTCGAGATTCTCCAGCTCGCGGTTGACCGCCATGCGCAGGGCCTGAAAGGTCCGCGCGGCGGGGTGGGTGTCAGCGGGGCCCCGCCGCTTGTAGCGCCTGGGGTTGATGCCAAGGGCACGCATGACGACCTCGGCCAGATCGCGGCTGGTTGCCAGCGGGCGCAGGGCGCGGGCCTGCACGATGGCGCGGGCCACAGCCGCTGCCCTGGGCTCGTCACCGAAGTCGGACAGCCAGCGGACCAGGGTCTCTTCGTCCGCTGCCGCCAGCATCTCGGCGGCCGTCTGGCCGCGCGAGCGGTCCATGCGCATGTCCAGGGGGCCTTCATGTTTGAAAGAGAAGCCGCGCTCGGGGCGGTCCAGCTGCATGGAAGAGACGCCGAGGTCCGCCAGCAGCAGATCCACGCCCGCGATCTGCTCGGCCTTGAGCACCTTGGCCAGGCCCGCAAAGTTGCCGTGGTGGGCGTGCAGGGTAATGCCCAGCGCGGCCAGGCGCGCGCAGGTGCGGGCCTGTTCTTCCGCATCGAGGTCAAGGCCAATGACGGGCGCCGGCGCCACCAGCGCCCCGATGGCCTGCGCGTGGCCGCCAAAGCCCAGCGTGCAATCCAGGTAGACCCGGCCCGGCGAGGGCTTGAGCGCCGCCAGGACCTCGTTGAGCATGACCGGAACATGGGTGCCCGCGGGAGTGCGGCCCTGGGCGCGGACCTTGGCCTGCTCCGAGGCGTATTTCTCGGGGTTGAGTTCCTTGTAGCGTTCTTCAAAGCGCCGCGGGTGGGTGCCCCGGTATCGTTTGCGGCGCGGCGGGCGGGGAGGCTCAGTCATGGGGCGCTCACTCGAATCGGGTGTTGCCGGATGATAGTGCGATTCTGTGGTTGCAGTAGCGGCGGCCCGATGCCGCAGGCCCGGCGCCCTGCTACGCTGGGCTGGTCCCATGCTGACCCGGAAAACAAAATACGCATTGCAGGCCCTGCTGGCGCTGGCGCGGGAGTTCGGGCGGGGGCCCGTGCTCATCTCCCGGATTGCGGCGCGCGAGAACATTCCGCACAAGTTTCTCGAGCTGATCCTGCTGGAGCTCAAGAACCTGGGCTTTTTGGGCAGCAAGAAGGGCCGCGGCGGCGGCTACTTTCTGGCGCGGCCGCCCGCGGAGATTTCCATCGGCTCTGTGGTGCGCTGCCTGGAGGGCCCGGTGGCGCCCCTGCCCTGCGCCAGCGAGAAGGCCTTCCAGCCCTGCGAGGAATGCCAGGACCCCGAGGCCTGCGGCCTGCGCCTGGTCATGATGGACGTACGGGACAGCATTGCGGGCATCTTTGACTGCACGTCTCTGGCCGACGTGCTCAAGCGCGAGGCTTCGGCCAGCGCCCAGAAGGGCCAGAGTTCGACGTGGGAGATTTAGCAGGTCGTTGAAAGGTGGCATGCGGCCACCTTTTCAACGGCCTGCTGGCGCGGTCTGATGCGGCATCAGCGCTCTGCGGGCTTCTTCTCGGCGCTGGGCAGCAGGAAGCTGCGGCGCGCGGGCGATGCCGCCAGCCAGGGCTTCTGGGGCTTGTTGTCAAAGCCGGAGATGCGCTCGATATTGGGGCCAAGATAGCGTGCGAGTTCTTCGAGGCTCACGCCGGCCACGCCGTCCGTGTTGGCAGCGCCGCCCAGGCCGTCGAGCAGGAAGCTGGTGAACAGTCCCTGGCCCAGGTCCTCGAGCTCCAGCGCATGCTCGGGCGTGCCAGGGCCGGGAACAGCTCCCGTGGCGCTCAGAATCACGCACTCGCTGCCCGCCTTGCGGCAGCGCTCCACCAGAGGCTGAAGCAGGCTCTCCGGCGGCGCGTTCTGGATGGCCGCCAGCAGCTCGGCGCTGACCGCGCAGCGTCCGTCCGCCGGTGAAATGAACGAGCAATCCAGCGCCAGCACCAGCGTGCGCGGCTTGCCGGCCAGGGCCAGGTCCACCAGGGCTTCCAGGGCCACGGCCTCGTAGCCGCCGCCGCGCCGGCTCAGCAGCACGGCGGGCTTGCCCTCGGGCGTGAGGGTGCCCACGCCGCTGTAGCCAAGAAAGAAGTCGTCATTGGCGCGGGCCAGGGGTGTGAGTTTGTCCAGGGCGGCTTGAACGCCCTGGCGCGTGGCGGCCTCGCCGGTGACCGCGAGACTCGCTTTGCGCACGAGACCCTCCTGCGTCATGGAGGGCAGGCGCTGGGCCAGTGCCCTGGCGTCGGCGCCGGCAAAGCGCGTCAGGGGCACGCCGCTCTGGCCGTTGCCGTCCACGCCGATGAACAGGCCGACCCTGCGGCGGATGCCGTCCTGAAAGGCATCACCCGAGACGGCGGGACCCACCTCGCGCGTGATGAAGCGCAGGGTCTCCTTCTTTGTTTCGTGCTCGGCCAGGGGCATGAGTCTGGAGCCCACCTTCTCCCAGTTCTCGTGGTCGAAGTAACCGGGCACGGCAAAGATGGCAAAGAGGTGAAAGCCATGGTCCCAGTCGTCAAAGGCCTTGATGACGGGCTTTTCGGGCTTGATGCGCTTGAGCTTGAGGGGCGCGCCGCTGGCGGTGGAATAAAGGCCGAGGTCGCACTCCAGAAAGGCGTCGAAGTCCTCATCGGCCACCCACCAGCTGTTGATGGGGCTGAGCACGAGCCAAAGCGCGAGATTCCAGCCGTAGGCGGCGTTGGTGCCGACATAACCCACATCGCTGCGGCGCACCACGGGGCGCAGCACGACATCCAGACCCTGGGCCAGGGCCAGCGCCCGCAGTTCCTCCATGCTGCTCTTGGAGGTGGCGCCGCGGATGAGTTCCACGCGCTCGAACATGCGGTAGCGCGAAAGCGTCTGGAGGAACAGCGCCTGCAGCGAGTTCTCGGCGCCGTTGAGGCGGGCTTCGTCCGGCGTCAGGACCCAGCGCCGCGTGTCCTCGACGTTGAACTTCTTTGCGTCCAGCTCGAGGTCAGCCACGACGGGAGCCAGCCCCACCGAGAGCTTCAGGGGTTTCCACTGCTCGGGCACGAGATTCTCACGCCGCACGGCCTCGTCGAGGTCGGGCACGGAAAAGCCGCTGCAGGCCCCCAGCAGAAGCGGCAGCAGCGCGCAGCACAGAAAATATAGTCCGGAGCGTTTCACCGCGTCTCCCGCCCTATTGAAACCTGAAATCACGCACGCACCTGAAGCCCCGCCCCAGCGACCGGTCGGCCAGGGGAGCCGAGGAATTCTTCGCGCGCCTGGCAAAGCGCAGGAACAGTTCCAGCTTCATGCCGGGCTCGGCCCCCTTGAACACCGCGCGGCCCGCGCTGTGGGGCGTCGCCGTCCATTCGGCGCCGTTGCAGCCCAGGTCGCGCACGCCCAGGGCGTTCCTGTCCCACTCGGCCGTGCCCACCTCGCGCAGCGTCTTCACTCCGCCCGTCGCCGCCGCTTCCTCGCGCGTGCCAAAGGCGAACTCCGGCACTTCATCCTTGTCCGAGCGCGGGGCACCCGCCGCGATTTCCCATTCGTCAGAGGTGGGCAGGCGCTTGCCCGCCCAGCGCGCATACGCCCTCGCCTCGTACCAGCTCACTCCCGTCACCGGCAGGTTCGCGAGCGTGGCGTCAAAGCCTCCGTCGGCCCAGCCGGCGGGTCCCGGCTGGCCCGTGCTGTCCTTGAAGCCGGCCAGCAGGGGCGAGGCTTCTTCGTCCCAGAGTTCGAGGTTCTCATAGCCGCCGGCCTGCACGAACTGGCGGTAATCGGCGTTCGTCACCAGATACTTGTCCATGAACACCAAAGCCTTCTGCTCCACCTGCCGCTGCGGGTTGCCGTCGCTTTCGCGCGTGGAGCCCAGCAGGAAGCTGCCGCGCGGCAAAAGCGCCATCTTGGCGTCCAGCTCGCCGATGGCCTCGCGCGCCGCCACGTCCTCGAGCAGCATTTCCAGTTCGCGCTTCTGGAGTTCGTCGGCCGTGTAGGCCATGGCGCGGGTCAGGTACTCCCGGGCCTGGGCGCCGCGGGACTTGGCGGCTTCGGCGCGCAGGGTCGCCACGAGGCGCCGGCGCAGCTCCTCCCGGGCCTGGGCGGCATCAGTGCGGTACTTCTCGACCTTGAGCACCCGCTCCAGCAGCAAGGCGTACTCTGCCTCGACGCTGATCATGTCGTCCACGTTCTGGGCCCGCGCGTCGCGCACCTGCACGGGCTTGAGCTGCGCGCGCTGGACCCATTCCGCCAGCTGGGCGCGCTGGGTGTCGCTGGCGTAGCGGCTGGTGGCGGCCTCGGTTTCGGCTTCGCGCGTGCGCTGAAGGGCAATTTCCCAGAGCTTGATGTCCGACGCGCTTTCGGCCTGGGCGATGGCGGCGGCGGCGGCGGCGTAAAGTTTGGTGAAGCTGCTGGCCAGCGCGCTCTGCTTCGCCAGTTCGAGCTCCAGGGCCTGGACTTCGTCGGCGCGCTCGCGCGTGTCGCGCGCCAGCCCCAGCATGTACTCGCACAGTTCAAACTGCTTGATTTCAAGCGCCCGCCGCCCGAATTCAAGCGTGGCCGCGGCCTTGAGGTTGGCCGCCTTGCGGTGGGATTCGGCGGCTTCATCCAGCCCGCCGCCGATGGTCAGGGCGGAATCGCAGGAACGGATGACGCCGGCCAGCAGCTTCTGGGCATCCTTGAATTCGGTGTCGGCCTTGACCTCTCCGAACTGGCGCCTGGCCTCGCTGAGCCGGCTTTCAATTTCCTCGAGCTGCTCGGTGATGCGGATGCGCTTTTCGTAGGTCTGGATCCAGGCGTCAATGCGCGCAATGGCCGCCAGAGCCTCCTTGCTGGTTTCCTCAATGCGCTGCACGTCGCGGAAGCGGTCCCGCGCCGCCTCATAGGACTGGCGCACGGCGCGCGTGAACTGGTCGCCGCCGAAGGCGTCGTCGGCCTCGCGCAGGGCCTGGCGCGCCACGGAAAGCGCGGCATTGAGCCTGCGCTCGCGCTCGGCTTTGTCGCGCTCTTCCTGTTCCTTGAGGCGACGCTCATCCTCCGTGCGGGCCCAGGCCTCTTCTTCGGAGGCAATCTTGCCGCGCAGTACGCTCATCTCTTCGGCGCCGCTGCGCGCCTCGGGCAGGTCCTGGTCGATTTCAAGCACGCGCGAAAAATTGCTGAAGGCTTCGGCCGCCTTCTCGCGCGCGGGCGAGAAGTCTTTCCTGACAAGCAGGTTGCGCGCTTCCTGGGCGGCCTCGCCGCCGCGCTGCAGGAAGATGGGAATCTGGCTGCGTTCCTGCTCGCGGATGACCCACCACACGCCGCTGCCGCTGCCGATCAGCGCCAGCATGATCAAAGCGACGGTGATGACCCTGGCCTTGTGGCGCGCCAGCCATTTGCTGAAGAGCTGGAAGAACGTGTACTGCACGGCGGCCATGGTGCCGCCCTCAATGTAGCTGCGCAGGTTGTCCATCAGCTCTTTGGCGCTCTGGATGCGGCGTTCCGGGTCCTTGACCAGGCACTTCATGACCAGGGCGTTGAGCTCGGGCGGGACATTCCTGCCCGGGGCCGCCTCCATGGGCGGTTTGGGCTCGCTGTGCAGCACCTGGTCGAGCACCAGCTTGACCTGCCGGCCCGCCCAAGGCAGTTGCAGCGTGAGCATTTCGTACAGGATCACGCCCAGAGAAAAAATGTCCGAAGTGGGCTTGAGCGTGACGGTTTCGCCGCGGGCCTGCTCGGGCGACATGTGCGTCGGCGTGCCCACGATAGTGCCCACCATGGTCTGGCCGCCGTCTTCTTCCTCGCGCCGGTCCGTCATGACCCCGCGCCGGCTTTCAAGACCCGACCGCGAACCCACAATGCGGGCAATGCCCCAGTCCATGATCTGAACTTCGCCAAAACGCCCCACCATGATGTTCGGCGGCTTGAGATCGCGGTGAATCACACCCTTGGAGTGGGCGAAGTGCACGCCCTCGCACACCTTGATGAAGACTTCCAGCAGGCGCGCCAGCGTGTAGGTGCGCGTGGTTTCTTCGTCGCCGTCGCGCAGCTTCTGGAAGATGGTGGCCAGGTCCATGCCTTCCACCAGCTTCATGGTGAAATACAGGTTCTTGCGCGCGTCCACGCCGATTTCATGCACCGGCACAATGTTGGGGTGTTCGAGCTGGCCCGTGATCTGCGCCTCTTCCAGGAAGCGCTCCACGATGTCGCGGTTCTCCAGCATCTCGCTGCGCAGGACTTTCAGCGCGACGGGCCGCCGCAGATCCGTGTCGATGACCTCCAGCACCTTGCCCATGCCGCCGCGCGCAATTTCGCGCAGCACGCGGTAGCGACGGTGCGCCACATCGCCAAAGCGCATGCGCGTGGCGGCCCGCAGCTTTTCAGCGCGGCTGTCCAGCGAAACGCCCTCACTCAGCCCCTTGTTTTCGCGCAACTGGGCGATGGTCATTTCGGCGCCGAAGATGTCGGTGTTTTCATCCGCCGTTTCGGCCCCGGCGTCGATGGCGTCGATGGCATCGGTGACGTCGGACTCGATGCCGAGCTTGGAGCCCGCCCCGAGCCCGGCGCGAACCTTGGCGCCCGTGCCCTGGCCCGTGGACTCGCCGGGGGCTTGCTTGGGCAGCGCGGGGGCCTCGGTCTTGGACACAGGTTCCAGAAGCGAAGGCGGGCGAGCGTCAGGCTGCGCGGAAGGCGCGACCGGCGGGGGAGCCTTGGGCGCGGCGGGCGCCTCGACCAGCGTGGGCTGGATGCGCTCGACGCGCTCGGTGTCGCTGGGGTGCTGCTTGCGCGCCACCATGCGCGAAGGCTCCAGCATCGTGGGCAAGACCGGATCTGGCCCGGCCGTCGGCGCTTCGCGCATCGTCTGCGGCACGGGAGTTTCGCGCGAAGTAATGGAAGCGGGGCGTTTGGGCTCTTCCAGCGGAGACTCAATCAACGTGGGCAGCAGCTCTGGCACCGCAGGCTCGGGCTCCAGCAGGGGAGCCGCCGGCGTGGGCCCGCCGCTGGGATCGACCACGGGATAAACCAGCGACGGCGAGCGTGACTCGGGCGGCGGCTTGAGCGGGCGCTGGGGCGGCACCGTTGCCGGGCGCTCATCGCCGGGGCGCACCACCTCGCGCTGGCCCAGCAGGGTGGCCGGGCGGCGCTCCGAGATGGGAGACCTGGCGGCCGGCTCGGGCGCGGCCTTGACTTCCGAGGAGGCCGGCCTGGGCGGGGGCGCAACGGGCCTGGTCGGCACGGGCAGAGGCGCAACGGGGGCGGGAGCAGGGGCCTGGGCAGCCGCCGGCGGCACGCCAATGAGCGTGCGCACGGGCTCCAGGTCCGGGCCCGCCCCGATCAGCGTCTGCTGCACCGCGTCTGAGCGCAGCAGCGAAAGGGCCTTGTCCCGCGTGAGCAGGCCCAGGTCCACCGCCACGTCGTGGGCAAACACCGAGGGCTTGGTCATGCGCCGGCGCTTGACCTCCTCCATCAGCCGGTGAATCTGCACCGACGAAAGCATGCCGCGCCCCAGGGCCTGGGACATGAACAGCTCGTCAAGTCGGGTGCGTTCGTTCATGTTATTTGAAGGCCATCACTCTCACGCCGCTGCTGCCGGCCTCGACGCCATACTGGAGCTGGTTGCCGAACACCACGAAAAACCGCTTGTTGACAGGGTCAAACAGGCCGCTGGCGCCGCGGGCATGGGCCGAAGGCGCGGCCGTCAGGTTCTGCCAGCGGGCCTTGGGCAGCCCCATGACCAGGGCCTGGGTGGCGCCCGCCAGGCCCGGCGCCGAAACAAAGCGGGCGCAGTCCGGCATGAAGGCCGTCGCGCAGTCAAAGGCCCCGGCCGGGTGGGCAGCATTGCTTATGCCCGGCACGCTCCAGATGCCGCTGCCCAGGTCCAGGGCCAGCAACTGGCCGTTACCCTGCGAAGGCCGGCTGTAGCCGCCATGAACCAGGAGCTTCTGCGTCAGCGTGTCAAAGCCCGCCGTCGCGCCCATGCGGCCGTCAGGCACCGTGGGTGCCACCACCGCGGGCTGCACCCAGACACCCTGGGGGCCGCCGCTGAAATCCAGCAGGTGTACGTCAGCGGCCAGGTTCGAGCCGAAATCAGCGACGTCGGTGTCCTGCTTGCCGCCGTAAACGATGAGCTGGTCCGCCGATTCGCGGAAGCAGGCCGCCGCCGCCCAGCGCGCCGCGGGTGGCGTGCCCAGGGGTGCCAGCAACGCCCACTGCCTCGTCGCGAGGTCAAAGGCGTAGACGTCGGCGAACAGCGTGCTGCCGTCGCTGCCGCCAAAGAGCAGCAGGCGGTTGCGCGCGGCATCAAGCACCAGGCTGGCCCCAAAGAGGCGCGGCGGAGCCTGACCCGCGGGCGTCACGCGCAACCAGCCCACACTGCCGGCCAGTGCGTCATAGCTCATCTCCCACAGCTCGTTGCTGGCGCCGCTTGCCGTCTGGCCGCCAAAGTGGAACGCGCGGTTGACGGACGCCACCCATACGCCGGCCGCCCAGCGCCGGCCCTGGGGTGCGAAGTCCAGGGGCGACAGCCCCGTGCGGGTCACCTGCGCCAGGCCGAGGTTTGAAAGGTCGAAGTCCCACAGGTCGCCAAAGGCTCCCGCTTCGTCCCGCCCGCCAAAGAGCAGGGCGCGGTTGCCCGTGGCCGCCATGGCACCAAAAGCGCGGCTGGGAGCCGACTCCCCGCTGATGGTCACGTTGGACCACACGGCCTGCCCGGGCGTGGTCAGGTTCAGGCTCCAGAATCCGCCGGAGAAGCCCGCCGTTTCCTGGCTGCCGCCATGGACCAAAACTCGGTTGCGCGCGGCGTCAAAGGCGGCCTGCGCGCCATTGAGGAAGCCCGCGGGTATGGCGCCGCTCTGCGCCTGGGGCGTGAAGGTGAAAGCGCCCGGGTTCACCTGCCACACAAACAGCCCGGAAGAGGGAGAAACCGCGCCGGGCTCGCCGATGACGAAGTGGCGGTTGTCAGACGCGCTGTAAGCGTGGACGCAGCGCGAGGGCTCGCGGGGCGCGGCCGTCACGGCAAGGTTCAAGGGCGTGAGCCAGACGTCCGTGGAGGTGTTCAGGCGATACACAGTGTGCGCGCTGACGCCGTCTTTGACCACGAACAAGCGCTCGTCGCCAGGCGCGGCGGCGCCGGGGTCAAAGAACGTGAGGTAGCGGAAGTTGCCGGGCAGCACCGGAGCGTTGGCGATGCCGCCGGGTGAAAGGGCCAGCCAGCCGCCGGCGAGGTTGTTGAGGTCCAGCGCAAAGAGCTGGGCGGGGGCGTTTTCATCGCCCACGACGGCCAGAATGCGCTGGTTCACACTGTCGAGCGCAGCCGAGATGGTGTTGTGCATGGCCCCATCGCCCACCGGGGGCAGGCTCAGCCAGCGGTTGGTGGTGAGGTCATAGGCAAACACGCCCGTGTCGTGGCGCGTGCCGCTGGCCTCGCTCTTGCCGCCGATCACCCAGAAATAGTTGTTGAGCGCGTCATGGAAACCGCTGGGCTGGTCGCGGCCCAGGGCGCGGCCGCTGACAAGCGCCCAGGGGCTGCCGGCGCCCGTGATGCATAGCGTGTACTCGTCGAAGACCGAGCCGTTGGCGTCACTCGTGGCGCGCAGGGTCACGGTGGCGTCGAGGCTGGTGACGGGCGGCGTGTACAGGCCCGTTGCGGCCTGGATGCTGCCGCCGCCGGAAATGACCGACCAGCTCACGGCCTGGGGCGAGCCGTCAGGGCTCACCGTCGCGTAGAACTGCACCGGGCTTCCGCCTGAGGGCACCGCGGGCGTATTGGCCACAATCGTCACGGAAACAGGAATGTCCGCCGTCGCGGGCATCACGGTCAGGGTGGCTGTCGCGTTGACGCCCGGCGCCACGGCGCTGGTGGCCGTGATCACGACCACCGTCTGCTGGGCCACGCCGGCGGGCGGCGTGTAGCGGCCTTCGGTGTCGATGGTTCCCAGGGCGGGGCTGCGCGTCCAGACCACGGCTGCGCCCGCGTTGTCCGGCAGCAGGTTGAAGATGCTGAACTGGCGCCCCTTGCCGCCTGCGATCACGGTGGCCGTGGCGGGCGTTACGTCCAGCGATGTGGGCAGCGGCGCGGCCAGCGTGAGGGTGTAGCGGCCGGAAATCGCCGGCAGGGCGTTGCTGCTGGCCTCGATCTGCACTTTGACCGGACGCGGCAGGAAGTGGGGCGCGGCATAGAGGCCCGAGGCGTCGATGCGCCCCACGGCGGCGTCGCCCGCACCGCGATCTTCGCCGTCAAACAGGATGCGCCAGCGCACGGCCTGGGGCGTGTCGGGAAAGGGGTTGACCTGGGCGCTGAACTGCAAGGTGCCGTCCAGGGCCAGCGTGGTGGCCTGCCCGGCCGCTGAAACCACGACGCGGTTGGGGCGCTGGGCCAGGGTCAGGGTGGTGTTGCCCACCACGCCATTGACGGCCGTGGCGCGGATGGTGACCACGGGCGAGGGCGGCATGGCGGCCGGGGCGCGGTAAAGCCCCTCCGCATCAATGCTGCCCGAGGCGGGCCCTTCAACGACCTTCCAGCTCACAATCTGCGGCGCCAGGCCCAGGGGGGCCGCCTGCGCCGTCATGCGCAGAATGTCTCCCAGCAGCACGCTCTGGCCACTGGGCCCCACGCTGACAGAGGTCGGCGGGTTGCCCCAGTAGAAGCGATAGTCGCCAAACACCGCGGAGTTGACCGTGCTCGTCGCGCGCACCGTGACGTAGGGGCGATAGGCAGTCGGAGGCACCCCCGGCGCGAAATAAACCTGCGGCGGAAAGAACATGAGCGTGCCGTAGCCTGCGCCCTCGACGATGCTCCAGCTCACGCTTTGGCTGGCCGTAGCCGGCAACACCTGCGCGTTGACGACCACGCCGCCGCCAAACGGCACCGTGGCCGTCGAACTGGTCACCACCACCTGCATCGGCGAAGGGCCCGAGGGATTGTTGATGACCGGGAAGCTCTCACTGACATAGGGCGCGCCGCTCAGGGCCGCCGCGCCGAACGTCGCCGGCAGGTCTGTCGGCGTGACGCGCAGGCGCACGGCAGAATCATTCACCCCCGCCAGGGCCAGCGAGGTATTCCAGAGCAGCAGGTTGTCTTCGCCGCCGGGTGAGGCCCGCAGGTTGGTCAGGTCTGCCCCGCCAAAGTCCGTCGAGGTCAGGGCCGTCGGCACCCCGCCCACAATCATCTCCAGCGCGACGCTGACGCGATCGGACGAGCTGTCGCGCAGGTTCAGCGTCAACTGCACATTGCCCCCGTTGCCCTGCACGCTGACCGATCCCACTTCCGGCGCGCGGTTGCCAAACACCGTCAGGGGACCAAACACCTGCGCCTGGCCCGCCGCCGCGTCTCGCGGCGTCAGGCGCAAAAACACGCCGTTGGGCGCGGCCGCGGCGAAGTCCACCAGGGCTTCCCAGACCAGCTCAAATCGGGCGGGGGCAGGCGTCGTCACGAAGGGGCCCGACACCCCGGGCAGCGTCTGGTTGGACACCGTGGCCGTGTTGTAGGCCGTGCCGTTGAGCGACCACTCCACGAACACTTCGCTGGGGTTGGACTGGTCGTCGGCCAGCGTGTACTCAACGCGCACGCGGCTGCTTTCCACGGCGCCCGTCAGAGGCGTGAGCACCGTCAGACGCGGCGGTGTGTTGGCCGTGTTGGAGATCTGGACGGGACCAAAGACCACCGCCGCGCCCTCCGTTGGCAGGGGGTAGCCGGGGGGAGCGTCCTTGGGCACGAGGCGCAAAAACACGTCGCCCTGGAAGCTGGGCAGTGAAACGTTGCTGTTCCAGATGAACTGGGCCGTCTGGCCGCCCGTAGTGGTGAGCAGACCCGCGGGCGGGCTGCCCAGAAAGTCTCCGGCCAGGGCGCTCAAAACATTCCAGGTCTGGGCCTGGTCCGTCGAGAAGGCGACATCGACCGTGCCGACATCCGACGAGCTGTCGGAGATCGTGAAGGACACCAGCACGAGCCCCGACGTCGCATTGGCGTTGACGCCGCTGACCACCGGAGGATCGTTGCCGATCACCAGCCCCAGCCGCTCTCCAAAGGGCCCCTGCCGCCCGTCGTTGGCGGCCACGCGCACATCAACCGGCGAAGTCAGAGCCGTGGTGCCGAGGTCGGAGACGAAGTCCCACTTGAACACGTGGGGCACGCCCGCGGGGCTGGATGCCAGGCCCGAGGTGCCATCACCGCCCAGGCCCGCCGTGCAGTTCTGCCAGGGACCCGCGCCGACGCGGTACTGCGCTGAAATCGAAGCCGCGTTGCTTTCGGGGTCCAGCAGCAGGTAGTTGATAGAGGCCGGCGAGTCTTCGCGCAGCAGGGCATTGACGATGACAAAGGGGGCGGCGTTGTTGTCTTCCTTCTCTTTCTTGCCGCCAAAGCCGAAAATGCCGCCTGTGGTGCCGCCGGCCAGGGCAATGCCGACGGGGCCGCACCCCAGCAGGTAAAGCGCGGGGACCAGCATCAGCAGGCAGAGCAGGGCGCGACGCATCAGGCATTCCTCCGCAACCGCGCCGCGCAAAGCGCCAGCGCCGCCAGCAGGGCCCAAAGCAGCGGCCCCAGGGCCCGCTCGCTCGTCGAGCAGCCGCCGTCGTCGGAGCCTCCGCCGGAGCCCGCCACGGTGTGCGCAATCTGCACGCGATCGGGCGCGCTGAAGTTCAGGCCATCATCCACATACAGGTCAAAGACGTAGAGCCCGCTGACCGGAGCCACGAAGGTCGGCTGCTGGGGCGATGTCGTGTCCAGCACAACAGGAGGCCCGCCCACCTGCACGAAGCGGTAGCGCAGCGCGCTCGCGGCGTGATTGTCGTCGATGGCGCTGCCCAAAAGCGTGATGGGCGACAGGCCCTGGGTGACCTGGTCTTGCCCGGCGCTGGCCAGGGGCAGTGCGTTGCCCAGGGGGCTGGCCGTGATGTCGTAGGTGCTCACGTAAACGGCAACGCGGGCGACCGCGCTCAGGCCCGAGGTGTCGGTCACGGTGAGGTCAAACACGTAGCTGCCCGCGAGCGTCGGAACAAAGGCCGCCTGCGCGGCATTCACGACATCCAGGGCCACCGTGGGCCCCGACACCTGGCGCCACGCGAACTGGAGGCCAGCACCCGTGCTGGCACCGCCATCAAGGTCAATGGCCACGTTGGAGGCCTGGTTGTCCACGCCCACGCCCGGCACGTACAGCAGCCGCCCGTCAGCGTCGGGGTCGTCCAGCGCACTGAGGGCCGCCTGGGCCAGCGGAGCCGTGGCTGCCGCGGCCGCCACCGTGAACGAGACTTCCGCGCTGATGCCCTGGGCCTGGCCGTCGGAGACATCCAGGACCAGCGTATAGGTCCCGGGCAGGGCGGGCGTAAGGCTGAAGCTTTGAGCCCCGGGGTTCAGGATGTTCAGGGCTGCGGGACCGGCGACCTGGCGCCAGGCCAGCGTCAGCGTGTCGCCGTCGGCGTCACTGCTCTGCGCCGCGCTCAGGGCAATGGACTCCCCCACGTTGGCCGCGCCGTTCTGATTGATGTCGTTGACCGCCAGCGCAATCACGGCGCGCGGCAGGCGATTGAGCGTGGCCGAACGCAGGTCGTGGACGATGACTTGAATCAGGTCTTCACTGGAGAGCAGGTTGTCGTTGTCCCGCACGCGCAGGCCAAAGGTGTAAATGCCCGCGCGGTCAGGGGTGAAGGTGGCCGTGGCGGAAGCCGCGCCCGAAGGCAGCGAGAGCGAGCCCTGGGGTCTTGAAACGGGCCGCCACTGCCAGCCGACGATGGTGCCGTCACCGTCGCTGGAGGCAAAGCTGGTGAGGGAAACGGGCTTGCCGACCATGGCCGTGATGTCCGGCCCGGCCTCTGCAGAAGGCGGCAGCACGCCCGGCCCGGTCACGATGACGTCGACGCGGTCGAGGGCGGGCGTGGGCGGCACGGCGCTGAGCCCGGCCGGGTCAAACACGCGCAGCTCAAACGTGTAGACGCCCGGCACCATGGGACCGCCGCCAATCACACTCAAGGGGGTGGCCAGCACGTTGGGGTCAAAGGCCTCGAGGTTGCCCGAGGCCGGGGCCGCCACGCGCGTCCATTGCACGAACAGCGAGTCACCATTGACATCCAGGGCGCTGCCGAAAAGCCCGAGGTCGGCAAACCCGGCCGTCACCGCATTGCGATCCAGCGTGATGCGGCCGCCGGCGCTGATATCCGGCAGGGAGTTCAGCAGGGTGATGGTGACCGTGTCATCGGCCGAAGACGCGCCCGAGGTCACCGTGACGCGGAACACATAGGCGCCCGCGGCCTGCATGTAAAACGTGGGGGCGGCCGAATTGGCCCCGTTGAGCGTCACGGCCGGGCCCGAATCCTGCGACCAGGCATAGCTGCGGTTGAGGCCCGTGGACGCCGAGGCATCTAGCTGCACCTGGCGCGGCCGCGTGAAAGTCCGGTCCTGTCCGGCATTGGCCACCAGCGGCGTG
>JAANMV010002729.1_pt1 | contig 16517 bp, 15 predicted proteins | sample 7279661 | NCBI WGS metagenome assembly JAANMV01 (sample SAMN14094540, study PRJNA606508) | bioreactor metagenome | isolation source: A lab-scale SPAN reactor treating ammonium-rich wastewater day 121 | place: Ireland: Galway | collected 2017-05-16 | reverse complement strand
GGCAAGGACGACTAAGTCTCCTCGCCCCTGTCGAAGCCCCCAGCCGCGCGCCGAGAAGGCGCGGCAAACACCTCAAGCCTTGTGACCGATCACACTCCGATCACCATGTCGGCGCTGTGCACGTGCCAGGCGCTGGGCTTCCTGCTGCCCCTCCGCAAGCACTTCCTGCACATAGTTGATGTGCCGATGAATCACTTCACGCGCCTCGCTGGCGCGCCGGGCCATGATCGCCTCATACAGCTCGCGATGCTGGCGCAACAGCATGTCGCGGGTTTCATCCCGCAAGGCGTACATGCCACCGATGTTAGTCACCACATTGCGCTTGAGCAGATCGAACAAGCCGCGAATCGTATGCAGCAGCACGGCATTGTGGCTGGCTTCAGCAATGGCCAGATGAAACTGCGCGTCGGCGGCTCCCTCTTCGGCCCGGCTCACCGTACCCTCGCGGTCATAGCAGTCCTGCAGAGCCGTAAACGCTTCGGTCAGACGCTGCTGATCCACCTCGGTAGCGCGCAAGGCTGCGTAGTAGGCGCAACTGCCCTCCAGCGTGTGACGAAACTCCAGCAGGTCCCGCTGGGCGTCCCGATTGTTTTCCAGCAGATGCAGCAACGGATCACTAAAGGTTGAGCCCAACGACTCGGCAACGAAGTTTCCGCCACCGTGACGGCTGACCAGCAATCCCTTGGCCGCCAGCTTCTGAATCGCCTCGCGCAGCGAAGGCCGCGACACGCCGAATTGCTCGGCCAGCGCACGTTCGGCGGGCAGCCGCTCACCAGCCTTGAGCGTGCCCTCCAGAATCATCGTTTCCAGTTGCGCAACGATGTCATCAGCCAGCCGCCGCTGGCGCACCACTCCAACTTCCATCGCGGCTCGCTCTCGATTGGTTTGACCACTTTAAGAATCGTCTCAGCCTAACGATGACGGAAAGGCCCCGCAACATTGCCGCGTACTACCAATGTCTAAAGTTGGCGAATTGACGCACTCGCGCGCGACCTCTTACGCTGGCATCTCGCAACTGTAAATTGGTATTACCACTTTACATCGCGCATCCCAACAAGAAGAGGTGCACTCCAATGACGCCGTATCGAATCCGCCAATTGCCGCTTGCCGGCCCCCTCCAGCGCCTCGTGACGGCGGGAGTCTGAATCCATGTCAAACGGTCTTCTCGCGTTCCTCGCCTTCTCCCCCATTCTGCTTGCTGCCATTCTGCTGATCGGCCTGCGCTGGCCGGCCAAGCGCGCCATGCCGCTGGTGTACCTGCTCACCGCGGGTATTGCACTGTATATCTGGGACATGAGCTTCAACCGCGTACTCGCCTCCACCGTACAAGGTCTGGTGATCACCGCGGGCGTTCTGTGGATCATCTTCGGCGCGATCCTGCTGCTCAATACGCTCAAGCACTCCGGCGGCATCACCGCCATCCGCGCTGGTTTTACCACTATCAGCCCTGATCGCCGCATCCAGGCCATCATCATCGCCTGGCTGTTCGGCTGCTTCATCGAGGGCGCATCCGGCTTCGGTACGCCGGCTGCCATCGCCGCACCGCTGCTGGTCGCCATCGGTTTCCCTGCCCTGGCTGCGGTCATCCTCGGCATGCTGGTGCAATCGACGCCGGTTTCCTTCGGTGCCGTCGGCACGCCGATCATCATCGGCATCAACGGTGGCCTGGACACCGCCACGCTCGGCACCCAATTGACTGCCCAAGGCTCCAGCTGGGCAGCGTTTCTACAACTGATCACCAGTGAAGTGGCGATTCTCCACGCGCTGACCGGCACCATCATGCCGCTGATCATGGTGCTGATGCTGACCCGCTTCTTCGGCAAGGAAAAAAGCTGGAAGGCCGGCTTCGAGGTCCTGCCGTTCGCCATCTTCGGCGGCCTGGCCTTCACCCTGCCCTACGTCGCCACTGGCCTCTTCCTCGGCCCGGAGTTCCCCTCCCTGCTGGGCGGCCTGATCGGCCTGGCCATCGTCACCAGCGCCGCGCGCGTCGGATTCCTGGTGCCGAAGAAGTCCTGGGATTTCGCTGACGCCAAAGACTGGCCGAGCGAGTGGCTCGGCAGTATCGAGATGAAGCTCGAGGACCTGACCGCCAAGCCGATGAGCACCTTCCGTGCCTGGCTGCCCTACGTACTGGTCGGCGCGCTGCTGGTGATCAGCCGCACCATTCCGGAAGTCGGCGCGTTCATGAAGTCCATCGTGGTGGTGTTTCCGGACATCCTCGGCGAGGCCGGCATCAAGGCCGACTTCATGCCGCTGTACCTGCCGGGCGGCATCCTGGTCGCCGTGGTTCTCGCCACCTTCTTCCTGCACGGCATGAAGGTTCGCGAGCTGACCGCCGCCGTCGGCGAATCGAGCAAGGTGCTGGTCGGCGCCGGCTTCGTCCTGCTGTTCACCGTGCCGATGGTGCGCATCCTGATCAACTCCGGCGTCAACACCGCAGAACTGGCCAGCATGCCGATCACCATGGCGCGCTACGTGGCCGACAGCGTGGGCTCGGTCTATCCGCTGCTGGCGCCAAGCATCGGTGCTCTGGGCGCCTTCATCGCCGGCTCCAACACTGTCAGCAACATGATGCTCAGCCAGTTCCAGTTCGGCGTTGCGCAGAACCTCGGCATCTCCGGCGCACTGATCGTCGCGGCCCAGGCCGTCGGTGCCGCGGCAGGCAACATGGTGGCGATCCACAACGTCGTCGCCGCTTCCGCTACAGTCGGACTGCTCGGTCGCGAAGGAACTACGCTTCGCAAGACGGTATGGCCGACGCTGTACTACGTTCTGGTCTCGGGCCTGCTGACGCTGATCGCGATCTACGTGATCGGCGTGACCGACCCGCTGGTCGGAGTGTGATTCAACCGTGAAGTCTTGCCCCGCCTTACGCGGGGCAAGAGCGTTTCCAACATCCCGCAGTTTGCGGATAACCGGGCCCACCCGGAGACCAAGCCGATGAGCGAACTCTTCTACAACGCCGCGCCGAACGCCACCCGCGTCGCGCCGCCGCTGCCCAAGCCACGCGAGTACCCGGCCAAGCCGACCCAGATCTACCTGTTCGGTACCTGCGTGGTGGATCTGTTCTATCCCGAGGCTGGCCTGGACGCCATCCGTCTGCTCGAACGCGAAGGACTGACCGTACACTACCCGCAGGGCCAGACCTGTTGCGGCCAGCCGGCCTACACCACCGGCTACACCGACGAAGCACGCAAGGTCGCCCGCGCGCAGCTGGCGCTGTTCGCCAACGACTGGCCGGTGGTAGTGCCCTCCGGCTCGTGTGCCGGCATGCTGCGCCACCATTATCTAGAGCTGTTCAAGGACGAGCCGGAAACGCTGAAGAAGGCACAGGCACTGGCCGAGCGCACCTTCGAGCTGGCCGAGTTTCTGCTCAACGTCTGCCAGGTCGAGTTCAAGGATGCCGGCACACCGACCAAGGTCGCCCTGCACACCTCCTGCTCGGCCCGCCGCGAGATGAACACCCACCTGCACGGCCGCGCCCTGCTCGCCCAGCTGGGCCAGGTCGAGCGTGTCGAGCACGACCACGAAAGCGAATGCTGCGGCTTCGGCGGCACCTTCAGCGTGCGCATGCCCGACATCTCCGGCGCCATGGTGCTGGACAAGACCCGAGCGCTGAAGGAGTCTGGCGCGCATCAGGTGGTCAGCGCCGACTGTGGCTGCCTGATGAACATCAACGGCTCGCTGGAAAAGCAGCGCGAAGCCCTGCGCGGCCAGCATCTGGCGAGCTTCCTCTGGCAACGCACCGGAGGTGCCCGATGAACGCCGAACAGCGCATCCCCGCGATCCAGATCGAGAACGCCGGCGACCCGGACTTCCGCGCCCGTGCCCGCAAGTCGCTGAAGGACGAGCAGCTGCGGCGCAACTTCCGCACCGCGATGGACTCGCTGATGACCAAGCGCGCCGCGGCGTTCAGCGATGCCGACGAACGCGAGCGGCTGCGCGAGATGGGCAACCATATCCGCGCCCGCGCACTGTCCAAGCTGCCCGAACTGCTCGAGCGGCTGGAAACCAACCTGACCCGCAACGGTGTGCACGTGCACTGGGCGGAGACGGTGGACGAGGCGAACAACATCGTCCTCGAGATCGCCCGTGCTCACGAGGCGCGACAAGTGATCAAGGGCAAATCGATGGTCAGCGAAGAGATGGAGATGAACCATTTCCTCGAAGGCCATGGCATCGAATGCCTGGAATCGGACATGGGCGAGTACATCGTCCAGCTCGACCACGAGAAGCCTTCCCATATCATCATGCCGGCCATCCACAAGAACGCCGGCCAGGTCGCGTCCTTGTTCCACGAGAAACTTGGCGTGGAATACACCAAGGACGTCGACCAACTCATTCAGATCGGCCGCCGCACCCTGCGCCAGAAGTTCTTCGAGGCCGATATCGGCGTCTCCGGCGTGAACTTCGCGGTAGCCGAAACCGGCACCCTGCTGCTGGTGGAGAACGAAGGCAACGGCCGCATGAGCACCACCGTGCCGCCGGTGCATATCGCCGTCACCGGCATCGAGAAGGTTGTCGAGAACCTGCGCGACGTGGTCCCGCTACTCTCGCTGCTGACCCGCTCGGCGCTGGGCCAGCCGATCACCACCTACGTCAACATGATCTCCGGCCCGCGCAAGGCGTACGAGCTGGACGGCCCGCAGGAAGTACACCTGATCCTGCTGGACAACGGCCGCAGCCAGGCCTTCGCAGACAGCGAGCTGCGCCAGACGCTCAACTGCATCCGCTGCGGCGCCTGCATGAACCACTGCCCGGTCTACACCCGCGTCGGCGGCCATACCTACGGCGAGGTCTACCCCGGCCCGATCGGCAAAATCATCACCCCGCACATGGTCGGCCTGGACAAGGTGCCGGATCACCCCAGCGCCTCGTCGCTGTGCGGCGCCTGCGGTGAAGTCTGCCCGGTGAAGATCCCGATTCCGACCCTCCTGCGGCGCCTGCGTGAGGAAAACGTCAAGGCGCCGGACGATCCGCACAAGGTCATGCGCGGTCAGGGCGCCAAGTACTCGAAAAAGGAACGGCTGATCTGGGCCGGCTGGCGCCTGCTCAACACCAGCCCGACGCTGTACCGCCTGTTCGGCTTCTTCGCCACCCGCCTGCGCGCCCTGACGCCGTCGAACATCGGCCCCTGGACGCAGAACCACAGCGCACCGAAACCTGCCGCCCGCTCGCTGCACGAGCTGGCCAAGGCACACCTGGAGGGCAAGCGATGAGCCTCGACCGCTGCCGCCTCAACACCCGCGTGGACAAGGCTGCGCCGTTGTCCACCCTACGCCGGCCTGCGGGCTCCGTAGGGTGGAAAACAAGCGCAGCTTTTTTCCACCAACGTGCCGCTTCCGGGAGCCTGACATGAGCGCCAAAGCCAACATTCTCGCCAAGCTTAAGAAGAGCCTGGAAGGCACCACGCCTATCGTCGATGACTACGACGAGTCGCTGGTTACCCAGCCGTGGTCCTACCCCGCGGAGCAGCGTATCGCCCGCCTGCGCCAGCTGATGGAAGCGGTGCACACCGAGATTCACCTGACCACCGACGCCGCGTGGCCCGCCCTGCTCGAACAGCTGCTACACGACCGCCAGCTACCGAGCCTGCTGATCGCCCCAACCACGCCTTATGGCGCACGTTTCGCCGAGCATCGCGCCGGCCGTGACGGCCTGCCGACGCTCGAGGCTTACGACCGCCCGGTCGAGGAATGGAAGGACGAGCTGTTCAACGACACCCCGGCCAGCCTCACCGGCACCCTCGGCGCCATCGCCTCTACCGGCAGCCTGATCATGTGGCCGACCCGCGAGGAGCCGCGCCTGATGAGCCTGGTGCCGCCGGTGCATTTCGCCATCCTCAAGGCCAGCGAAATTCACGACAACTTCTACGAGATCCAGCAGAAGTTTCAGTGGGCCGCCGGCATGCCGACCAATGCACTGCTGGTCTCCGGCCCGTCGAAGACCGCCGACATCGAGCAGGTGCTGGCCTACGGCGCCCACGGGCCGAAAGATCTGGTCCTGCTGATCCTGGAGGACGCATGACCGCGGCCGCCCAGCTCGAACGTGCGCCGCTGCCGGCCGCGTTCATCCGTGAAGTCGAACGCCTGATCCCCGCCGAACGTCGCTTCGACGACCCAGTTTCCACCCTCGCCTTCGGCACCGACGCGAGCTTCTACCGACTGATTCCCAAGCTAGTGGTGCGCGTGGAATCCGAAGCCGAAGTGATCGCGTTGCTCAAGCTGGCGCATGCCGAGAACGTGCCGGTGACCTTCCGCGCCGCCGGCACCAGCCTATCCGGCCAAGCCATCAGCGACTCGGTGTTGATCGTCCTCGGCGACAACTGGAACGGCCGCGAGATTCGCAATGGCGGCGAGCAGATCCGCCTGCAGCCCGGCGTCATCGGCGCCAACGCCAACGCGGTGCTTGCACCTTTCCAGCGCAAGATCGGTCCCGACCCGGCGTCGATCAACGCGGCGAAGATCGGCGGCATCGTCGCCAACAACTCCAGCGGCATGTGCTGCGGCACCGCGCAGAACAGCTACAAGACCCTCGCCGGCCTGCGCGTGGTGCTGGCCGACGGCACCGTGGTCGACAGCGAGGATACGGCCAGCGTCACCGCGTTCCGCCAGAGCCATGCGGCGCTGCTCGAGCAGTTGGCCGAGCTGGGCCGCGAGACCCGCGCCAATACCGAGTTGGCGGCGAAGATCCGCCACAAGTACCGGCTGAAGAACACCACCGGCTTCTCGCTCAATGCGCTGGTCGACTACGACGAGCCGCTGGATATCCTCAGCCACCTGATGGTCGGTTCAGAAGGCACGCTGGGCTTCATCAGCGCGGTGACCTACGACACCGTGCCGGATCATCCGCACAAGGCCAGCGCGCTGGTGGTGTTCCCCGACGTGGAAAACTGCTGCCTGGCCGTGCCGGTGCTCAAGCAGCAGCCGGTATCGGCGGTTGAGCTGCTCGACCGGCGCAGCCTGCGCTCGGTCGAGCACAAGGCCGGCATGCCCGAATGGGTGAAGGAACTGTCGCCGACCGCCTGCGCACTGCTCATCGAATCGCGCGCGGCAACCCAGTCGCTGCTGCACGAGCAGATCAACCAGATCATGGCCTCCATCGCGCATTTCCCGGTGGAGAAACAGGTCGACTTCAGCGAAGACCCGGTGGTCTACAACCAGCTGTGGAAGATCCGCAAGGACACCTTCCCAGCGGTCGGTGCGGTGCGTCAGACCGGCACCACGGTGATCATCGAGGACGTGACATTCCCCGTCGAGCGCCTGGCCGAGGGTGTCAACCGCCTGATCGAACTCCTCGACAAGCACCGCTACGACGAGGCGATCCTCTTCGGCCATGCGCTGGAGGGCAACCTGCACTTCGTCTTCACCCAGGGCTTCGATGATCCGGCGCAGGTCGCCCGTTACGAAGCCTTCATGGGCGAAGTGGCGCAGCTGGTCGCCGTCGAATTTGGCGGCGCGCTCAAGGCCGAGCACGGCACAGGGCGCAACATGGCGCCCTTCGTCGAGCTGGAATGGGGCAGCGAGGCCTACGCGCTGATGTGGAAGATCAAGCGCCTGCTCGACCCCACCGGCATCCTCAACCCGGACGTGGTGCTTTCCGAAGACCCGCAGATCCACCTGAAGAGCCTCAAGCCCTTGCCGGCCGCCGACGAGATCGTCGACAAGTGCATCGAATGCGGCTTCTGCGAGCCGGTCTGCCCGTCAAACGGACTGACCCTGACGCCGCGCCAGCGCATCGTCATCTGGCGCGACATCCAGGCGCGCAAGCGTGCCGGCGTCGACACCACGGAAATCGAGCGGCTCTACCACTACCACGGCGTGGAAACCTGCGCCGCCACAGGCCTCTGCGCCCAGCGCTGCCCGGTGGGCATCAATACCGGCGACCTGGTGCGCAAGCTGCGCGGGCGCGAGGCGAACCGCACCGGCACCGCCAACTGGCTGGCCGAGCATTTCGCCACCGCCGTGCAAGGCACCCGCTTCATGCTGCATGTGGCCAACGGCGCGCACCTGATCATGGGCACTAAGAATCTGGCCAAGCTGTCGGCGACCATGACCAATGCCAGCAAAGGGCGCGTGCCGCAGTGGACGCCCGCAACACCGCAGCCCCTGCAACGCCTGCACCTGCCTAAGCCGCCTACGGGCGACGAGCGCCCGCGCGTGGTCTATCTCGCCGCCTGCGTCTCCCGCGCCATGGGCCCGGCGGCGCGCGATCAGGAACAGGAGCCGCTGCTCGACAAGACCCGCAGCCTGCTGGAGAAGGCCGGCTACCTGGTGGTCTTCCCCGATGAGCTGAACGACCTGTGCTGCGGCCAGCCGTTCGCCTCCAAGGGCTATGCCGAACAAGGCGAACGCAAGCGCCAGGAGATGCTCGATGCGCTGCTCAAGGCCAGTCGCGGCGGGCTGGACCCGATCTACTGCGACACCAGCCCCTGCACCCTGCGCCTGGTTCAGGGCCTGACCGATCAGCGTCTCGACCTGTACGACCCGGTGCGCTTCATCCGCACGCACCTGCTCGACCGGCTGGACTTCGTCCCGCAGGATAAGCCGATCGCCGTGCACGTCACCTGCAGCACCCAGCACCTGGGTGAGGCGCAGTCTCTGATCGATATAGCCCGGCGCTGCGCCAGGGAAGTCGTGGTGCCCGAAGGCATCCACTGCTGCGGCTTCGCCGGGGACAAGGGCTTCACCACGCCGGAGCTGAACGAGCACGCACTGCGCAGCCTGAAGAACGCCGTGCAGATCTGCGAGGAAGGCATCTCCACCAGCCGCACCTGCGAGATCGGCCTGTCGCGTCATGGCGAGATCGACTATCACGGCCTGGTCTATCTGGTCGACCGCGTAACTCGGCCCAAGGCAGCCACGCCCGTCTGAATGACGAAACGGCCCCGTGCGCAATGCCGGGGCCGTTTCGTTTGTGGCATTTCGATGAACGCTCAAGCGCAATCGCAGTCGGAATTTCAGAGCCCCTGACGGGTTCGATTCGACTCGGCGCCGCCGTTTCCGCAGTTTTCAGGCAGGCCCGGGAAGTCCACAAGACTGGAGGACCCACCATGAAAATTCACGCACTGCTCGCATCCGCCGTACTGCTCGCCAGCCCCGCCGTCTTCGCCGCTCAGGACCTGTGCCAGACCAATCTTCAGGAGATCGAAGACAACATGGCCACCCAGAGCACCACACTCGGCGAACCGGCCAAGAGCCAGGTCGAGGAACATGTCATGCAGGCCAAGCAGGCCCAGCAAGCGGGCGACACCGAGGGTTGCATCGCTCACTCCACCAAGGCCCTGCAGGAACTCAAAGGCCCCGGCAGCTCCGGTAGCGGCGGCTCCAGCGGCTCGGGTTCAGGCGCCGGCAACTGAGCCATCGGTGGTGGGATCGGCGAACGCCGGCCCGCCACCCCATCACTGTACATTTTGTAACCAGCATGGCTAAAAAGTGATCGACACGGCAAACGCTTCGCCGTATAGTCGCGCCCAGCACCACAAGCGACACCAGGGGCCGATTAGGATTCGACGCCGGTAACGAAACTTGAGGGGCATGCCGAGTTGGTAACAGAACTCGTAAATAAACTGTTGCAAACCTATAGTTGCCAACGACGACAACTACGAAGGGTACGCGCTAGCCGCCTAACCTTCATCTGGTCGCTTCGGCGCCAGCGGTCACTAGGGGATGCCTGTAAACCCGAAATGACCGTCAGATAGAACAGGATCGCCGCCAAGTTCGCTGTAGACGTAACGGCTAAAACTCATACAGCTCGCTCCAAGCACCCTGCCAATCGGGCGGCGCGGAGTTAACTCAGTAGATCTGGCTAAGCATGTAGAACCGATAGCGGAGAGCTGGCGGACGGGGGTTCAAATCCCCCCGGCTCCACCAAATACACATCTAAGGGCGTCCACGGACGTCCTTTTTTGTGCCTGAAACCCAGCAAATACGGGGCTTTCAGCGTCTTCACGATCCAATAGCGTCCAGCAGGATCCACGAAATCCGGTATTCCAAGTAGTATTCCAAGCCATCCACTGGTAATTTTTGGAATACCAAAACCGCTCTTGGAATACCGCATGTGCGCTCAAGCCACCCGTCTCTCGGACCTCAAAGTCAAAGCCGCCAAGCCTCAAGAGAAGGACTATGTCCTGAGTGATGGTGACGGCCTGCAGATGCGAGTGAGAAGCAATGGCTCCAAGCTCTGGAACTTGAACTACCGGCACCCGGTGACGAAGAACCGGATCAACATGGGCCTCGGGACCTTCCCCGAGGTCTCATTGGCGCAAGCCCGCAAGCGCACTGTTGAGGCACGTGAGCTCCTCGCCCACGGTATCGATCCCAAAGAGAAACGGGACGCCGTGCAGCAAGCCAAGAAAGCAGCAACTGAACATACCTTCCAGAATGTGGCGACCGCCTGGTATGAGCTGAAAAAGGATGCGGTGACACAAGCCTACGCCGAGGACATCTGGCGCTCCCTCACGCTGCACGTCTTCCCCGACTTGGGCACCACTCCGATCTCCGCCATCAATGCCCCTCAGGTCATCAACCTGCTCCGGCCGCTCGAAACCAAGGGCAGCCTTGAGACCGTTAAACGACTGACGCAGCGACTAAACGAGATCATGACCTATGGGGTCAACTCGGGACTGATTCATGCCAACCCGCTTAGCGGCATCCGCTCTGTCTTCAAGAAACCGAAAAAGAAGAACATGGCAGCACTGCCACCCGATGAACTGAACGACCTCATGGTGGCAATTGCCAATGCCAGCATCAAAAGAACGACCCGCTGCCTGATCGAATGGCAGCTCCACACGATGACCCGGCCAGCTGAGGCAGCTACCACTCGCTGGGCAGACATCGACTTCGGAAAGAAAATCTGGACGATCCCAGCTGAGCGGATGAAGAAACGCCGCACGCACATGATTCCGCTCACGGAACAGGCTCTCGCGTTACTGGAAACAATCAAGCCCTACAGCGGCCACCGTGAATACGTTTTCCCTGCAGATCGGAACCCTCGCACCCACTGCAACAGCCAGACCGCCAACATGGCGCTGAAGCGCATGGGCTTTGAAGGACGCCTGGTCAGCCATGGCATGCGCTCAATGGCCAGCACCATCCTCAACGAACAAGGCTGGGATCCTGAACTGATCGAAGTAGCGCTTGCCCACGTCGATAAGGACGAGGTTCGCAGCGCATACAACCGAGCTGATTACATCGAGCGCAGACGCCCGATGATGGCTTGGTGGAGCGAGCACATCCAACAAGCAGCTACCGGCAATCTTTCGATGTCAGCTATCAAGGAAAATCGGGACTGGAAGGTCGTTTCGATACGCTGATTTGTGCCAAATACCGTAAAGCAGACGGCAGTAACAGGCAGCAACCGGCCAAGAGCGGTCAGTCCGGAACAGACCAGCTCATGGCCATCTGTACCGCTATAAGGAGATTTCGAACGGAACTAGGCAGGGCAGGACTGAGGTGTGTCTATAGCCAAGAGCATTGGGATGATTACGAGGAGCCTGAGAAATGCCTATACCTATGGCGAACGGTGTTCAGCCTCTCTACTCAGGCCTCGCAGTTCCAGCTAGTCGTGCCAAAAAGTCTAGCCCCGGTATCAGTACTGCCATGGCCGACGTAAGAACGATCTGAAACACGAGCGATATGAAAATTCACAGTGGGGAACTCATCCACCAGCACTTTGAGATTGCGCCGATAAGCCACAAGTGTTGCTACGGCTATGCTTGAGGGCTGAAGGGGCTCAACAGCACTCAAAACCTTCCGGATTGATTGCCCAGTATTGATCACACTATCGACTACAACCACGGTACGTCCCTTCGCTGGCAACTCAGCCAAGCTTGAACCTTCGCTGTGAAGCACAAAAGAACTCCCAGGCAAGGAGGACCAGATTCCCTCCGCGACAAAAAGGCCGGCCCTCATAACCGCGACGATTATGGGCTCGCTTCCTGCTTTCACCCGGACACCTGTGGATGCACCAGCAACGTGATTAATCGCAATATCTTCAAGTAGAAGTTGCCCTGCAACTGATCCAGCCAACCTCCGCCCGACGTTACGGTGAGCTTCAGCCAGAGCTGGTCCGGCTAGGTCGGCTTGGCGTGTTGTATTGACGAGCAAGCGCATCATTGTCTCGTCTGAATGATCAAGCAGCACTCCATTTTCCTCCCTGAAGGATCATCTCGGCCGCTTCCGCAGCTGTGCATGTGGTTAGCCCATCAAAACGCTGATCATCTACGAGAAGATGACGGACAGAAGGCACTCCAGCAAATTCGTAGCGCAACGCAGGACTACCTTTGGAGTCGGGAACGAACAACGCCATATCCGCAGCAGCAAGCATCGGTAGATCGACAAGGCTATCGCCAGCGGCGATGACTATCCATCCCATCTCTCTGAGAGCACACACAATATCGCCCTTGGACCTGGCAGAAATTGCATACCTATCTAGCTCTTGGTGACACCCTCCAAATACTGGAATCCGGCCATGACCAGCATTCAATAAGATGCGACGCCAAACTTGAGGAATACCTGCGGTCACAACCATGACTGGAACTTGGTCAGCGAGGATGTTCAGGATTTCTTGCCAGCAGGCTCGCAGTCTAATGCCATCAGCCACTCGCTCAAGCTCGGATACATAGGCCTCCTTGCTGATTGCAGACCAGAGAACAGAAACGGCGCTAAACGCCTCATCCTTGTAGCCGTGCTGTTCGAAAGTGCGTCGAATCGAGTCCTCAATCCCAAGCGCCCGACCGACAAGCAGCCCGGTATCTTCAACGCAAAGAGTCCGATCGGCATCCACAACAAGACAGGTTCCCAAAGGGTGCCCATCACGCAAGGGCATGCAGCTTTCCAACTCATCGCTTAAGGCCTTGCCTGCAAGGCTCAACAAACCAAGACTCATGACGCATTCAATGGGGCAAGCCTGTCGAGGAACTCAGCTATCGCCTGCAGCCGTTCAGACAGATCACACTCGGCCAACTCGAGCAATGGCACGCCCATATCTCTAGCAAGTCGCCGCCCCTCAAGTAGCTCAACCTCGATGTGAGCAGAGATGTCATCGATCGACTCGGCACTGCGGGCGCGCCCATCGTTTTCTCGCTGCGCTACCACTGACTCAGGCCGGGGGTGTATGAGCACAAGAGCTTGGAAAAACTTCTTGTCTTCAGGTGTAAAAATAGGCTCAAGCGCGCCAGTAGTTCGGTTTCGAAGGGTGAAATGCCCGTCAACGAGCAGGCGCCCTGCACATTTTTCTTGAATCCGGCGCAATTCGTGAATGGACTGCTCACGCACGGCTTGGCGCCGCTCAGAAGCCCAGCCGTCAAGATCATGCACCGATGATGGCGCAATAATTGCTTTTACGATGGATGAGCCCGTTACTTGCGTGTCCCGCATTTCACGCGCCACATGAGCGCGAAGCAGGGTAGTTTTGCCAGCCCCAGGAACACCACCAACACAGATCGCAACTCTCTTGGAAATCACTCCCGCGTCTTGGCTCATACGATTCTTGCTTCCGCGCGTCGAATCTCTGCTTCCAGCCAGTCGATGGCTCTCGCTTCCAATCGGGGAATTCGATCATCCGGCTGCACTCCGGCTGGAACCAACTCAAGCCCCATCATGGGGGTACAGGTTGCACACGCAGGCAAAAACAGTATCCGGTTCATATACGCACGGACATCCTCAAGCGTCGTCCCAGTCGTGATGGCCAGACCCTCGTCGTCCCTTGAGAGCTTTGCGATACGAGAGCAAACGAAAAGCCGGCCGCGCTCCACCGTGGCGCAGTGGCGCCGATACCAGCAGTCATCAAACATTGCCTGAGCTTGTGCAGCTGAGACTTCGCGCTGATCGCTCCAAGGATCCCAGCCCTCGTCATTCATCCGGAAAATTAGTTCCAAATGGGGAGCGACAAGGGAAATCCACGTGCGATAACGATCAAGAATCGCGTCGCCTAGGCCATAGACACTGATGCTCAAGCGATCGATGTGCTGTAACGAGGCCTTAGTTAGCCCGCGCGGTGTCAGGCCATTGGTTACTACCTCCAACCGCTCCGCAATGCCAACAGCGGAAAATCTCGTTAATGCACGCTCCAGCAAGCGCCCATCGATAGTCGGCTCTCCCCCTAGAACCGCTAGGCTCTGAACTCTGACTCCCGCCTTGAAAAGGTTTGCAAGTGTCTCGGCGATTTCAGCTACAGGCTCACCAATGGATGGAGAGGGCTGTTCGGGAACCAGGAACCCACAGTGAGCGCAAGCTAGAGTGCAGCGTGAAGTTATCGATATCTCCAGCTCTCGAATATGAAATGTCTCTTCCATTAGCTCCATCATGGAGACTCCAAACATCCAAATAATACCGTGCCGTACAGCACGAAGCTCAGGCCAGCACTCCTCCGCCTTTCCAGTCGATCATACACACTGTTAATAGGTGGAGACCTGCTTGCCTCGTTTCCGAGGGCTGGAAGGAGACAGCCACGAAGGGCTGCTTCTGGCCGGTTTCAGCCCGTTTCACTCGTGGTTACGCAGCTGCAAAGCGGTCATTCGATTCAAAAAAATCTCAGCCCTATATCACCGCAATGACATCACTACCAAGAAGGTTCGCCCCATGTCATTGCAGTGCCCTCGCTGTCACTCCCCCAAAGTCGCTTCCTTCCACCACGCCATGAAGATTGCCGCCGCAGTCGGCACCGTCGGCGGCGCTGCACGTGGCGTCAGTGCTGCAATGGCTGGTGGAAAGGCTGGCGCAGCCATTGGTTCTGTCGCAGGTCCCGTCGGCATCACCATCGGCTCTGTCTCGGGCGCCATCCTCGGCGGCCTGGCCGGTGGCGTCGGCGGTTGCGCGCTCGGCGCTCAGCTCGGCGACAAGCTCGACCGCCATGTTCTGGCTCAGAACCTCTGCCTGCTGTGCGGGCATCGCTTCAATCTGCCGATCTGATCAGGCGGCTCTGCTTCCCTTCTCTTCTATCACTACCAGCCGGTGCTGCGCTTCGCGCGGCGCTTTATGCCGGCTTGCACCTAAAGGAAATTCGTCATGGCTCATCAAATCGAACAAATGGCCTATGTCGGCGCTACCCCGTGGCACGGGCTGGGCAACAACCTGCCTCAAAAGCAGCCCATCGAGGTCTGGCAGCGGGAAGCCGGCATGGACTGGCAGATCCAGGAAAGCCCCGTTCACTTCAAATCGGACGCCATCGGCCATCTCGGCACCATCCATTCCTTTCCGGAACAGAAGGTGCTGTACCGCTCGGACACCAAGGCCCCGCTGTCTGTGGTCTCCAAGCGTTACCACACCGTTCAGCCACGCGAGGTGCTGGAGTTCTACCGGGACCTGACCGAGGTCTCCGGCTACGAGCTGGAGACGGCAGGCGTGCTCAAAGGTGGCCGCAAGTTTTGGGCACTGGCGCGGACCGGCCAAGGCACGTCGATCAAGGGGAACGACCAGGTGAACGGCTATCTACTGCTGGCCAGCTCCTGCGACGGCACCCTGGCCACTACAGCAACACCAACCACCATTCGCGTGGTCTGTAACAACACCCTGACGATTGCCCTGGACGGCACCAGCCGGGCGATCAAGGTGCCGCACAACACCCGTTTCGATGGCGATCTAGTGAAGAAGCAGCTCGGGATTGCTGTCTCGCAATGCGACGACTTCATGTACCGCATGCGTCATTTGGCCGAACGCAAGGTGCAGTGGCATGAAGCGATGGGCTTCTTCATGAACGTCATGTGCGAAGTCAGCCCAACCGGCCAACTACCCGAACAGCTGCCCAACGAGCGCGCCCTACGCAAAGTCCAAGAGCTGTACGAAGGTCGGGGTCGGGGCAGTCAACTGGAATCAGCCAAGGGCACTGCGTGGGGGCTGCTCAATGCCGTGACCGAGTATGTCGATCACGAACGTCGTGCACGCAGCACAGAGTACCGGCTGGATTCCGCCTGGTTCGGCCAAGGGGCGCAAATCAAGCAACGCGCTCTGGATGCAGCGCTGCAGCTCGCAGCCTAAACACCTCTCCATCATTCGTATCGCCCGGTCAGCTTCGTGCTGATCGGGCTTTTTTACGCCCGCAAGGTGACGCCATGAGAGCAACTTTATCGAACCGCAACACCAGCAAACCCCGCTCCGCCCTACGCCTGATCAGTACCAAGGAGCTGCCCCGCGAAGACTGGCTGGAAGTACGCAAACAGGGCATTGGCAGCTCGGATGCAGCAGCGGCCGTTGGCCTCAACCCGTACAAGTCGCAGCTGGAGTTGTGGCTGGAGAAAACCGGACGTGACACCGGGCTACCGAAAACCGATCCCGATGACGAAGAAAGCGCGATGTACTGGGGCAACGTGCTGGAGCCCATTGTGGCTTGGCACTACAGCAAGCGCACCGGCAACAAGGTTCGCCGCGTCAACGCTGTACTGCAGCATCCCGACCCTGATCTGCCTTGGATGCTTGCCAACATCGACCGCGAGGTGATCGGGGCCGACGATGTGCAGATTCTCGAGTGCAAGACAGCCGGCATAAACGGGGCACGCCTCTGGAAGGAAGGCGTACCCG
>JAANMV010002728.1_pt1 | contig 16526 bp, 16 predicted proteins | sample 7279661 | NCBI WGS metagenome assembly JAANMV01 (sample SAMN14094540, study PRJNA606508) | bioreactor metagenome | isolation source: A lab-scale SPAN reactor treating ammonium-rich wastewater day 121 | place: Ireland: Galway | collected 2017-05-16 | reverse complement strand
CCGCAGCCCCCACACTCCCACCCAATCCGAGGCGCGCCAGGGATGGCGCGCTGCGCTGACCCTTCCCCGAACGCCGCAGCCCCACACCTGAGTTGCACCATGCAACCGACTGTGCCACCCTCACCCGCACACGGAGGTCCCCATGTTTGATCCTGCAAACGAACGGTCGTCACCCGAGTACTGGCGGCAACGTTCCCAGGGCCGCCTCCCAGGCCTCGTTGGCGTCGAGCCCACGGCCTTCGGTGAGGGCTGGGCCGAAGGCCGCCTCGAAATACGCCCCGAGCTCCGGGCCCCCAACGGCTTCCTCCACGCCGCCACCGTCGTCGCTCTCGCCGATACCCTCTGCGGCTACGCCTGCGTGGCGAACCTCCCTGAGGGCGCCAGCGGCTTCACTACCATCGAAATCAAGAGCAACTTCCTCGGCACTGCCACCGAAGGCTCACTTACGTGTCGCGCCACCATGGCCCACGGTGGCCGGACCACCCAGGTCTGGGACGCCCCCGTCGTCCACGAGCAGACCGGCAAGACCATCGCCCTCTTCCGCTGCACCCAGATGATCCTCTGGCCCAGGGCCTGACGCTACGGCGCTGCCGCCCCGAAGTACCCCGGCTCCGCATCGACCTCCGGGTCCAGCCGCGCTATCTCACCGGCTGCAGCCACATACGCCGCGATCACGGCGTCCAGCGTTGCCGGGCCGTCACCCGCCAGGTACGAGCCGTCGAGCGCCAGTGCGCAGGCCTGCGTCCAGGGGTTCTCGCCCGGCCCCTGCCGTGCTATCACGTGCGCCGAGCATGTGATGCGGACCTGCCCCTGCCGCGCCTGGATCGCCGCGATCGGCCGGTCTCCCCGCATCCAGAGCCCCACGGCCGCGCGCAACCCCAGCAGTTCGAGCGCGAACCGCTGCATCTGGGTCACCGTCGCATCGGAGCTACACGCCAGCGCGCCCGGTAGCGGCGCCGCAGCCCGGTCGGCCCCGGCTGCGGCGCCCGCCTTCTTGCAGACCTCGGCCCAGCCGCTCTCTGTCGCTCCAGCAACGGCCACCAGGTCCATTTGCTGCCAGGTCTCGCTGGCGGCTGCGTTCGGCGCCGGGTCCTCCGCGAACCAGACCGCGAAGTCCACCTCCGGGAGCGCGGCCGGCGCCGGCGTACCGATGGCCTCCAGGTATGCCGGTGTGGTCGGCTGGGGGACGACCATCGGCCCCACGAAGGGCATGCCGCCAATCGCCGCCGCGAAATCGGCGTTCGCGCACCGCGCCGTGCCAAGCAACGAGAGGAGCAGCAGCCCCCAGAGTGCTTTGTTCACACCCTGATCATCGGCAAGTGGGCGCCGGCCCGGAGTCCGCCCGGGCGCTGCCGCGCTCCGAATTGCCTGTGGGTGCGAAGGACCGCCCGCCTACCCCCGCGGCAGTCCGAGGCCCCGCTGAGCGATGATGTTCTTCTGGATCTCGCTCGTCCCGCCGCCGATTGGCCCGGACATCGCCAGCAGGTAGGCGGTCTGCAACCGCCCGTGCAGCTGCGCCCACGGCGAGCCCGGCCCGAGCTGGCCGTACGACCCGAGCAGGTTCACGCCCGTGTTCGCCACCTTGATGCCGAGCAGCGCCATCCACACCTTGCCCATGCTCGCCTCGTAGTTCGGCACGTCGCCCTTCGATTGCAGCCAGGCTGTCCGGTAGGCCACCAGCCGCCCAACTTCTACTTCGATCACCAGGTCCGCCAGCTTGTGCCGCACCGATGCCTTGTCCCAGGGCCGCCCGCCCGGGTGCTTCGACTTTGCCCAGCGGACCAGGTCATGCACTGTCCGCCGCGCGCCCGAAATCGCCGCGATATTCGACCGTTCGAAGTCGAGCGTCGTCGTCGCCACGTACCAGCCGTTATCCACGCCGCCCATCAGGTCCTTCGCCGGTACCCGCACGTCCTCGAAGAACACCTGGTTGAAGTCCCGCCGGTAGGCGATGTTCGGGATGCCCTGCACCGAGATCCCCGGCGCCTTCATATCGACCACGAACGCGCTGATGCCCTTGTGCTTCGGCACGTCCTGGTTCGTCCGCGCCAGCAGCAGCATCCGGTCCGCGATGTGCCCGTTCGACGTCCAGATCTTTTGCCCGTTGATGACGTAGTCGTCGCCGTCGCGGACCGCCTTCGTCTCCATGCTCGCCAGGTCCGAGCCGCTCCCCGGTTCGCTGAAGCCCTGGCAATACCACGTCTCGCCCGAGGCCATCTCCGGGAGATACCGCTGCTTCTGTTCATCGTTCCCGTGGACGAGCATCGTCGGCCCGGTGATCCCGATGGTGAACAACCGGCCGCCGGAGGGTGCCCGGTGATACGCCAGCTCCTCGTTCAGGATCATCTGCTCGAGCTGGGTCTTCCCCATGCCGCCGTAACGCTCCGGCCAGGCCGGTGCGAACCAGCGCTTTGCCCCGAGCTTCTTTGTGAACTCCCGCGCGAACGCCATCTGCTCTTCGTTGTCGAAGAAGTCGTCGTCGCCTTCGAACCCGGGCGGGAGCTCGGCCTTCAGGAAGGCGCGCAACTGGGCGCGCCACTGCTCGGTATCGGCTGGGAAGTGAAATTCCATGGGGCGGATTGTATCGCGTTCTCCGCGGCCTTTCGTTGCGGCCGCCTGGCCTCCCGCTGCTCGGCCGGTGCGGCCCGGGTGCTAGGATCTCATCATGGACGTTATCGACCAGGCTTTGGACATGCTCGGCGGCTGCGGCCCGGAATTCGGCGATAACGGCCTTTCGAACCACGGCCCCATGGCAGCCGAGGCGCTCGCCAGGATGGGCCGCTCTGGCGAAGTCGAGGCATGGGTGGAGCGGTACCGGAAGCGTCTCGATGCTCGCCCTCCGCGGGTGGAGCCGATCGATGCGCGTTCGTGGAGACAGGCCCTCGGGCAGCTCGACCGCGTTTCGGATTGGGAAGAGTTCTTTCATGCCGAGTTCGAAGCCGCCCCGTGGCGCGAGGTGCTCGATCGCTGGGTGCCCAGGCTCGCCCCGGGAATCATGGCGGGCGCGACCCACGGGCTCATCCGCACCGCCCACGCCGTGCGGAGCCTCGCGGACGACGACAAGGCGCCCGGCCGCCGCGCCGAGCTCATCTCGGGGCTGGCGTATTGGGCTGCACGGTACCAGCCGATGCCGGGAGCACTGGCGCCCGTGCCCCCGCGCCTCCCCTCAGAGGCCATCACCGACCTGGAAATCATGCCGGCGCACCTGCGCAACCCCCGCCCCTCGAACATCTTCAGCGCCGTGGCCGAGCTGGACCATTTCCCTCCCTTCGCCCGGGTGGTTAACCTTGCGGCGCCGGGCGACGACCTGTCGGCCTTCCTCTCCGACCTCACCCTGACAATGGCCCGCTTCTACCTCCAGAACTCCGGCCGCGCGAGCATTTCCTATGTTCACACCGTTACCGCACCGAGTGCTCTGCGGATGATCGCGCCGCACGTGTCTCCCGAAACGGCTGCCACCGCCGCCCGGTATGCGTGGCAGGCCGCTGCCGCCATCCATGCCCGCGGGCACTTCCCACACGAGGTCTCGACGCCCGCCAGGTTGCCCGGCCCGGAAGACCTGATTGACCGGGCCGTGTTCTCCGGCGACGAGCACGCCATCAAGTTCACCGAGGCCTGCCTGCGCGAGTACGCGCTCAACCCGGACCCCGCCTTCCTTGCCGGGCCCCTCGACCTGAGCGGCCGCTACGGTCGTAGTCGGCGCGACGGAACGGGAACGAACACCTGACCTTCAGCCTACTGCCAGCCAGGCCGAGTCCTCGCACCTCAGTGGAAGAAGATGCCGCCATCGATGATGAGCGTCTGGCCGGTGATCGAGTCCGCCCGGCAGAACATCACGGTCTGGTCGGCGATGTCCCCGGCGCTGCTCGCGCGCTTGAGGATGGCCCGCTGGCGAGCGCCCTCGGCCACCGCCGGAGGCAGCCGGAGCGCCATCCGCGTGTTCTCCACGAGCCCCGGCGCCACGCAGTTCACCGTGATCTCCGGCGCCAGCGCGACCGCCAGGCAGCGCGTCAGGTGGATCAGCGCCGCCTTGCTGGTGGCATAGGCGATCGAGCTGCCTCCTGGCGAAAGCCCCGCCACCGAGGCAATGTTCACGATCCGCCCGCCCCCCTGCTTCCGCATCTCCTTGCCCGCCGCTCGCGAGAGTGCGAACGGACCGCGCACGTTCGTGTCGTAGATGCGGTCCCAGATGTCGATCGTCAGATCGTCCAGCTGCGGGAACGGGATGCCGATGTTCCAGGCGGCATTGTTCACCAGGATGTCGAGCCGCCCGAACGCGGCGGCCGCCTCCGCCACCGCTGCCTCGCACTGGGCGGGGTCGCTCTGGTCGAGCTGGACCATGGCGGCGCGCCGCCCCGCTGTCTCCACCGCCGCGGCCGTCGTTTCGGCGCCTTCGCGGTTGCCGGTGTACCCGACGGCGATGTCGCAGCCGGCCGCGGCGAGCGACGTGCAGATGGCCGCGCCGATATCGCCCGAGCCGCCGGTGACAAACGCAGACTTGTTCGCAATCTCCATGGGAGGGTCTCCGTTCAGAGTATGCGCCGGAGTCTACAGGCCCCGCGCCTCCGCATAGGCGCGCTCCACCAGCGCGGTCGCCTCCGGCAGCAGTCCCGGCGCGCAGGCAATGACGTAGCCGTCCTCGAAGGTGTGCCCGCCGAACCCGCCTGTCGCCGCGCCCGCTTCGCGCGCGATGATGCCGCCCGCGGCGATGTCCCACGGGTTCAGCCGGTACTCGAAGTAGCCGTCGAGCTGCCCTGAGGCCACGTGGCAGAGGTCCAGCGCGGCCGAACCGCCCCGGCGGATGTCCCGGATGTTGGGCAGCACCCGCGCGAGCATCGCCCCCTGCTCCGCCCTCCGCGACGGGTCGTATCCGAACCCGGTGGCCAGCAGCGCCGTCCCCAGGTCGACCTTCCCGCTGATCGCTATTGATGCCCCGTTCAGGCGGGCGCCCTTGCCCAGAGATGCCGTGAAGGTCTGGCCGTGGGCGACGTCGTGCACCACCCCGGCCACCACCAGCCCGTTGACTTCGACCCCGATCGAGACGGCGAATGCCGGGATGCGGTAGACGAAGTTCGTCGTGCCATCCAGCGGGTCGAACACCCAGCGCACACCGGACGTGCCCGGCCGCGCCGCCCCCTCTTCCCCGAGCCACCCGTCGTCCGGCCGTGCCTCGCGGATGAGCCGTTCGATCAGCGACTGTGAACCCTGGTCCGCGTCCGTCACCATGTCCGTCCGCGTCGACTTCGTATCGACGCCAAACCCGGTGGTCGCGAACCGCGCGATGAGCTGGGCCGCCTGCGAGGCGATGTCGGTCGCGAGCGCGAGCAGCTCCTCCGGGGGCGGTGTGGGGCTCACCGCAGCTGCCGCCCGCCATCGATGACCACGATGCTGCCGGTCACGTAGCTCGCCGCGTCGCTCGCCAGCCAGACCGCCGCCCCGGCGATGTCCTCCGGCGTGGCCAGCCTCCCCATCGGGACGTCGGCGCGGAGGCTTTCGCCATGCCGGCTCGCGAACAGGTCGCCGGTGAAATCGGTCTCCACCCAGCCGGGTGCGATGGCGTTCACTCGCACGTTCCGGTCCGCCCACTCGAGCGCCATCACCTTCGTGAGCTGCTGGACGCCTGCCTTGGTTGCCGCGTACACGCCCAGCCGCGCCAGTGGGACGACCCCCGAGACGCTGCTCACGTTGATGATGCTGGCGGACGTCCCGGCGTCGAAGGCGCGCTTCGCGAACTCAACGCTGGCGAAATACGTCCCGCGCAGGTTCACATCGACGACGGAATCCCACTCTTCGACCGTCACGTGCTCGACCCGCTTGTAGTAGGGGCTGATGCCCGCGTTGTTCACCAGGATGTCGACCGGGCCGAGCTGCCATGCGCTTTCGACCATCGCCGCGATGGCGGCCGGGTCAGCGTTGTCGCACGTCCGCGCGATGCAGTTCGCCCCCAGCGAAGCGGCGGCCTCGTTCAGCGGCCGTTCGCCCCGGGCCGTGATGATGACGCGCGCGCCGGCATCGATGAGCCCCCGAGCGATGCCATAGCCGATCCCGCGCGACCCGCCCGTCACGATGGCGGTCTTCCCTTCGAGTGAAAACGGATGCATGCGCCGATTGTCGCCGGTGCCCCGTCCACCGTCACGGGTTGTGCGCCGCAAGCAGTGGATGGCCTGCCCGGCGCCGCCGCCGGGCGGCAGTGCTCGTTGTCCGGGGCGTGGTCCTCTACACCGGCGAGCAGGTGCTGCCCGCGGGGGATCGAATCTGGCCGATGCCCGTCGACGCCCTCTGGCGCCGGGGAGCCACCCGCTAATTGCCCACTGAGTGGTCAACATTTCCCCACTCAATGGGCAAGTGACAGGGCATCTGCCCTCTGCTGCCGCAACCATGACCGCCCCGCTACAATCCAGCGTGTGACGCCCGGGCTGTCTACTATCGAATCCGATACTTGGCGAGCCCGCTACCGTGGGTGACCTGACGTTCGACCAGGGTGTCGTCTTCGCCGTCCTCGGCATCGCCCTCGTGCTCTTCATCCGCGGCCCGTTCCGCTACGACGCCGTCGCACTGCTTGCTCTGTTCGCCGTCACGGTTACTGGCGTCATCCCGGCGGGCGAGGCCTTCGCCGGTTTTGGCCACCCCGCTGTCATCACCGTTGCCGCCGTGCTGGTCATCAGCGCTGCGCTTCAGGAAGCGGGACTGGTTGACCTGCTTGCGAGCGGGCTCGCCCGGCTGGGTACCCGGATCGCCATCAATGTCTTCGTGCTTTCGGTCGTCGTCGCCGTCCTTTCGGCCTTCACGAACAACGTTGGGGCACTCGCCCTCATGATGCCGGTCGCCATCCGCATGGCCACGCGGGGCGGCTTTCCTCCGTCCGTGCTCCTCATGCCCCTTGCCTTTGCCTCGCTCCTTGGCGGCCTCACCACCCTCATCGGCACGCCGCCGAACATCATCATCGCGGGGTTTCGCGATACCGAATCCGGCGACCCCTTCCGCATGTTCGACTTCGCCCCGGTCGGAGCCACCGTCGCCGTCGCCGGTCTCGCCTTCATCGGGCTCGCCGGCTGGCGTCTCGTGCCCAGGCGCGTTTCGACTGCATCAGAGAAGGACATCTTCGAGATAGACCGCTACCTCTCCGAAGTCACGGTCCCCTCCGGCAGCCGCGCCGATGGCGCCCTTATCCGCGATATCGAGAGCGTCGAGGAGTCCTACACCGTCATCGCCGGAATTCTCCGCGCCGGCCACCAGTTCGTTGCGCCACCGGCCTTCGAAGTCGTCCGGGCGGGAGATGTCCTCAGCATTGAAGCGGACCCCGACACCCTCCGCGAAATCATCCGGAAATTCGGCCTGGAGTTCACGGGTTCTGTCGGAGACGCCGGCATTTCCCCCGAACAACTCGGGCTGATGGACGCCGTCATCCTCCCGCGTTCTCCCCTTGTTGGCCGCACCCCACACGGGATCGCGCTCCGCACATCCTATGGCGTTAACCTGCTCGCCGTTGCCCGGACTGGCGCGCCGGCTGCCGGCCGCCTCAGCGGCATCCGCCTGGTGGCCGGCGACATCGTGCTCCTCCAGGCGCCCAGGAGCTCCTGGGCCGAAGTGCTGCGCGCGCTCGCCTGCGCTCCGCTCCGCGGCGAACCGGAACTCCCCGAACAAACTGGCCGGCGCGTGCTCGTCGCATCCCTCATTTTTGGGACGGCCCTGGTGCTTACGGCGACCGGCCTCCTCGCAGCCCAGGTCTCCCTCAGCGCCGCCGCCCTCGGTATGGTCTTCGCCCGCGTCATCCGGCCGGTCGAGGTCTACGAATCGATCGATTGGCCCATCATCGTCCTCCTCGGTGCGATGCTCCCGGTGGGCACCGCCTTCGAAACGAGCGGGAGCGCCACCCGTGTTGCCGATGCCATCCTGAGCGTCTCCCGAGACCTGCCCGATGTGTACTCCGTGATCGTGCTCATGGTGGTCACCATGCTGCTCTCGAACGTCCTCAACAATGCCGCCGCGGCGGTGCTCATGGCGCCCATCGGCATTGGACTCGCGCACGAACTCGGCGTCTCCGCCGACCCGCTCCTCATGGCCGTCGCAATCGGCGCGTCCAGCCCCTTCCTCACGCCGATCGGCCACCAGTCGAACACCCTGGTCTTCGGCCCGGGCGGCTACCGTTTCGGCGACTACTGGCGCCTTGGCCTTCCCCTCCAGCTCATCGTCATTGCCGTTGCCGTCCCCATGCTCCTCATCGTCTGGCCGCTCTGAGCTCCCGTCACGCCTCTTCGGCCGCCGCCGCCGGGATGATGAACACCGGCAGCTTCGCCGACCGGATTACCTTGTCCGTGACGCTCCCCAGGATCAGCCGCCGCGCGAGCCCCATCCCGCGCGTCGTGACGATAATCGCATCCGCTTGCTGGTCCTTTGCGACCTGCGCGATGGTCTCCGCGGGGGCGCCTTCCACCGCCTCTACCGTCTCACCCGGCCGTGCGTGCGTCTGAAGGTAGGTACGGGCCGCCTCTTCAAGTTGTGGTGTCAGCGCCTTCGGGCGGTAGTACAGGAAGTCCTCCCCCGTCACCTGCCTCGGCGCACTGAACGTCCGCAGCAACACCAGGCTCACACCTGCGCGCGCCGTCAGCTCCCGCGCGAACTCCAATCCGCGCTCGGCCTGCTCCGAACCGTCGAGGCAGACGACCGCCCGCCGGATGGCAACGGGCCCGTGTTCTGCTCGCGTCCCCCGCACCAGCAGCACTGGCTTCTCCGCGCCTCTCACCACCCGGTCGGCAATGGATCCGAGGATCGCCGCCCGGAAGCCTCCCCGCCCATGGCTCGCCAGCACGATCATGCGCGCCCGGTGCGCCTCCTCGAGGATCGCATCCGCGGGCGCCCCACCCAGCACACCCACCTGGATGCTGTTCTCGTCCAGGTGGCGGCGGGCCGCCAGCCGCCGCACATAGGTTGTGAAGACGCTCGTCGCCCGCGCCTTCTCCTCCGGGTTCGCCGCCGCCTCGCCGCTGAGCACGTGGACCACCCGCAGCGGGCAGCCAAACGCATCCGCCAGTACCTTCGCCGGCCGGAGTGCCCGTTCCGCATTCGACGACCCGTCGAGCGGAACGAGGATCGGTTCGGGTAGCGGTCCGCCTGGCGTCATTGCCACTCCTCCTCGTTCAGGTGGCGCAGTGTAGCGCTGATTGCTCCGGCTACGCCCGCTCGTTCTCTATCCCATTCTCTATGATGGTTTGATGGGCGACAGAAGCCCGGGAGAAGGAAACCACCTCATGAACGAGTTCGCCATCACCACCCGGCGTATCAAGTCCCGCGTCGTCGCTGAGACCCTCGACCCGGACGGCGAGGATCTGGGAGCGACCGCCGAGCGCCTTCGCAGTTGGGCCGTCACGCTCGGTATCGATCTCCCGGGTGATTGGTCCTGGGTGCCCCGTCCCGCCGGGGAGGCCGTGGCCGTCCGGCTCCACCTCGACGATTCCGCCCTTGGCCGAAGGATCCTCGTCCCGGAAATCACCATCTACCGGCTTCCGGCCGGCTGGGTGAAGTCCATCGAGTTCGACCCGCGCGAGTCCGATCCTCGCTTGCTCCTCGAACATCTCGAGAGGCACCTCGTCGAAGACGGCTTCGACGTCATTGGCGCCGCTGAAGTGGTCGCCTCATCGCGCGATGCCGAACGTCTTACGCTCCAGGTGTCCATCCGCCGACGCCACCCGCGCCCGGTGTTGCACATCCCCTGAGCTCGCGGTGGCTGCATCCGCAACGGCCCCGGCTCACTCCCGCGGGAACGCCCAGGCTACCTCTCGCTCCGCCCCCCCGACGACCAGCCGGACTGCCCCGGTCTCGTAGTCCGGCTCGCGCTTCTTCGTCGCCTTCCGCTCGGCCAGGTAGCCGGTCAGCGCGGCCTGCGCCCCGTCGCCCACGAAGTGCACTTTGCCGCAGCAGCAGTGCTCGAACCCCGGCGCCCCATCGGCCCCGGGCCGGGCTGTCGGCACGCAGGGACACCCGCAGGTGTAGGTCACCCCTTCGCCTTCATCGGTCGCAATCACGCGGAACTCTGGAACTGGCATACCGTGCACCTCGTAGTGTTTGGCGGTAGCGTACCCGAGGGGCACGCCCCGCGCCCGGAGGACCCATGGGACCACGCTACGCCATCCGGCCCGCCCAGAAAGACGAACTCGACACCCTCTACGCCATCCACCGGTCTGCGCTGGAGAGCTACGTCAGCCAGACCTGGGGCTCGTGGGACGATGCCTTCCAGCGCGACTTCTTCGCGGACCACTGGCCCGACCTCCGCCTCGCGATCGACGTTGATGGCGATCTCGCCGGTTTCCTCGACCTCGATGAATCCCCCGAGCGCATCCGTGTCGAAAACCTTGCGCTGGCGCCGGCCCAGCAGGGCCGCGGGATCGGCACCGCTATCCTGGTTGCGGTCCAGCAGCGTGCTGCCCTGAACAACCAGCCCGTCGACCTCCAGGTGCTCAAGGTGAACCCTGCCCGGCGCCTCTACGAACGCCTCGGGTTCCGCCAGACCGGCGAGACCAAAACCCATTACCAGATGGCCTGGGAGGGCACCCTATGACGCTCCAGCTGGCCCAACGGCCCCTCACCGCCTTCCTCGATGGCGAAGACAGCCCCGACATCCCCAACCCCATCCACTCGACCGCCGTCGCCGCGCAGTACGGCTTCCGCGCCGCCCTCGTTGGCGGCGTCACGGTCTATGGCTGGCTCACGCCCGTCATCCTGGAAGTCCTCGGCGAACGCTGGCTGACCGATGGCTGGGCCGATGTCCGCTTCCGCAAGCCCGTCTACCCCGGCGATGCCCTCACCGCCCGCTGCGAGGCCAGCGCCGATGGTGCCGCCCGCGTCGCGATGGTCAACGCGGAAGGCGTCGCCTGCATCGAGGGCGAGGCCGGCAACGGTACCGCCGCCTGGGCCCCCGGCTTTCACAGCCCCGCCCGCCGCACAGCCGAGGCCCGCCCGGCCGAACTTCCCCACCTCACGATGGAGACCGCGCCCGCCGGCAAAGACCTCCGCCCGATGCTCGTCCCCTGGAGCCTCGATGACGCCCGCGCCTGGGCACTGGAGAAGCAGCGCGATGGCTCCGAACGCTGGACCGCCGAATCCGCCCTCGTGCACCCCGGCTGGATAGCCGCCCGCATGACGCCCCTCCTCCACCACTCGTTCGACTACGGCCCCTCGATCCACACCCGCAGCCAGATCCAGCACCTCGCCCCGGCGCCGGCTGGCCAGGCGTTCACCGTGGCCGGCCACTTCATCCAGGCCTACGAAGAAAAGGGCCACCAGTACGCCGAGCTCGACGGCGTCCTCCTCGCGGAAGGTGGCAAGGAGCTCGCCCGCATGCGCCATACGACCATCTTCCGCATCCGCCCGCCCCGCGACGCCTGACCGCGCTCACCCGGTGCGCCGGTCCACGTGCTCCCGCGCGAAGATCGGCGCCAGCGGCCCCCGCGGCACGCTCACCAGCAGCGCCCCCGGGTCCACCGAGAACGTCATCGGGGTCGTGCCCACGTAGTCGCCGTCCAGCTGCACCGCCAGGCCGGCCGTCTCGATCGTGAGTTCGGGCGTCCGCAGGTGCACGATCCTCGGGTCCTCGCGCTTGCCCAGTACCACCTTTCGCACCAGCCGCAGCGTCTCCCCGAGCCCCTGCGGGCAGAAGGCGATCACATCCAGCTGGCCGTCGTCGATGACCGCGCCCGGCGTCAGGTGCACCCTGCCCCCGTAGAGCCGCGTGTTCCCGAGCACCATCCACGCGAGCTCGTCCTCGAACGACGCCCCCGGCGTCGTCCAGCGCGCGCGCCTCGGCCGCAGCCCGGGCGCCATCCAGGCAGCCTGCAGCATGTAGGCGATGTCGCCCGTCGCACGCTTCAGCCCGGGATTCACGCGCGAGGTGATCTCCGCATCCCAGCCCACCCCGGCCATCAGCAGGAAACAGTGTTCGCCCGCCCGCCCAAGGTCCATGTGCACGCTCTGGCCGTCGAGATGCGCGTCGATCGCTGCCCGGATCCCCGTTGGGATGCCCGCCTCCCGCGCCCAGATGTTCACCGTGCCCGCGGGCACTGCCGCCAGGGCGGTCTCCGAACCGGCAAGGCCCAGGGCCGTGTCTCGCACCGACCCGTCGCCACCAACCACGAACAGGATGTCATCGCCGCGCTCGGCCGCCTCGCGCGCCTTCACCGTCGCATCTGCTCCCGAAGATGGCAGCACCAGTCCCGCCGCGACGCCCTTCCGGGCGAGGTAGCGCGTGATCCGCGTGCCGTCGAAGTCTTTCGTGACGCCGCGAGCGGCGAGGTTCACCAGCACCGTCCCGCGGCGCAGACGTGTCATTGCGGGCCCCTTCGAGCCAAACGTACCATACCCCTACATTCTCCCCCGGAGTCCTCTTTGCTTCCCATCAAACGCGTCGACCACATCAGCATGGCCGCGCCGGGCTGGAAGGCGCAGGCTGAAAAGCTGGAACGCCTGCTCGGTTTCAAGTTCCTCCACTCGTGGGAGGCCGGCCCCAACTCCGATTTCGGCGGCTCCGTCTCCCAGGTCCGTGGCACCGAAATCGAGTTCGAGATCATTTCTCCCTCCGGACCGGACTCCTTCGTCCAGAAGTTCCTCGACCAGCAGGGCCCCGGCCTCCACCACATCACCGTCGAGGTCCACAGCATCCACGAAGCCGCTGCCGAACTCGAACGCCTCGGCATGAAACCGTTCGGCGGCATCGTCGATGACGGCCTCTGGCACCTCACCTACATCCACCCCAAGGACAGCGGCGGCATCCTCTGGCAGCTCTTCGAGCCCCATCGCTCCCCCGGCGAGTTCGACCGCAGCGCCGGCGGCGGCGCCGTCAACCTCCAGCGGGTCGACCACGTCTCTATGGCCGTCCCCGACCTCGAACGCCAGGTCGAGTGGCAACAGCGCGTCTTCGGCGGCGAAGTCGAGGGCCGCTGGACCGAGGAGTGGCTCGGCTACCACGGCGCCATCATGTCCATCCCCGGCAGCCTCCTCAAGTTCGAAATGATCCAGCCGGCGCGCCCCGATAGCTTCGTCCAGAAGTTCATCGACACCCGCCGCGCCGGCATGCACCACATCTGCTGCGAGGTCGCCTCGGTCGAAGAAGCCTGCGAGGGCCTCCGCGCCAACGGTATCGAGCCCTTCGGCGGCATCGTCGACGAAGGCTGGAAGAAGCACACCTTCCTCCACCCGAAAGACAGCGGCGGCGTCCTCTTCCAGCTCTTCGAGGAGCCAGCGACCGCAAAGTAGTCCCAATCCCTTGCATCACGGCGTAGAATCAGGCAAGCGTCGCGAGCGTGCTGGACGGTCCGGTCGCGCGAGAAAGTCCGGGTTCACGATGGCAATGCGCCCCACCAGGGTTGCAGCCGGTCCCGCTGGCTCGACGGACCGCCCAGGCCTCCCGGCGCGGGTCCGCGCGCGCGGCACCCGCTTCATCGGCCGTGAGCCCGAACTCGCGGCCCTCGCCGAACGAATGCAGGCGGCGGAACGCGGCGAATCAAGCGTAGTCCTCTTGAGCGGCGAACCCGGCATCGGCAAGTCTCGCCTCCTCAGGGAACTCGCGGGCCGGGCGCTCAGCCAGGGCTGGATGGTGCTTTCTGGACGGGCCTACGACACCGAGGGCATGCCCCCGTACCTGCCCGTCGTCGAAGTCCTGCGCCAGTATGTCCACGCCTCATCCGACGAGGAGCTCGAGCCGATCGTCTCCGCCGCGCCGCAAATCGCCATGCTCCTCCCCGAGGTTGCCGTCCGCCTCGGCCTGGCCTCGCCGGGGCGCCTTGACCCGGAGTCCGAACGCTACGCCCTCTTCCAGGCCGTTTCAGAGTTCTTCCTCCATGCTGCCAATACCACCGAGGCCCGCGGTCTCCTCATCTTCCTGGACGACCTCCACTGGGCCGATCGCTCCACCCTCCTGCTGTTCCAGCACCTCGCCCGGCACATGGCCGCTGCCCGCCTCTGCCTCGTTGGGACCTACCGCACCGTCGGTGTGGAGGCCGGCCACCCCCTCTTCCCCATCCTCGCCGACCTCACGCGCGAGCGCCTCTACGAGGCCATCTCCCTCGCGCCGCTCTCCCCGGAAGAGTCGGAAGTCCTCGTAGCCACACTGACCAGCCGGAAGGCGATTTCACCGTCGCTCATCGAGTCGATCCACGACCGCACGAAGGGCAACCCGTTCTTCATCGAGGAGGTCGTCCGGCACCTCCAGGGCGAAGGCCGCGACCTCGATGACCCCGAGCTGGCCTCGGGCGACTGGGGCATACCGGAAGGTGTCCGCCAGGTCATCGGCAGCCGCATCGCCCGCCTCAGCCCCGAAAATCGACGGTTCCTGCAGGCGGCCGCCGTCACCGGCGACGCGTTCGGCCAGATGTTCCCGGTCATCGCCCGGATGCTTGATGCCGACGTTTCGGCCCTCGCGGAAACGGTTGAAGAAGCTGTCAGCGCGGGCATGCTCCGCGAAGACGGCGAAAGTTACCGGTTCGCCCACGCGCTCATCCGCGACTCCCTGCTGGACGAACTGCCCCTCCCCCGGCGGCAGAGCCTCCACCTGGCTGCCGCTCGCGCAATGGAAGAGGTGTATGCCCGGAACCTGGACCCTCGCCTTTCGGCCATCGCCGTCCACTACCGCATGGCCGGCCCATTCGCCGATGGCGAAAAGGCGATCGCCTTTGCTCTCCGCGCTGGCGATGCAGCCGAGCGGGCGCTCGCCTACCACGAGGCGATGGCGCACTGGGACGCCGCACTGGAGTTGATGGACCGGCACGGGGCCGCCCGAGAAGAACGCCTCGCCGTATTCGAACGGCTCGGTGAACTCGCACAGATCTCCGGCTTCGATAGCTATGCCCGCAGCATTCACTACTTCGAGCAGGCACTCGCCATCTACGAGGGAGCGGGCGATTCGGCCGGAGCGGCTGCAATGCATGCGCGCGTCGCCCTCGTCCTCGCCGCCGGAAGTGAGGTGAACGACAACCCGGCCGCCGGCCGCCATCTCGATGCCGCCGCCTCAATCCTGGAAAGCGCTCCCCCGGGCCGGGCCCGGCTCAGCTACTACAGTGCCCGCGGCCTCCTTGCTGTCTGGCAAGAACACCCGCGCCAGGGGCTCGAGGACTCCCGCATCGGGATGGAACTGGCGAAAGAGCTCGGCGAAGACGACCGCTGGGTGGGCAACGCCGTCATGCACGCCGCCCACCTCAACAAGCTTGGGCAGGTATCCCGGGCGATCGAACTCAACGCCAGGGCATGGGAAGTTGCGGACCGCCTGAACAATCCCTTCAGGGCCTACACCGCGGCGGGCTTCCAGACTACGCGCCTCCTCAAGATGCAGGCTCCGCTCGAAGCGTTGCCATGGGCACAGCGCGAGGCCGATCAGCCCCGCCAGCTCCACGCTCCTACCCGCCGGATAGCACTCCTGGGGAACGTGGTCGACGCCCATGCCCTCGCCGGCAACCTCGATGCGGCACGCGAGGTCGCCGCCACGACCGGTGCTCGTAGCTCATACCTGGCGCTCTACGAAGGGCGGTGGGATCGCCTCGAAGCCGCGACCCTCAAGAGGCTCGAGGTCGCCCGCGAGAAGACAGCCAGCCAGGACCAGGCGCAGGCGCTCGAGTGGCTGGCCACGCTCCACGAACTCCGAGGTGACCGGGCCGGCGCAGTCGCGGCGCTCACCGAAGCGGTCGCTATCGGCCGCGCTGCCCCCAACTGCCTCGTCCTGATGAGCGAAGGTCCCGCCCTTGCCATCCTCCTCGCCCTGGAAGGCCGCGAAGCGGAAGCCAGGGCGCACATCGACCGCTGTCTCCAAATCCTGGCCGCGGGTGAGGACTGGCGGGGTCTCGCCGGGCGTGTCGCCCTCGCACAGGCAGTCGAGGCTGGCACTGGCGGCTGCGTCCAGGACGCTGAGGCCCACTTCGCAAGAGCCATCGAGACGTTCCGCCGCTGCGTGCTCCCCTGGGCTGAGGCCGAAGCCCTGGTGCTCCGGGGCCAGGTCCTGGCGCGCGCTGGCCGACCCCACCGCCACGAAGCGTCGGAAAGCTTTGCGGCCGCCCTGGCGATCTCTGCCGGTCGTGGCACCGGCGAACCCTGGCTCGAACGCATCCGCGCTATCCAGAGCGTCGCCCTTGGCGGCAGACCGGTCGGATACCCTGACAGCCTCACCGAGCGTGAGGTTGACGTCCTTCGCCTCCTCGCCTCCGGCCTCAGCAGCAAGGAGATCGGCCAGGCACTCGTGCTCAGCGTGCGCACCGTCGAACGGCACATCGCCAACGTCTACATCAAGACCAACACCCACGGCCGCGCCCAGGCGACCGCCTACGCCCTCTCTCACGACCTCGGCCCGCTGACCCGCTAACACCCTCCCCAACCCAATCAGCCTCCCGGGACGCGCCATGGCTCCGCGCGCCCCCGGAAACCTGCGTAGTCCGTGCCATTCGCGACAACGCGCCACTTTCGCGACATGCAGAACTTACGCAATTCCACGGAAGCGGCGGCATCTGCGCGAGCCGAGGATGGGCTGCGCCGGCGGACTCGCCGGACGCCCG
>JAANMV010002722.1_pt1 | contig 16550 bp, 10 predicted proteins | sample 7279661 | NCBI WGS metagenome assembly JAANMV01 (sample SAMN14094540, study PRJNA606508) | bioreactor metagenome | isolation source: A lab-scale SPAN reactor treating ammonium-rich wastewater day 121 | place: Ireland: Galway | collected 2017-05-16 | reverse complement strand
TCCAAGGCGCGGGCGATCACCAACCTGGCCAGCGCGCACCTGGACCTCGGCGATTACGACCGGGCCATGGAACTCGCCGCGGAAGGCGCCGAGGTGGCCCGCCGGGCCGGCATCATGCCGCCCTGGGCGGTGGCCGAGGGCGTGAGCATCAGCGCGCTGTGGCACGCCGGGCGCCTGGGCGAGGCCCGGGAGCGCATTCCGGCGCTGCTGCGCGTGGCCGGCGAGCACGGCCTGACCCGCGTGCAGTGCGACGGGCTGCTGTACCAGGCGCTGCTGCACGTGCAGGACCTGGAGTACCTGCGGGCCATCGCGGTGGCCGAGGACATGGTGCGGGTGGCCGAGGGCGCGCAGGACGAGGAGACGCTGGGCAGCGCGCTGTGGCTGCTGGGCGACTGTTACCTGACCGTCGGGCGGCACGACGACGCGCTCCGGGCGCTGACGCGCAGCGCCGCGATCAACGAGGTGCGCGGGCACGCGATGACCACCAGCCGCCTCGCGCGGAGTTTCGCCACGCTGTACGAGCAGACCGGGCAGACCGCCCTGGCCCTGAAGGCCCTGAAGGACCACATGCACAGCGAGCACCGGCTGCACGACGGGGCGATGCTGCGCCGCAGCCAGCTGATCGACATGAAGGTCAAGCTGGAACTCGCCCGGCAGCGCGTGACGCTGGGCACCTCGGGCACGGAGGCGAGCGCCGCGCACTCGCTGCAGGAACTCACCTACCGCAGCACGCACGACGCTCTGAGCCACGCCTTGAACCGCTCGGCGTTCTGGCAGCAGGCGGGGCAGGTGCTGGAGAACCTGCCGCTGCGGCAGTCGGCGGGCGTGCTGCTGCTGGACCTGTGCGGCCTGGCGGAGGTGAACGTCACGCACGGGTACGCGGCGGGCGACCTGCTGATCACCGAGACGGTGCGGCGCATCAAGCGCGTGATCGGCCGGGACGACCTGGTCGGCCGGACCGACGGGGACGAGTTCATCGTGCTGTTGCGGGACCTCAGCGGCGCGGAGGAACTCAAGGACGTGGCCGAGGAGCTGCACGCCGTGCTGAGCCGCCCGGTGACCTTCGAGGACTGGAGCCTGGCGCCCCGGGTGTCGATGGGGGCGGGCATCGCGCCGCTGGACGGCCGGGACCTGACGACCATCCACCGCAACGTGGAACTGGCGCTGCAGGAGTGCAAGGCGCGCGGCTCGACCACCCCTTACCTGTACCACCCGACCATGAACATCCGAGAGAAGGCGCGGCGCGCCATCAAGCACGACCTGCCGGGCGCGCTGCGTTCGGGGCAACTGCACCTGGCGTACCAGGCGCAGTACCGCCTGCCGGGCCGGACGCTGACGGGCTTCGAGGCGCTGCTGCGCTGGACGCATCCCACCGACGGGAAGATCTCCCCGGCAGAGTTCATTCCGCTGGCCGAGGAGAGCGGCATCATCATCGACATCGGCCGCTGGGCGATGCGCCTGGCCTGCCAGCAGGCGAAGACCTGGGCGTTCGACACGCACGGCCTGCGCATGGCCGTGAACGTCTCGCCGCTGCAGTTCATGCAGTCCGATTTCGTGAGCGAGGTGCGGGAGATCCTGGAGGAGACGGGCCTGCCGGGCCGCTGCCTGACCCTGGAACTCACCGAGGGCGTGTTTCACAGCGACGTGACGCGCGCCGTGATGAACATCCGCCGGCTGATGGAGCTGGGCGTGCAGGTCGCCATGGACGATTTCGGCACCGGGTACAGCAGCCTGAGCCTGCTCAAGACGCTGCCCATCGAGCAGCTGAAGATCGACCGGGCGTTCCTGGCCGACCTGACGCGCGAGCACCCGAACTTCGCGGTGTCGCGGCAGTTCATGCAGGTGATGGTGCAGTTCGCGCAGACCCTGGGCCTCACGGTGGTGGCCGAGGGCGTGGAGACGCTGGAGCACCTGGAGATCCTGAACGAGCTCGGGTGCCACGAGGCGCAGGGGTACCTGCTGTCCGAACCGGTCGCGGTGGAGGTCGCCAGCGTGATCCTGTGGGAGGCGCTCACGCCACCCGCGCCGTCGAGGGCCAGCTGAGATGCCGAGCCATGAACGTCTCAGCTGCTCTGAGGCCTGAGCGGTGGGAGGGGAGAAGATGCTGGACGTCCTGAGCCTGCTGCTGCAGAACTTCTCGGTGCTGGTGGCCGTGGCGCTGCTCAGCCTGCGGTTCGTGACCGAGTGGCCCGTGCGGCCCCGCCGGCCGCAGGTGATCGCCATGCTGCTGATCTGGTCGGTGCTGCCGGTGCTGCTGTACCACGCCGGGCCGGAACTCAGCCCGGGGCTGAAGTTCGACCTGCGCAACGTGCCGCCCGTGATGGCGACGCTGTGGGGCGGTCCGGTGGCGGGCGTGGTCGTGGGGCTGCCGTTCGTGGCGTACCGGCTGATGAACGCCACGGCCGGGTCGCTGCCCGGCATCATGTCGCTCAGTCTGGTCATCCTGGCCGCGACACTGCTGCGGCGCCGGGTGGGCATCGCCCATCAGCCGGGGCCGCTGACCGCGCGGCAGATGCTGTGGATCACCCTGATCCTGATGCCGAACGGCCTGCCGGTGCTGCTGCTCCCGGACGGCGGAGCCGTTTTGCAGCAGATCTACCTGCCGCTGCTCGCGCTGAACGTCACGGCGGTGTACGTGGTGGGCGCCATCGTGAACGAGAGACTGCGGGCGGTCGCGGCCCTGAACCACGCCGAGCACGCCCTGCGCGAGGACGCCCTGACCCTCACCGGCAGCCGCCGCCGCTTCGACCGGGACCTGGCCGACCTCAGCCCGCACGACGTCCTGATGATGCTGGACATCGACCACTTCAAGGAAGTGAACGACGCGCACGGGCACGTGGCGGGCGACCGGGTGCTGTCGGAGGTCGCCGAGGTGATCCGGCAGACGCTGCGCAGCACCGACACCGCCTACCGCTACGGCGGGGAGGAGTTCGCGCTGATCCTGCGTGGCGCGGCCCCGGGCACCGAGGTGATGGTCGCCGAGCGGCTGCGGCAGGTGGTCGGGTCGCGGCCCATCGCCGCGATCGGCGGCCGGTGCGTGACGGTGTCCATCGGGGTGGCGCGGGTGGGCACGCTGGGCCCGGCCCGGGCGCTGCTGGCCGCCGACGACCACCTGTACCGGGCCAAACGGGACGGGCGCAACGCCGTGCGGATTCACGAGCTCACGCCGGCCGGCGCGGCCCTGCAACTGAACTGACGGCCTGGCCCTGCGTCTTCACGGCGCGTTGAGCGGGAACTCAGCGGACCGCAGGGTTCGCTGAAGGCGCGTTGGGGCAGTTCGGACGGGCGCCGCAGAGCACGCTGACAGACTGCGGGCATGGAGGCTTCCCATGTCTGATCACCGCCCGAACGCCGAGCCGGAAACCGCCCCGACCGAGCAGATGCCCCAGCAGGTGCCGGCCGAGACCCAGCCGGACCAGCCCGGCATCGAGGAGGCCATGAGCCTCGCGCCCGTGGTGATCCGCGACGATTACCGCGGCAGCGGCAAACTCGAGGGTCGGGTGGCGGTCGTCACCGGGGGCGACAGCGGCATCGGCCGCGCCGTGGCCGTGCACTTTGCCCGCGAGGGGGCGGACGTCGCCATCCTGTACCTGAACGAGGAGACCGACGCGCAGGACACCCTGAAGATGGTGGAAGCCGAGGGCCGCCGCGGGGTGCTGATCGCCGGGGACATCGGCGACCCGGCCTTCTGCCAGCAGGCCGTGAAGCAGACCGTCGAGGCGTTCGGCCGGCTGGACGTGCTGGTGAACAACGCCGCCGAGCAGCACCCGCAGGAGAAGCTCACCGACATCACGCCGGAGCAGCTCGAGCGGACCTTCCGCACGAACATCTTCGGGATGTTCTACCTGACGCAGGCCGCCATGCCGCACCTGAAGAAGGGAGCGAGCATCATCAACACGACCAGCATCACCGCGTACAAGGGCAGCCCGCAGCTGCTGGACTACAGCAGCACCAAGGGCGCGATCGTGTCGTTCACGCGCAGCCTCAGCCAGAACCTGGCCGAGCAGGGCATCCGCGTGAACGCCGTGGCGCCCGGGCCGATCTGGACGCCGCTGATTCCCGCCACCTTCGACGCGAAGCGCGTGGGGGAACACGGGCAGAACGCCCCGCTGGGCCGCCCGGGGCAGCCGGCCGAGGTGGCGCCCAGCTTCGTGTTCCTGGCGTCGGATGACAGCAGTTACATCAGCGGGCAGGTGCTGCACCCGAACGGCGGCGACGTGGTGAACGGCTGAGGCGGGCCGCTCCCCGCTTCAGGACGCGGATCGTCAATCAGTCCTGGCGCCCCTGGAGGGCGGCCAGGACTTCTTCGTCGGTCGTCTGCGGGAACGCGCGGTAGTACTGACCCACCGCGCGGAAGCCGGGCGGGGTGTGCAGGCAGATCACCTCGTCGGCGAAGGGCTGGAGGGCCTCGCAGGTGTCCGGGGGGGCGACGGGCACGGCGACGACCACGCGGGCCGCCCCCAGTGCCCGGACGGCCCGCAGGGCCGCGTGCATGGTGGCGCCGGTCGCGAGGCCGTCGTCCACGAGCAGGGCGGGGCGCCCGGTCAGGGTGAGCGGCGGGCGGCCGGCGCGGTACCGCGCGTCACGCCGCGCGAGTTCCCGCAGTTCGTGGCGGCGAACGTCCTCGACCGCCCCGGGCGGGAGGGGCAGGCGGGCCAGCAGGTCCCGGTTCAGCCATTCCACGCCTCCGGACGCGACGGCGCCCATGGCGACCTCCGGCTGGAAGGGCAGGCCGAGCTTGCGCACCATGAACACGTCCAGCGGCGCGGTGAGGGCGCGGGCGACCTCGGCGGCCACCGGGACGCCGCCGCGCGGCAGGCCCAGCACGACGGCGTCCGGCCAGGGGTGCAGGCGGCGGAGGTGCTCGCCGAGCTGCCGGCCGGCGTCGTGCCGATCCCGGAAGGGCAGCCGCGTGGTGGGGTCAGAGGGGGAGTCGCTTTCCATGGGAGGTCCCAGGCTCATGGTGGGGGGAGGGGCGTGCGTGGTGGGGCGGATTGGATGAATGGGCGTTGGGCTTGTGGCCGGTTCGCGATTCTGTCCGTTCGTGGGGGACGCCTTCATCTGGCCTTTGCTTTAGGAACGATTCTCAATAGGATCGGGGGGCCTTCGCGGCGCGCGGCCCTGCCTCACTCCTGGCCGCCGGTCCGCCAGGCAGGAGCCCCCATGCCTGAACATGAACCCCCCACCGCCCACGGCGTTCCCCACCACGACCCCATGGCCGAAAACGACGGCCCCACCATCCACAGCGAGAACGCCGGCGCCGACAACGGCAGCGCGCCGCTCGCCGGGCGCGCCGGCACCTGCCCGGTCATGCACGGCGCGAACACCGCGCAGGAGGCGACCGCCACGGACTGGTGGCCCAAGGCCCTGAACCTCGACATCCTCAGCCAGCACGACCGCAAGACCGACCCCATGGACCCGGACTTCGACTACGCCGAGGCGTTCCTCAGCCTGGACCTGAACGAGGTGAAACAGGACCTGCGGGCCCTGATGACCGAAAGTCAGGCGTGGTGGCCGGCCGACTGGGGACATTACGGCGGCCTGATGATCCGCATGGCCTGGCACGCCGCCGGCACGTACCGCACCGCCGACGGTCGTGGCGGCGCCAACACCGGCAACCAGCGTTTCGCGCCGCTGAACAGCTGGCCCGACAACGCCAACCTCGACAAGGCCCGGCGCCTGCTGTGGCCGGTGAAACGCAAGTACGGCAACCGGCTGTCCTGGGCGGACCTGATGATTTTGGCCGGGAACGTCGCGTACGAGTCCATGGGCCTGAAGACCTTCGGGTTCGCGGGCGGGCGCGCCGACATCTGGCACCCGGAAAAGGACATCTACTGGGGCGCGGAACGCGAGTGGCTGGCCAGCACCGCGCACCGCTACGAGCAGGACAGCGACCGGCAGTCCCTGGAGCACCCGCTCGCGGCGGTCCAGATGGGCCTGATCTACGTGAACCCCGAGGGCGTGGACGGCAAACCCGACCCGCTGCGGACGGCGCAGGACGTCCGGGAGACCTTCGCGCGCATGGCGATGAACGACGAGGAGACCGTCGCCCTGATCGCCGGCGGGCACACCGTCGGCAAGGCCCACGGCAACGGGGACGCCAGCGTGCTGGACGCCGAGCCCGAGGCGGCCGACCTGACCGCGCAGGGCTTCGGCTGGCTCAACCCGCAGGGCCAGGGGCACGGCCGGGACACCGTGACCAGCGGCCTGGAAGGGGCCTGGACCACCCATCCGACCACCTGGGACGACGGGTTCTTCCGGCTGCTGTTCGGGTACGAGTGGGAACTGCGAAAGAGCCCGGCCGGGGCGTGGCAGTGGGAACCGGTGAACATCCGCGAGGAGGACCGCCCGGTGGACGCGCATGACCCCAGCGTGCGGCGCAACCCGATCATGACCGACGCGGACATGGCCTTGAAGGTCGACCCCGTGTACCGGGAGATCGCCGAGCGGTTCCACCGTGACCCGGCGGCCTTCGACGAGGCGTTCGCCCGCGCGTGGTTCAAGCTCACGCACCGCGACCTGGGCCCCAAAAGCCGCTACCTGGGCGCGGAGGTGCCGGCCGAGGACCTGATCTGGCAGGACCCGGTGCCCACCGGGGACGCCACGCTCACGGACGCCGAGATCGCCGACCTCAAGGCCCTGCTGCTGGGTCTGGGCCTGCCGCGCCATGAACTGATCGCCACCGCCTGGGACAGCGCCCGCACCTACCGCACCTCCGACCACCGCGGCGGCGCGAACGGCGCGCGCATCCGCCTCGCGCCGCAGAAGGACTGGGAGGGCAACGAACCCGAGCGTCTGGAGGGGGTGCTGCGCACCCTGGAGAGCCTTCAGTCCCGCCTGCCGAAGCCGGTCAGCCTCGCGGACCTGATCGTGCTGGCCGGCACGGCCGCCGTGGAGGCCGCCGCCCGGGACGCCGGCGTGCCGGTGACTGTGCCCTTCGCGCCGGGCCGGGGCGACGCGTCGCCGGAGTGGACGGACGCCGAGTCCTTCGCGTCGCTCGAGCCGGTGCACGACGCGTTCCGCAACTGGCTGAAAAAGGACTACGTGGTCTCGCCGGAAGAACTGATGCTCGACCGCGCGCAGCTGATGGGCCTGACCGCCCCGGAAATGACGGTGCTGCTGGGGGGCATGCGGGTTCTGGGCGCCAACCACGGCGGCACCCGCCACGGCGTGTTCACCGACCGCGAAGGCGTGCTCAGCACTGACTTCTTCGTGAACCTGACCGACATGAACAACGTCTGGGAGCCGGCCGGCCCGAACCTGTACCGGCTGCGCGACCGCCGCACCGGGGTGGTGAAGTGGACCGCCACCCGGGTGGATCTGGTCTTCGGGTCGAACTCGGTGCTGCGTTCGTATGCCGAAGTGTACGCCCAGGATGACAGCCGGGAGAAGTTTGTGCGTGACTTCGTGAAGGCCTGGGTGAAGGTGATGAACGCGGACCGCTTCGACCTGCGTCGCCCGCGTCCGGAGGTTCACGCTTCAGCGGATGCGGCCCTTGTCTGAACGTGAGTGCAAAGTGAGGATCTGGCCTGGCTCTAGCAGTCGACTTCATGAAGGTCCATGAGGAGAGAAAGGTGAATTCCTTCCTGGCGCGGCATCAGGCAGTCCTGTCACCATGAGCTCACAGAACGCAAGGGGCGTTCTCTAGAGGAGACCTTCATGAACAAGAATCGCTTTGCTGCCGTCCTCTCCGTCATGTTGCTCAGCCTGAGTCTCCCCGCCGCCGCCCAGATCCAGGACCCCATCGACGTGCTCTCCACCGCGCGCGCCGCAGGCGTGCACGACCCGATCGATGTGATGAGAGACCCCATCGACGTCCTGCGCGACCCGATCGACGTCTTGCGTGACCCGATTGACGTGCTGTCCGTTCAGCCCTAAACGGCCCAGCGCCCACTGAGGCGGCCCGCCTCACCAGGATGGTGAGGCGGGCCGCCTCGTTCTGCCGGGATCACGGCGTGCACAAGGACCCCGGCGCCCCGTAAGATTCAGCAGACGGGTCCAGCCGCCGCCGTCCCCATTCCTGTCGTTCCCCTGCAACGCGCGAAGGAGAAGCATGCCCGAACCCGGTCCACGCACGGCGTCCCCGGCCGAGGCCGCGCTGCGCGGGCTGCTGTTCGTTCTGGCCTTCATCGCGCTGCAGCGGTTCTCCCTGCAGTTCGGCGGGGCGGGCCGCGTGTCGCTGTGGTACCTGCCGGCCGGGCTGATCCTGGCCTTCCTGGCGCGTTTCGGGCCGGGCAACGCCCCCTGGGTGTTCGCCGCCACCGCGCTGGCCGGCGCCCTGCAGTCTCCCCTGCCGGTCAACCATGCCGCGGCGGCGGTAGGCACCCTCGCGTACACGCTCGGCGCGGTGGTGCTGCGCCGCGCCCCGGGGTGGTTCACCGGGATTCCCCGAGTCCGCGACGGGGTGACCCTGACGCTGGCCGCCCTCTTGGCCTCGGGCCTGGCGGCGTACGCGACCATGCTGTACCTGCACGCCACCGGCACCGCCCCCGGAGCGCAGTGGCCGGTGGTCGCCCTGCACTGGTGGGTGGGGGACCTGGTCGGGATTCTCACGCTCACCCCGTCACTGCTGCTCAGCCGTCACTGGTTCGCCCGGCTTCCCGGGGAGACGGCCGGGCGGGGCGCCCGGGGGCGGCTGGAGCGGGCGAAGGTGCTGGCCGTGCCGCTGACGGCGGCGCTGGTGTTCGTGGTGGCGCTGCCGCTGGGCCTGCACGTGGAGTTCCTGTGTTTCCTGCCGCTGCTGTGGGTGGCGATGCGGGACGGCCTGGTGGCGGCGGTGCGGGGCACGTTCCTGATGAACGTCTCCGTGGCGCTGCTGACCTGGCAGTCGCCGCTGGGCACGAACGAACTGCTGGAAATTCAGCTGCTGATCGCCACGCTGTCGGCCACCGCCATCCTGCTCGGGGCGGGGGTCACCGAGCGCCAGAAGGACCGGGACCGGCTGGCCGGGCTGGCCCTCACGGACGCGCTGACCGGCCTGCCCAACCGGCACGGCTTCCTGCAGGACGTGCAGGGGCGCCTCGCCGGTCCACCCGCCCGGAGCGGAACCGGCGGGCTGACCCTGGCCGCCCTGGACATCAGCCGCCTGAAATGGATCAACGACGCGTTCGGGCAGGCGACCGGCGACCAGTACCTTCAGGCGTTCGGGCAGCGCCTCACCCGGCTGCCGGCCGGCTGGAGCGTGGCGCGGCTGGGCGGCGGGACCTTCGCGCTGGCCGCCGACGCAGGCCGGGCCGATCCGGCCGTGCTGCACGACGCGCTGAACGCTCCCGTGCAGCTTGATGGGCGGGAACTGACCGTCGCCTACCGGCTGGGCTCCGTCAGCGCCGAGGGGGGCGTAAGTGCGAGCCGCCTGCTGCTGCGCGCCGAGGAGGCGCTGGACGAGGCCCGGCGCAGCGGCCGGGACGTGATCGTGGCGCCCGGCCCGCACCGGGGCGCGTACGCGGCGCTGGAGTACGAGCAGGACCTGCGCCGCGCCCTGGAGTCCGGCCAGGAGCTGCACCTGCACTACCAGCCGCAGACGGACCTGGCGAGCGGGCAGGTGGTGGCCTTCGAGGCGCTGATCCGCTGGCAGCACCCGGTGCGCGGCCTGCTCTCGCCAGCGGAATTCCTGCCCGTGGCGGAACGCACCGGGCTGATCGTGCCCATTGGGGCGTGGGTGCTGGAGGAGGCCTGCCGGCAGCGGCAGGCGTGGGCGGCCGCCTTCGGCCGGCCGGACCTGCGCATGGCCGTGAACATCTCCCCCAGCCACCTGCACACCGGAACGCTGCTCCCGGACGTCACCCGCGCCCTGGAGGCGTGCGGGATGCCCGGCGACTGCCTGGAACTGGAACTCACCGAGGGCACGCTGCTGCTCGACCCGGAGCGCGCCGCGCGGGTGCTGACCGAGGTGCAGGCGCGGGGGGTGCGCGTGGCGCTGGACGACTTCGGCACGGGGTACTCCAGCATCCGGCACCTCAAGGACTTCCGGGTGTCCACCCTGAAGATCGACCGGGCCTTCATCCGGCACCTCGCCACCGACGAGGGCGACCGCCGCATCGTGACCGGGCTGGTCGTGCTCGGGCACCTGCTGGGCATGACGGTGCTGGCCGAGGGCGCCGAGGACCTGGCGACGGTGCACCTGCTGCGCGGCCTGGGCTGCGACGGCGTGCAGGGGTACGCGCTGGGCCGCCCGCGGCCCGCCGCCGAGGCCGGAGAGGCCCTCGCTCGCGCGCCGCTGGTTCCCTCCCCTCCCCCCCGGACGGCGGGGGGCCCCTGATGGGGGCGTGGCCGGCCCGGTAAGAACCGCGTGAATGCCCGCCCCGTATCCTGCCGGGGATGCACACGCCCCCCTGCCGGTGGCTGGTCTGCCCGGACCTGCCGCCCTCCCCCTGTTCTCCAGGCCCGGCATGACCCGGCGTGACCTGCCGGCCCCCGCCGGGCCGGCCGCGCCGGCGCCGGGCCAGGGGGACACGCCCACCGCCCGGTCGCTGGCGGCGCGGAACGCGGCGTACGAGGCCATGGACCTCGGGGACTTCCCCCGGGCCATGACCCACGCCGTCAGCGCCCTGGACCTCGCGCGGGGCACCGGGGACGCCCCGCTGCAGGCCAAGGCCCACGTGACCATCGCCCTGGTCCTGGCGGGCGTGCACGACGACGAGGGCGCGCAGGAGCACCTGGATCAGGCGATCGCGCTGGCGACGCAGGCCGGGGACGCGCGGGGCGTGGCGCTCGCCACGGTCAACGCGGCGCACATCGACCTGGAGCGGGGCCGCTACCGCGAGGCGGCCGAACTCCTGCACGGCCTGCTGAATACCCCGTCCGCGGCCGGGCTGGGTATCGACGACCCGGTGGCCGGCACGGAACTGCGGCAGGTCTTTCACATGAATTACGTCAAGGCGGCGTCCACGGCCCTGAGGGGCGGCGGGGGCTCACACGCCGACGCGCCCCTGCGGCGCGCGCTGGAGGTCTCGGCCGCCCACCTGACCGCGCTGCACGCGGGCGAGCTTCCGCTGGCCAGCCCGCGGCACCTGCCGGACGTGCTGGACGCCCTGACCGGGTACGCGGCGTTCCGAGGCGACTGGGCGCGGGTGCGGGCGCTGGCCGACGAGCGCATCGAGGTCGCGCTGCACACCGGCACGGAGCATGCCATCGGCCGGGCCTTCATGGACCGCGCGGCCCTGGCCGCCGGGCGGGAGGCGTGGACGGCCGCCATTGACGACGCCGTGCGCGCCGCGCGGCACTTCGAGGCGGCCGGGCAGAAGCTGGACGTGCTGAACGCCCGGCAGCTCGTCGCGGACAGCCTCGCGAAGCAGAGCCGCTTTCAGGAGGCGTTCAGGGTGCAGCGCGAGATCACCGAGCGTTCCGCGGACCTGCACCGGGCGTACGCGCGGCAGGGCGCGCAGCTGCGCCTGATCGAGCAGCAGGCCCAGGCGGCCGAGCTGCGCGCCGAGGCGTTCGCGGAAGCGGCGCTGCGCGACCCGCTGACCGGCATCCCTAACCGGATCGCGGCGCTGCGGTTCCTGGAGGCGCTGCACGCCAGCGGCCGGGGCGGCGTGGTCGCGATGTTCGACGTGGACCACTTCAAACGGGTGAACGACACGTACGGTCACGCGGCCGGGGACGAGGTCCTGCAGCGCGCCGCGGCGACCGTGCAGGAGGCCGTGCGCGGCTCCGATCACTTCGCGCGGATGGGCGGGGAGGAGTTCCTCCTGGCCTTCCCGGAACTGAGCGCCGCGCAGGCCCGGCAGGTATGCGAGCGCATCCAGTGGGACCTGGGCGCGCTGAGCTGGCCGGAGATCGCGCCGGACCTGCAGCTCACCATCAGCGTGGGCCTGGCCGACCTGGGCGCCGAGACCGACCCGCACCTGACCTTGCGCCGCGCCGACGCGGCCCTGTACGACGCCAAGCGCAGCGGCCGCAACCGGATCGTGCTGGCCTCCGGCTGACCCCCGGGCGCGCCTGTATGAAGCGTGGAAGAGCGCCCGGCCCATACTGCCCGGGTGGCCCCCAATTCATGAAGCGCCGGCGGGGCCGCGCCGGTCAGGCACCCGTTTCCCTTCCCGCGTTTCCTCCTGCGCCCCGCGCACGGCCCTGGTGACCTGAGGCTTCCCCTGTGTTCACGTCCCTGCTGCTGAACTTCTGCCTGCTCATCACCAGCACCTTCGCGATCAGCCTGACGTACCGGGCCGGCGAGGCCCGCCAGCGGGCGGTCATGATGGTGGTCCGGCTCACGCTGACCGCGGGCGCCACGCTGCTGCTGGCGATGGCAAGCGCGGAGGTGCCGGGAGGGCTGCGCATCGACCTGCGGTACGTGCCGGTGGTGATGGTGGTGCTGCGCTACGGACCCCTGTGGGGCGCGCTGGTCGCCGCGCCCATGCTGCTGTGGCGCCTGGTGTTCGACACGGACAGCGGCGTGGACGGCGTGGTGTGGCTGCACTTCGCGAGCGTGCTGGCCCTGAGCACCCTGGTGCGCCCGGCCGCCCGGCCGCTGCTGCAGGGCCTGCAACCGCGGCTGCTGTGGCTGACGCCCGTGCCGTTCCTGGGGGTGGGCGTGGGCGTGCTGCTCGTGCCGGAAAGCCGGGAGCTGTTCTGGGTGTCGTACCCGGTGCGGCTGCTGCTCGGCGCCCTGGGCTTGATCTCGGCGGTGTCCATCCTGCAGTCCCGGCTGCAGCTGCTGCGCCTCACGCAGGTCCTGGCGGACCAGGCGAACACCGACACCCTGACCAGCCTGCCCAACCGCCGGGCGTTCGACCGGGACCTGGGCGCCCTGCGCTGCGGCGAGCACCTCGCGCTGCTGGACCTGGACCATTTCAAGGCCGTGAACGACCGGTACGGGCACGACGGCGGCGACCGCGCCCTCGCGCAGGTCGCCGGGCTGCTGCGCTCCTTCGCGCCGGGCCGCGTGCGCGCCTACCGGGTGGGCGGCGAGGAGTTCGCGGCGCTGATCGGCGGCATGGACAGCGTTCAGGCGGCCGGGGTGGTGGAGCGCCTGCGCTCGGCCCTCCCCGGCCAGCAGGGCGGGTGGCTGGCCGAGCGCGGGGAACGCATGACCGTGTCCATCGGCCTGGCGACAAGGCAGGCCGACGAGGACGGCGCGGCCCTGTTCCGGCGGGCGGACGAGGCGCTGTACCTCGCGAAGATGAACGGCCGGGACCGTGTGGTCGTGTGGGCGCCGGGACAGGGCGCGCCGGAGGGGGCGCTCCCGTCACCCGGCGCCGCGCCCCCCACGGTGACGCTCCAGCCGCGGCACTCGGCGTGGCGGGCGCTGCGCACCACCGTGACCCTGCTCGCGCAGCGCCGCGTGCTGCGCGACGAGGACTGGGCGGAGATGCTGCGCCTGGCGGTCGAGGCGGTGGACGGCGCGTGCTGCGGCACGCTGGACGTCCGCCTGCGCGGCGACCGGTTCCGGCTGGTGGCAGAAGTCGGGTACGCGCCGGACCTGGTGGGCCTGCCGCTCACGGAAGCCTCCCAGCAGCGCTGGTACGGCCGGCCGCTGGACGAGTGGCGGGCCGGCACGCCGCGCCTGGTGGAGGGAGAGGCGCTGGACGCGGCGTACGCGACGTCGGACGCTCACCTCGACTCCCCGGAGGTGCGCCAGCTGAACCTCAGCGGCCGGCGCCGGGAGGTCACCGGGAACCTGTGCCTGCCGGTGGTGCTGGGCGGCGAAGTGGTCGCGCACCTGAACCTGGACCGGCTGCAGGGCGCGCCTCCCTTCGGGCCGGAGAGTGTGGAGGTCGCGCAGCTGTTCGCGCAGCAGATCGCCGCGCTGCTGCACCTGCAGGGCCGCTGGGACGAACTGGAGCACCTCGTGTCGCTGCACGAGCGGGTCAGCGTGGTCTCCCCGCAGGAACTGGCGCCGGAACTCACGGCCGCGGCCGCCGAACTGCTGCGGGCGCAGTGGGCGGTGCTGCTGCGCTACGACGCCGCGCAGGACGCGCTGCTGTCCGACGGGCGGGGCGTGCACGAGCCCGCCCTCGGGCCGGTGCGCCTGCCGCGCGGCGTGGGGCTGGCGTGGGCGGCGCTGCAGGCAGGGGAAGTGATCCGCCTCACCGACCTGAGCGCCGAGCCGAGGCTGTACTTCCGCGAGCAGCTGCGGGCCGGGGCGATGATGGTCGTGCCGCTGCGGGCCGCCGGCGGGGAGCCGCTGGGCGCCCTGATCCTGACCCGGCAGGCCGAGCGGGCCTTCTCGGAGGCGGACGCCCACCTGGCCCTGCTGCTGGGCAGTCTCGCGGCGCGGCTGCTGGAACGCGACCATCACCTCGTGGGCCTGCAGGCGACGCTGGACGCCGCGCTGGAAACGCTGGGCGTGGCGGTGGAACTCCGGGACTTCGAGACGCAGGACCACACGCGCCGGGTCACGGCGCTGGCCGTGACCTTCGCCGCGGCGCTGGAGCTGCCGCCCGAAGCGGTGCGGGGCCTGCGGCAGGGCGCGGCGCTGCACGACATCGGCAAACTGGCCGTGCCGGACGCGGTGCTGCTCAAGCCGGGCGCGCTGGACGCCGCGGAGCGCGCCCTGATCGAGACGCACGCGGAGCGCGGCGCCGCCCTGTCCGCACGGATCCCGTTCCTGCACCCGGACGCCCGGGGCGTGATCCGCTCACACCACGAGCGCTGGGACGGCGGCGGGTACCCGGACCGCCTGAGCGGCGAGCGCATTCCCCTGGCGGCGCGGCTGTTCGCGCTGTGCGACGTGTACGACGCGCTGGTCAGCGACCGGCCTTACCGCGCGGCCCTCAGTCCGGAGGAAGCCCTGCAGATCCTCGCCCGGGGCCGCGGGACGCAGTTCGACCCGGAGCTCACCGACCGCTTCCTCGCCCTGCACGCCCGGGGGGCCTTTGCGCACGTGGCGCCCGAGCGCGTGAACGCGGACCGCCCCACGCCGGCCTGAAGCGCCGCCCGGGTGGGGTCAGGCGAGGGCGGCCAGGGCGGCCGTCAGGACCTCCACCTGGCCGGCGGGCAGCCGGCCGACGAGGTCCTCGCTGATCTGGGCGGCCGAGGGTCGCGCGTCCGCGAGGCGTTCCCGGCCGGCGTCCGTCAGCACGACGTAGCTCACCCGGGCGTCGCGCGGGTCAGGCAGGCGGGCCACCAGGCCGGTCTTCTCCAGGGGAAGGAGCAGCCGGGTGACGGCGGAGGCGGTCAGGCCGAGGTGCGCGGCGAGGTCGCCGCGGCGGAGTTTACCCTGCGGCGCCTGGTCGGTGACGTGCAGGATCGTGAAGTCGTTGAGGCTCAGGCCGTGCAGGGCACTCAGGCGGTGATCGATCTGGCGGATCACCATGGCCGTCGTGCGGTTGAGGTTCAGGCACAGCCCCAGGGCGCCTCCCGAATCAGGCATGGGCGGCTCCGTGCGCCTCGGCGCGTTCCGCCGGGCTGGGCGGCTCGTACTGCGTTTCCATGAAGTCGAACAGGGCGGGGGGCACGACGAGGGAGAAGGTCTCGCCGCGGTCCTCGTTGCGGCGCAGCACGCGGGCGCGGCGTTCGCCCACGGGCGCGTCCACGAAGTGGAAGGTGGGGTGGGCGCCGCAGGCCTCGGCGCGCTGCCGGGCGGCGCGGCGGTCCTCGGCGCGCATGAAGCCCAGGTCCAGGATGACGGGCGTGCCCTGCTGAAGAAGGTCCCGGGTGAGGGACCAGATCTGTTCGTGGCAGCGGCCGACGCGCTGAAGCACCCAGGCGAGGTCCGGAGTTTCAGGAAGGTCGGGGCCGTACAGGGTGACCATCCACTCGTCGATGGAGAAGCGGATGCCTCCGGTGCGAGTGGCGAGCGCGCGGGCGTGGGTGGTTTTTCCGGCGCCCTGGGGGCCGTAGATGAGGTGGACGGAACAGGATGTGGACATTGGGCCTCCTTCGGCTCTTTCAGAATTACTTGAAATGTAGTTGATTGATCAAATACTTGTCAATCATCTCACCCGGAGAGAGGATGGGGCGCCAGAAGGCGTCATCCCGCCGACAACCAGAGGGGTTCAGCCGCAGGATGCCCCTTCGCGACACCGGCCTATTATACCCAATAGGGGTATGTTAACCACCTCCTTCTCAAATCTCGTCTCGACAGGCACTCGAGCAGTACGAGGTTGTCGGGCATCGCGGAATTCACCTGCCCAGACGGTGATGTGGGCGAGTTCTGCGGAACGCCACACCAATCAATGCCGAGATGAGCGCAGTTCGTTTGACAATATACCCCCCGGGGGTTTAATCTCAGGATCGAAACGACGACCACGCCTTCCCCAGGAGGAACCATGTTCTTCGAACGCTTCTACGACACCGACCTCGCCCAGGCGTCCTACATGATCGGCTGCCAGAAGACCGGCGAGTGCCTCGTCATCGACCCCACCCGCCACATCCAGCCCTACCTCGACCGCGCCGCCAAAGAAAACCTCCGCATCACCCACGTCACCGAAACGCACATCCACGCCGACTTCCTCAGCGGCAGCCGCGAACTCGCCGCCCAGCCCGGCGCAACGCTGTACCTGTCCGACGAAGGCTCCCCTGACTGGAAGTACGGCTTCGAAGCCACCCGGCTCCACCACGGCGACACCGTCAAGGTCGGGAACGTCCAGGTCGAGGTGCGCCATACC